>Ga0209517_10000702_pt1 | contig 55797 bp, 38 predicted proteins | sample PeaSoiMetSII2010_FD_187695 | JGI IMG/M metagenome (GOLD analysis project Ga0209517, IMG submission 187695) | Peat soil microbial communities from Weissenstadt, Germany - SII-2010 (SPAdes) (version 2) | ecosystem: Environmental > Terrestrial > Soil > Wetlands > Peat | place: Germany...
TCGAGTAGTGTAATGGTGAAAACGCAAAGCAGTGAAAGCAAACACAACAAACAAAGCTAATCCCGCAGGACCTGGAAACCTAACTTAATTTCTGCGTTTTCCTGTCCGAAGGATGGGGTCCACTTCAGCCACCGGAGCAGCCTAGTGAAGGACGGGCCCGGTTCGACCCGTGTTTCGGTCGGTCATAGAACCGCACTATATGAACTCAGTCGCAAGTCACAAGTCCTATCGCGATTTAGAACGTAAACTGCCCCGCCCGCCCAATCGCGTCCGCCGGTGCTGCATCCTGGAACCAATCCGGCGGGCGGAACGGAGGACAAATTGACAGTGTTTCGGCATTTCCTTTGTGCGGCGAAATGTCTATAGTGTTCCCCGTGTGAAACGAACCCTCGTGATTGCACGTGCTGCTCCAGCTTTGCGGCAAAATTCTGGCGCAGAAGTTGCCGCCACTCATAAGCTCCCAAATCTATGAAGAAACAACTATCATTCGCGCTCCTCGCGTGGGCCTGCTTCATCGCCGGCACTACCAGTAACCTGGTCGCGGCCGAGGTCACCGGCACTTGGAAATCCGAGTTCGATTCGCAAATCGGCCACCAGAACTACACCTTCACCTTTAAGCAGGAGGGCGGGAAATTGACTGGGAAAGCCGCCTCTGTGGCTGGGGAGCGGAAGCGCGAAGCCGAGTTGAAGGAAGGCAAAGTGGACGGCGGCTCGATTTCGTTCTTCGAGACACTGAGTATCCAGGAAAGAGAAATTCGCATCTCCTACACGGGCAAGCTCTCGGCCAACGGCAACGAAATCAAGTTCACGCGCCAGGTGGGCGACTTTGCCAATATGGAAATCGTGGCCCGACGCGAGCAGGCGGCGCCGGCGGAAACTGCACCGGCCGCGAAGACCATCCGCATCAAGGCCGGCAAGCCCGATCCTGTCAAAGATGCGCAGGGCAATGTCTGGTTAGCCGACCAGGGCTTTGAGGGCGGTCAAACCATCGAAAGGCCCGACATCCAGGTCGCCAACACCAAGAGCCCCGACCTCTACCGTGCCGAACACTACGGTATGGATTCCTTTTCGTGGCCAGTGCCCAACGGGAAATATGTGGTCAAACTACATTTCGCGGAAACCTTCGAGGCCATCACCGGACCGGGTGAACGCGTGTTTTCCTTCAACGTCCAAGGACGGGAGTTCAAGGATTTCGATGTGTGGGTCAAGGCCGGCGGGCCTCTGAAGGCCTACATTGAAGCGGTCCCGGTCGAAGTGACCGACGGCAAGATCAAGGTCACTTTCACTCCCAAGGTCGAGAACCCGCAAATCTGCGCGATCGAGATTATTCCTCAGGCAGAGGCTGACACCAGCAAAGGGACCTCCGCGTCTGCCGATAGAACGCTCCCGACCGACGCCAAAGAGGAACTCGTGGTCAAACGTGAGGCTGCCAGTGCTCCGGCGCAACCTGCGGCCACTCAATCACCCGCGGGACCCGGCGCGCGGAGAGGTGGCGGGCGCGGCGGATTCGGCGGCCCCATCGAGCTGGGACCTGACGACAAGCCTGCGTTTCCCGATCCACCAGCCGGGTTTAGCGCCAGGCTTGATAACATTCCTCACGGGGACGTAAGCGTCCTCGAGTATGATTCCAAGACGCTCGGCACACGCCGGCAAATGCGTGTCTATACACCGCCCGGTTACTCCTCCGACCGCAAGTATCCGGTGCTCTATCTCCTGCACGGCATCGGTGCCAACAATCGCCAATGGCTGGACGGGTGCCACGCCGCCAACGTCATGGACAACCTGGTGGCAGACGGAAAGATCGAGCCCATGGTCATGGTCTTTCCCAACTGCGATGCCAATATCAATACGACCAATGCCGCCGCCAGTGCGCGCCTGGGTGAGGGCGGCAGGCGGGGCGGTTTTGAAGGCTATGGAGCGCCTTTCGAGAACGATTTGCTGAAGGACATTATCCCCTACATCGAGTCGCATTATTCCGTGTTCGCCGACCGCGAACACCGCGCGTTGGCGGGGCTCTCGATGGGTGGCGGCCAATCTTTAAACATCGGCCTCTCGCACCTGGAGACGTTTGCGAATGTTGGCGGTTTCTCTTCCGCGCCGAACACTTATGAATTCGGTGGCATATCTCCCGATACCAAACTCCTGCCCGATCCGGAAGCTGCCAAGGAGAAGCTCAAGCTGTTGTGGCTCGCTTGCGGGAACAAGGACGGCCTGATCCGTGTCAGCCAGGGCGTCCACAAGATGCTCAAGGAGAAAGGCCTGCCTCACGTCTGGCACGTGGATTCACACGCGCACGACGACGCCGAATGGTCCAGCAACCTCTACCTTTTTGCCCAACACCTCTTCAAGTGAAGACGGGGCGACCAGACCACATTTTTGCCAATGAAAACGCTAAAGCTGCTCCTCACTGGCGTAGTTCTCTGCGCTTTGATGACCGCGACTCTCAGGTCACAGCCACCGGCAGTCATCAAGGTTGATCTGGACCGCAAGATCGCGCCAATCGATCCGAACATCTACGGCGCCTTTGTCGAACCCATCCGCACGGTCGTGTATGGCAGTATTTACGACCCCAAGTCCCCCTTTGCTGATGAGAACGGTTTCAGAAAAGATTTTGTTCAACTGGTAAAGGAGCTCAAAATTCCGGTGGTCAGGTGGCCCGGTGGAAATTTCGTGTCAGGCTATAACTGGGAGGATGGGATTGGTCCCAAGGACCAAAGGCCAGCCAGGCTCGACCTCGCCTGGCACCAGGTCGAAAGCAATCAGATTGGAACAGATGAGTACGTAAAACTGTGCAGCCTCATCGGGGCTGAAAATTTCATCTGCATCAATGCCGGTTTGGGGACGCTGGATCAGGCCCGGCATTGGGTTGAGTACTGCAACTATCAGGGCGGCACGTATTATTCGGATCTGCGCAGGAAATACGGAAACGAGAAGCCATTCAAGGTGAAGTACTGGGCTCTGGGCAACGAAATTGACGGGCCCTGGCAAATGGGACAGAAGAGTGCCGAGGACTACTGCAAATTTGCCCTGGAGGCAGCCAAGCTTATCCAATGGGTGGACAAGGATACCAAGCTCATCGCCTGCGGGGCTTCCAATTACGGGCACGGCACCAACAACGCCTGGATCGATTGGAACGATTATGTGCTGCAGCACATGATCGGCAAAATCGATTATCTCTCCGTCCACCGATATGTGAGAGAGGTTCTGGCAGGCGAAACCAACTTTCCTGCGGTGATGTCCCGCGGGCTCGATATTGATGAAAAGATCGAAATTGTAAAAGCCCTGATTAAAAAAGCCACAGCGCAGTCGGGCTCTACCAAGCCCGTGTATATCTCTTTTGATGAATGGTCAGCCGGAGGTCCGGGCGGAGGCAACTCGCTTACGGGTGCGCTGATGGTGGCCCAGCACCTGAACTCATTTATCAGACACGCCGACATCGTCAAAATGGCGAACATCACCATGCTTTCGAGCCTGGTGGGAAATTCACCAGACGGCGATTTCAAGAACGCTTTGTACCAAGCGTTCTACCTGTATTCGAATAACTCCCGCGGCACCGCTCTGGATGTCTATGCCGACTGTGAGAGGTTCAGCAATAGCGCGTTTGCTGACATTCCTTATCTCGATGTCACGGCGGCATTGAGCGACTCCGGCAAAACCGTGGTTTTGAATGTGGTCAACCGGCACGAAACCAACGCGTTCACCACTGATGTTTTTCTGCAGAACGGAGCAGGTGTTGGGAGTGCCACAATAAAGGAGATTAACGCTGAAGCTGTAAACTCGAGCAATACGCGGACTCGGGAAGCCATAAGTGTCACGACCAAGGAAATTCAGTTCCAGGGCAGTACCGTCAACCACAGCTTCCCGGCGCATTCCTTCACACAAATGCTGATCCCCATCAAATAGCCGGGTAAGCCTCATGGCGTTTCCAAATCAAAGAAACATGAACAAGGTCCTGACCGCTTGCTTTATCTCTGGCCTTCTGACGCTCCTGACTTTCCCAGCCTTCGCTCAGTCGCCCGAGGCCGGCTCCGCGACACCGCAGAAGACCTTCATTAACTACTTTCTGCCTACCCAGCCTCCTGGGGTGCTATCCAGTAACGTCTGGGGTGCGACCAACGTTCTTCCACGTGACCCCCAGAACGGTCTCGAAGATACCACCATGAAGCAGTACTGCTACTGGGACGGCCAGATCATCAAAGCCCCCGATGGCAAGTATCACATGTTCGCTAGCCGCTGGGCTGAAGCCCGGGGCCACAATGGCTGGTTCGGCTCCGTCGCCGTTCACGCTGTCTCCGATTCTCTTATGGGACCGTACGTGGACCAGGGCCCCTGCTGGCCCAACGAAGCCGGCGGCCGGGGACATAACGTGGGCGCCCTCGCACTGCCCGATGGACGCTACGCCATCTATATTAGCGAGACTCGCCCGTGCGAGGTCCATGTCTCCAAATCCCTGGACGGCCCTTGGGAGCACCTCGGCACCGTCACGGTCCAGGACGAGCCCAAGTGGCATGCCTCCAACGTCTCCCTCATGGTCCGCCCGGATGGCAAGTTCGAATTCACCCAACGCGACGGGAGTATCTTCACCAGCGACAAAGGAATTCTCGGTCCTTACAAACGGCAGAGCAACTCGGTTTACCCCAAGGGGATCCCGAATCTGGAAGACCCATGCATCTGGTATTCCGGTGGCCTTTACCACATCGTGGTTAACTCCTGGTCCACGCGAAAGGCCCATCATCTCACCTCCCGCGATGGCATTCATGACTGGACCAACCGCGGCATCGCCTACGACCCCAGCGAGTCCATGGTCCGTTACCCCGATGGCGCCCTGAATCACTGGAACAAGGCCGAACGGCCCTCGGTCTATATCGAAAACGGCCATGTCGCGGCTTTGACGCTAGCCGTAATTGATGTCGAAAAAGAACAAGACAAGGGTGGCGACGGCCATGGCAGCAAGGTGATCGTGATCCCGTTCGACGGCGAGGCCCTCGATCGTGACCGGCAGCAAATGCCCCCCCGATGACCAACAGCGCAACGAACCAATTCCGGCTTCTCCTGGCGGGAGCCATGTTGAACTTCTTGACTTCCACCTCGACCCTCTCTGCCGAAAGGCACGTGCTCGAGGCGGAAGCCGCCCAATTATTCGGCGGCGCGTCTCTGATGGCCGACGGCACCGCCTCGGGCGGCTACCTGGTCCGTCTAGCCGGCCCGGGCGCGGGTCTCAAATTCGCCAACGTGCCGGCCGCCGGCAAATTGGCCCTTCGCTACGCGTCGGTGTCAGTGGGGACAATCACCGTTGCCGTCAACGACCAACCGGCGCGCACGCTCAACGTTCACTCCTCGGGGGCCCTGACCAATTCCTTTCTGCGTGCCATCCTTGACGTCGCCATTCCCGCCGACGCCACGCTGACCATCAGCCTGGGTAGCAACGATGTCCCAGTAAACATTGATCGCATCGTCGTGGGCAACGGCGACTTGGGCCTGCCGCCCGACATCTGGAACTTGCCGCCCTTGACGGTGGCTGAAGGTCCTTATCCGGCCGATTGGAAGGGGTTGAGCCAGCTTTACACCGTGCCGGAATGGTGGCGCGACGCAAAGTTCGGCGCCTGGGCTCACTGGGACCCGCAGTCCATGCCCGAGCAGGGCGACTGGTATGCCCGCGGCATGTATCAGGAGGGCAGCCGCCAATATCGTTACCACACCAACCACTTCGGCTATCCATCCGATTACGGTTACAAGGACATCTGCCACAACTGGGTGATTGACCGGTGGCATCCCAATGAGTTGATGGACCTCTACGTCCAAATGGGCGCTCGCTATTTCATGGCGATGGGCGTGCATCATGACAACTTCGACAACTGGGATTCAAAATACCAGCCGTGGAACTCGGTCAACGTCGGTCCGAAAGTGGATGTCCTTGGCACATGGGGAAAAGCCGCGCGCGCCCACGGCCTCCGTTTTGGCATTGGCTTCCACAATTCTCCACCGCGAACCTGGGGTCAATTCATGCCCGTGCGTTACGCCAGTGACAGGCGAGGCGCAAAGCAAGGCGTGCCTTACGACGCGCTACAAACCATTTTGGATGGAAAAGGAAAATGGTGGGAGGGCATGGACCCGGTGGACCTTTACGGCCCGGTTCACAACAACATGGATCCGCTGCTCTCGCCATTTGCCAACCAATTCATGTGGCGCGTGGATGACGCTATCACCAAATATCATCCTGATGTCATTTACTTTGACGAAGCTGCCGGCGAGACCTTGCTCGATTTGGGCGTTCACATGGGACTCGGTTTTCTCGCGCCGCAACTGGTCGCAAATTTTTACAACAAGTCCGTGCAATGGAACCACGGCAAGATGGATGTAGTAATCAACCTCAAATGCATCGGCGGAACATACAACAGCTTCAAAGACCGCGCCATGATCCCGGTGGTTGAACGCGCTCTGGTAAAAAGCAGCGAGGCGGACATTGAACCACAGATCATGGCCTATCCGTTTCAAACCGAAACCACGATTGCCGACTGGCACTACCGCGCAGGCCAGCGATACATGGATGCCAAAAGGCTCATCGCACTGTTGATGCAAAACGTCAGCCGCAACGGCACGATGCTGCTCAATCTCACCCAGCGCGGACGCGGCGATCTCGATCCGCAGGTGATTGAGATTGCCAAGGACATCGGCGCCTGGCTCAAAATCAATGGCGAAGCAGTTTACTCCTCGCGTCCGTTTGAAGTTTGCCAGGAAAACACAAATGCCGTTTGCTACACGCGAAACAATGGAAACGTCTATGCTGCGCTGATGAATTGGACCAATGGCCCAATTACACTTAAAGCCTTGCACGCCAGCGGTGCGACGCTGGGAAAAGTTTCCAAAGTCGAAATGCTCGGCTCTGAGGTTCCGCTGACGTTTGTCCAGGACGACCAGGGTCTGACGGTGACGCCGAGCGGACCGCTGCAACCGTTGCCGGGCATCACCAATCAACAACTGGCCGCTCGCTGTCGGGTATTGCGCATTACGCATGACAAGGGCTGGTTCAATGACGACGATCCCAGCGCAACTTACCCTGGCTGGATTCGTCGCTGGAACCACGGAACCGGCGATTTTAACAACGACCTAACCACCAGCGACAGGCCCGGCGCTGCCTGGAGCAGTTCGTTTTTGGGCCACAGCGTCTCGATTATCGCCCCGAAAGAGGAGGGCGCCGGCAAAATCGAGGTTCAAATTGACGAGCAAAGCCGCGCGACGGCCGACCTGTCCACGACAGACGCGCGCCAGCCTCAGCAAGTAGTGTGTGAACTGACCGGCCTGACTCCTGGCAAACACACGATTAAAATTATCAATCGCGGCCCCGGGGCGGTGGCTGTGGATGCGCTGGTCGTCCGCTAGTCATAGGTAAGCCGCTTCGGCGACATCCTCCGGGTCATCCAGAGGGCTTGGCAGCTTCGGCTCTTTGCTCTGTGTCCATGTACGCTGGCTTCAGGCGCTGCCGCCATTAGGGCACTAATCCAGCGGAAAAAGCATTGCCGCCCCGATTTTTTTAAACCGCGGTCGGTTATCCCTCCGAACACCACCAGCAGCATTCCCGCCAGCAGCGCCAGCACAATGATTCCTTGCGAATAGACTAGGCGCCTGCCCCTGTGCGCAAACTCGGAGGGCAGAAACTCGTCCAGCGCCAGCAACCGGCACACCCGGGGAAAATCGGCGAAGCTGGTGTTGGCCGACAGGCACAGTACCATCAGAACCGCTACCATCGTGACGTAGTAAAACACACCCCGGCCGCTCACGGCTGCGGCCATTTGCGACAGCACACTCTGATAGCCCGCTTCGCCCTTGGGGCGTGGCCGCAATTCCGTAGCACCGCGATAGCACGGCCGAAATCGCCACCGCCACGTTCAGCACGTAATCAAGGGACAGCGCGCGTTTGGCGCAGATCATCAGGAAATCCCAGGATTTCCCAGGACAGGAACTCCTCCAGTACGTGGACGGCCCCGGGCGGTAGCAACTTGTCAAGCTAATGAGGCGCGCTTTCAGAGCGCGAGGTTTTCGGGGAACTCCAACCCAGGCCTCCAGCCTGGGCTGGAGTGAGATGGGCCTTTGGCCTTAAGCCAGTCAGTCATCCGCCGCTTCGGTGATCGCCCAGGTTGGGTAAGGGACTTTGACACCCATCTGCGCCCGCCAGAGGATGTGGTTGAGCAAACTCTCGGGGCATTGATCGGGTTTGGCAAGAGGCAGCCGCAAGGAGGCCATCGCATCGCGCCGCGCACGCCCCTCTTTGATGTCTTTCACTTCCGGGTTCATTTGCGCCAAGGGCACGTTGTTGGGAACCGTATCGAACGGCGTAAAATCAGGCGTGCTGGTGAAGCACTCCCTCATGGGCGTGGCGGTGGCGTCGATCTGGTTCATCGGCGGCAGACCCAACATCAATTCGAGCGTGCGAAGGATGCTGACCTGCGTGTAGTTGACGCTCACCACGGCATGCCGCTTGGTGTATGGGCTGACGACGTAGCCCGTCGTGCGATAGCCGCTCACGTGGTCCCAACCGGACTGGGGATCATCCTCGATGGCAAAAATGCAGGTGTCTTTCCAAAAACGACTGTGACTCACCGCCTCGACGATGCGGCCGAATGACAAGTCGTTGTCCGCCACCTGCGCCGCGGGTATGGGGGCTCCGGGACGAGTTCCGGACGTGTGATCGTTGGGCAGGCAGATGATCACGAGATTAGGCATTTCGCCTCGGGCTTCGAACTCGTGTAACTCCGTGATGAACTGCGCCGCCCGGAATACATCGGGAATGTCCATGTCCCATCCCACGGTGTTCGTCATGATCCGCGACTGGAGCGAATCGACGCCCGCATAGTTGCTGTATAGGATCAGCCCGGAGTGATTGGTAAAATCCTGGTAGCACTCAAGGAACGTCGGTAGGTTTGTCTTCGCCGGATCTTTCCAGGCCCTCACCGCCACGCTGCATTCCCCGTAATCGCGCACCGTCTTGCCGTGCGCGAGCGCGTCGTCCCAAATAAACCCGGCTGGGGAGTAGGCCAGGGCGTCCATGTCGTTTTCCTCCTGCATGTCGGGGTAGCTGCGCGGAAAATCCGCGAAGGATTTCTCCATGTAATCCGTCGCAAACCCGGTCGTCGCCCACTGGTGGCCGTCCGCACTGAGAATCCCCGAACAATAGATATTATCCAGGAGCGTGAAGTCGGTCACCATTTTGTGCTGGTTCGGCGTAACCCGCGCGCCGAACACGCACAGGGTCGGGTCACCGTTGCCCTGCTTGAGATCCCCCAACACCTGGTCATACGTGCGGTTCTCTTTCACCAGGTAAACCACATGCTTGAAAACCGAGGGTTCGCCGATGCGCTCCGGAACCGGCTGCGGCGCGGCTTCCGCCCGCGCCGGCAGCAGAACTTCCTCGGCCACCGCATGGCGATAGTTGCGCATGACGCTCGCCGTGTCCCGCCGCAGTTCCTCTTGGTCAGGAAGTCGCACCAGCGACAGCGTCCCAAGATGCTGGTGCGAGTTGTATTCTACTTTCTCACCGGGCCGGTAGTGTTTGCCGGGAATGACACCTTTGATGTTCGCGACGTAGAGCTCGCGCCGCTCGTTGTCACACACAATCGCGCCGGGAAACCAGCCTGTCGGAATCAGACCGAGCAACTTGGATTTACCGGGGCGAAAGTCAACCACCGCCACGGCATTCTGGCCGCCGTTGCACACATAAAGCCGCCGTCCCGCCTCATCCATGGCCAAGGCATTCGGGCAAGCGCCATAGAAATCGTTAGGAGCCCAACGCAGCGAGATTGTTTCGATCACCTCGTCCTTTCGGGTGTCGATAACACTAATGGTGTCGCTCCCCGCGTTGGCGACACACAAATAACGGCCGTTAGGACTAAGCTGCAAAGCGGAGGAGTGCAGGCCAACGAGGATCTCCTTGATCACCCTGCCTTCATCCAAGTCGATCACCGATACCGAGCCTTCATTGGCGATGAAGCGCACCGGATCGACCCGAACGCTGGTCCCTCGCCCTGCCGGACCAATGACGCTGTTCGCATCCGGCCGCCGCCCTCCCCAGTTCGAGACATAGAGCTTGTGCCCAGCCAGCGCGACCCCATAAGGGGCGACGCCGACATCAAAGCTCCGCAATACTCTGCCGGAGGCAATTTCAAGTTCGAGCAGTCGATTGGAGAGATTGCCTGCGACGAAGAGGCGCTGGCCGTCGCGGGTAACCGCGAGGCCGGCTGGGATTTCGGCTTTGCGTTTGGGCGCATTGGCCTCCGGCAGGGCGATGGCCCCGAGGCCGCTCACACGGTGATCCGACCCGACGGCGAACACCTTGATGCTCCCGCGCACATTGGACAGATAAATGCGTGAACCATCGGGAGAAAAGATCAGGCCCGTAAAACTAACCTGTTCGTCCTTGTCCGGCTGTTGGATATGGGAGGAAACCACGCCGTTCGTGTTCCAGGGTTGTTCGCCGGGCAGGGCGACGGACTGGACAATTGCTCCCGTGGCTGGGTCGAGCAAGATCAGATCGCGGGTTTTCCCTGAAGTGGCTAGTAACTTGCCGTCCGGGCTGAGAGCCAAAACTTGTGGCCGCAGCCTCGGAAGTTCGACCTGGACGCCTGCCGGAGTCAACACCTGGTTGATCGGAAGGCGAACATGATTTGACGAGATGAGTCCGACGGGTTCGGAAAGCTCGTCATGGGTGACGGTTTCCTGCGCGCGGACGAAAGACGCAACGAGGGAGGCAATTCCAGCCAGCACTAGCGTTCGGTAAATTGGTGTCATGGTTTTCCAATACTTTTCCGGTCTATTTTAAAAACACGTTCTTAGGTTTTGCTTTGTTCCAGTTCATGGCGAGCGTTGTTCCAGGTGGGCTGCTGCGGGTCACAGTTTTTGATGAGACGCGCTTTCAGCGCTGCGGTGTTTTTTTTGGGGTCGGATCCCAGGGCTGCGCTGACTCCGCCCTGGGCTGGTATGAGACGGGCCGTTGGCCCTGGGGGCCGGCCGATTTGGAAATCGGCGGGAGTCGCGTCGCGCGTTTCGTGTTTGCGCATGCATTGGGACCATGAACCGAGACGAGAGAAGGGACCCCTCACCCCGACCCTCTCCCCTTCGGAAGGGGCGAGGGAGAAGCATCGCCAGCGCGGTTGCGACTGGGAGTGCTCACGCGAGGGCAGTTCCTGTGGCCTGCCGATTGGAAATCGGCGATACAGCAGGTTGAAAACCTGCGCTACGGGAGTCGGACCGCGCATTCGGTTCACGGGAAGCCCGCTTTCGCTTTTGCGCATGCATTGGGACCATGAACCTGAAGTGCGTAGGTCATTGGAAATCAACGGGGTACGTTTTTCAGTTCATGGAGACATCGATCCAGAATGCCCCAAGCTTTTCCGATCTCCTCCTGGGTGACCGTAAGCGGAGGTGTCAGGGTTAAGATGTTTCCCATGGTTACTTTGAAATTCAGTCCGAGCGACAGAGCACGATACATCACCCGTTCCGACTCTTCCAAGGCGCGCTCCATGGTCCGGCGATTCCTGACCAGTTCGACGCCCAGGATTAACCCTAACCCCCGGACGTCGCCGATGAGCTCGTGCCGGCTCATCAACTCACGCAGGCCTGTGAGAGCATAATCGCCCATGGCGCGAACATGATCCAGCAAGTGTTCGCGCTCGATGACGTCGAGCGTGGCCAACCCCGCGGCGCAGGCGACCGGGCTCTTCTCGTGAGTGTAGTGGCCCAGGGCCTTGTGGGCGGCCACGTTGAGGCGCTCCCGCGCCAAGAGGGCGGCCAGCGGCATTACTCCGCCACCCAGACCTTTACCTAGCACCAACATGTCCGGTACCACGCCATAGTGTTCGCACGCAAACATCCGGCCCGAGCGCCCCAGACCCGTCGGGATCTCGTCCAGGATCAGCAAAGCGCCATGCTTGTCGCAAGCCGTCCGAATCCTCGGCCAATAATCCGGCGGTGGTATGAAGGGCACGGTGCGAACCGTCTCTCCAATCACCGCCGCGACGTCTCCTTCCTTCTCCAGCACGTATTCGATGTAATCAGCGCATTTCAGATTGCAAGTTCCAGCGCATCCGAAGGGGCAGTGCGAAGGGTCAGCCGGTGGAACGTGTTCACAGCCCGGCAGCAGCGGGCCGATGTCACGGCGGAACACGGCCTCGCCGCCGATCGAAATCGCGTCAAGCGAGGCGCCGTGAAATGAATCCCACATGGAAATCATCTTGTGCCTGCCGGTCGCCACGCGCGCCAATTTCATCGCCATTCCAATCGCCTCCGCCCCCCCGGGCGCGAAGAGCACACGACTCAAATCTCCCGGCGCCAGCTCCGTCAATTTCTTCGCCAGGCTGATCGCGGCCAGGTTGGTGTAGCGCCGTGGGCAAAAAGCCAGGCTCGACAATTGCTCGACGATTGCTTGCCGCACCTTGGGATGGGCGAAGCCAACTTGATGCACGTTGTTCCCATGGAAATCCAGCAATTCGCGTCCCTGCCAATCCGTAATAGTCGCGCCGTCGCAAGACCGCAGCACTCCAAGACAGGGCGTTGAAAGCGATTGGTGGAGGAAATAGCGGGCGTCCTCCGCCAGCAAACGCCGGCTTTCGCCGTCAAGGTGCGCTTCCGCCCAGGCCCGCCGCTTGGGGGAGAAATTCACATCGCCTTCTGAGCGCAGGCCTTGCTGGTCTGAAGGTTCCATTGCTGACTGAGGGAGTGCGGTGTTCATCATCTCATGATCCGCCGTGAGTTTAAAACAGGTCGGGTGAGGCTGCAAACAGGAAGGGCTCGGGCAGGCACGCTGCCCGAGCCCTGTGAATTCCGGGGCGCGCGTTCTACTCGGAGAGCCGGAAGAACATGGCCGAACCTGAGGCGGGCACGGTTGCCGAGCCGGCGCCCAGCGTGCCGGGGACATCGCTCCAAACTCCCGGGTTAAGTCGCGGTGACTGTTGCAACTTCAGGGTTGGGCTCGCGGGCCAGGTGATTACCAGGTTGTTGCCGACGAGGGTTACCACCAGGATATTTTCGGAGGCGGCTTGGGAGAGGTCTTTGCCCTGGTTGCCGGCTTTGTAGATCCCGGCGACTTCGTTGGCCGTGAGGGCACGGCCCCAGATACCAAGATCATCAAACAAGCCAATCAAATGACCATTGTGGTTGTCCGTGTAAACACCCGTTCCATCCTGGCCGATGTTCACCTGGAACGAGCTTTGGATTAACGTCGGCACGGGTGCCGCGGTCTGGTGGTCGGTCAGAGGGAGCGTCGCCGTGTCGATCGAACCCACCACGTCCATGGGATGTTTGCTGACCAAATGTCCGTCCAGATAGGCATATACAAAGGCTGATTGGCCAAAGGGCGCGCGTTGAAGGCTAACGGCGATGTGGTGCCAGTTGCCATCCTTCAGTGTGGAAGGCGTGTCGGTCTCGCTGTATTTATCAGCACCGAGGTTTGGACCAGTCACATTAATGCGGTAGTTGCCGCCTCCTTGGGTGAAGATTCCCCAGCCTGGGTTGCTGCTGCTGTCCCAATCCTTGTTTGAGATGAAGGGAATGTCATCCCCTTGATTGGTATAGTTGGCCCACAGCGAAACGGAAAAGTCCTCCGAAGTCCCAAACTGAACGTCCGTTGGATAGCCCAAGGTGGCGTACTCGTAGTCAGAGCTGTCGATCAGGGTAGTAACCTGGAAGGCACTTCCAAGTTTGCCCGGCTGGAAGGTGGGGTTCGGGTTCGCCGAGGGCCCGTTGAATTGGTAGGTGGCGTCATTACCGCGGCCTGAACTGTCGGTCAAGTTGCCATCGAATTTGAGATGAACAACCAAGTTGCTGGTGATCGGCCCGGAATAGACTTTGAGCAGAGCCGGCGCGCTGGTCGCGCCTCCATAGGTGTTCATCGCGATGAGCTGGTAAGTGCCAACATTGTTGGATTGAACGCTTGGTAGCGTCAGCGCAGCGTTGGTGGAGACGGAGACCTGGGCTCCATTGTGGTACCAGGTGAACGTAATGGGCCGCCCGCCGGTAACGCCCGGATCAAAAGTCACGGTTGCTCCTGGATCGGCAATTTCGCCCGACGGATCGCTGGTAATCACCGGCACGGTGTTCACAGTCAATTGGGCCGGCGAGCTGTTCACTTGGCCGCTGGGGTTGCTCACGACCACGGTATAAAGACCGGCATTCGTGGGAGATGTCGCCTCAATCGTGTAGCTCGAGTTTGTGGCTCCGGCGATCTTTTGGCCGTTGAATTTCCATTGGTAACTTAGCGGGGCACCGGTTGCGCCAACACTGAAGCTCGCTGGTGTATTGGCATCGACTGTTAAGGACTGAGGCTGACTGGTGATAACTGGCAGCAGGATGCTATACAATCCGAAATCGTCCATCCCGAAATACCAGCTCGAGGTGCCCGCTTGGCCGAAACGGAAGCGGACGTGTGGACTGTTATCCGCTAGTGGAATGCGGACCACCTCGATGCGCTTGCTAGCGAGAGGATCGTCATTCTTCCTGGGGGAAATGTAAGGAATCAGATTAGTGGAAACCACGGCTCCGATGAAGTTGCTATAGGCGAGCATGCCCGCCTGATCGGAACGCGGCGTGCCGAAGGTGGCGAAGACGTCAATCTCGCCTGTCTGGACGTTGGTGACGACATCCGAGCCATCCCCATCCGTGACTCCATCGTCCAGCATGTACATTACCGGCAACCAGGTAGCCCCTTGGTCAACCGAGTACTCAACGGATCCAAGGTTGTCCTGATTCTGCTCGTACAGGCTGTTCCATTTAACATACACGTTGGTGTAGCCCGTGAGATCGTAATCTCTCGTGAACAGAACGTTCACCTGGCCGAAACAATTGTTGCAGCGTTGGTCTGAGTCGGCATCGATGCAGTTGCCATGCGCGAGGGCGTCAATGAGCACACCGTTCACAACAATGGGAGGACTGATCAAGCGCCGCGGCCCCGTGGCCGACCCCAAATAGGGAGTATAGTTGTAGCCGGGATTGGGGCTAGTGTAAGTGCCGTCCTCTCCCGGCGCGATTTGCTCCAAGCGATTGGTGTTCACCACCACCCAGTTCAACCAGGCGTCCGAAGTGCCGTCTGTCAGATCGTATCCCGGGGTTTGCGACGTTGTCTCGTTGGTCACCGACCATCCGGTTGGCAGATTCCAAACCGGCGAACCAGTGTTCGTCGAGACGCCCTCCGTCACTTCTTCAAAGTCCTCAAAGTAGATCGGTGCCGGGAGGGAGAGGCTCTGATAACCTGCGACAGTAAATGACCACGAGTTAGTTTTGGCACCCTGAAGGCTGTCGATATAAGTCACCTGCAAGGTGTGGACTGAAAGTGGATCGAGGATGATGTTGGTCTCGGCATAGCTCAGGTCATATTGGTTTGGATTGCCCGGCACCACGGTCGCGGGCACTGCTGTCCCGTCGAGCGCTAACCCGATCGTGGCTGGGTTAATAGTGGTGCTGCCCTGGTCAATGACCACTTGAATTGTTGGCTCGGGTCCAATGCCGACGGCGCCGATATCAGGGCTGCGCGAGGCGATGAATGAGTGAGCCGGCGGCAGGTTGATCGGGATGCCCGAGGCCTTCGGGCCGCCTAAGGCATCCATTTCGCCCGGACTAAGCACCGCATCCCGGATTTGAAGGCTGTTCACGAAGCCCATGGCGTTGGTTATGTTGCAACTGAAGACCGGGAGCGTGGCGCTGGGTAGGAGGGCATAGGGTGAATCAATCTGAGAATAGTCAACGACTCCGACTGGTGTGCCATTTGTATAAACCGAAATAACCCCGTTGTCGGTATCTACTGTGAACCCTATTCGGTACCACGTAAGGGGAGCGATCGAGCCGAACAAGCCGGAAGCCAATCCGGCGCCGCTGGTGTTGGTAACCTGGATCTGATTGTTGGCCCCGATTCCGAAGAAGGCCAGGATGTTATCCAGGTTCCCATTGTCCATCTGGATTAACGGCCGGAACGTGTTGCCATTCGTGTAAAGGACATCGTAGATGAGGGTGTAATCATTGACGAGCGAGCCGTTTCCATTGTTGGGAGGGGTAGGCATGTAATAGCCCATCGGGAAGGAGCCCGCGGGGAAGCCCATCACTTGGGCGGCCAAGCCACTAATATTGGGTATCCCCAGGTTCGTCGTGGACCCGAACAAGGTCTGGTTGGAAGTCGCCCCGGTGGGGCCATCAATGTAGGACATGTCGCCGAGGTTGGCACCCACAGTTTGTACCAGGTTGCTGCTGTCGAAGTCCCACTGGCCAACGTTGGTTTGGGCCATGAGGCTCGAACCACTGAGTGCGAGGCAGGCGCAGATCGAGGCGGCTATCGACAGGGTTTGTCTCGTTGATTTCATAAGAGTTATCTTGGTTGCTGTTTTTACTGATGTTGAGAACGGTTATCGGTTGTGTTTTTGATATTCGATGAAAGTTGATGCGCTTTGGTCGCCGCTGGCGCTGGCGCTTTTCAAGAGCTCGTTGATGGTCAGCATGGCGCGCGCGCTGACCAGGAGTTGTGCTTTGGTCACTTCGGGGGCGGCTGAGACTGCTTGGAGGGCTTGGTAGGCGCCCGGATAATCCTTAGATCCGAGGGACTGTAGCGCCTGGTCTATTAGCTGCTTGGCCTCTGGCTTAGCAGCAGCGAAAGCTCTCTGCATCACCGCGGGGATCTGCTCTGCCGGAAGGGGCTCGGGAGCCCGGTTGGCTGGTTTGCAGCCAGCTAATAGTAAGAGGCCGGTTAAGATGCGCAGGGAAGAGCGATGTAAAGTCTGCGCCAAGCTATTCATTGGGAGCCTTTCAAAACCTAGGCAGGACCAACGGAGGCTCAGCGGTGTAATACCGATAATCATATCCGATTTTGTAAGGGACCTTCTTGAACTTGGAGACGTTCCCAGGCACCCACAGGATATTCCCTCCAAGGCTATGCCGCCAATACCCCATGGTCATGTCTGTGCCATTATAAAGCGACGACAACTGCACCCATTGACTCAGGATGCTGGTGGATCCTGGAAAGAGGCCGTCCGAATCATCGTAGCCCTCCATTTTTTGCTCCGTTGAATCCTGAGCGAAAATCGTCGTGGTCGGGCTGGGGTAGGAGGAGATCTTGAGCGGTCCTCTGAGATTGCCGTAGGTGGAGTCCGGCCCGTTATAGGGATTGGTCAAAAAATCACAAATCCCGTAAGTTGAATTAGCCCAGAAATCGTGCGGATAATTCAACCCGGCGTCATGCCACTCGTCCACAATTGTGCCATCGGGACAGGCGAAAAGTCTCTGATTGCCGGCAAAATACTTCCAGTAACCGAGCGCCCAATAAGCATCGTCGTTCACGTTCCCGGCGTTATCCACCGGTGCCTCCAGGACGGTGGAGCGGGGATTGAGATACCATTGACCCCCGTTAGGCAGCGCGCCGCCCTTTCCGCAGAAATAGGTCTGGGTGTTATCATCGGCGTAAAGCGCACCCATGATGCCGATCTGCCGGAGGTTGTTGATGCATTGCGCCGCCTTGCCTTTCTCTTTGGCCCGGTTTAGCGCGGGCAGGAGCATGGCCGCGAGAATGGCGATAATCGCGATGACGACGAGGAGTTCGATCAAGGTGAACGCTGGCGTCACACCCGGCAAGCTGCCACTCGGGTCGGCAGCGGATCGCAAAAGCCGTTTCGGGGAGTCCGGTTCCCGCCGGCGGACGCCAGCATGTGCGTCCCTCACCCCGCCCTCCCCCCGGGGGAGAGGGAGATTCTCACGTGTGTTCTGAATCGATCGAGCTTTCATCTGATACATTCAGGGATGCTGCCGGACTCGGGCCTTGACTGAACACTAACACAGAGCTCAGATCAAACCACGTCCCCAGCAACAATGCTAATTTCGAGCTTTAGCGTAAGTTAAACCATAATCTGCTTTCCGCAAGGGACAAAGGGACAATTCGTTGACGAGCCTGTGCCGTTTAGGTGACGGCGACCGCAGGCCGACCTTGCGCCGCTAGGGTGTGGACTTTGGGGGAGAAAAATCTGCGGCACGGCGTTTTGCCTCCTTAATCTCCGCCCTCGTCATTTTAGCTTTGACCTTCTTCAGCCTACTCGCTGAATCGGGCTGACCCTGCGCGGCTGCGATCGCCAACCATTTATACGCCTCGATCCGATCTACCGGCACCCCCACGCCCAAATCATAGCGCTGGCCCAGGTCGTACTGGGCCAAGGGTTCACCGCGTTCCGCGGCCTGTCGGAACCACTTTGAGGCTTCGACCTGATCGGTGGGCACACCGCGGCCAGCTTCATAGATAAAACCAAGTGTATATTGGGCGCCGGCGTTGCCCTGCTCGGCCGCCATGCGGTAGAGCTTGATCGCGTGGGCTCCATCTTTGGGCACACCTTGTCCGGCCTCGAACAGCTCCCCCAACTCAAGCTGGGCCTCGGCGTTGCTCTGCTCGGCGGCTCTTCCGTACCATTTCGCTGCTTCCGCATAACTGTTGGTAACCAATTCGCCCTTGGCATAGAGGTTTCCCAGTTGTACCTGGGCTTGGGCCTGACCTTGTTCCGCGCGGGCGCGCAACGCTGCGACATCTACGGTCGGCGGCGCAACGGCGCGCGGCTCGGTACCGCTTGAGGTTGGCCTGGAAACATAGAGATAGGCCGCCACGCCAACCGCCACAAACGCCAGGACGACGACGCCGAGGAGACGCCACTTTTTCATCCGTGGGCCGGTTCGATGGCGGCTTCCGCGTCCAGGCCCCCAACACTTGCCAGCCCCATTTCCGCGAGCGTGGCGTCGATGGCCTGGAGCAGTTGCTCAACATCGCCGGGGAAGAGGTGCCCGATAGTCCCGATACGGAACGTATCGACGTGCCTTAACTTGCCTGGATAAATCAAAAACCCCTTCTGGCTAAGCTTGCGATAAAAAGCCTCAAAAGAAAAACCCGGCCATCGCGGATACTGAAACGTCGTAATGATATAGCTCTGGTCTTCGGGTTTCAGATACGGCCAAAAGCCCAAAGGGCGCATGCCCTCCAGCAGGACCTGGTGGTTGCGCCGATAACGCGCCGCACGGGCGGATACGCCCCCTTCCTCCTCCAGTTCGTTCAGGGCTTGGTTGAGCGCCAGCAGCGAGTGGGTGGGCGGCGTGAAGCGAAATTGGCCGTTCGCATCGAACCCTTGGAGCTGCGCCAGAAGATCCAAACTTAGGGTGCGGGCCCGTCCCTCGCAGCCTTCGAGCGACTCGCGGCGGCACACCACGATGCAAAACCCCGGTACCCCTTCCAGGCATTTGTTGGGAGACGACACCAAAAAATCGATGGCACATTGCTCGAGGTCAAGCGGGATTGCGCCGAAGCTGGTCATGGCATCGACAATGTAGGCCTTTTGGTAGGACCTGGCGACGTTTCCAAGAGCCCGGATTGGGTTAAGCAGACCAGTGGTCGTTTCACAATGCACCACTGAGACGTGCGTGATCGCCCCATCGAGAACCAACAACTTGGCCAGCGCCTCGGGCGGCACGGGAGTGTCCTCGGCCGTGCGTAACACCACATAGTCGATTGCTGCTCGTTCCAGCATTTCTACCATTCGGTTTCCATAGGCGCCATTCGCCAGCACGGCAACCTTTCCCGTCCGCGGAACACACGTCTGAAAGACGGCTTCCATCCCAAATGTGCCGCTCCCCTGCAGCAGCACTACTTCCCATCCAGCCTCCTGGCTCACACCAGCCAACTTGAGCAGTTGCTGGCGAAGATTTGCCACTAGTGAACCGAATTCGGCATCCCACGAACCCGCGTCGCGCAGCATCGCCCGCTTTACGTTCAAGCTGGTCGTCAGCGGGCCGGGCGTAAAGAGCAGCTTGTCTTTCGGGGCTGGTTCAGGAAGGTTCATGCTAGTGAGACATTGGAGGCTAATCCAGGGTTGCCAGTCGGCACTGGCAACTCCGACAACACGATTGCCGGCAGTTCCCGCAAGTCACCAATCAAGTGCGTATGGGGGTGGGCGGCCAATTCCTCCCGGGTGTGAGTCCCGTTAGTCACACCGATGACCAACCCACACCCCGCGGCCGTTCCCTCCAGTAGGTCGGCAGGCGTATCCCCGACCTTGGCAACCCTCCCGGGGTCGGCGGTGCCGGTCAATGCCATCGCACGCTGAATGAGATCCGGGTAGGGCCGGCCGCGAGGCACTTCGTCGCTCGTCACGGTTGCTTCGAACATTAGCCCATCCTTCCATCCCAACCGCGCCAGAATGGCATCCGTAATCGCCCGGCTGAAGCCGGTGTCCAACGCCAGGCTCAGGCTGGCTTTCTTAAGCTGACCAAATGTTTCTATCGCGTGGGGCATCGGCTCGACCTCCCCTGCCGTCCAATAATGGCGCAGCATCCGTGCCTGGAAGTCCTCGTAAATGGAGTCCACGAGTTCCTGGCGGGCTCTGCTGCCGTTGGTTTCGTTTGATTCCAGCAACGCCCGAATCGCTATTTTTTTAGGCATCCCCATTACGCGATTGACCTCCGCGCGACTGACCATGACGAAGCCCGCGAGCGCTTCCCGCAAGCACCTGTTCACCGCGTCATCGTCCCGGACGGTTGTTCCGGCGATGTCAAAAACCACCAATTGGATCTTCATAGTATTTGGCTAAACTTAGGTTTCCTCGGCCGCGGGCGCGCAGGGCGTCCTCGGGAGGGGTTCGCGTTCGGAGGACACCGTAACCGATCGACGGTAGAGAAAGCAACTTAGGCCAGCGGACAGCAGCGTCAGCCCAGCCATAGCTTGAAATCCCAGACGGTAGCCTCCGACCATCAATAGATGTCCAAAGAAGATGCCCGATAAGAAACCTGCAATGTATCCGGTCCCGTCCACGATTCCGGAGACGGTGGCAGCGTAGCTCTTTCCCCGCACCTCAACAGAAAGAACCCCCCCAAGCAGACTGTACGGGCCATAAACCAAGAAGCCGATCAAGCCTACTCCGGCAGCCAATAGCCAGAGGCCTAAATGAAACAGTTCCGGCAGAAGCACCAATAAAACCGTGAGCGCCAGCAAGCCCGCCACCAAAAATCGGCGGCGTCCCCGAGGCCCCAGCCGTCCGAAAATCCACCCAGTCAGGAGAATCCCCGCTCCGCCGCACAAATCGAACGGCGTGGAAAGATAGGCGGCAACCGAGTTCGAGACTTGTTGGCCGGCCTCGGTCCGGATGAAGTCCACGGTCCAAAAGTTGAATGTCTCCCGCAGCAACGTAAGCGTGAAGCTGAGGCCGACGACGACGAGAAATTGCCTTTCTCGGAACAGTTCCCAGAGACGGCCACCGCTGAAGCGCGCCCCACCCTGTGCGTCTTCTCCATTAGCTGCGTCGTTCATCGGTTTGGGCAGAGCCACCCAGCAGCATACCGCCAACAATGCCAGCACCAGCGCCGGCAGGCCCATTATGGCCGGCCATGAATCGTGCGTCAGGCGCCCGATCAATCCGCCAAAAGAAACACCGATCGCCCCTCCAAACACAAAGCTCAACGAGAGTATCCCGCAGGTCAGAGGCATCTTTTCTTTCGAAAACCACTCCGGTAGCATTTTAAGCATGGCCCCCCAGCTTGCTGAGCCACAAAGACGGCTTGCGCTATACAGGAACGTGAGGACGAAAAGCGAAGGAGACAGGGCGGCCGCGGCACCGAAGAGAGCCGTGAGCAACATCGAGCACGCCAACGCAGTCCGGCCTCCCAATCGGTCCGTCACCGGACCGAAAATGAACTTCCCCGATGCATAAGCCACGGTGCTAACACTTCCGATGAGGCCAACCTGCTGCTTGTTGATGCCCCAATCCGCCTGCAAAATGGGCACCGCGACCGACACATTTTTCCGGCACAAATAAACCCCAACGTACGCCGCGACCAGCGTGAGCAGATATCCATACGCTCGCGCAGGCGGCGGCAATTGCAATCGTTGCCTTTCCATGGCCTTCGCCCTTCGCGGGGCAACGCTCTCGCTCGCCCGCTTGAAGGACTTCAATGTTCAATGTCTCACCAAGATGGCCGGGTTTTTCGTCCGTTTTATGTCAAACCCGTGAAGATCCCGTGACACCCACGAAGCGGACGTGCAACGAGAGCCCCATTAAATCTTAATCCTAATCATAATCGGCCCTTTTAGCTTATTTGCCAACCAAAAATGAGATTATACGAGGAGGGGTATGTGTGGGATTGAGGGTGAGCGAGTAAGTTCAGCCGCCGCTGACGCGAACGCCTGGAGTTTGGACATTCATCTAAAGCAGCGATCCAAGGGCCACGCCAACGGCGTGCAGAGTACCAGGGCAACGCCCGGGCAACGCCCTGGGAATTGCGTTTTTTTGCCTTTCCGCCCTGCAAGGGCGGAGACCAACTCTCACGTCCGTAAATAGGTCTCGTCGAAGGCGACCTCATCCGTCTTAGGATAGTGAATCAGACATAGGATTGGGGTGGGCGGCGCCCTTGCAGGGCGCAAGATCTTTTTTTGGCATTTTCCCAGCCCCGAAAGCGTTCGGGGCTGGGCTGGTACGCTGCACGCCGTTGGCGTGCGGGACCGGCTGGCGCGCAAGCCTGCACGCGGCTTTTAACCCGCGGCAAGTCCGCGCTTGATCTTAGGTCGGTTAGCGGCATCGTCTAACATGCTATATGAATAGGATCCACGCATGCCTGGCAACCCTGGCTCTGCTTTTCGGAGCGCATGGGGCCGCGGATGCGCAGGACGTGGCGGGGTGGTCCTGGCAGGAACCGCAGGCGACAGTGCTGCCGACCGGCGATTTGGAGTGGACCCCGCATCGCTTCGTGTTCGAGCCGAGCGGGCCGATTTGCTACATCGACTTTGACTCGGGCGATGACACCCTCGACGGCCTCACCAAGCAAACCCCGTGGAAGCACCACCCCTGGGACCTTAACGCCACGGGCGTGGCGAAGGCGTGCAAGGGAGGCCGGACTTACGTTTTTAAGCAGGGCGTGGTCTATCGCGGTGAGTTGGACGCCAACGAGTCAGGTACCGCCGCAGTGCCAGTTATCCTGACCCGCGACCCGAGCTGGGGCAGCGGACCAGCGGTGATCTGCGGCTCGGAGGCGGTGACGGGTTGGAAGCAGGGGGCTGGCAACTCGCTGATCCCGGAACCGGAAAAAGTCTGGTATGTGGATCTCGACTGGGCGCCGCGCGCTGCCTGGGTGGTCGGAAAGGACGCCTCCGTGACGCGCGTTGCGATGGCACGCATTCCAAACTGGGTGATCACGGACCCAGACGACATCAAAAGCCAGTGGTGGACGTGGAAGAACCCGGACAAGCCGTTTGACAATTACACCATGGTCAATGGGCAGAGGCGACACTTGGCGTTCGACAAGGAACAGATCAACACCAACCAGCCCCAGGAGTACTACCAGGACGCCATCGTGTGGACCACTAAAGGCTGGGTCATGGGCAACCCTTTCCCGGCCAGGGTTTTGGCGGTCGATCGCACCAACGGCTCGCTAACGTTTGCCGGCCAATGGGGTGGTGAACCGTCATACAAGATCATCCGCGGCTGCCAGTATTACCTGGAAGACAAACCGCAGTACCTGGACAGCCCCGGCGAGTTCTGGTTCGACAAGAAGAGCAACGGTGGCCGGCTTTATCTGCGCCTCCCCGGAGATCAGGACCCGAACCAAGCCCACGTCGAGGTCGCCCGTCGCATTCACATGATCGACAGCCGTGGCATGAGTCATGTGCGTGTCCGCGGTCTCACTTTTCGCTTTGCCAATGGTTACTGGAACCTGGTCGCCGCACCTTATTGGGTTTCACATGAGAGCATCGATGTGCAACCCGGCTGCGTGCGGTTGCTAGGCAGCGGCACGGACATCGAGGTGAGTCACTGCACGTTCGAGCACGCCCACAAAGGCATTCGCCTAAAGGCCATGGGGCGGGAGGATGCCATTGACGAGGTCATCGTGGAGGACAATCTATTCTCCGATTTGGACTCTGGAGGAGTCGAGCTCGCCGATAGCACCACGTATGGAGACGTCGCGCCGCCGATGGGCCGGCTCTACGACGTCCGGGTGCTGCGGAATAAATTCGACTATATTGGGCTGCGCCCCGACCTTTTTGGCCAGGGGGTGGCGCTTGCGGTGGAATATGCGCAGACGGCGGAGGTGGCTGGGAACATGTTTGAGCGGATCTGCGCGCAGGCGATCGACGTGCATGGTGCCAAAGCGAGTGGGGCGGCGACGCACCGGCCATTCGCCCGCATCCTTATCCACCACAACAAAGCAGTCGATACGCTGCTGAACGTGGACGACTTCGGCGGCATCGAGACCTGGCAGGGTGGCCCGGCCTATGTTTATGACAACATCTCGGTCAATCCCGGCGGCTACCGCAGTTGGGATCACACGCTGAACCCTAATTCGGAGAGCCGCTTCGGCCACGCCTACTACCTGGACGGAGCATTCAAGAACTACTACTTCAACAACATCGCGTGCGGCAACTCCAAGGGTCCCACCGGCAAACTGGCCAACACGGCGGCGTTCCAGGAGATCATTAGTTACCAAAACACTTTTTTCAACAACACCCTATACAACTTCGTGCGAGGCTCACGGCGACAGGAGCCCCAGGCTGGCCGCGTCAAATTCCTGGGCAACATCTGGCAGAGCATGGGCCTGCGCGTCTTCCGCGATGCCGACCCGGCGCGCACTGCCCAGGCGGTCAACGAGACGGACGCCAGATCTGGACCGCACGAATACGCGATCGACACTGACGCATACGCGCGCAACGTCTTCTACGACATCGGGGAAAGCTTCGGGGTTTTCGAGCCTTCCGGACGATGGTACCAGACGCTGGAGGCATTTCGCGCTGGCTTGGAAAGCTATCACCCGCTGGCCGGCGGGGTGGGCACGATGGCCGAGCGGCCGCCCCTGCGTAATGCCGCGGCCCACGACTTTCGGCCCTCCTCCAGCTCCTCTGCACGCGGGCAGGGAGCGAAAGTCTTCGTGCCCTGGAGCCTCTACGAGACGGTCGCCGAATGGAACTTCTATCCCCTCCCAGGCGACCCGACGCGCATCCTGGACGAGCACTGGTGCATGTCCCCCTATTACACGCGGAGGGATGATTATTACAAACTGCCCACTTATCCGCTCAAGGGAGTCAATATCAGCCTGAAGGACTACCAGAGCGGCCCACTGGAGAACTGGACCACGGGTGCCCTACACTTCGACGGGAATAACCAATACGCCGTCCTGGCAAACGAGGACATCGTCCGTCCGGTCACCTTGGAAGCGCAGGGACGCAACGAAAGCCTGAAACGCACCGTCAGCGGCGCCGACTTAAGCAGCCCGCAGATCTACACCTCAAGCTTTCTCATCGAGGTCTTCTTCAAGACAGCGCCGGGACAGACGGACGCGACGCTTGTGCAAAAGATGAACGACATCGGATGGAGGATGAGCATTAACAAGGCCGGAAGTGTAACCCTGATGGCCAAATCGACCGGCGCGAACGCCAGTCTGGCTGGCCGCCGCGTCATCAACGACGGCCAGTGGCACCATGTCATCGCGCAGGCGGACCGCAAGGCGGGAACGCTCCACAGCTACATCGACGGCAAGCAGGACGCCACCGGGCCTGGACTTGGGCCGGAAGTGTCGTTGGCCAATGACGCCGACCTCTACGTCGCTGGCACACCGCAAGGCCAGAATCTAAAGGGCTCGATCGACTTCATGCGCATCGCCCGTGGCACACTTGCCGACTCCAAGACGACGATCGAGGAACTCTACACGTGGGAATTCGAAGGTCCATTCCTCGAGGACTTCACTGGCCGCCGACGCCCAGCCGATGGCGGAGAGGCCGGCGCGATCGATGACAAGTGACAGTGCGGTGGGGGAGCGCGATCGGGAAGCCCCGGCTAATCCCCCATCGTGACCGTCCACATCCCTTTGGGCGTTTGCAAGGTGCCGGTGCCAACGGTTTGCTCGAAGCGGAGGGCTTGGACGTGGTTGTCGTGGAAGAGGTAGTTGAAGCGTTTGCTGTGCAGGCCGTAATCGCTGGCCCCGTAGTTGTGGCTGCTGGGGTTGGAAAGGTCGATCTGGTAAAGGTCTGGATCCGAACCACCCGGAGCAACCGGGCCGTTGCAAATCGAGGGCCACACGTTGCCGACCACGTTTTGGTAATTCGGCTCTTCTACGAGTAAGATAGTTCCCGCCACGTCGCGGACTGCTGTCATTTTGTAGCCTTTGGCATTCCAATCGGGTTCGGAGTTGCTGGGCAGCCCTCCATCTTTCCAGTAGATGCCTGTCCCGTGTTCGTCCGTGCGTTGCGGATTGCCAATCTCGGGCAGCGGGTATCTCTGGTTCTGCGTACTCACCTGGTAGTTCACGCTCCAATCGGTGCCGGCGCTGTTCATGGCATAAGTCCGCCGCTGCGTGAAGTCCGCCCACGAAGGAACGATTTGGACGCGGTCGGCAGGGCATTTTTCGACCCCGGGACATTCCGATTTGGGAGTAAGGCCCGTCATCAAATCCGTAGGTGGAACGTTGTTGCCGATGTAACTGTGAATCCAAGTGTCCCAGGCCAGTTGGCCGAGGCCAGTCCCGCTGAGCGGTGATTCATAAGCGGCCGGCGGCAACATATCATCGTTGTCATTGACAAAGAGAGCGAAGGCGGTGCCCATTTGCTTCATCTGGGAGGAACATTGGCTTCTGAGGCCCTTCTCCTTGGCGGAGCTCAGGGCGGGGAGCAGCATGGCCGCCAGGATGGCAATGATGGCGATGACCACCAGTAACTCAATCAAGGTGAAGGCCTCGCGAGCCCACCGCATTTTAGCGGCATCAAGAAGGCGAGGGTTTTTCCGGCTACGATAAATGCTCATAAGATAGCTTAGCGAGTTACCAAAATCACGGCTCCCTGGGAAATCGCATACTTCTTGCCTTCGGGTGGCGGCGGGGCCTCCACCCGGGCGTCTCGGAGGAACTCCTCGAAGCTCGCAGGCGCCTTTTTGCTGCGCATGACATACACCCGCAATTGCAAGGACAAGTCTTTGAGGACAACACCCGGGTCGGTATTATCGCCAACCACGACCGGCGGAGCCTCCGCGTTTGTGCCCAGCCCCGCAACGTCTGGCGGTGCGGCAGTCGATGACGCGGGCGGCTGCCTTTTGCATCCCAAAGCCAAAGCGCCCGCCACCAAAACAGCGGCCCAGCACCATATCCCGGTTCGAATCATACGTAAACTTTTCAATCCTCATCATCCCCCAGATTTAGCCGGTTGACATGTCATCAAAATAAAGGACATGCTCGAAGCTCGGGACAGGGGGCTTAGGGAAATCTCCGGCCACATGTTGCGCTGGCGTTGACCTTTTCGCTACTCTCCTCCTCGTAATGCAATGGGGACAGCGATACAGCTACGTGCGGCCGGCTCGCCCGAAGGCGCGCTCGTTGAAGGCTGAGGAAGCTGGGCAAATCTCGGCCAGGCTGAAGTCGGCGATTGACCGCTCGCCGATCCTGAGAGCGTTCGGCGTGCAGGTGCGCAGCTTGCGCGGCCGGTTCTATCTCGAGTGGCGATGGGATCCGGTTGACCGGCCGGAAACCATTTCAAGCTACGGCAGAATCACTCCGCTCGAGAAGCCGCCCGGCGAGTTGCTGCTGGAGGCGCCCTACGGCGGAGATCAATGGTCACGAGTAGGAACAGGTTCGCCCGAGAAACTTATTAAGTTGGTGGCCGGTGACACCAAAGGGACCTTCCATGGCCTGGGAGCGCTGGACAAATCTCTCCAGGCGACTAAGGCTGGTCTCGAGCGACTGCCCGTGGACCAACGTGAGCGTGGTAAATTCGTCTATGCCGAAACCGGCAAGAAATGCTCGGTGCAGGAAACCCTTTACCATTTTTTCGGCCTGCCCATTCACGTTATCGCACAACCCAGCGGCTGGTATTCGTACCACCGGACACCTGAGATTGAAGAATTCTCCGAGGACCGGACGCGCGTGCTGGTGAGCTTTACGGCGATGAGTTGGTCAGGCGAAAACTTTGGAGGGACTTGCTTGTATCTCAAGCGGGAAGAACGCTGGGGAGCCTACACCATCCGGCCAAACCAGAGTCAGAACATCGCGACGGCCGAAGCCTGGCTGACTAAGCGGAACTGGAAATCGTGGGGCTGAAGCTTGTCGTTGACCCATAGCGATGTTTAGGTGCTGAATGTACATGGGACATTATTGCCGAATCTGCGGCCGGTCGCGCCCGAATGAGCAGTTCAGCGGCCGTGGTCATGCCGTTCACGTTTGCAAGAAATGTCAGCGGATGCCGCGCGAAAAGCGCGATCGCATCGAGCGGTTGGATGAGCTGCACAGATTACTCCAGCAATCGGTCATCTCGGCCAAGAATATTGCTCGCCTCAAGACCCTCAGCAGGCATGACAATCCGCAGGTGGCCGAGCACGCGGTGTTGATTCTGGAGATTGCGCGCGTTCTTCCCGGAAAGCGGAACCGCTGGCTCAAGCTCGCCCAGCGCCATCGCCCCTTATTCGAGCGGACCATCGAGCTTTTCGGGCTCGAGTTCTTCCGGGACCTGTTGGCCGGGTATGGCGATTTTGAATCACCCCTCTGGGACATTCTCGACCAATACCGAGTGGCACCTCCGTGGACCGCGCGCGCTTGCGATTGCGGAAGCGGTCGTTCTTTCCGGGACTGCTGCCTGGAACGCGAAAACGAACTGGCCGAACATATATTTGCTGGGGATGCGGAGGCTGGAGGCTGACTGTGTAGGCGATTCGAGTGCCACCTTTTTTTTGCGAGCCTGGATAATCTTCTGGGGCCAGGGGTCGGACTCTCCTCGGCGGTGCCGATGAAGGTCGATTGTGAAGTATTGCCCTTTTTCTTCGCCGCTTTCTTTCGCGTTGAGGGCTTGGGCTTGAGTGAACTCGCGTAGGCGTAGCTGGCAGCAAAGTATTTTCGCAGTTCCTGATACCCAGACCGGGCTTCCGTCAACCTCAATTCCAGTTCGCGACTGGCCCCACATCGGCTTGAGAAATGAAAAGAGACGCAAACTAAGCGATCACCACGACCTCATGATCCTGGATCGTCGGGACTTCGAAGCTGCTCCAACCGTGGTTTATCACGCCCTGGCCGGACGTTTTGAAACGAGCAGGCGCACTCGCTTTCCGATGGCGCCCGCGGGGAGCAGCACACGAACGCGAAATGGACCGACTGGAATCAGCTCGTCCACTGGCGCGCGCCATGTGCCGGCGTTCGTCAGATTGACCAGGTGCAGCACAAGCTTGTCGTTTTGCCGATACAAGTGGCAGTCCACGAACCCGGGGCCCTCGACCTGGAGCGGGAAATGGTCCCGCGCCGCCCAGCGGACGAGGTTCGTGAGAAGAGTGGCGTGGTCGGGCAGATTGTCGCGGCCGAACCGGCGGTCGAGATCGGCGGGCAGAAAGGCCACCCGACCGCGACCACCGGTCTGATTGACAATCAAAGCCGGAATGTCCGTGCGTGGTTCGCGCATCCAAACGTCTTCGGGTGGAAAAGCCGGGATCGCCGGGATGAAAGTCGCGAGCACCAACGCGCCGCTTTGCACGCGCAGCGGCTCCAGGGCCCCCCCGAACGGGAGGATGTCGGTGTCATCGAAACCTTTCAAGGCGGAGTGACGCTCGCCGGTCGCGGCCGGCTCGTTGCCCGGTCTGGGCCCATAAGCGCGCGAGGCGATTTCCGGCGCCAGGCGGAGATAGGTGTGCTGCGTTCCGGCCGCCCAGCGCCCTCGGGATTCGAAAAACGCAGTCTGGTCGCCGGTGACGTGGCACCCGAATAAATCCGCCAGCGCGAGATCGGACTGAGGTTCGCCCCACTCGTTGCACCGGCTGGTGTCGCCCGTCGCAACCACGCTGCCGCCACGTTCGACGAACTGGTTCACGGCCGCAACTTGGGCGAAGGACATCGCGGCAACGTTTGGGAAAATCAGAACGGCGAATTTGTCCGCGTCTCTCTTTCGGCACAAAGGCGCTTGTAATGCTCGGACCACCGCAGGGGGATTTTGCCGTTTCGATGGACGCCTAAAATGTCTCCTGCCGTCGCCATGAGGCTCATTAATCAATATGCTAAATCATTGGCTAAAAATTAGACCGCGGTGCCCCGTTTATGCTTATCGAGGTACAGGATCAGATCCATGTCTGAAAAGCCGGCCCGGGTGACGAACCTCTAGGCCCGGCCCATGAACTTGAAATCGTGGGCCTTTTTGGGGCTTCTCGTCCACTTTTCCAATGATTGAAAATACTGTCCCGTTAGTGTCCGCATGTTGATTGCGCGATTTCGCATGGGCTATGCCACGAGGGTCGTTTGCGAAACAAAGGGGCGAAATCTTGTTGAAACTTGGAGACCCAAGCTGGTATCGCCCCTTCGGCCTGACCGAAACGCGCAAAGCGGAAAACAGCATGGCGTGGTTAGTCCGGATCCCGAGTTGAGCTTCAGGATGATTAACGTGAGGCTTGGAGCGGGTGAAGGGAATCGAACCCTCATCTCAGGCTTGGGAAGCCCGCATTCTACCACTGAACCACACCCGCTTCCGTTCGAGCCCTTTATAGCAGCGTCTCGTCCCGGACGCAACCGGTTTTTTCGGCGGTTAGTTGGGTAGGGCACGCCTGCCTTGCCGTAGCTCAGCGAAGGCAGGCCCGCCCCGCCGTAGCTCAGCGAAGGGGGGTCACTCCGTGCGCGCCGCTCCGTATCCGAGCCTCAGCTCCCGGCTAAGCTTGTCCCCTATGCCGGCTTTTCCTCGAGCGCCGCGACTTTGCTGAGCCGGCGCAGGTGCCGCTCGGCCTGGCTGAACTGCGCGGCCAAAAACGCCCGGACCAGGTCCCAGGCCACAGACGGACCGGTCGTGCGGCCTCCCAGGCACAGGATGTTCATGTGGTCGTCCTCGACCCCTTGCTGGGCCGAGAAATGATCCTCGATCAATCCGGCGCGTGCGCCTTTGATTTTGTTGGCGCAAATCGACGCGCCCACGCCGCTGCCGCAAACCGCCACGCCCCGCTCCACTTTCCCGGCGGCTACCGCCCGCGCCAGCGGAATGACAAAGTCCGGATAATCATCGTCCGAAACCAAAGTGTGGGCGCCAAAATCAACGATTTCATGTCCGGCTGCGCGGAGCTGCGCGGCCAATTTTTCTTTCAATTCAAACCCACCGTGATCGGTGGCGATTCCTATGCGCATAATTCAGCCTCCTTTGAGCTGGCGATAACGGGCGATAAGGTTGTTGGTTGAACTGTCATGCTTGAGTTCAGGAGCAGCCGGGCTCTCCAATTCAGGCACGATTCGCTGGGCCAGCACTTTGCCCAACTGGACGCCCCATTGGTCGAACGAGTCAATGTTCCAGATGACCCCCTGCGTAAAAACGCTGTGCTCGTAAAGCGCCACCAGTTTGCCGAGCACTTCCGGCGTCAGCCGCTCGGCCAGAATGGTGTTCGAGGGCCGGTTGCCCTCGAAGGTTTGGTGCGGCACCAGCCAGGCCGGCGTGCCTTCAGCCTTGACCTCTTGCGCGGTTTTGCCGAAGGCCAGCGCCTCAGCCTGCGCAAACACGTTCGCCAACAGAAGGTCATGGTGGCGGCCCAAAGCATTCAGCGCGTGGCCGAAGGCGATGAAGTCGCACGGAATTAGCCGGGTGCCTTGATGAATCAACTGGTAGAACGAGTGCTGCCCGTTGGTTCCCGGTTCGCCCCAGAAGATCGGACCGGTATCGTAGGTCACGCGAGCGCCCGCCAGGGTGACGTGCTTGCCATTGCTTTCCATCGTCAATTGCTGCAGATACGCCGGAAAGCGCTTAAGGTATTGCTCGTACGGCAAAACTGCCACCGTCTCCGTTCCGAAGAAGTTGTTGTACCACACCACCAGCAGCGCCATGAGGACCGGCAGGTTCCTTTCAAATGGCGCGGTCCGGAAATGGTCGTCCATCTCGTGGAAGCCGCGAAGCATGGCGCGAAAGTTCTCCGGCCCAAGCGCCAGCATGGTGGAAAGCCCGATCGCCGAATCCATCGAATAACGTCCTCCCACCCAATCCCAAAAGCCGAACATGTTCGCCGTGTCAATGCCGAAGGCCGACACCTTCTCCGCGTTCGTGGAGACGGCGACAAAATGCTTGGCCACGGCTGCGCGGTCGCCTCCCAGCCCGTTGAGCAACCACGTGCGCGCGCTTTCGGCATTGGTCATTGTCTCCAAGGTCGTGAAGGTCTTCGAGGACACGATAAACAGCGTCTCCGCCGGATCCAGATCAAGGGTCGCTTCTACGAAATCCGTGGCATCGACGTTCGAGACGAAACGGAAAGTTAAGCTCCGCTGGCTGTAATGCCTCAGCGCCTCGTACGCCATCACCGGGCCAAGGTCCGAGCCGCCGATGCCGATATTGATGACGTTCCTGATCGGCTTGCCGGTGTGTCCGGTCCATTGGCCGCTGCGAATGCGCTTCGCGAAGTCCTCCATTTTATCCAGGACCGCGTGGACCTCCGGAACCACGTTTTTGCCGTCAACGACGATCGACGCGTCCTTGGGCGCGCGCAGGGCCACATGCAACACCGCGCGCTTTTCCGTCACATTGATTTTCTCGCCCCTGAACATGGCTTCCATGCGCTCGTGCAGGGCGGACTGCGCAGCGAGTTCCACCAGCAGCTTGAGGGTTTCGTCGGTAATGCGGTTTTTGGAATAGTCCAGGTAAAGCCCCGCCGCGTCGAGGGCCAGGCGTTCGCCGCGTTTCGGGTCCTCGGCGAAGACCTGGCGGAGATCCATTTTGCGAACTTGCCGGTGATGCGCCGCCAGGGCCGTCCAGGCGGGCCGCTTCTTCAGTGGTTTGACTGTCGTTTTCATGCCTCTGATCAATTAACAATAAACAATTTGCAATTTCCAATCAGCTCCTCCAGCGGTGCCCCCAACTTAGCCCAGGTCACTTCATTTTGGCAAGCACAAGCGCAAACCCGTAAACCCGCCCCCGATTCGACTTTAGATACTGCCCTTCCACCGCTAGATTGAGGGGTCATGTTAACTTTGTCAGGCATGCGCAAAGCCTACGGCGATCGCGTTCTGTTCGCCGACGCTACGCTGCAGATCAACCGCCAGGACCGGATCGGGCTGGTCGGCCCCAACGGCGCCGGCAAGACCACCCTTTTTTCCATCATCCTCGGCGACACCTCGGCTGACGAAGGGAAAATCTCCTGCGAACGCGGAGTGCAAATGGGCTATTTGCCTCAGGAAAATGCGCCGGTGGCCGATGAAACCGCCCTCGAGCTGGCCACCGCCGTGACCCCCGAATACACCCGCTTGCGACGCATCCTCAAGGCCTGGGAAGCCGACCATCCCACCGAGGCCCTCCACCCGGAAGAAGTCCACGATGATGTGCATGATCGTTTCAACGAACTGGGCGGCTACCGCTTCGAGGCCAAGGCCAAGCAAATACTGGCCGGGCTCGGTTTTCGCGAGCACCAGTTCGACCAGCCCGCTCGCGAGATGAGCGGCGGCTGGGTAATGCGCGCCCACCTGGCGCGGCTGCTGACCCAAGAGCCAGATCTGCTCTTGCTCGATGAACCGACCAACCACTTGGATTTGGAGGCCCTCCTCTGGTTCCAGGATTATTTGAAAGCCTACTCCGGCGCGATTCTCGTCATTTCTCACGACCGCGAGTTCCTCAACCAACTTGTGGGCAGTATCGTCGAGATTCGCCAGAGCAGACTCATCCGCTACCGGGGCGGCTATGACGATTACCTCGTCCAGCGCGAGGCGGCCGAGCAACAACTGCTCGCCGCCTACAAAAACCAGCAGCGCGACATCGCCCGTCTCATGGAATTCGTCAACCGGTTCCGGGCCAAGAACACCAAGGCCAGCCAGGCGCAAAGCAAACTCAAGCAAATCGAGCGCATGGACAAAGTCCAGGCACCCGTGAATGACGACCGGAAGCTCGAATTCCAATTCCCCCAACCTCAGCGCAGCGGCCTCAAGGTCGTTCAGCTCGAAAACATTCACCACGCTTACGGCGATAACGTCGTTTATCGCGGCATGGATTTTCAGGCCCAGCGCGGACAGCGCACCGTGCTGGTTGGGCCCAACGGCGCGGGGAAATCAACTTTGCTGAAAATTCTGGCGGGAGTCCTCACCCCACAGCAAGGCGCCCGCACTCTTGGCCACAACGTCAAAGCCGGCTACTATTCCCAGTATCGGGTGGAAATGCTCGATCCGGCCCGCACGGTTCTCGAAGAAGCCTTCACCACCTCGCAGCGATTGACGGAGCAATTCGTCCGCACTCTCCTGGGCTGTTTCCTGTTCAGCGGCGACGATGTGTTCAAGAAGGTCAGCGTGTTGAGCGGCGGCGAAAAAAGCCGCCTGGCCTTGGTCAAGCTGCTCCTCGAACCGCCAAACCTCCTGCTCATGGACGAGCCGACCACGCATCTCGATATGTCCAGCATCGATGCGTTGGCCTACGCGCTCGACCAATTCGAGGGCACCCTCATCTTCATCAGCCACGATGTCTATTTCATTCGCGCCCTCGCCAACCACGTCGTCCACGTCAATGCCGGCCGCCTCACGCATTACCCGGGCGGTTACCAGTATTATTTGGACAAAACCAAAGCGCTCTCCGAGCGCGCGGCGCTGACCGCCGCCGGCCAGGGCTACGGCCGCGCGATGCAACCCGCGCCGTCTGCTTCCGCTGAGTCGCCCGGCCGCGCCCGTAAAGAGCAGAAGCGGCTCGAAGCCGGCCAACGCCAGGCCCGCTCCCGTGAGCGCAAAGCCCAGCAACAGATCGTCCATGGCCTGGAACAGGAAATTCGCGAACTCGAAACTCGCCAGGCCGAAATCGTCGCCGAACTCGAAAAAGCCGAGACCTACGAGAAGCCTGGCCGGGCCCAGGAGATTAATCGCGAGTTGGTCCACGTCCAGCACCGCCTGGCCGCGCTCAATCCCCAATGGGAAGAACAAGCCACCCGCTTGGCCGCCTTGGACCAGAGTGCTTGAATGTCAGAACGGCGTGGCCCCCAAATTTTTGCTTGGAAGTGAGCCCGCCCTGGCATGAAAATCGCTCCTTTTCTCCTCCAGACCTTGAGCATGCCATGCAAGTCTTGAACAGAGTATTTTCGACGACGTCGATGACCCCCACCTGTCCCCGTTGCAAGCAGGCGATCCCCAGCGAGGACATCAACGTAGCCAAAGACATCGCGTTCTGCCGGAATTGCGATCTTTCGCATCGGCTGTCTGACCTGGCCACGGGCCTGGTCGTTGACGATGAGGTCGATGTCAACCGGCCGCCCGCCGGCGTCTGGTACGAGCGGAACAATTGCAGCGTCGTGATTGGCGCCACGCATCGATCCCTGGGTCAAGCGTTCGGCCTGCTGTTCTTTTGCTTATTCTGGAACGGCATCGTGTCTGTATTTCTCTCGATGGCAGTCATCTCCACCCTACAGCATCTGGGGGTGACGCTGTCTTCCTGGGTGCATCCCCCAACTTCCAGGGGTGGACCAGTGCCGGTCGGTCTCACGATTTTCCTCTGGATCTTTCTTACTCCTTTCATTGCGGTCGGCTTCATTCTTTTGGGAGCCTTTCTCAGTTCCTTGGCCGGTCGCACCCAGATACGCATCGAAGATCGGCAAGGCACTCTTTCCACCGGCATCGGTCCGCTCAGCTTTCGCAAGCGCTTTTCCACCGCCGAGGTCAGGGGTGTCCAGCTCGAGGAACGACCCTGGCGCGATAGCCGCGGCAATTCGCGCTGCCAAACCCAGATTGTCATCGAAACGGACGGCAACCCGATCAAGTTCGGATCCATGCTCAGCCCGGAGCGGCGCCGATTCGTGGCGAGCGCGCTCAAGAAGGAACTGGTCCGCAGCTAGCGTGCTCCACGCCCAGGCCGGCATGGGCTGAAGTAGCCGCCGAGGTAGCGAGGCGGTCCCCGATGCACCCCGCATTATGATGAACGGGATTTTTTTTGGTCGGAACTAGTCGGATCTGAGTCAGGTCGTCGCGCATTTGCTTCAATTGCGCCTTAAATCCGGAAGCTATTTTTGTATGGGCCCTAACCTTTGCTGCCACGCCCTGGCCGCCAACTGGTAATCCTCGAACGCATTGACGCCAATCATTCCCCTCATCCTGTCGTTCATCTCTGGCTGCGCTTTGAGCCAGCGCTCCCGGTAATTCGGGTCGGTCGGGTCCTGCTCTGGCCCACCCACCTGGTCCGTGAACCACTGCTGCAGGTCGCTGATCGCTTGGACCTGCCGGGCATTCAGGTTCAACGCGCTGGCGTCCACCGCCTGGAAAGCCAACGGCATCGATGGCTCCGCGATTTCGGGCTTGCGCCGCCCTGCGCCAACCCGGCGGTAATCGGCGGATTCGATCTGATTCCACTGCAACGGCTTGGTGTCCGCTCCCCTTCCCTCGGGCCACTGCGGTTCGCCAACCGTGGCAGACTGGCGTTCCTGGTCGTTGACCTTTGGAGTCGCCGCGCCGGCGTTAACTTCCGGCTTTCGGCTGAGAACCAAACTCAGCCACGCCATCAGCCCCAAGTTCAACAACAACGACGCTCTCAATAAGGCTCTCATTTTGCTTCAGATGGGCACCGGGAGCTAAGCTCACCAGCGAAACGGCAGCCGGCGTGAACTCAGTTCACGCCGGCTTGAACTAAACGCGACCAAACAAACGGAACGCGAGGTTTGAACGCAGCTAATTACTTGTGGACGGGGTCGGCCGTCGGGCCCTGGCGCGAAGCGTGCATCAGTGTGAGGTCAATCGTGGTCGAACCGTCGGAGTTGTGCGTGATACCATTGGAGCCAGTCAGTTTGCCGAACACCGTCGTCGCGTCGCCCGAGGCGCCGTTTCTTTCGTAGCAGTATTCGTTACCCCAGATGCCGTACTGACCTTCGATGACCGTCGTCGGGCTTTCCAACACACCGTTGTAAGCCACCTGCGTGGCACCTAAGCCGAGCGCCGTGTTGGCGTCGGAGATTCCCAGATAGCCGACCACGCTGATGCCGGTGATACCTGGGTTGATTTGGTCCACCGTCGAAGAGCAATTAACGCCCATCTGTGTGGCAACGCTGCCGCCGCTCGGATACCCTTCTGAAGTTACGTAACTGCCGTCGCCGTTCGGGTCGAGCATCTGGCCGCTTGAGTTGAGTTCGACCTGGGATGGAACGTTGAATATGCCGAACCCTGTCGTGCCGAAGGTGTTGACGCGCGTCCCGGAATTGTCGTCACGACCGGTGATATACACAAAGCTCGTGTCGGCTGCGTTCCCGGTAAACAGGGCCAGCTTCGCACCGCCAGTGATGGCGACGCGGAACTGCGCGTCGGTTACATTCGAAAGGTCAGAGGCGGAACCCACCTCCTTCACCAGCATGAATGGAATAACGCAGACTTCCTTTCCAGTGGTGAGGATGGGGGTGGGGTTTTTGGAAAATGATTGGGCGTTATCGGCCATGGCAAGATCGACCGCCTGGGACACAAAGGGCCCGGGCGAACTGCTGCTGCTCGGAGCTCCATCCGCCAGGAAATTTTCGCTCTGGCCTTGCGTAAGGTCCTGGATGCCGCCTTCAGAACCAGACCAGTCGCATTTCACCGAGAAAGGGACGCCCCCGATGTTGCCTACGAAGGTCATATAGGTTGCCTTGGCCGCGGTGCTGCTGCCCTGCGTGGTGGCTGTCGGGGCAGCGTCGAACACAGCACCGGCGGTAATCAGGGTTTGATAAACCGCGTTGCGAGCTGCGGTCGAACCGGTGAGATAAACGTAATGCGTTTGGGCGCCAACCAAGCTGGCAGAGCCCAAGCTCAGGCCGATCGCTAACAGTGTGGGTTTGATTTTCATACTACTGTATGTCTTATCGTTATTGTTTGTCGGATTGTTTTTTGATGTGTTCTATTCCTGCTTGCGCGTAAGCTATCTCTAAGCCTTGCAGGTGAATCGGCGGCGGAGGCCAGCAACTAACAACCCGAGCCCAGCCAGGGCACTAACGCTGGCGGGTTCAGGCACCGCGGTAAAGGTCAACGTGCTGCCGTCCTGCGAGATAGTAAAGTTGCCCAGGAGCGTGGCCGGGTCTCCATTGTTGTCATTCGCATACAAATACGCCGCAACCCCGGTCTGATTATTGGGGTTGTCCAGGTTGTTGAAAAAGTAGTTGCCCGGCGTACCGGCAGCCTGGTCGGTTTGGAAGTACCAGGAGTTGGCCGTGGTTCGCCCCGGCATTACCTCCGAACCCGTAACCGAGTTCGCGCCTACGCCTTTCACGTCAGTGTTGATGGTATTGAAGCCGTTTGGAATCTCGGAAGGAACTCCCGCGCTGCCTGCGCTCGAGTAAATAGTGTGGGTGAGGGACAACGCACCGATTACACCCCAATCTGCGCTCGCAAATTGTGAGGACGTGAAATCTCCCCCTAAATCGGCGCCCAAGTTCCAGGTTTTGCTGCTACCAAGCCCGCTGAGGGTCCCAACGTCGAATATGTAATCGTTGGCTGCTCCGGAGGAGGTGAAGCCTACAAGCAGGTCACCGCTGTTGTAAGCTGCCTGAGCCGTCGAAGTCACCGCAACGGCGGCGACTGCCAACAAGGCTAATCTCGTTTGCTTTCTGATCATAGGTTGAGTTTTCATTGCCGTGGTTGTTTTTTCTTTTTACCGAACCGCCTCACTTCAAGGTGATTCAGTGGCGCAAATTTTAGGTGATTCAGCGTGGAATTACGTCTTTTGTTGGGACACGCTCGTTCACTTTTAAGACCTCGATGCGATTGACGTAAACCATTCAGAATGAAGGACTTGCAATGGATTCAGCACCTGTCCTCTCCTCATCCTGCTCTCCCGTAGCACAAAGGTAACGTTCGGGCCGATGCGGATTCAACGAAACGGGCCGCTCCGTGGCACCGTCCCGTTCCAGAAAGCCATCGTCACAGAAACGTAACCTTCTTGACACAAACCCGTTGCCGAGGTTCTTTAGCGTCCAGCCGATGCGAAATACTGGAAGGACGGATGCCTCACCCCGACCCTCTCCCCCGGGGAGGAGCGTCGGCGGCGGGCGTTGCTGTTCCCCTGGTTCATGGAGACGCTCGCTCTGCGCCGCTGGCCTAGTCGCCGCCACCTGGCTTGCCGTCAACGTGTTTAGCGCCGAGCCTCTCCCGCCCCCTCCCGCTCCCGATCCGCTCATGGATCTATTGATCAAAAAAGGCATCGTCACCCAGGAAGAGGCCGAAAAAGTCAGAGCGGAGGCGGACGCCCTGCGCACCAACAACGCGAATTTTCAGGCCTCCCAATCGAAGTGGAAGATCAGTTCGGGCATCAAAAACATCGAGCTGTTCGGTGACCTTCGCGGCCGGTTCGAGGATCGCGAAGTCAAAGACCCGTTCGGGGGCCGCATCGAGTTGCAGCGGTTGCGCTATGCAGCCCGGGTCGGCTTGCGGGGTGACGTGTTCGACGATTTTTATTATGGACTTCGCCTGGAAACAGCCGCCAACCCGCGCTCCCCCTGGGTCACCGCCGGAACGTCCTCAAGCTCAGTGCCTTACCAGGGACCTTTTGGGAAATCCACCGCCAGCATCAATCTGGGTCAGATTTATATTGGGTGGCGCCCGAAGGACTGGGCAGACTTTACGGTTGGCGCCATGCCCAACCCGCTCTACACCACCCCGATGGTCTGGGACACGGACCTCAATCCCCTTGGTTTCGCCGAGCGGTTCAAATACACGGTCGGAGAGGCGGACTTTTTCGTCACGTTAGGGCAGTTTTTGTACCAGGACACCAACCCTGAAAAAGCGTCCTCGGGTTACTTCTTTGCCCTCCCTTATACATCGTCGGACCTTCCCTTCCTGCTCGCCTGGCAGGGGGGATTCACCTACCATATCACTCCAAAACTGTCGTTGAAAGTCGCGCCGGTTTTCTATGATTACATCCGGCGCGGAGTGAACCCGACCACCACTAGTGCCAGCCCGGATTTCTCGGGCACCTTCGTGGGGCAAGGTTCTACGAATAACATCAACGGCACAGTGGGTAGCGCCTGGAGCGGATACCCGGACGGCAATTACGACGGCTTCACCGCCAATCAAACCGGCATTAACGATCTCGAAGTCATCGATATCCCCGCCGAGTTGAACCTGAGCATCTACCGGTTCAATATCCGCCTTTTTGGTGAGTATGCCGAGAATCTTGAGGGTGTGAGCCGCGCGGATGCGGCGTACAGTGCATCCCGAACAGCTTTTCAACCCGTGGGCGGCGGGGGTATTGCTATTATTCCCACCCCGCAGACGAGCCAAACGAAGGCCTATCAAGTGGGACTGGGCATCGGCAGCACTAATTTAATCTACGGTCCGTCCCAGGGCTTGGTGTACGGCACCAGCAGCCGTAAGCACGCCTGGGAACTGAGGGGATACTGGCAGCATGTGGAGCAGTACGCGCTGGATCCCAACCTGGTCGATTCGGACTTTTTCGAAGGCCGCCTGAACATGGAAGGACTTTACGTGGCGCTGGCTTATAGCTTCACCGACAATATCCTTGGGACGTTCCGCTACGGCTATGCGCGGCGCATCGACGACAAGCTGGGTACCGGCGGCAGCAACCAGGATATTCCGCAAATGAATCCGATCCAACGGTATAATATCCTGCAAGCTGATCTGACCTTCAGGTTCTGAGGGCGAGCGCCAGCCCCCCGGAGCGTGCTCCGCAACTGGCAAAAGACCTTCCCGTCACCCCTGGGTTTTGCCACCGCCCGCGCTCCGCGTCGCCGGCAGCCGCACCTTGAAACGCGTCTCCCCCGGCTTGGATTCAAACTCGATTTCCCCACCGTGCCGATCGGCAATGATCCGATGGCTGATGAGCAGCCCCAAGCCTGTGCCCGAGCCAACGCCCTTCGTCGTGAAGAACGGCTCAAAGATCCGCGACTGGATCTCCGGCGGAATTCCACGCCCATTGTCCATGATCTCCACCACCACTTGATTGTCCTCGACAAACGTGCCGACGCAGATCTTGCCCGAGCCATCCACGGCATCGATGGCATTGTCGATCAGATTGGTCCACACCTGGTTAAGTTCGCCCCCATAAGCCATGATGCGCGGCGTCGAGCGGTCGTAGGCTCGCACGACCTCCACGTGCTTCAACTTGTAACCCAGCATGGTCAGCGTGCTTTCCAGGCCCTCATGAACATCCACCTCCTGCATCGGCGACTGATCCATGTGCGTGTAAGATTTTATCGCCTTCACCAGGTCGGCCACTCGCCCCGTGCTTTGGTCCACCAATTTCAGCAGCGAATGCAGGCTCAGGCGCGCATCGAGCCAGTTTAAGGCGGGGGTTTGGCCATTGGCTGGCAACTTCTCCATCAGTTTTCCAAGCCATTCCGCGTCCAACCCGGCACCCACAAAACTCGAGGCGAGTCTCCAACCTTCTGGAACGCCGTGCTCGTCCAGCCAACGCGTCAAGGCCTCCTCCCGATCGCTGCGCGTCAGCGAATCGAGCGGCGCCGCCTCGCTCAACCGGCGTGTCGCCTCCTGCTCCGCAGCCAGAAGGCGCTCCCAGGCTTCAGCTTTCAGCACCCTTCCGAGCTGGCAAACCAGCCCCTGGACCGCCCCGATGGTTTGATAGAGCTGGGCCGCCGCGCGCCGTGCGGCCGCCGCCGGATTGTTCAACTCATGCGCTAAACCAGCCGCCATTGTCCCCAGCGAAACCAGTTTCTGGCGCTGGTGCGAATACCCCTCGAGATTGCGCAGCCGGTTGGCGGCCGTCCGTAGGATTTCCCGGGCTACCGGAGGACAACGGCCAATCACCCGCCAGAAATTCTCCTGGCTCAGCCGAAAGAGGCGCGTGGGTTTGGAAACGCGAACGACCGCCGCCCAGGGAGCCTCCAACAGCAGCGGAATCTCGCCCATAAACATGCCCGGCTTGTTTACCCCCAGCAGCACGTCCTGGTTGCCGTATCGGCGTGAAATGCGAACTTCCCCCTCCAAGTTCAGGAAGAAAAACTCTGCCGGCGCGTTCTCCTGAACCAGCGTGTCGCCCGGCGCCACCTCGATGACCTCCCCCAGCCGGATACAATCAACCTGATCGTCTTTCAATCCGGCGAACAGTGGCATTTGCCGAATGCGCTCAACGAGGCTGTCATCTACTTTCATAATGTGCTCAGGTATTCATGCACCAGCTTGACGGCCATCGCCCCTTCCCCCACCCCGGAGGTAACTCCCTTGGCCGAGCGATGCCGCACATCGCCCGCCACGAAAATGCCCGGAACGCTCGTCTCAAGATAAAAAGGGTCGCGATCCGCCGTCCATCCCTGCGGGCGCCGCGCTTCCCGCTGGAGCAAATGCTGGCCAGAGATAACATACCCGGCTGAGTCCCGCTCGACCACCCCGGCCAGCCAGTCGGTGCGCGGAACCGCCCCGGCATAAATCAGCAATGCGGTCGCCGGCACCACTTCCTTTTCTCCCGACTTCTTGTTCTCGATCACCAGCTCCTCGCACCGTTCTGCCCCGCGCACTTCCACTACGTTCGAGTTGACCTTCAGGGCGATGTTCTTGGTCGCCAGGATTTGGTCCTCCAAATACTGCGACATCGTGGCCGAAAGCGATTCGCCCCGAACCACCATCGTCACCTGCCGCGCAAAACCCGCGAAATACAACGCCGCCTGGCCGGCGGAATTCGCTCCCCCGACGATATATACGTCCCCATCGCGTTGCGAGAACGCCTCGCTCATGGGCGCATAATAGTGAACGCCCGCCCCTTGCAACCGGTCCACGCCCGGCACGTCCAACTTGCGAAAGGCAATGCCGGTCGCAATCAGCAACGCGCGCGTCACCACATCGGTTCCATCGGACAGGCGCACCACGCGCGACGGTCCTTCGACGTTCACCCCAACGACTTCCTGAGGGGCGAGAATCTCCACGCCAAAACGCCGGGCCTGCGCCACCGCGCGCCGCGCCAGGTCCCCTCCGCTCAACCCCATCGGGAATCCAAGATAATTCTCGATGCGTGAACTTCTGCCCGCCTGTCCGCCGGGAGCGTCCCGTTCAACCAGCAGGGTGTGCAATCCATCAGCCGCCCCATACACCGCTGCCGCCAACCCAGCCGGACCCGCCCCCGCCACCACCAGGTCATAAAGAGGACGCTCGGCGCGCGTCTTTAACCCAAGCCTTTCCGCCACGGTGTTGGCCGTGGGCGTCGCCAGAAATGAGCCGTCGGAAAAAACCACCAAAGGCAGGGAAGAACATTCGATTTTGCTGCTCGCCACGAGTTGTTTGGCCGCTTCGTCCTTTTCGATATCCAGCCATTGGTACGGAATGAAATTGCGGCCCAGGAAATCCCGGATCTCCATCGCCGGCGGCGACCACCGATGTCCTACCACACGAACTCCGTCGAAGACCGGATGGTAGGAGGAATGCCAATCGTCCAGCAGGTCATCCACGATCCCGTACAGCCGCTCTTCCGGCGGATCCCACGGCTTCATCAAATAATAATCGATCTTGACACGGTTGATAGCCCGGATGGCAGCATCCGTATCGGCGTAAGCGGTTAAGAGCGCCCGTTTGGCATCCGGGTAAATTTCCAGCGCCTTCTCAAGAAACTCCACGCCGGACATACGCGGCATGCGCTGATCCACCAGGAACAGGGCTACCGGTTCGCTTCGCAGCTTCAACTGTTCGATTGCCACCAGGGCCGAGCTCCCGGAATCCGCCGCCATAACGCGATAGCGATTGCCGTAATGCCGGCGTAAATCGCGCTCCACGGCACGCAACACATCCGGGTCGTCATCGATCGTCCAGATCACGGGCTTGGCCATACTGGTTTCTTTCGGCCAGGATCGCCGCCAAGTCAACCCCGAATCACCCGAGAGTCTGTAGAACGTGGCACCCACAAATGTAAGGAGCAATTATCTGGCACCCCTGCGGCAGAGATTCTTGTGCCTTAGCGGACCGAGCGGCGCGCACGAAGTGACGCGCCTTGCCAGCCTGCGAGGTGCAAGAGAGTTATGAGGGCTTACCGGAGCCCTTCGCTGCAACTGCGACCTCCGGACTTCTATCTAACAACCGTCGGGGCTGATCTTGCTCCCGGGAGTTTGGTGACGAAGGATAACGCGTGGATGCGGGGATGATGACTCGCTTGCAGTCCTGAGTTGCCCGCGGTAAAATAACCCAAGCTGCGGCCTTTTAGGCTCACGCGCCTCCATGCCTAAGCGCCTGATAACGCTCCTCATCACATTCGCCTTGCTCGGCTGGTTGGCCGGGGTGGAGTGGGCTGACGGCCAAACGGTCAACGTGTGGCTCACAACTCACGACCAAAGCGCACTCCTGCAAGAGCAGTCGCCACTCGTATTTTCCAATGGCACCGGGGGAACCAATTGTGTGGTGGTGGATGAAACCCAGCTTTATCAGCCGGTGGAAGGGTTCGGGGCCGCGTTTACGGACACGACGGGGTATATCCTCAACGAAGTGGCGGGCCCTTTGGTGCGGAGCAACGCCATGCTCAAATTGTTCACCCGCAACAGTGGCGGCATTGGGTTAAGTTTCATGCGCCTGCCGATGGGGGCTTCCGATCTGGCGCGCTTCGAATACTCATACGATGACCTTCCGGCTGGGCAAACGGATACGAACCTAGACTTCTTCTCGATAGCGCACGATGAGACGGACATCATTCCACTCATCCTGCAGGCCCGCCAACTCAATCCGCAGCTCAGGATTATGGCCAACCCTTGGAGCCCGCCCGGTTGGATGAAAAGCTCCGGCTCGATGGTTGGCGGTTCGCTGCTGGCTTCGATGTACGTCCCGTTCGCAAACTATTTCGTCAAGTTCATCCAGGCCTACCAGGCCCAGGGAATTGTTATTGACTACATCGGTCTCCAAAATGAGCCATTGTACGTGCCTTCGGATTACCCCGGGATGTCCATGGACGCACCCACGCAGACGACGCTGCTGCGCGATTACGTTTTGCCCGCGTTGGCCGCGAACCACCTGACCAAGCAAGTGCTGGTCTATGATCATAACTGGGACCGGCCCGATTACCCGGAAACGGCGTTTTCTGATGCAACGCTCCTTGGTTCGGCACAGGTAGCTGGCACGGCCTGGCACGGCTATGGGGGCACTCCCGGCGCGATGCTTACCCTGGCCGGCGATTACCCCTTGAAAAACAATTACGAAACCGAACACTCCGGCGGCACCTGGGTGAGCGACCAACTGGTCACCGACTTCGAAGAAATCATTCATGTGATGCGGTGCGGCGCCAGGAGTTTCGTCAAATGGAACCTGGCGAGCGATCAGAATGACGGGCCGCATTCGGGCGGCTGCGGCTCGTGCACGCCGTTGGTGATGATCAACACGAGCTCAGGGGCAGCCGGCTACCCGATTGATTTCTATACGCTGGGACAGTTCAGCAAGTTCGTTTTGCCGGGCGCTTACCGGGTGTATTCCGCCAACAGCGCCGGGATGATCACCGCCGCGTTTTTGAATCCGGACGGTTCGAAGGTCTTGGTGGCGTTCAACGACACGACCAACGCCAACACGTTGCAGGCGCAGTGGGGCGCCCGAGTGTTTAGTTCCATGCTGCCGTCCTATGCTGCGGCGACCTTCACGTGGTCGGGAACCCAAAGTGGCAGTTACACCTTGAGCGCGACCAATCAAATCCGGGCCTCGAGTTTCAATTCGGTATCAGGCCTGGAGACCGAGCAAACGACCGATGCGCTGGGCGGGTACGATTTGGGTTACGCGAGTTCTTCGAGCTACGCCGTTTACCGGAACGTCAGCTTCCCCCAGGGATTAGGTAGTGTCAGCGCCAGGGTGGCCAGCGGCGGCACGGGCGGCAGTCTTCTGTTCCGGCTCGATAGCCCAACGGGCGCTTTGGCCGGTTCGGTAAGTCTTCCGATTACGGGTGGTTTTCAGACCTGGCAGACCGTGACGGGCTTCGCCTCAGGGGCCAATGGTTTGCACGATGTGTATGCCGACTTTGAGGGCCGCAACAATATAGGCAACCTGAACTGGTTCCAGTTTGGCGGCCCGGTCCAGCCGCCGCCCTGCTACCCATGGGCGACCGTGGACGTAGGAGCCGTGGGACTGACGGGCGGCGCAACATGGTCGAACGGGACCTTCGCGGTGAGTGGGTCCGGTGCAGACATCTGGAACACTGCCGACGCGCTTCAGTTTGTAAACCAGCCGACGACTGGGGCTTGCGAGATACGAGCTCGCGTGGTGAGCCTGCAAGGCACCGACCCCTGGGCAAAGGCCGGGGTAATGCTCCGGGAGAGCCTCGCGGCGGGGGCGGTGAACGCGAGTGTGCTGGTCAGTGCCAGCAACGGCGCTGCTTTCCAGATTCGAGGCAGCACGGGAGGGGCGACCGTTTCAACCGTAGTGGGCGGCGTGGCCGTCCCCTGTTGGGTGCGGCTGGCGCGCACGGCGGGCGATCTGTTCGCGGGCTATTTTTCGTCGGACGGGTCGAATTGGACGCAAATCAGAACGAGCACAAGCATTCCCATGACCAACGCGGCACCGGCGGGACTGGCGGTGACGGCGCACAACAACGGTTTGAGCTGTATGGCCGTTCTGGATAATGTTTCTGTCAATCAGCCGCCGGCACTGGCACCAATCGCCAACCAGACGATCCTCGCGGGGAGGGTGCTGGTGGTGACTAATTCGGCCAGCGATCCAGATGTTCCCGCTCAGACGCTCGCCTTCGGTTTGACCAGCCCACCTGCGGGCGCACTTGTCAACCCGACGAGCGGATTATTCACCTGGCGGCCTGCGATCGCTCAGTCGCCGTCCACACAGGCGGTGGCGGTGGTAGTGTCCGATGACGGAGTGCCGAGCATGAGTGCGACCCAGCGTTTCCTGGTGACCGTCACCCGGCCGGCGAACCCCGTGTTGAACGCCACGCCCGACACGAACGGCAGATTTGGGTTTTGGATTAACGGCAACACGGGGCCTGATTACACGATCCAGGGATCCACGAACTTGGAGGCGTGGTCCTCGCTCGTCAGCACGAACTCGACCAGCCTGCCGTGGTTTTGGACGGACCCGAGTTCGTCGGGGTTTCCGTGGCGTTTCTATCGCGCGGTGCTAGGGCCGTAGGTCTAGACCGAATCACGCAGCGCGAGGAGCGCGCCATTCCATTTCTTCAAGGATTTCCGTTTCGCCGATCTTCGCGAATCCGAGTCTTTGATAAAACCTGCTGGCACGATTTCCTTTGAGAACCTTCAAACGCACCGGCTGGTCCGCGGCGGCGGCTTCACAAAGGATTTTCTGCAACAGGGCCGTGCCGAGGCCGGCATTGCGATATTGGGGCAAGAAGGCGATATCGACGATACGCCACTCATGGCTGGCGCGGTTAAGGATGAGCCGTCCTGCGTTGACTCCGTCGCGCAGGACGACCTGAAAGTCTGCGTCGGGAAACGCACGGTGATAACCCTGGCTGGCCTTGAACTGCAGGGTGAGGAAGGCGCTGCGCATTTCCGGCGGCCAACCCCAGGCGTCGAGTTCTTCCTGGCGGGTACTAGCGTACAGCTCGAAGAGGAACGCCTCATCCTGCGGTTGTTCGGAGCGGAGGGTTATCGCATTAAAACTCTCGGGCATGGTTCACGTGCGCTCAAGGAGCCTAGGCCAAAAAGCCACTTTGAGAAAGGATACACTCACTCGCCGCCGACGCGATAAAATCGTTGGCTGGGGGCATTGGAATCGCTCACTTCGATCGTCGAACCGGAGCCCGGGAGGTTGGTGGCCAGGTTACTCCAAGCCGAGGTGAACAAAAGATCGTCTTTGTATTGGATCTCGTAATGCCGACCCGCCGCGCTGGGAAAGGAAATCGTAGGTACAAGTGTGGTGGGCGCCACATCGACCTGTGCCGAAAACGGGGGCAGGGTCAGAGGCTGCACCACCACGGAGACACTAGCGGTCGAACAGTTTCCGCCGCTGTCGCAGACTTGGTAAGCAAAGACATCAGTCCCTTGAAAACCCGGGGCGGGAGTATAAGTGACGGTCGTGCGCCGGTAAAGGTCGGTGTAGCGCTTGAGTGCCTCCACGAAATAGTAATCGCCGTAGATCAGAGATACATCGACTTCGGGATCGGGAAACTGAGGCGGCTCACCGGTGCCGTGAAGGAGGAAGCCGCTGCTGGAAGTACCTTGGGCTAAGTAGTTCGTCGAGGCCAGAGAGGTGAGGATGTGCCGGGCGCCCAGCCAATCCGCTGCGCCGTCTTGCAGGTTGGTGGTCAATTGGCTCAATTGGACCAGGGCGGATAGGGTAATGGCTGCGGCCGAAGAATCGCGCGGCGGATCGGGCGTGCAAGCCCAAGGTTGGAAGTCCCAGTAAGGCACGGAATCAGAGGGGCAATTGGTGAGATAGTAGTTGGCCAGGCGTTGGGCGGTGGCCGCGAATTCCTGGTTGGTAGTTTCGCGATAGGCAACGGTGAAGCCGTAAATGCCCCAGGCATGGCCGCGGGCCCAATCGGTGGTGTTCGAGCATCCGCCGCGTGTGCCCTGACTGTACACGGCGCCATTGGTTATGTAATACACGACCTTTTGGAAGGTGCTGCTATCCGGCCGCATTTGGTTAGTCATGGCCCGGACCGCATGGTTGAAGGCTTCGTTCCAGAGCTTGGTGCCTCCGGTCAAAGCGGCACCTTGGTAAAACAATTCAAGGTTCAACATGGTATCCATGATCACTTCAAAGTACGGGAACGCGAGCAGTTGATCATCAGCTACACAATGGACGACGGGATTGTAACGGTGGGAAAGCGAGTTTGCACTCTGCACCAGGACCGATGAGTAAACCGGGTTCGTCGTTAGTCGATAACCATTGCCAAAGCTCGAATTGATCATGTAACCGATGTCGTCGGTATTGGTATCGTACTGCTCTGCCGTCAACGCGGCAGTCCATCTCTGCGCCCAAGCCAGAAAATTAGTGTCGCCTGTCAGCTCATAGATGTACCACATGGCACCGGGAAAGAAGCCGTTGACCCAGCCAGATTGGTCATCGCCCGCGGCGGTGGTCTTCCAGAGGCCGTTGGTCAAGGTGCTGCGGGGAAACCAGTTCGTGCTGATCAACTGGGTGACCGTGTTGCTGAGCTGATGGGCCGCGAATTGAACCAGGGGCGCCAGTTCGGCGTTGGTAAGAGTACCGTTGGTATTGATGACCACGGTGCCGTGGCTGGGCTGGGTGACCTGCAGGACGGCCAATTGGTTGCTTCCGGTGTCCTGGTCATTGGCCAAAACGGGGATGGTGACCGGAACGTCCTGTACTGTGGCCGCCTGATCGTCCTGCGCCACGGGGTCGGCATAGAGAGCGCAGCCAAGCCAGAGACCGGCCCCGAGCACGAAGAGACCGCCCAGCCCCGCACGGGAGCAAGCCCGATGACGCCGTTTCAATGGGGGTGGTGATTTCGTTTCCTGGTTGAGGTTTGAATATTCCCAAACTCACATGGCGCCCGCGGCCTCGATGATCTCAGCTTCGCCTCTGCTTGGAGACAAAGCAAGCACAATCGCATTGAGCGGTGAGCGCGACTGCCGATGCTTTTCCGGCTCGACGGGGACACCGCTGGTGTTTACCGTGACTCTATGCGCGAGGAACAACCGCTGGTCCTCCGGCCGCAGGTCCGGGACGCCTTGGCCGAGATCGTTGGCGAGCCGAACGTCATTTCTGGCGCCGAACGGCTGCTAGTTTATGAGTGCGATGCCTATACCCTGGAGAAACGCACTCCGGACGCGGTGGTGCTGCCTAGGACTACGCCAGAAGTTGCGCGGGTGGTAAGGCTCTGCGCCCAATACCAGCTTCCGATTATCCCACGTGGCGCCGGAACAAGCCTGAGCGGCTCAGTGCTGGCTGTCACGGGCGGGGTGATGATCGGGCTTTCGCGCATGAACAGCATTTTGGAGATCGACTACCGGAATCGGCGCGCGCTGGTGGAGGCTGGGTGTGTCAATGCCTGGATTACCCAGGCGGTGAAGGCGCGCGGGCTGCTCTTCGCACCGGATCCGTCCAGCCAGTCCGCTTGCACCATCGGGGGCAATGTCGCCATGAATGCGGGCGGCCCGCATACTTTGAAGTTGGGAGTGACGAGCAACCACGTGCTCGGGTTCGAACTGGTACTGCCCGATGGTGAGGTGGTCTGGCTGGGTGCGCCGCCCGATGGGGGGGAAGACGCGGAAGGATATGATCTCCGTGGGGCTGCCATCGGTTGCGAGGGGATGTTCGGGGTTGTCACCCGTGTGCTGGTCCGGCTCATCAAGGCGCCCCCGGCGTGCAAAACCTTGCTCGGCGTCTTTGAGAGCGTGGACGATGCCAGTCAGACGGTCAGCGACATTATCGCGGCGGGGATTATCCCCGCCGCGGTTGAGATGATGGACCAGATCATAACGCAGGCAGTCGAGGCGGCGTATCATTTTGGCTTCCCGCTGGATGCCGGCGCGGTGCTGATTGTCGAACTCGATGGCTTGGCCGCCTCGTTGGAGCGGCAGGCGGCGCGGGTGAGCGAGTTGTGCAGGAAGAATCGCGCCCGAGAGGTGCGCGTGGCCAAATCCGAGCAAGAGCGGGCGGACCTCTGGAAATCACGCAAACGAGCGTTCGGCGCGATTGGCCGGATCAGCCCGAATTTCCTTACCCAGGATGGGGTGGTTCCACGCTCAAAACTGCCCGAAATTATGCGCTTCATTGCGGCGACGAGCCAAAAGTACGGTTTGCGGATTCCCAATGTTTTTCACGCCGGCGACGGGAACATTCATCCGCTGGTGCTTTACGACGAGCGCCAGCCCGAGCAGGTGAATAAGGCGGTGTCGGCGGGAACGGAGATCTTGGAAAAGTGCATCGAACTGGGCGGCAGCGTCACTGGTGAACACGGCATCGGTGTCGAAAAAATCGATTTCATGCAAAAGCAGTTTTCGAGCGCCAGCCTCGAGGTGATGCAGGCGCTGCGGCGCGTTTTCGACCCGGAGACCCGCTGCAACCCGCACAAGATGTTTCCCGGTTCGAAACGTTGCGTCGATTTTGTTCCACGAAAACAAATCGCTGCCTGAGATTATGATTCTGCGTCCGGCGAATCTTCCAGAATTGCCCGGCCTCCTGGCCCGGGCCCGGGAGTGTGGCGAACGAATTTCATCCTTTGATTTGAGCGCCTTCAATCGCGTGATGGAACACAAAGCGGAGGATATGACCGCCACGGCGGAGGCAGGCGTGAGCCTCGCGGACTTGCAGGAGCGCCTGGCCGAGCGAGGCCAGTGGCTGCCGGTGGACCCGCCGCGCCCGGAGCGCCTTAGCCTGGGTGCCCTGTTGGGCGGCAATGAGAGCGGGCCGCATCGCTTTGGCTGTGGGACCGTGCGCGATTATCTTTTGGGTATCAAGGTCGTCCTGGCCGATGGCCGCATCGTTTCTTTCGGCGGCAAGGTGGTAAAGAATGTGGCCGGTTACGACTTGGGCAAGCTATTCATTGGAAGCAGGGGTAGCCTGGGGGTCATCGTCGAGGCAGTCTTTAAACTGTGTCCCCGACCGGAAGCGGAAATGTTCGTCGAGGCCAGATTCGCTGCGCTGGACGAAGCCGGAACGGCGATCGAAGCCGTATTGAACTCGGGACTGGCTCCGGCCGTGCTCGACCTTCACAAAGCCCTACCTGCGGCTGCGCAGTTTACGGTCGTGCTTGGCTTTGCGGGCCCGCGTGAGGACGTGCAATGGCAGTTAGGTTGCGCCGCCGATTTGGGATTCCGGCAAGCTTCTTCCCTCCAATATGAAGAGGAATTCTGGGATGGTAGGTCAGGTTCCGGAGAGGGCGAGGTGGTTCGGAAGGTCGCGGTGCTCCCTTCGAAGTTGATCGGAACGGTCCAGTCACTCGGCGTGCCGTTCGTCGCCCGCGCAGGCAATGGAATTATGTATTATCGCGGTCCGGCCGCTGGACAAAAATCGGAGCGCCCGCTCAAGCTGGCGCAGCGATTGAAGCAAACTTTCGATCCCTTGAATGTGCTGCCGGACGCGCCCGTGTGAAGGTGCAACATGCTGGAATGAGCCGGATGAAGATTAGGCGCAGAATCTAAGCGGACCGCTTTTTGTGAAGACCGAGGCTAAGTTGCCGGAACAGTTCCTGGATGAGACGAAATCGCTCGCGTGCATTCATTGCGGGCTGTGTCTTGGCGCCTGCCCCACCTACCTCGAGACGGGTGACGAAAACAACTCGCCTCGCGGGCGAATTTACCTAATGCGCGCGCTTCAGCAAGGACGCTTGGAGGCACAGGGCGCGGTGGTCCGCCATATCGACCTTTGTCTGGGGTGCCGCGCGTGCGAGGCGGTGTGTCCGAGTGGCGTGCAATACGGCCAGCTTCTCGAACACACACGCGACCATATCGAGAAGAAGTTTCACCGCTCCGCCTTCCAGACCTTCTTGCGGCGCCTGGTGATAGAAAAGGCCTTTCCCTTCCCCGGAAGGATGAAATTGGCGATGCTGCCGGCGCGAGTGGTTCGGGCACTGCACGTGGAGCGGTTTTTGCCGAAATACCTGCGCGATGCGGTCGCGCTAGCGCCCGAGCAGCCAAATGGAAGCCAGTTGCCCGAGTTCTCGCCGGCGCTCGGAGCCTCGCGTGGGCGCGTAGCCATGATCAGCGGCTGCGTGATGAGCGCGCTCTTTGGGAAAACCAATGCGGCGACGGTGCGCCTGCTCAACTGCGGTGGATGGGACGTAGTGGTTCCACGCGGACAGGTTTGTTGCGGCGCCCTTTACGCCCACAGTGGTCGGCTGGAGCTGGCTCGGGAAAACGCGCGGCGAAACATCGAGACGTTCGAGCGCTACGGCGCCGAGGCGATCCTCACGAACGCCGCGGGGTGCGGCTCGACCCTCAAGGAGTACGGCGGCTTGCTCGCTGGCGACCAGTCCTGGAGCCAGCGTGCGGCACAATTCGCTGCCAAAGTCAAAGATCTGAGCGAGTGGCTCGTGCCCCAGGACTTTAAGGCTGCGAATGGCCACGCGGGGGCCGACCGTGGCGGAAACGGAGCGAGCAAAATCACGTATCACGACGCTTGCCATTTGGCCCACGCCCAGCGCATCACCAAAGCGCCGCGTGATTTGGTCAAAGCCGTGGCGGGCGACAGGTTTGTTGAATTGCCGGAAGGCGACCTGTGCTGCGGCAGTGCCGGGACTTATAATTTAACCGAACCAGAAATGGCCGAACGGTTGCAAAAACGGAAAATTGAAAATATCTTGCGCAGCGGCGCGCGGATCGTGGTGACCTCGAACCCTGGTTGCCTGCTACAGATCCAGGCTGGCCTGCGCCAGGCGGGACAGCCCATCGAGGTGGTACACATCGCCGATTTTCTCGACGAGGCCCGCGCGAATGCTTCGTAGCCACGCGCGTTTGACAAAGCCCGTTGCGCAGCTAGGATCCGTTTATCGTGAATCCTCTATCGAGTTCGTCTCGCGCTTTGGTTTGGCATCGAAGTCTGCCGATCCTATGTCTGTTCCTGAGTTGGTCTGCCGGAGGGCAGCCTACCGCTTCAGTTCGGTCGGCTCAGGAAGCGCATTCCTTTGCCGTCGAAAAACACGGCCAGGGCTCGCCGGTGATTCTCATCCCCGGCTTGGGTTGCTCCGGCGCAGTCTGGCGTCATACCGTCGAGAGTCTGCAGACTAACCACGAATGTCATGTGCTGACGTTGGCCGGGTTTGCCGGGCAACCGCCGACGGGGTCGCCCCTCTTGGACGTGGTACCCAAGGATCTTGCCAAATACATTACCGAGCAAAAGCTTCGGCAACCCGCCCTGCTTGGTCATAGCATGGGTGGGTTTCTGAGTTTGCGGACCGCAGCAGAATTTCCTCAGGCGGTCGGGCCCATTATCATCGTGGACAGCCTCCCCTTCTTCGGAGGATTGCAGCAGGGAGCGACGGCCAGCAACGTCCAGGCCACAGCCGAGATCATCGGCAAGGCCATGGCCAATCAGTCACGGGAACAGTTCCTCGACTACTCGAAGCAGGCGCTGAGCCGGATGGTAAACTCGGCAGCGGACCAGAAAGTGGCGCTGGAATGGATGAGCGCGAGCGATCAAAAGACCGTCGCAGTGGCTTTCCAGGGTCTCTTCGCGGCTGATTTGCAGCCAGAGTTGCCTCAGATCCGATCACGCGCGCTCGTCATCGAAGCCGGGGCCGAGCCTGGCGCCGTACCAGAGGGAATCTTCAAAGCCCAGTACCAGGGCCTGCGGGGCGTTAAACTTATTCGCGACCCACACGCTCGGCATTTTGTCATGCTGGACGATCCCGATTTCTTCCTCACCACGGTTAAGGAATTCCTGGACCGCTAGTCAGCCAGTAAGGTTGGGGGGCCGTCCCACTTGGGGAACTCCCAACCGAGAACGTCGCGCTAGAACTTAACGGCTCCGGCTCCGGCCGCTTCCGGGCGGGTTAATGGCCTCTCACCTAAAGACAACTTTCGCGTTTGCATCTTCCCGATAAGCCACCTCATGGCCCGGAACCCATTGCCCGTTCTTGAGATACTCTGATTTGACGTGGAAGGTGCCATCGGGCAGCAACTCGCTGGTGGCCTTGACTTCGCTTACGCCGCTGGTGTCCCCCTCGACGACTTCATGCGTAATAAACTTCCCGTCCTCCACGGTCAGTGTGCCGATAGTGTCGTGGCTGGCGGTGGTAAAATAATGGTAAACCAGGCTTTGTTTGCTCTTATCCCAGAAGATGAGGGTTTCGCCTCCGTAAACGCCGTCGTTAAACGAATGGAGGATACGGATGGCGCGTCCGTTGAGCGCGCGCTCCCAGCGGGCTACGTCCACAGCCGGGTGCTCAGGCTTGGAGTCCTTGAAGCTGCCTTTCCAGGTTTTTTCCAGGAGAGGCCGCAGCTTTTCGAGATGAGGATCGAGCGCCGGGGTGTCAGCCCGCGCAACCGTTCGACAGGTTCCTAACGCAACAGCGAGAACCAATGCAAAAGGCAACTTGTTCATAACGCAGTCCACAGGTTCGGTTGAATCGCGAGAACATATTCCCAAACCGGCGGTTTGTAAAGGGTGACCGCCGCCTCGCCGCCTGGGCGGGGAGTCTTTTGATCAGGCATCCAGCGCAGGCAGATCGTTTGGGACCCAAACCCTCGTTCATCCGCCCTGGCGCCGGACGGCAACGACCTGTCCCAAGGCAATGCCCCCGTCGTTAGGCGGCACTCGTTGATGCCAATAGGGTTGAAATTTTTCCTCGCGCAGCCGCGTCACCGTCCGTTGGGTCAGGTAGCGATTCTGAAAGCAGCCGCCGGAGAGCACGACGCGGCTTTGGCCGAGGCGCCGGGCGGTTTCGACGATCGCCTCCGTTAACGCAGCGTGAAAACGGGCAGAGATTTCTCCGACCGACGCTCCGCTCTTAAGGTCGCCGAGGATGGCGGCGATCGTCGGAGACCAATCCAGGAGCAGAGGCGGGTCTTCGTCTTGCGTGACCAGAGGAAACTCGTAGTGCCCGGCATCCTCAATTCCCTCGAGCATGAATTCCAGTGCCATGGCCGCCTGGCCTTCGAAGTGATTTTGCTGGCGCAGATTGACCAGCGATGCGACCGCGTCGAACAAGCGTCCGACGCTGGAACACCACGGGGAGTTTACTCCGCGCGCCAGCATCACTTTGAGGGGCGCTAGCTCCGCCGGCGAAAAGGCCGCGATGGGCGCCAAGTCCTGCCAACCCAAAGCCGGCGGACCGAACATCTCGTGGAGCAACCCCGCCGCGGCACGCCGGGGCTCTTTCACCGCCTTGTCTCCGCCGGGCAGCCGGAAGGGGAGCAACTGAGCCACTCGCTCGGCCTTTTCGTGCGTCACCAGAAAGAACTCGCCGCCCCAAATCGAACCGTCGAGGCCGTAGCCCGTGCCGTCCCACGCCACGCCGAGGACAGGAGGCGGCAGCTCGTTTTCCGCCATGCAGGACAGCACGTGCGCGAGATGATGTTGCACGCCGACGTGCTTAATGCCCGACTTTTGGGCAAATTGCGTTGAGAGATA
>Ga0209517_10000703_pt1 | contig 55728 bp, 45 predicted proteins | sample PeaSoiMetSII2010_FD_187695 | JGI IMG/M metagenome (GOLD analysis project Ga0209517, IMG submission 187695) | Peat soil microbial communities from Weissenstadt, Germany - SII-2010 (SPAdes) (version 2) | ecosystem: Environmental > Terrestrial > Soil > Wetlands > Peat | place: Germany...
CGTCGGGGCTGGTCGCCGCGTCCGTGCCGACTGTCCCGCCCGGGCTGGCCTTTGCGTCCTCGGTGGGGGTCGGGTCCGATCCCGGCAGCTCGGACGCGGTGGCTGGGCCGACCGACCTGACCCGCCGGGCCACCAGCAGGCTGACGCCGTGCGCCACCGCGAGCAGCACGGCGAACAAGTTGAACAGCCCGGTCAGGGTCAGCGCCGCCGCGTAGCCGGCCCACCAGGTCCAACGGCTGCTGCCCGCCGCCCGGACCAGCAGATAGCTGGCCAGCACGGCGAAGAGCGTGGTCAGCGCGTATGGCCGGGCCTCTTGCGCGTACCGGGTAGTCAGCGGAACGGCGACCAGGAGCAGCCCGGCAGCCAGGCCGGTCACCCCGGGCGCGGGCAGCGCCGCGGCCAGCGCTAGCCGCCTGGCGAGCACGGCGGTCAGCGCCACGGCGAGGCACATGGCGATCAGCGACGGCAGCCGCAGCACCGCCTCGGACCTCCCGCCGACAGCGATCACGAAATGCATGAGCAGGTAATAGGGCCCGTGCACCGCGTCCTGGTTGCGGGCCAGCGCGATAATCGCGCCAGCCGGTCGCTGCGAGCCGACGATCGTGGCCGCCTCGTCCCGCCACAGCGAGGGACCGGAGATCTGGTAGCCGCCCACGACTAGTTCGGCCACGGCCGGCCCGGCGACCACAATCCAGCCGGGCAGCGGCCCGCGCGTGGCTGGCGGCTGGTCGGTGGCGGTGGCGGTGGCGGCCGGCCGGGCTGCGGCCAAGCCGACCGCCGCGTCAGCCTGCGGCGCCGACACGCGGGTTCTCTCTCGTGCTGACCCCGGCGCAGCGGGCCGGACCAGCGGCTACGAATTCGTTAATGATCAATTCAGGCTCACCCGAAAGGCAGCTTAGTCGCCGAATATCCGGTCACAGGCTCGTGCCGAAGCCTTCCCGTCATCCAGCGGGCAGAACCTGGCGGTGAACGCTTCGTACCTGGGCTGGTACCTGGACGCGACCAGGTCCAGGTCCGCAAGCGCCGCGACGACCTTATCCGAGCTAGCCAGCAGCGGGCCGGGGGCGCACGCCTCGAAGTCGAAGTAGAAGCCGCGCAGCTGATCTCGGTATTGCTCCAGGTCGTAGGTGAAGAACAACATCGGCCGGCCAGTCGGGGCGAAGTCGAACATGACCGACGAGTAGTCCGTGATCAGCACGTCGGTGACGAGCAGGAGGTCCGCGATGTCAGGGTATCCGGTGACGTCGATCGCGAACCCTGGCGTCGCGGCGGCCGGGACCGGCGTGGTCATCAGGTGATGAGCGCGGATCAGCAGCACGTAGTCGCCCGCCAGCCGCCGTGCGGCGGCGTCCAGGTCCAGCCGGAAGTCGAGCCGGTACCCGCCAGCAACGTCGTGCTGGTCGTCCCGCCAGGTCGGCACGTACAGCGCCACCCGCCGGCCGGCCGGCAGACCGAGCCATCGTCTGACCTCGGCGGCCCGGTCAGCCAGACGGCCGGCCGTGCCCTGCGCAAGCAGCGCGTCGTTGCGCGGATAGCCGGACTCGCAGATCTCGCCGGTGAATCCGAAAGCCTGCCGCATGATCGGGGTGCTGAACGGGTTCGGCGACAGGAGCAGATCCCACTGGGCAACGTCGCTGGCCATGAAGCCGAGGTAGCGGGCACCGCTCGCTGACTTCGGCGCGCCGATGTCGAAGCCGATGTGCTTGAGCGGGGTGCCATGCCAGGTCTGCACATACCGCTGGCCGGCCCGCTTGCGGTACGGCTGCCGCATGTGATCGTTCGCGATCAGATACCTGGACCTGCCGATCGCGGCGAAATACGCCTCGGTGCCGGTCAGCACCGCCCTGGCCGCTGGCGGGACCGGCACCGACCAGTCCGCCACCACCCAGATGTGCTCCCTGGCATCCCCCCGGCGGCGCAGCTCGTCGGCGATCCCGCGCGGATTGTCGCCGCACTGCTTGCCCTGGAAGCTGACGAAGACGACCGCCTCGCGCAGCGGCAGCCTGCGCTGGATCCGGTAGTAGACGTCGCGCAGCAGGCGACGGCGGATCCGGCCGCGCTCAGCTGGCCGCAGCGCGGGCCCGACCGAGAGCATCAGGCCGGAAGCGGACCCGGCCAAACTCGCCGGCGCCGGACTGCACCGGTAAACCTTGCGGCCGATCAGCACCGGGCCGGTCACCGTCCGGCCCGAGCTCGCCAGGGCGCCGTCACGGACCAGGAGCGGGCGGGCCACGCCGCCGGCCGGCCCGGCCGGACAGCGGAACAGGATGTCCCAGCGGCCATCCCGCAGCGGCAGCCGCTCGCCGAAGACGTCAAGCGCACCGACTCCGATCGCGACGCTGAACCGGTCACCGTCCCGTTCGACTCCGACAGCATGCCGCTCGCCGCCACTGCGGCTGCGCAGCTCAAGCTCGCAGTCGTCCTCCGCCGCGCCAGGGAATTCACCGCGCAAGATCAGCTGCCCGTCCTCGCGCCACTCAAGCTCCGTCACCATCGGGATCTTGTCCACCAACGGCTCAGCATCGACGGCGGTCGGCCTCGGGGCCGCCGACGCATTAACCTCGGCCATAGCGTTCGTCTGGGCCGTCAGCGGCTCAGCCTCGGGACCGGCCGACGGTGCCAGCGATTCTCGCTGCACCCGCAGCTGCAGCCTGCGGCCCGCCCACCAGGCGCCGAACGTCAGCCCGGCGGCGACCTGCCTGCGCTCCGGGCGCTCCGCGTCGGGCCCCGGGCTGTGCAGCCTGGCCGGCCGCCAGACGCCGCGAGCCCGGACCAGGATGAAGCAGTCCCAGTCGCCGGTCAGCCAGCGGCCGGCCGGCCTGAACCAGCGGGGGCTGATCGCGCAGCGGAATCCGGCCCAGTCATAGCTGTAGCGCTGCTGTCCGGACCCAGCGGTCGCGTCCGGCCGCCGGACCGACCTGGCTCGCAGCACGACTGGCGGGCGGAAGCGACGGCGCGGGACCAGGACGACAAGCTTGCTGGTATGCCGCCGAGCGCCGATGTCGACCGAGGGGACATAGGCGCAGCCGGTGACGACCAGCCGGTCGTCCTCCCAGCAGATGCCGTCGACCTGTACCAGGGGATCCAGTTCACGCCATTGCGGCCGGAACACCCGGGCCGGGATGACCAGCCCGCGGTCGCGCCAGGCCGGCAGGTCGGCGCGGAGCCGACCGAACCTCCGGCGGATCGGCGGGGTCCGGCCGGGGTGCTCGGCCAGCCAGCTGGCGTACTCGGCCAGTTCGGCCGGACGGTTCCGGCCGATCAGGTAGTAGGCCAGCTTGCGGGTACTCGGCAGGTCGGCTAGCACCCTGGGGCTGACCTGGCGAAGGTAGCGGCGGGCCAGGTCGATGAACTCGGCTCGGTACTCCGCGCTGGTCCTTGACAGGTCGGTGATATACAGCCACAGGTCATTGACCAGCGCCTTGTGCTGATGCTGGCGGAGCATGGCTGCCGTGCCGCGCTCGCCCAGGAACGCCTCGATCAGCTCCAGCGCGGTGATCCGGTCGCGGAGGTTTCTGATGTCGGTACGCGACTGGGTAATCGATGGCGCGCCCTTGTCTCGGTCGCGCCAGTAGTAGACCGGCTCGGTGATCACGTCGACGGCGCTGGCCAGCACGTGCGCCCTGGTCATGGCGACCAGGTCCTCCCACAGCATGCCTTCGGGAAAGGTCAGCCCGCAGCCGTCCCAGAACGACCTGCGGAACAGCTTGTTGAATACCGAGATGTCGTAGAACAGCTCAGGCGTCCGGCTGATCTGGGTGCCAAGACGCCTGGCCTTGATCGCGCGGGCGTGCAGCCCGGAGTCGGCAAGGCCGTCGGCGCTGAGCCGCCGCACCGCGCCGGTGACGAAGTCAGATCCGGACCGCTGGAGCACGGGCAGCATCGTCGCGTACGCGTCCGGCGGGAGCATGTCGTCGGCGTCTACGAACGCGAGGAACTCACCGGTCGCCGCCGCCACGCCGCGATTACGAGCTGAGCCGGGGCCCCCATTGGGTACCCGGATCAGCCTGAACCTCGGGTCGGCGCTGGCCTGCGCACTCGCGATCGCGGCGCTGCCGTCGGTCGAACCGTCGTCGACCATGATCACCTGCAGGTCGGTGCAGGTTTGCGCCGCGATCGAGGTCAGGCAATCGCCGAGCAGATCCTCGTTGTTGTAGAACGGCACGACGACGCTGATCCGCGGAACCGGCATCGTGCCTCCTCACCGCCTGGCTCGCTGCGGCTTGCTACTCGCCGCGCCAGGCGGGCGCCCGCTTCTCGGCGAACGCGATCGCGCCTTCCATCGCGTCCTTCGATCCGAATACCGGACTGATGATCTCGCTCTGCCTGGCGAACGCCTCGCCGGATGGCCAGTCAGCGGACTCGACGATGACCCGCTTGGACGCCGCGAGCGCGAGCGGAGCGCCGAGGGCTACCTGCCCGGCCAGTTCCATGGCGCCGGTCAGCGCCTGCCCGGCCGGCACCAGCTTGTTCACCAGCCCGGCGGCTGCCAGCCTGGCGGCGGGGAAATGCTCTCCGGTCAGCGCGATCTCCATGGCCAGGTGATAAGGGATCCTGGCAGGCAGCCGCAGCAGCCCGCCAGCCCCGGCCACCAGCCCGCGCCTGACCTCGGGCAGGCCGAACCTGGCCTCCTCGCTGGCCACGATCAGGTCGCAGGCCAGCACCAACTCGAAGCCGCCGGCCAGTGCGTATCCCTCGACGGCGGCTATTACCGGCTTGGCAGGCGGTCGCTCGGCGATCCCGCCGAACCCCCGGCCGGCCGCGATCGGGGCATCTCCCGCCAGAAAACCCTTAAGATCCATTCCGGCGCTGAACGTGCCCCCGGCGCCAGTGAGAACCAGCACTCGGACGTCGGCCCGTGGGTCGAATTCCTCGATCGCGGCCGCGATGCCGCGCGCCACCTCGCCGTTGACGGCGTTGCGAGCCTGCGGGCGGTTGATGGTGATGACGGCGACGCCGTCGGAGACCTCGGCAAGAACTGCCTCCGACATACCGCTGCCTCCCATAAGTTGCTGGGCCGAGCCTACTCGGCTCGGTCCATGTCCGCCGTGAAGGGGCAAGCGTCCCGGGATCATCGCTACCGACCGCGATCTTATCCACAGCATATCGGCCGCCTGCTGACATAAATTAGCTCACCTGTTCCACTAGCACGCAACGAGGGACTACTGGTGGCCCTACCCGGCTGAAAGGCGCGCGTCCGCGCGGGCACCAGAAGCGGCACCCGATTTGACGCCGCCATGATGAGGCGATAGAACCCTTGAGATATCGCAAGGAAAAGAGGTACCGTGGAGACTGACCGGCCGGGACAAGAGGTCTCGAAGGAGCACCGTGAGGTCATCATGGACTTGATCGACAACCAGGGCTGGGCCTACAAGCTGCCCATCGGCAACGGTTATCCCCGCTTGCTGCCAGCCGATCCTGCCTTCCCGCCGATCAGGGTGCCGAAGACCGGGCACGCGAAGGGGAGGGCGTTCAGCAACTGGCTAGCGGTGATCCGCCGTTCGGGCGGCCACTGGCCGCCCGAACGGCAAGTGACAGCTTGCGGTTGCGCTGCGGTCAGCTGGAATAAGGAAAAGGAATCAGAAAAGGAATGGCGGTCAGCGGCATGTATTGGTTCAGCGTGCTCTGGGAAACGCGGGCGCCTGGAGGCGTCCCGCATGCGGTAGCCGACGATGATGCCGCTGATACCCTCATGGACTTGCTGGAAGAGCACTCCGGCGTGGTCACGGCTGGCACGGACTCGTGGGGGGCGACGGTCAGCATCCACGCCGCTGACGCTCTCGAGGCGGCCAATACTGGAGGGCGCCTGGTCGGTACCATGGCGATGAGGGCGGGGATGCCGGCCTGGCCTGCGGTGCGCACCGAGGTGGTGCGGCAGGATGTCCTCGACGCTGACAATGCGCGGCCGACACTCCCGGACCTAGTGTCCGCGCCAGAGGCCGCCGAGATGCTTGGCATCTCGGCACAGCGGTTCCATGAGCTTGCGGCCGGCAGGCAGTTCCCGCAGCCCGGGTACGAGCTCCGGACCGGAAAACTCTGGCTCCGTGACGCTATCGCGGCGTTCGGGGAGCGCTGGGAGCGCAAGCCCGGTCGCCCAGATCGCGGCACGCTCATGCGCAAGCGAGTGACGAGCGCCCTGCTGGACGCTGGCCTGACCATGGCGGACTCCAAGGTCTGGCTTGGTCAGGAGCGGACCGTTGTCCTGCAGCTAGAGGCGCACGGGTCGGCGCCGGTGCGACGCCGCTGCGCGGCCAGGGTTATCGCGGCTCTCGGCTCTGCCGGCTTCGGTGTGACGGACGAGGGCAGCCGCTCCGCTGAGGACATGGAGGCGTACTTGGCTGGCGGGCACACCGCCCAGGTCTTTGAGCTTGCTCAGGAGACCGTCAGGCGAGCCTGAGGTCGGATGCCTGTCACTTGGGCTGGAACCTGATGCCGCCGTCGAATCTGATGACCTCAGCGTTCATGTAGTCGTTCTCGATCAGCGCCCGGACTAGCTGCGCGAACTCAGCAGCTGATCCCATCCGCTTGGGGAACACCACCGGCGCGATCAGCTTGGCCTTGAACTCCTCGCTGGCCGGGCCCTCGCCGTAGATCGGCGTGTCGATGATGCCAGGGCAGATGGTGTTGACCCGGACGCCGATGGCCGCCAGATCACGCGCGGCCGGGACGGTCATGCCGATGATCCCGCCCTTGGACGCCGAGTAGGCGATCTGTCCGGTCTGGCCCTCGATGCCGGCGATCGACGCGGTGTTGATGATCACGCCACGCTGACCGTCGGCGTCGGCCGGCTCGGTCCTGGCGATGGCTGCAGCGGCGAGCCTGATCACATTGAAGGTACCGATCAGGTTGACGTCGATCACCTTCCGGTAGCTACCCAGATCGTGCGGTGTGCCGTCCCGGCCGACCGTACGGGAGGCCCAGCCGATGCCCGCACAGGCCACCGCGATCCGCAGCGGCGCGCCCAGCGTTTCCGCGGCGGCGACGGCCGCGGAAACGGACTGCTCGTCGGAGACGTCGGTCCTGGCGAAGACTCCGCCGACCGAGTCGGCGACCGCCTTGCCCCGAGCCTCATTGAGGTCGGCGACCAATACCTTGCAGCCAGCCCCGGCCAGGTCGCGTACCGTCGCCTCACCAAGTCCGCTGGCGCCGCCAGAGACGATCGCCGCTGTTCCGTTCAAGTTCATGGCCGGAGCATACTTGGCCGAAGGCGGCCGGCCAGAACAGGGCTCGCACCACCCGCATTTGGCCAGTGCGGCGGCGGCGCCTGGCCGCAACTGCCGGATAGCGACCCGGACGCCCGCCTTGAGGACCTCGAACGTGTCAGCGCTGCGGCTGGTTGACTGCATCACCACGGGCACCGGCGTGTTGATCGCCACGTACTAGCCCGCCCGGGGATAGGAGACGAAACTGAGCCGCTCCGGCCAGGCTCGGGCGGAGCATCCGGCGCCTGGCCGGGTGTTCTCGGGCGGCCTGCACGCGCCGGGCACCGCGACGGTGGTTCATCCTCGCCGGGACGAGATGCCGATGACGGACGGACCGTATCTGGAGGGCAAGGAGCACATCGGCGGCTTGACCGTCATCAAGGCGGCCAACCTCGACGATGCGCTCGAGTGGGGGCGAAGGCTCGCGCGCGCGACGACGCTGCCGATCGAGGTGCGCCCGTTCCAGGGCGAGCTTGAAGACTGACTGCGGGCAGGCCGACTGTCTCCGACTCGGGGATCGAGCGTGCTCAGCGCGCAGTCCAAGCGCGATCCGCGCCGACCTCATCCGACGCCCCGACCACGCCGACCAAGGGGTTCACGTCAGAATTGGCGCGGGCAGGTTTCCGCGGGCGACCAGCGGTTCCGAGGATGTCACGGGGGTCGCCGGGCGGCGGCCAGGACCGCGGCCACGATCCGCGCGACGGCGGCGGGCTCCGGAGTGCCGTCGGCGTCGGTGAACAGCAGGTGCGCGGCGCCGATCAGGGTGGGGGCGAGCGTGCTGATATCGGCGTCGGCGGCGACGCGGCCCAGGTCGCGCTCGGCGGCGAGGTAGCCGGCGACCATGGCGGTGGATTCGGAGACGAGCGGGATGCGCGAGCCAGTGGCGGCCCGCAGCCGGGCGCGCAGTTCGTCACGCGCGATGACCAGGCGGATGAGCGCGAGGATCGCCGGACTGAACAGGTCAGGGAGCGCAGCGGCCAGGTTGCCCGTGACGGTGCCGCTCCCCGCCATTGCGCGCAGGGCCGCCGCATGGGCGCCGATCAGTGCGACGTGGTCGAGAGCGAGCTCGGCGAGGAACGCGTCGAAGTCGGCGAAGTGCCGGTGCAGCACTCCTTTGGCTACGCCCGCTTCCGCGGTGACCGCGCGGCTGGTCAGGCCTCCGGGGCCGCCCCGGAGCAGGACGCGCTCTGCGGCGTCGAAGAGCTGCCCGCGCGGGTCGCGGATGGCCACCCCTGTCGGCACTGGTCGGCCGCCCTTCCTTCACCGTCCGCGAACGCATCGATAAATGGGCGTGCGCCCATTTATCGTGGGCGCGTGCCCACTCTACCGTCAGAACCTGAGGGAACCGCGCAGACCGGCACCGGCGGCTACGACCGGACGCAGGCATCGCATCTCCAGCGGCAGGTCGCCGAGGGGTTCGGTGCCGACGCCGGCCGCTACGACCGGGTCAGGCCCAGCTATCCCGCCGACCTGGTGGACCGCATCATCGCCGCCAGCCCGGGACGCGACGTCCTCGACGTCGGGTGCGGCACCGGCATCTCCGCCCGGCTGTTCGCCGCGGCCGGCTGCCGGGTGCTCGGCGTGGATCCCGACCCGCGGATGGCCGAGCTGGCCAGGCAGGGCGGGACAGAGACGGAGGTCGCGAAGTTCGAGGACTGGGACCCGGCCGGCCGCACGTTCGACGCGGTCATCGCCGCACAGGCCTGGCACTGGGTGGACCCGGTCGCGGGCGCGGCGAAGGCCGCCGCGGTGCTGCGCCCAGGCGGCCGGCTGGCGGTGTTCTGGAACGCCTTCGACCCGCCGAAGAACTTGCGCGAGGCCTTCGCCGAGGTCTTCCGCCGGGTACTCCCGGACTCGCCGTCCGGCGGCTTCTGGGCGAGGCCCGCCATCGACGCCTACCGGGCCGGGTGCGCGAGGGTGGCCGACGTGATCCGGCAGGCGGGGGCGTTCGGCGAGCCTGAGGAATGGCTGTCTTACTGGGAGCGGCCCTACACCAGGGACGAGTGGCTCGACCTGGTCCCGACCACCGGCGGCTTCACCCGCTGCCCCGAGGCCATCCAGCAGGAACTCCTCGACGGCCTCGGCGCCGCCGTCGACGCGGCAGGCGGCACCTTCACCATGTCCTACGCGACGATCGCCGCTACCGCCGCCCGGCTGGCCTCGTAGCGGACCGGAGCCGGGGGCGCTGGCACCGCGTTGTCAGAACCTTGGCCTAGCATCGAATGAGGTGGCTCAAGCTGGGCGACCGAGGCACCGCCCCGGATCGGCACGCAATCACGCCACACGGCGGGGCGGACGTGCCGAAAGTCGCGCCAAGTGTCCGGATCCGGGAATAGCGATGGTCCGGCAGGACGCTGCAGCACGAGCAGACCTGATCGGGTCGAGCCGGGCCCATGCGCAGCAGCCAGGGAAGGTTGGGCATCGTGAGTAAGTACCGCGGCAGACCATGGGTGGTCCTGATCGTCGTCTCGCTCGGGTTCTTCATGACCCTGCTCGACCTGACGATCGTGAACATCGCGATCCCCAACATGATCACGAAGCTGCACGCGTCGCTGGACGGCGTCCTGTGGGTGATCAACTCCTACGCATTGGTCCTGGCCGTGCTGCTGATCACCGCCGGGCGGCTTGGCGACCTGCGCGGTCAGCGCAAGCTGTTCATCTACGGTGTGGCGCTGTTCACCCTGGCGTCCGCGGCCTGCGGCTTCTCGCCGACGGTCAGCTGGCTGATCGCGTTCCGCGCGGTGCAGGGAGTCGGCGCGGCGCTGCTGATGCCGCAGACGCTGGCCATCTTGACCATGGTGTTCCCGCCAGAGCGCCGCGGCGCCGCGTTCGGCATCTGGGGCGCGGTGGCCGGGGTGGCGACGATCGCCGGACCGACCCTGGGCGGCCTGCTGGTCACCGCCTTCGACTGGCGGTTCATCTTCTTCATCAACGTGCCGATCGGCGCCCTCGTGATCGTGCTGAGCGTGCTGTGGATCCCGGATCTGCGCACCGGCCGCGAGCACCGGCTCGATGTCCCTGGCGTGCTGCTGGCCAGCGCCGCGCTGCTGGCCATCTGCTACGGCCTGGTGGAGGGTCAGCGCTACAACTGGGGGACTATCACCTCCTTCATCTCGATCCCGCTGGTAATCGGCGCTGGCGTGGTGCTGCTTGCCATCTTCCTGCTGGTCCAGGCGCGCACCCAGGATCGCGAGCCGCTGGTCCCGTTCTCGCTGTTCCGCGGCCGGAACTTCGCATTGATGAACTGGGTGTCCGGTGCCGTCACCATCGGCATGATGGGCATCTTCCTGCCGTTCACCATCTACCTGCAGTCCGCGCTTGGCTTCTCGGCGCTGAAGGCTGGCCTGACCATGGCGCCTGCCTCGCTGGTCTCCATGTTCGTGGCACCGGTGGCCGGCCGGATGACCGACCGGATCGGCGGCAAGTACATCCTGTTCGCCGGCCTGGCATTTTTCGCGGCCGGCATGGGCTGGACCATGGGCATTGCCTCGACCACGTCTACCTGGCAGGACTTCGTGCCGGGCCTGGCCGTGGCCGGTTTCGGCATGGGCTGCACCTTCGCTCCGATGACGACCGTAGCGATGCGCAGCGTGCAGCCGATGATGGCAGGCGCCGCCTCGGGGATGCTGAATACGGTTCGGCAGGTCGGCGCGGTCATCGGCACCGCCGCGGTGGGAGCGCTGCTGCAGAACCGGCTAGCCGCCGCGCTGCCGGCTGAAGCCAGGCTGCGCGCCGCGACCCTGCCGGCCCAGGCCCGCGGGTCCTTCGTGACCGGATTCGCCAAGGCGGCGCAGCGCGGCATCCAGGTCGGGGCTGGCCAGGGCAATATCAAGCTGCCGGCCGGAACGCCGCCATCCCTGATAACCCAGATCGAGCAACTCGGCCGTGAGGTGTTCTCTCTGGGCTTCGTGAACGCGATGCACCAGACGATGATCCTGCCGATCACCGTGCTCAGCGTCGCCGCGCTCAGCTGCCTGGCGATCAGGCAGGTTACCGTCCCGGCCAGTCCCGCGCCTGGCGAGGCCATCCAGCAGCCGGAGGCCTCGCAGGCACCAGCGTGACGGCAAGCAGTGCCATTCACCCCGATCTAGGAAACAACCGGAGAGCAAACGTCAACCGATCTGGACGCTGGCCCGGCTGTCCGGCTGAACGCGGCCCGTCCGCACAGCCGGGTCGACGGGCGGCGCCCGGTGGTCGCCGTGGACGCGATGGGCGGCGATCACGCTCCTGAGGAGATCGTGGCAGGCGCGGTCGAGGCCTTTCGCGAATGGGGCACCGGCATCGTGCTGATCGGCCGCCCCGGCCAGGTTCGTCCGCTGCTGTCCGAGCACGGCGTTCTCGGACAGATCCGGCTGGTGACCGCGGAGGAGTCCCTGGCCATGGACGAGGGGGCACTGGCCAGCTGGCGGCGGCCGAGGTCGAGTATCGCTGTGGCCTGCCAGCTGGTCCATCTAGGGCAGGCGACCGCTGTCATGTCAGCCGGATCCACCGCCGCGATCGTGGCGACCGCGCGGCTGCGGCTGCGGAACCTGCCAGGTGTCGCGCGCCCCGGGCTGGCTGCCGTGCTGCCGACCCGGCCCACCCCGACCCTGCTGATCGACGCCGGCGCGATCGCCGATCCGAAGCCAGAGACGCTGGTGCAGTTCGCCCAGCTCGGTGCGGCATACGCGGAGGTCGCGTTCGGGATCACCATGCCCAGGGTGGGTCTGCTGTCCATCGGGACCGAACCAGCCAAGGGCAACAAGCTGACCAGGCGAGCACACGAGCTGCTCAGCGCCGAGGCTCAGCACGGTGCGGTGCCGATCAGCTTCGTCGGCAACGTCGAGGGGTGTGACCTGCTGGCCGGCAAGGTCGACGTGATCGTGGCCGACGGCTTCGCCGGGAACGTGGCGCTGAAAGCGATGGAGGGCACCGCGGCGTTCGCGGCAGAGCAGCTCAGGTCGGCGCTTGGCGGCTCCCGTGCCGCCAGGGTCGGCACCCTGCTGCAGCGCCGAGCGCTCCATCAGCTACGGGAACGGAACGATCCGGAGACCTATGGCGGTGCCGCGCTGATCGGCCTTGAGGGCACCGTGGTGATCGCCCACGGCGCGGTGACGGCCCGCGGCGCCAAGGCCGCCTGCCGCCTCGCCGCCGACCTGAGCACCGGCCGGATTACGGAGAAGATCGGCGAGCGGCTCGGCCCGCACCGACCCGGCTTCCTGCGCCGGACCTGAGCGAGGACGGCAGGAGATCTGCGTGGTGTGCGCCCGGCGATCCCGGTTGCGCATCCGCACAGCAGGCCAGGTCAGCTGCTTACCGCGATAACGCGTTGCCCGCGGCCGATAGGCTGCAGCCATGGCTGATCTACAGGCTGCCCTCGCGGCCCAGGTGAGCGCCGCGCTTGCCGCCGAATTCGGCGCCGAATACGCCGGAGCCGATCCGCTCATCAGGCCATCGTCATTCGCCGACTTCCAGGCCAACGTCGCGCTGGCGCTGAGCAAGCGCCTGCACCTGCCGCCCCGCGAGGTGGCCGAGCGGCTGGCCGGTCATCTCGGTAACGCGGTCATGTGCGAGCGGGCCGAGGTCAGCGGTCCTGGTTTCATCAACCTGACGCTGCGCGACAACTGGATCGGCGATCAGGCCACTAGCCAGCTGAGCGACCCGCGACTGGGAGTCACCAGGGCGGAGCCGGCCCGGCGCGTGGTCGTCGACTACTCCGGGCCTAACGTGGCCAAGGAGTTGCACGCAGGTCACTTGCGCGCGACCGCCGTCGGCGATGCCGTGGTACGAGTCCTTGAGCACCTGGGTCACACCGTCATCCGCGCCGCGCATCTGGGTGACTGGGGCACCCAGTTCGGCATGCTGATCGAGCACGCGATCGACGTCGGCGAGCGGGCTACCAGCGAGCAGCTCGCCAGCGGCGAGTTCACCGCCTTCTACCAGGCAGCCAGGGTGAAGTTCGATGCCGACCCCTCGTTCGCCCACAGGTCCAGGCAGCGGGTGGTCCAGTTGCAGGCCGGCGACGAGCAAGCGCTCCGGCTGTGGCGGATGCTCGTGGCCGAATCGATGGCATACCTGCGCCGGGTCTACGACCGGCTCGACATCACACTGACCGACGCCGACATGGACCCGGAGAGCTTCTATAACCCGATGCTCGCCGACGTGTGCGCGGAGCTGGAGGCCAAGGGCATCGCCGTGATCAGCGACGGCGCGCTGTGCGCGTTCCCGCCGGGGTTCACCGGGCGTGGCGGCAGGCCAGTGCCCGTCATGCTCCGCAAGAGCGACGGCGGCTACGGCTACGCCAGCACGGATATGGCGGCGATCAGGTACCGGCTGCTTGACCTGGGCGCTAGCCGGATCATCTACGTGGTCGGCTCAGAGCAGCACCAGCACCTGGAGATGGTGTTCGCCGTGGCCAGGCAGGCGGGCTGGCTAACCGATGCGGCCAGCGCCGAGCACGCGGTCATCGGCCTGATGACCGGCCTTGGCGGCCAGCGGCTGCAGACTCGCAGCGGCGAGCAGGTCAAGCTCGTCGACCTCATCAACGAGGCCGTGGAGCGGGCCGAGGAGGTCATCAAGGACCGGTATGACGAGCCGGAGCAGCGAGGTCAGATTGCCGAGGCCGTCGGCATCGGCGCGCTGAAGTACGGCGATCTGTCGGTCGCACGGAGTTCGAGCTACGTACTGGACTTCGATCGGCTGCTCGCGCTGACCGGCAATACCGGACCCTACCTGCAGTACGCGACGGCGCGGATCCGGTCGATCTTCCAGCGGGCCGACCTGCGGCCCGCCGACGCGACTGGGCCGATCACGCTCAGCGAGCCGGCCGAGCGGGCGCTGGCACTGCGACTGCTGGGCTTCGGGACCGCGGTCGCCGAGACGGCACAGACAGCCGAGCCGCATAAGCTCGCAGCGTTCCTGTTCGAGACGGCCAGCGATTTCACCACCTTCTACGAGCAGTGCCCGGTGCTGAAGGCGCAGGATCGGTCGGTCCGGAGTTCGAGGCTGGCGCTGGCCGCCCTGACTCTGCGGGTCCTCCTGACCGGACTCGACCTGCTCGGCATCCCGGTACCCGAGCGGATGTAGCCAGCCGAGCGGCCGGGATCGCCGAATCGGCGCACGTTACCAGCCTCTTCAGCAGTGGTTCTCAGTCAAATCTCAGGGTCTGCCTGCCGATGTCCCAGGCCAGGCTGGCACTGTGGCCCGCATGGACAACATGTATTCAACGCCAGGCGGCGGCTTCGAGGACCACACCCAGCCTTACAGTTTCGGCCCGGGCGAGGGACCTGGCGCTGCGGCCGACCATCTCGATGACCAGAATGGGTGGCGCTCCCGGCGTGGCGGACCCGGCAGGCCCTTCCGCTGGGCGGCCGGCATCGCGGCTGCTGCGCTGCTGATCGGCGGTGGCGCCGTGCTCGGCGTGCACCTGGCCGACGCTGGCTCGGCCACCACGCTTACCGGCTACTCCCAGTCAGGGAACACCAGCCAGGCCAGCGCGATCGCCGACCTATTCGGCACCCCGGCAGCTGCCAGTGCGGCCGTACTCTCCACCGATCCGGCTGGCGGGCAGATACCGGCGAGCGGCCTGCGCCACTGTGCGGCGGTCGCCAGGTCCCTGAAGGCCAATGGTCACCCGGACGCCGCGCTGGGCAAGTGGCGGTCCTGCGTGCGACGCTTCGTGCGGGACCTCCGGTGGCTCGGCGGGATGCACGGGCAGATCACCTTCAAGACCAAGACCGGCACTCGGACGATCGCATTCGAGCGCGGCGTGATCCAGTCCGTGTCAGGCAGCGCGATCGTCGTCAAGGCCGCCGATGGCACCACCTGGACCTGGGATCTGATCACCAAGACCGTGATCTTCCACGCCGGGCAGCGAACCGACGCTAGCGCGCTGGCCACCGGCGACCGCGTCTTCGTGGCCGGCCCGGTCGTCGGCTCCGCCGACGACGCCCGGATCATCCTGATCCGCCGGTAGCGTGGAAGTCACCCGCAGGCGGGTGTTCTGACCGCGGCCTCAGCGCCGGCAGCTCGTCGCCGAACCCGCGAGCTGTCGGCGCCTCGGGCCGCATCCCGTACGCTCCTGCCCAAGGGGGGCCATTGCCGTCTCCCGCCCGACGAACTGTGAGCCTCAAGCAACCATGACCGACGAAGAGCGCATCCCGCGCGTGCTCGTCGTGGACGACGAGCCGAACATTCGCGAACTGGTCCAGGTCGCGCTGAAATTCCACGGCTGTGCCGTCAGCACGGCAAGCAACGGCCAGGAGGCGCTGCGCCAGGCCGACGCGGTCCAGCCAGATCTGATCGTGCTTGACGTCATGCTGCCTGACCTCGACGGCTTCGAGGTCTGCCGCAGGCTGCGGGCCGCTGGCAACGAGGTGCCGGTGATCTTCCTGACCGCGCGGGACACCTCATCGGATACCGTCACCGGGCTGGCGATCGGCGGTGATGACTACGTCACCAAGCCGTTTTCCGTCGAGGCGCTGGTTGCCAGGGTTCGCGCGGTGCTGCGGCGTGCGTCGAGGTCAGCGCAGCCAGAGCAAGCCGGGGACCGCAGCGACGCGCTCAGGGCCGGCGATCTCGAACTTGACGAGGCCCGGTGGACGGTGCACCGGGCAGGCGTTCCCGTCGAGCTGTCGCCGACAGAGTTCCGGCTGCTCGCCTACCTGATGCGGCACCCAGGCCGGGTGCTGACCAGGGCACAGCTGCTGGAGAACGTCTGGGGCTGGGACTACGCCGGCGAGTCACAGATCGTGGAGACCTACGTCAGCTACCTGAGGCGCAAGCTCGATCCGCTGGGGCCGCCGCTGATCCACACCCAGCGTGGCGTGGGCTACAGCCTGCGGCTGCCCGAGTCAGCCGGGGCCCACCAGGCGCAGCATCCCGGCCAGCCGCACGAGGCCCAGGGCGCGTGACGGCCGGGGCCGGGAGGATGAACGGGTCCCGCGGCTGGTCGCTGCGCACCCGCCTGCTCGTCCTGCAGATCGCCGTCACGGCGTTCTTCCTGCTGATCATGGGCGTGATCAGCATTGCGGTGTTCAGAGGCAACCTGAAGGCGCAGTTCGACGCCGTCATCCTGGCCGAAAGCAATCGCAGCCCGGCCGACATCGTCCGGAGAGCCGGCGGAGTGTCCGCCGTCGAAGTGACCTTCGCTCCCTATACCGTGCAGCCGCTCACCGCGAACACGCTGGCCACTCGCGCTCTTGCCACAGCGGTCCGGCAGATGAGCGGAGCTGAGGTCATCCGGCTTGGCTATCGCGATCAGTTGTTCGGCATCAAGCCGACCGGACTGCTCAGTCCTCAGCTCGAAGCTGCCGCCCGGCTGATACCCGCCACCGAGAACACGCCGCGCGCACCAAGCGTCCTCGTTGTCGCCGAGCCCGCCAGCGCCCTGACCAGACAGTTGCGCGGACTGATCCTGACCGAGCTGATCACCGGCGGTGCACTGATCGCCCTGCTTGCCATCAGCGGCCAGTGGCTGATCGGCCGAGGGCTAGAGCCACTGGGCCGGATGGCCAGGACGGCAAACGACATTACCGCGCGAGGCGATCTGACCGAGCGGATGGCCGAAGCGGGCGATGAGACCGACGTCGGCAGGCTCGGAGCCGCGATCAATACCATGCTCGACCGGATTCAGCAGGCCTTCGGTGCGCGGCTGAATTCGGAGCGGAAGGTGCGCGAGTTCGCCGCCGACGCCTCGCACGAGCTGCGCACCCCGCTGACCACGATTCGCGGCTATGCCGAGCTCTACCGCCAGGGCGCGCTTGGCCCTGACCAGCTACCTGGCGCGATGCGCCGGATTGAGCAGGAGGCGCAGCGAATGTCCACGCTCGTCGCCGAGTTGCTCGAACTGGCCAGGCTGGACCGGACCTCGTCACTTGACCTGACCGAGACCGATCTGGCAACAGTGGTACGCGATGCGGTCGCCGACGCGATGGCCGTGGAACCTGACCGCCCAATCAGCGCCCAGGCACCACCTCGGCTAATCGCTGTTGTCGATGAACGACGGATCCGGCAGGTGCTGGCCAACCTGCTGGCCAACGTGAGAGCGCACACGCCGAGGTCCGCGCCGGTTGCGGTCCGGCTTGGCCCGGTGCAGGGCGGCGTGCTGATCGAGGTCGCCGACTCCGGCCCAGGCATGTCAGCGGAGGACGCCGCGCGAGCGTTCGACCGGTTCCACCGCGCCGCGGAGCGCGCTGAGGGAGTGCCAAGCCTGCGCGGCTTCAACGGCGGCCCGGCCTCAGCCAGCCCGAGCCGGACAGCAGGCCCGGCCTCAGCCAGCACGAGCAGAGCCGAAGGAACCGCCGACGCAGCCTCTGGCCCACGCAGCGGTGGCGCCCCGGCCGCCACGGCTTCGGGCGGCTCGATCGTGGGCGGCTCAGGTGGTTCAGGCAGCGCCGAGGCCGGCGGGCTGACCGGCCAGGGCGACGGCGGTGCTGCAAGCGGCTCGGCCGGCCCGGACTACTCAGGCGGCGGAGGCAGCGGGCTCGGCCTGTCGATCGTGCAGGCGATCGCGAACGCTCACGGCGGCCAGGCGACGCTGGAATCCTGGCTCGGCCACGGCACCCGGGTACGCATCTGGCTGCCTGCCCGCACCGCCCAGGCCACCGCGTCATGAGCCGGCAGCTCAGCTGCCTTTGGGCTTAGAACCCCTGGCAGAGTGACCATTTGGTTCCTCAGGGTGCGTAAGGAGGCCTGGTTGCCACGGTCATCGGTACGGTGGTTCGCCTGGTTCAGGCCGCGCGGCGGCGGACCAGCCAGACGGTCGCGGCGATCAGGAGCAGGGAGAGCGCGAGCAGCCAGCTCCCCTCGATCCACTGGAATGGCCAGAACCGGCTGTCGGGTTGATAGGTCGTCAGCAACGTGTAGCCGTGCTGGATGAGGTACTGCACAGGGTCGCCGAGGTTGGCCGGGGTCGCGGGCCCGGGTTGGAACAATCCGGGCGTGACCGCCTGGACGTCGACCGGACGGAGGGTCTGGTTGATCATGGACAGGCTAGCCGGCTGGCCGCCCCGGGTCCACGACTGGCTGATCATCCACGCGGGATGAGGCACGTTGGGGCTAGTGGTGATCAGCGGCGCCTCGTAGTGCCGGCGCAGGAACCACCCGGTCGCAAAGGCGAGGCCGGCCCACACGGCAAAGGTGGCGAACATCGCGGGGATGACCCGGCGGATCAGAATGCCAGCCAGGGCGCCGATCGCAAACGCCGCTAGCGTCCAGGCGGCGAGGGCGACCCCGCGCAAGTCGAAGATGGTGGGATACAGCGGGCCATTGTTGTCTCCCGCGCCGAAGATCGGATTGATGTACCAGGAAACGAGCACGCTGAACGCTCCGGCCGTGACCGCGACCGCGACCGCGAGCGGCGCCAGCTTGGCGACGGTCCACCGTGCCCGCCCGAATCCCTGGGTCCAGGCGTAGCGGAAGGTGCCGGTTTCTAGTTCCCTGGCGAGCACCGGCGCGCCGGCGAAGGCCCCAATCAGCGCCGGGATCACCTGCAACAGCCCGAGAGCGTACCCCACGCCGGGCGCGTAGGTGCCCAGGAAGTTGCCGGCTACCTGCCGGCAGATAGCTGATCCTGCCGGGCGGCAGGCGGCCACGGCGGCATAGGCATGGCGCATCTGCAGGCCCGCGATCAGCAGGTAAACGGCCGCCACGCCGAACAGCGCGGCCACGCCGAACAGCGCGAGCCGATGCTGCCGCCAGGTAACCCACGCCATTGCGCGCCACGGCACCGGCCGCAGGCCTTCGTCCTGTCCCGGCTGCGCGGGCACGGTCAGTGTGGTCATTAGTTCACCTCCGCGGGCTTGGCGTCCCCAGCGCGCGCCGGGCCGGGCAGCGCCGCGGCGCCCGGCTCGCGCAGGTAGGCCAGGGTGAGTTCTTCCAGGCTGACCGGATGCGCCTCCCATCGCGACGGCACCGGGTCGGTCGTACCATTCGTTCTGACCAGCAGGTGGGCCTGCGCCCCGCCGCGCCGGGCGTGCACCACGCACAGCCGCTCGGCGCATCGGGCGGCTTCGGCGGCCGGGCCGGTCAACACGCGGTGGCAGGCGAGCAGGTCGTCGACCTCGCCGGCCACCTGGACACTGCCCCGCGACAGCAGGATGAGGTAGTCGGCCACCCGCTCGAGCTCGGCCAGCACGTGCGAAGACAGCACCACCGACACGCCGTCGCCCGCCACCGCGGCCATCACCGTGGCCATGAAGTCGTGCCGGGCCAGCGGGTCGAGCATCGCCATCGGCTCATCCAGCACAAGCAGCCGCGGCCGCCTGGCCAGCGCCAGGGTCAGCGCGAGCTGCGCCTGCTGGCCGCCGGACAGCTGGCCGGCCTTCTGCTTCAGCGGGACGCCCAGCTCGCCCAGCCGGGCCTGGGCATAGCGCTGGTCGAAGCGCCGGTTCAGGTTGCGGGTCAGGTGCAGCATGTCGGCGGCGGACAGGTTCTTGTACAGCGGCGCGTCCTGGGCGACGAACGCGATGCCGTCCAGCGCGGCCGGTGACCCGGCCGGCCGGCCGCCGAGCACGGTGACGCTGCCCGCGGTCGGCGCCGCCAGGCCGACCGCCAGGTTCAGCAGGGTGGTCTTGCCGGCGCCGTTCGGGCCGACCAGCGCGGCCACGTGCCCGGCGGGAATCGCCAGCGTGCACTCGCGCAGCGCCCAGGTGCTGCCGTACCGCTTGCCCAGGCCGCTGGCTTCGATGACGTTCATGCCACGCCCTTCGTTTCGCCACCTGCCGCACCACGGCGGTCGCCGGAGCCGCCACGGCGGTCCCGGAATTCCCGCAGCACGCTGGCGAACACTGCAACGATCCCGTCCCCGTCCAGCCCCGCCGCGTCGGCATCGGCAAGCCAGCCGAGCAGGGAGCGGCGCAGCCCGGCCAGCTCGGGCAGCGCGACCTGGCTGAGCGTGGCCCGGACGAACGTGCCCTGGCCGGGCCGGCCGGCCGCCAGGCCCTTGGTATCCAGCTCGCGGTAGGCCTTGAGCACCGTGTTCGGGTTGATAGCCAGCGAGGCGACCACATCCCTGACCTTGGGCAGCTGGTCGCCGGGCGTGAGGTACCCGAGCCGCAGCGCGTGCTCGACCTGCTGGACGAGCTGCAGGTAGGTCGGTACGCCGGAGGCGTGGTCGAGTCGGAACTCGATCGGCGACGCGGACCCGGGCGGTGGCGTGCCCCGGTCTCCGCCGCCGTGCGCGCCGGGCGGCGAGGCGCCAGCTCCGCCGCTGGCCGCTCCGTTGACCGGTTTATCTATAGTCATAGGACAACGTTACAGACGATGGTGTCGCTGTCAAGCCGCACCATCATCTGCTGGCGCCGCCTGACCAACCTCGCATTCTGTTAGGAGCTCTTAGGTCAGGCGGTCGCGGCGTCAGCCCGGTCAGTCGCAGCCGCCGTCTGCCTCAGCCTCGTCCAGCCCCAGTCTCCGGCCGCCTCCCCCGTCCAGCCTCAGCCCCCGTCCGACTCGGCCCCGGCAAGATCGCTCTCCTCGGCGTCAGCCGCCTCGGCCGAATCCGGCAAGTGCTCAAACAGGTAGTACACGGCGATCAGGCCGTACATCGCCAGCGCCACGCCGGGCGAGACGAAAGCGGCAATCAACGTGGCAATGATGTATCCGAGCAGTCCCGCGCTGAACCGCACCGTGGCCTGCCGCGGCGGCCGGATTGGCCTGGCAGCCAGTGACTCCTGATGAGCTGCGAGATACAGCCACATGCCCGAGAAGCCGATCGAGATCGCGATCATGACCAGCCCGTAGACCACGGTCGCTACCTGGGCCCCGGCCGCGGTGCTGGCCGGGACGTTCGCCCGGGCGGTCGCCGCGAGGTTGTCGGCGATCAGCGCGGTCGGGAACGGCACGGCAACCACACCCATCAGCAGGAAGGTGTTGATCACCAGCGTGACCCGGTCGACCCTGGATACATGCGACAGCATCGTGTGATGGTTGAGCCACATGATGCCGATCGTCAGGAAGCTGACCACGTAGGCGGCATACTGCGGCCAGGCGATCAACAGTAGGTGGTAGCTGACCACCTGGTCCGGCCGCGCGATCGACAGCAGGTTGAAGACCAGGACTGTGATAGCGACCGCGAAGACGCCGTCGCTAAACGACTCGGCCCGGCGCGAACTCATTGACCCGCCCGAAGACACCGGCCCACGCCGAACCACCGGCCCGCTCCACGCCACCGGCCCACTCCGAACCGTCGGTGTGCCGCGAGCTCATCGGCCAGCCTCAAGCCGGACCCGGCCCGTCCTGGCCCGCCGGCGCGGGCAACGCGACGGATCTGGCCAGCAGCTGGGCGACGTCGACCACCTCAAGTGACTCCTTCGCCTCACCTGAGCTCTTCTTGGCACTGATCGCGTCGCCGAGCATGACCAGGCAGAACGGGCACCCAGTGGAGATGGTGTCCGGATTCGTGCCGAGCGCCTCGTCGATCCGCTCAGTGTTGATCCGCTTGCCGATCCGCTCTTCCATCCACATCCTGGCCCCGCCAGCTCCGCAGCAGAACCCGCGCTCCTTGCACCGGTGCATCTCCTGCGCCTGCACGCCCGGAACCCGCTCCATGATCTCTCGCGGCGGGGTGAATACCTTGTTGTGCCGACCGAGGAAGCACGGGTCGTGGTACGTGATCTTCTCCTCGATCGGGGTCACCGGAGTCAGCTTGCCGTCGCGTACCAGCTGAGCCAGCAGCTGGGTGTGATGAATCACCTCGTAGTTCCCGCCCAGCTGCGGGTACTCGTTGGCGATCGTGTTGAAACAGTGCGGGCAGCTCGCGATGATCTTGCGGACTCCGGCCTCGTTCAGGGTCTCGATGTTCTGCTGGGCCTGCATCGAGAAGACGAACTCGTTGCCCATCCGCCTGGCCGGGTCGCCGGTGCAGGTCTCACCAGGGCCGAGCACGGCGAACGACACCCCTGCGGTGTGCAACAGCCGTGCGATCGCCTTGGTCGTCTTCTTGGCCCGGTCCTCAAGCGCGCCGGCGCAGCCCACCCAGAACAGGTATTCCACATCGGCTCCGATCGCCCCGTCGACGACCGGCACATCGAAGTCAAGCTCGGTGATCCATTCGGTCCGCTTCGACGATCCCATCCCCCACGGGTCGCCCTTGTTCTCCAGGTTCTTGAGCATCCCGGCCGCCTCGGCGGGGAACTCGGACTCGATCAGCACCTGGTGCCTGCGCATCCCGGTGATGTGGTCGATGTGCTCGATGTCGACCGGGCATTCCTGCACGCACGCCCCGCAGTTGGTGCAGGACCAGAGCACGTCGGGATCGATCACGCCATTCGCGTCGGCACTGCCCACGAGGGGCCGTTGCGCCTCTTGCTTGACGGCATCGGGCAGCTGCTCCCTGGCCTGGTCGGACGAGGCCAGCAGGTACGGCGCCTTGGCGAATGCGTGATCGCGCAGGTCAAGGATGAGCATCTTGGGCGAAAGCGGCTTGCCGGTCGCCCAGGCCGGGCATTGCGACTGGCACCGGCCGCACTCGGTGCAGGTGCCCAGGTCGAGCATGCCCTTCCAGCTCAGATCCTCGATCTTGCCGAGGCCGAACACGTCGGTGTCCGGGTCGGCCTCCTCGAAGTTGAGCACCTGGCCGCCGGACCGCATCGGCTGCAGGGCGCGCAGGCCGTTCGGGCGGCGCGAGAACAGCACGTTTAGCGGCGCGAGAAAGATGTGCAGGTGCTTGGAGTAGGTAACCAGGATCAGGAAGCCGAGTATGACGGCAAGCTGGGCCAGGACGAAGCCGGTCTCGATCCCGGAGTCGGCGCCGTGGCCCAGCGGCGCCAGCCAGTGGCCGACGATCTGCGACGCGAACGCCCCGTGGGCGTACGGGAAGTCACCGGTGTCGATCTGGGCCCCGCGGGACACCAGTAGCGTGGCGATCACCAGGAAGATCAGCAGCAGAACGAGCCATGCGGCGCCAGTGTGCGAACCGGCGAAGCGGGACTTGCGGCCCTCACGCTTCGGATCGCTGCGCAGCCTGATCACGGCGAAGGTGGCGATGCCGACCAGGACGGCGACGGCGACCAGGTCTTCGAGGAAGCCGATCCATGCCCAGTGGCCGATGCCGGGGATCGCGAATGTCTTGCTGAACAGGTCGCCGTAGGCCTCGATCAGAGTCAGGAGCAAGATGGTGAAGCCCCAGAACGTCATGAAGTGCGCGATGCCGGGGACCGTCCACTGCAGCAGCTTGCGCTGGCCGAGCACCTCAGTGACCTCGGCCTCGGCGCCGCGGCCCGGATGCTCCCTGAGCGCCGTGATCCGCTCCGGGGCAGGCTGGCCGCTGGTCGCGAGCCGGTACAGCCACCAGAGGCGCCGGCCCGCGATCGCGAACGCGATCACGGTCAGCGCTAGGCCGATGATGATGCGCAGGGCCACAGGGACCTCCAGTGCGGCGTCGGGCCAGGCGGCGTCAGGCGCGCTATGCCGCTGCCAGCGTAACGTGGCCCGCTCGGCTGCCGCTGGCCTGGGCGAGCGCACATGGCATCGATTGCACAGCCACATAACGGGTAACTCGGGCGTGATCATGACCGTCATCGAGGCCAGGTGGAGCGGGCCTGCTACAAACGCCAGCCCATGACGGTCCCTGACTGGGTCGTCGGCGGGCCGAACAGGTGGCGCAGGTAGCGTCCGAGCGGGGAGTCCGGGGTGGTCACCGCCAGCACCGCGGCGGGCCGCCAGGCGGTGAGATCGGCGCGGACCGCCGACGGTGTCGGAGCGGTACCCGGCGGCGCGAGACCGGCGCCGGCCGCCGCGGCCGCGCTCTGGCCGCCCGGCGGCAGTCCAGCGAACCAGAGCTGGTTCAGGTAGCGCGCTGTGGCTGTGACGCCGTTGCCGCCGATGTACGCATGACCGTTCCAGGCCGGCCCAGTGAAGTAGCCGCCGATCAGTGCGTCCGGATGACCGGTGTCGGCCTGCCAGCGCATCGCCAGGGTGAGGTTCGGGGTGGGGACAGGCACGACCAGGACCCGGGCGCCTGGCGCCAGGCGCAGCGCGCTGATCGCGGCCGACCAGCCTGCCGGGAGCGGAGTCACCTCGGCCGACGCGAGCGGCCGGGGCACCAGCGGCAGGCAAGCGAGCACAGCTACCGCGGTGACCGCCGCCGGCCAGCGGCCGCTGCGGATCCCGGCTAGCCGCTTTCGTGCCAGGTCGATGCCCAGCGCGAGCAAGGTCGCCGCCGCTCCGTCAGCGACGATGGACATCCGGGTCGGCAGTGCCGATCCGAGCACGGGAAGGTTCTCGAGCCAGTGCCACGGCAGGTTCACGCCTGGGTGGGACACACCGCTGACCAGCGGGTGACCACCGAGAGAGAGGACCTCAAACGCGATGACGGTCAGCGCTGCCGCGCGGACCGCCGGATGGCGCCAGCAGGCAGCCGTGACGAGCAGCAGCGCGACGATCAGCGGCCAGCCCAGGTACGCCAGGTACTCGGCAGGTCCGCCCTGGTAGCGGGCGGCGGCCGCGGCGCTCGCCGCGGAGTGAAACAACTGCTGGCGCGAGGGCGTCACGAAGCCGCTCACGTCGTTCACGAAATAGTCCGGCAAGAACGCGCTGCCGTGCTGGGTCAGCGGCCCAAGGAACTGCACCCACAGCGCTCGACCGGCCAAGGCTAGGGTGACTCCCGCTGCCACCGCGAGGCCGGCCAGGGCCGGTTTCGTCCGGCGCACGGCCGCACGGGGGCAGCTCGCCGCCAGGACCGCCACCGCAACCAGGCCGGCCAAGCCAGTGAGCAGCAGCAGTTCCTCGCCGGTGAAGATCTGCGCGGTGACCAGCAGGCCAAGCCAGCAGCCGTCCCGCACCGCGACTGGCAGCCGGGACGGCCAGCGGGCCCGCCCCGAGTGCGCCCCGCCAGCCGGGGCGACGGACGGCAGCTCGCCAGCGGGCGGTCCGCTGACCGGAGCGACGGGTGACGGCCGGCCGACCACAACCCGCAGGCCTGCATCGACGATCAGCGGCGGCAGGATGGCGAGTTGCAGATTGTAGTGACCGATCGCAGCGTGCAGCAGAGCTGGCGAGAAGCCGTAGACCGCTCCGGCCAGGGCCGCCGCACCGAGACTGACCCGCCAGCGGCGGAGCACCCAGAACAGGCTCGCCGCCGAGCCGGCGAAGCCGACCGTGGTCACGATGGTCAGGCTGGCCTGCGGCCCGGCGAGGAGGGTCACCGGCGACAGCAGCACGGCTGGCAGCAGCAGCGACGTGTTCCACATTACGTTGACGCCCTGCGGCGCGTTAAGCGCCGACGTGACCAGCGCGGGAAACCGCCCGTCAGCCACCGCCGTTGCCGCGTAACGCAGGTACCAGGCGAACTGGTCAGCGTCCTGCGGATTGCCGACCACCATCCGGGATGCCGGGTCGGCCCACAGCCGCCACGTGACGAGCATTGCGCCCAGCAGGTAGCAACCAAGCACCACCGCAGTCCCCACCCGGTTCGCGGCCAGCGGCCGGTCCGCGGCGACCGAGCGAGGCGGTTCGGCCGGCTGCCTTGCGTTGGCGATCGGGAACTGACCGCTGGCTCCGGCCGGATCGGCAGACCTAGGACCGGCGGAAGACATAGACGCCGTCATCGTGGTAGATAAGGCTGAGGCGCGCGCCGCGATCGAGGCTCTCGATGTAGCTGAACACGCCATGCGGTGGCGGCGGCAGGTCACCGATCTGCTGGTCATAGATGACGTAGGTGGTGGCAGGGTTTCCGCTGCTGCCGTGCCAGTACGAGCTGTTGCCCAGCCAGAAGGCATCGGCCCTGGCCCCGAGCGGCGCGAGCAGGTCAATGTTGGTCTGCACGGTCGCCCCGTCTGGCACCAGAGCCATCGCCGCACGGGCGGCCGCGACATGCGGCCCGAGCTGATAGGTCTGGCCGTTCCACAGGCTGGCCAGCGGGAACTGGAAGGCCAGCGCCGCGCAGACCGCGAGCATCATCGCCGCGCCGTACCGCTGAAGTTCCGCCCCGAGCCTGCCAGGCAGCTGCCTGCTGGCCTGGCCGGCGGCCCGTATCCTGGCGATTCCGTCGATCGCCGCGACGAAGACGACGGGCATCACGGTCGCGTTGTAATGCCAGCCCGTGCCCCAGAAGGCGCTGTTGGTCGAGACAAAGCGCAACAGCAGGCTCGGCAGCGCGACGAGCACCAGCGGCGAACGCAGCGCGATGAACCCGGTGGGCAGCAAGATCAGCGCGAGAGTGGGCAGCTTGACCCCAGGCGAGGCGATCAGCTGGTGCACCATCCCGGCCAAAGAGATCGCGGTCCCTGACGGGGAGAGCTCACCGCCGTTGGACCAGTACGGATAGACGTGGGCGGCGTTGAAGTGCGGGATGATCACGACGATCGCCAGCACCGACCAGGCCATTCCCCAAACCGCCAGCGCGATCCCCGCCGTCCGCTGCCGATAAGCGACGACCAGGATCAACCCGATGGCCGCAACCGTGAACCCCAGATCCTCTTTGACGAAGACCAGCGGCAGCGCCCAGACCACGGCCCTGGAGATCCGGCCGCGGACCAGCGCGGACAGCGAGCACGCCAGCAGCGGGACGGCAAAGGCGATCTCGTGGAAGTCGTAGTTGACCATCTGCTGCAGGCCCCACGAGAACCCGTATGCGGCGCCGATGGCGCGGCCGGCCCCGGTCCCCAGCCGGTCGGCCGCCGCCCGGCTGACCGGGATGATCGACAGCGCGGCGAGCAGCGCCTGGGCTACCAGCAGGGTGACCGGCGAAGGGAAGAGCCGGAAGAACGGTGCGATCAGCGCCACGATCGGATGGAAGTGATCGCCGAGCAGGTTAAGGCCAGCTCCGCGGGCGTCCACGATCGGCGCACTCAGGTGCGCGTACTGCTTGACATACTCGGTGAAGATGCCCAGGTCCCACGAGGTCGGCTGCAGGCGCAGGTAACGGAATACCGAGATCGTGGTGTATGCGGCGAAGACTCCAGCCGCGATCAGCCAGGGAACCAGGTCGGCGGGAGGACGCCGGTCGGCATCGGCCCTGACCGACTCGGTGACTTCCGCATTCGTCGCTGGCGACACTGCGGCCCCGGGCAATTCTGAGCGAGTCATAACCACCTGTTGCAGCCGCTAGCCTGAGCCGGTCGGGCAGTCGCCGGGCCGGACTGCAATCTACAAGCTACGTGAATCTCGCCGGGAAAAGGCGCTGACGATGAACGATGAACCAGGTCCTGGCGCTCCTGAGCGCGAGGACGGCCGGCCGGTCAGTCCATCCAGCTCGGCAGTACCAGCCGGCCCAGGACAGACCGCCGGGTCTGGGCGGGCCGCAGGTTCGAGACAGACCGCCGAGTCAAGACGCGCCACCGAGTCAAGACGCGCCACCGAGTCAAGACGGGCCGCAGGGTCGGGGGCAACGGTAGGCGCGGACTGGAGCCGGCTTGCCGTCCGGGCGGGCTCGGCAGCCATCCTGATCGCAGCCAGCCTGCTGGGCGTATTGCTGGCCGTCGGCGCCAAAGCGGCCTGCCGGGCAGGCGCCTGGAACATCGGCGTCGAGCAGTTCCAGGCCCATTGCTACACCGACATCTATCCGTTGTACTACGGCGAGGGCCTATCCACCGGTCAGGTCCCCTACCTCCAGCATCCGGTCGAGTACCCGGTCGTTATGGGCGCCGTCATGCAGGGGGTTGCCTGGGTTGTCCGGCCGATCACCGACGCTGGCATCAGGGGACGGGAGTTCTACGATGTCACCGTTACGCTGCTAGCTGTTTTCCTGGTTGCAGGGGTGCTGGCGACCGCGTACTGCGCCGGGCGGGCCCGCCGGTGGACCGCGCTGGGAGTGGCCCTGTCGCCGGCCCTGATCCTGGCCGCTTTCATCAACTGGGATCTGATCGCGATGGGCCTGACCATGCTCGCGCTGGCCGCCTGGGCGGCGCGCCGGCACTGGCTGGCCGGCCTGGCGCTCGGGCTGGCGGTGGCGACCAAGTTCTATCCCGTGCTCTGCCTTGGACCGCTCTTCCTGCTCTGCCTGCGGGCCGGACGGCTGCGCGCATTCTGGGTGACGGCCGGATCGGCGGCCGGGACCTGGCTGGCCGTCAACCTGCCGGTGGCGATCGCGGCACCGCATGGCTGGGCCACGTTCTACCGGTTCAACGCGGGCCGGGGAGCCGACTGGGGAGCGATCTGGTACTTCTTCGAAACCGAGCACTGGCCGGCGGTCGGCAACCTGTCGGTGCACGCGCTCAACCTGGTGGCCGGCGCTGCGTTCAGCGCGGCCTGCCTGGCGATCGCGCTGCTCGCGCTCGCCGCGCCGGTCCGGCCCAGACTGCCGCAGCTGATCTTCCTGACCGTGGCCGCGTTCATGCTGACCAGCAAGGTCTGGTCACCGCAGTACGTGGTCTGGCTGGTCCCGCTGGTGGTGCTGGCCAGGCCCCGGCTGCTTGGCTACGCGATCTGGCAGCTAGCCGAGATCGGCTATTTCTACGCCATCTGGGCATACCTGATAACCGTGGTCGCCGGGCCGCACACGTCGGGCGCGATCGGCACCGGGCCCTACTTCGCGGCGCTCCTCGCCCGGTTCGGCACCGTGCTGCTGCTCTGCGCGCTGGTGATCAGGGACGTCCTGCGGCCAGACCGCGATGTGGTGCGTGCCGACGGCGCCGATGACCCGGCCGGCGGCGTGCTCGACGGCACGCCCGACCGCTACCAGCTGAGACTTGCGCTGCGCCAGGCAGCCGCGTGCGACGCTGATCCGCATGCCCGGCCAGGGCGATGGCGGGCCGGGCACACGGACGGGCGGCTGCGACCGGCTAGCCGCTGATCGCGAAGGACACCCCGTCGAGCGAGGTGAATTGCGGGGCATCAGGTCCGAAGGCGAACATCTGACCGTCCGGCAAGATCTGCACCGTCACGGCCATGCCGGGCTGGCAGCGTCCGTCAGTAACCGATGAGCACGGAGTTCGGTGAGATCGGCGTGGCCAGCGGCGGCCCTGAGCTCGTCCAGCCCAGCGTGACAACGGCGGTGTAGAAGGCGAGCTGGCCCCGGTACACGCGCTGGTAGTACGGCAGCGAGTAGATACAGTGCCCCGGCTTGGTACACCGCAGATCGGTGGGCCGCCGCAGCGTACCTGGCGTCACTCCGGCCGGCGTCCCAGGATCCTCGATGGCAAGCAGCCATCCGGTCCTCGGGTCGATCACAGCGATCTGTCCCAGCGCGCTCGGCCCGGTGCCGATCCCATAGCCGCCGCGGCCAAGCGGATCACGCATCAGGCCCAAAGCCCGCACTCCTGGCAGCTCGGCGAGCACCAGTGCGGCCGTCAACCGCACCTGGCTGCGGACCGGGCTCTGCAGAATCTGGATGGCCTCGTCCCAGATCAGCTGGTCAGCCGTGGCACCGCCGGACCCAGGATCGCGCGCCGATGGCAGCGTCAGCGCTATCTGCCGCAGCACGTGCATCAGCGGGCCTGGGTTCGCTGGCAGTGCCTTGAACTGCCGAAGCGTCCAGAACGGCAGGTCACCCTCGATGTATCCGACCTTTCCGTGACCGACGGCCCAGGCCGCCATCGCCGCCGACGGGCTGGTGGTCTGCACCGTGGTGCCGTACGTCCAGCGCTGCGGTGAGCCGGCCGCGCGCCACTGCACGCGGTCGGCCGGCGTCGCTGGTACCGCGCCCAGCTGCTGCCAGAGCGCCCAGTCCCGCAGGCCGGCCCGCGGCGAAAGCCACAGCTCAGACTTCTCGGGGATCGCGATGTCGTACGGGTGGGTTTGGGTACCGCCCGCGATCATCAGGACCTGCAGCGTCTGGACATGCCAGTATCTGCCGGTCAGCGGCCTGTCGCGAACCGGACGCAGGTGCCGGTGACCTGATCTCTGGGCCGGCCGCTGAGCGGGCGAATGCGAGCCGGGAGCGATCGCGACCACGATCGCGATGGCCGCAGCGGTGGCAATGGCCGAGAAGACCGCCGCCCACAGCCGCGGCGCGCGCCGAATCGCTGACCGTGCGCCACGAGGACGGATCCGGCTCCGCAGCGCCGGCCGGCCGGCCGGGAGGTGGTGACTGCCTGATCGTTCAACGCCGGACCCGGCCATTCGCAGCGCCCTGGCATCGGGCCACCGGGCGGCTAGTTCAGGGCCTGGGTCCAGTCGACCTGGACGTGCCCGGGCCAGCAGTTCCATGACGTCGCGGTGACGGCGAATGGGCCGCGTCGGGCGGCCGCGGTTCATCTGGCCCGCCTCGCTTCGGGATGCAAGACCGCCGATCGAGGTCCGGCATGGCCGGCCTCTCCGACCGTCTTGGCATCCCCGGCTATCCCGGTCGTCCCGGTATCCCCGGCTGTCCCGGTCGTCCCGGTCTCCTGCGCCATCGCGGTCGTTCCGGTATCCCCGGCTATCCCGGTCGTCCCGGTCTCCTGCGCCATCGCGGTCGTTCCGGTATCCCCGGCTATCCCGGTCTCCCCGGCTTGGTCGTCCAAGGCGCGCGCCAGCCGCCGCCGCGCGCGATGCAGCCGGACGAAATACGCAGCCGTCGAGCAGCCGACCACTTGCGCAGCCGCGCTCGGCTGCAGGCCGTGCCACGCGACGAGGGTCAGCAGTTCCCGGTCCGGCTCGGCCAGCGACGCCAGTGCGGTGAGCACGGCCATCCGTTCAGTCACATCCTCGGCGATGTCACCGACGGTGAGCTCGTCCTGCGTCGTCCAAGCGCGCATCTCCGCGGCCAGTGAGTGCTCCCTGAGCCCGGCCCGGAGCTGACTGAATGCGACATTCCTGGCCACAGCCAGCAGCCAGGGCAGCGGCGGGTCTGGCACATCGGCGAGTCGCCGCCAGGCGACCAGGAAGGCCTCGCTCACAATCTCCTCGGCGAGTTGGCGTCCGGCCTTGCTCACCGCGTAGGCGTAGACCCGGGACCTGTTCTCGCCATATATGGCCGCGAAACGCCTGATGTCCTTGGGGTCGGTCACTGCTGCGGCTTCCCTTGCTCTGGGCTCGCCTGCTCCGGGCTCCCAGGTTCGGCGGTCAGGGCGGACTTGTCGATAGCTGTCACCGGGGAATGCTGCTGGCTGGATATTTCTTACTCAATCCGGCCGGACCATGCGATCAACGAGCGAAAGGTACGGCCGACCTACTGGCCGTGCCTAGTCTGACCGCAGACGAAAAAAGTTGAGTCGACCTGACTCAACTCATTTGACTCCAGGGTCGTTGAGATGGCAGACTTGCGCCAGTAAGACTCAATCTTCGGACATCCGGCAACGCAAGGACTGACACATGGCACGAGCGGTAGGCATTGACCTGGGGACGACCAACTCCGTCGTCGCCGTTCTCGAGGGCGGCGAGCCCACGGTTATCGCGAACGCGGAAGGCTCGCGGACTACTCCGTCCGTGGTCGCGTTCGCGAAGAACGGGGAGGTGCTCGTCGGTGAGGTCGCTAAGCGCCAGGCGGTGACCAACGTCGACCGGACGATCCGGTCGGTCAAGCGCCAGATGGGCACTAACTGGACCGTCAAGATCGATGACAAGAAGTTCACCCCGCAGCAGATCAGCGCGTTCATCCTGCAGAAGCTCAAGCGGGACGCGGAGGCGTACCTGGGCGAGACGGTGGCCGACGCGGTCATTACCGTCCCGGCGTACTTCAACGACGCGCAGCGGCAGGCTACCAAGGAAGCCGGCCAGATCGCGGGCCTCAACGTCCTGCGGATCATCAACGAGCCGACCTCGGCCGCCCTCGCCTATCACCTGGACAAGGAGAGCGAGGCCACCATCCTGGTCTTCGACCTGGGCGGCGGTACCTTCGACGTCTCGCTGCTCGAGGTCGGTGAGGGTGTCGTCGAGGTGAAGGCGACCAGCGGTGACAACCACCTCGGTGGCGACGACTGGGATCAGCGGGTCGTGGACTGGCTGGTCAAGGACTTCAAGAACAGCTACGGCGTCGACCTGGCTCAGGACAAGATGGCGCTGCAGCGGCTGCGGGAGACCGCGGAGAAGACCAAGATCGAGCTGTCCAGCTCGACCGAGTCGAGCATCAACTTGCCCTATATCACGCACTCCGAGCAGGGCCCCCTGCACCTGGACACCAAGCTGTCCCGTGCCGAGTTCCAGAAGATGACCTCGGACCTGCTCGACCGCTGCAAGGACCCGTTCCGGCAGGTGATCAAGGACGCCGGGGTCAAGCTGAGCGACATCCACCACGTCGTGCTTGTCGGCGGCTCCACCCGGATGCCGGCCGTCGTCGACCTGGTCAAGGAGCTGACCGGCGGCAAGGAGCCGAACAAGGGCGTCAACCCGGACGAGGTCGTGGCCGTGGGCGCCTGCCTGCAGGCGGGCGTGCTCAAGGGCGAGGTCAAGGATGTCCTGCTGCTCGACGTCACGCCACTGTCGCTGGGCATCGAGACCAAGGGCGGCATCTTCACCAAACTGATCGAGCGCAACACCACCATCCCCACCAAGCGCTCGGAGATCTTCACGACGGCCGACGACAACCAGCCATCCGTGCAGATCCAGGTCTTCCAGGGCGAGCGCGAGATCGCCGCGTACAACAAGAAGCTCGGCATGTTCGAGCTAGCCGGCCTGGCACCGGCGCCACGAGGCATCCCGCAGATCGAGGTCACCTTCGACATCGACGCCAACGGCATCGTCAACGTCTCGGCCAAGGACCTCGGCACCGGCAAGCAGCAGTCCGTCACCATCTCGGGCGGCTCGGCGCTTGGCAAGAATGACATCGAGCGGATGATGGCCGACGCCGAGAAGTACGCCGACGAGGACCGCAAGCGCCGCGAGGAAGCGGAGGTCCGCAACCGCGGCGAAACCCTTGCCTACACCACGGATAAGTTCCTCTCCGAGAACGCCGACAAGGTTCCCGACGACGTGAAGTCCGAGGTCACGTCCTCCATCGATGAGCTGAAGAAGACGCTTGAGGGTACCGACACCGAGGCCATCCGCACCGCGACCGAGAAGGCGGCACAGGCCAGCCAGAAGATGGGCACCGCGATCTATGCGCACGCTCAGCAGGAGGCAAGTGCGCATGCCGACGGCGGCTCGGCGGCCGGCGAGACGCACGATGACGAGGTCGTCGACGCTGAGATCGTGGAGGACGACAGGCCCGGCGCGGGAGGTGGCGCAGCCTGATGTCGGCTTCGGAGGAACAAAGCCAGGGTCCGGTGATCAGGGACCGCAGGCGCATCGATCCGGTGACCGGCCAGCCGCGGCGGGAGACGACGACCTCGTCGGCTTCGGCGCCGGCTGGCCAGGCTCCCGGAGCAGGGCAGTCCCGGCCGGGTAAGCACGCGGTGTCCAAGCCAGGCAGTTTCCGTCAGGATGCTGGCGGGAACTCCGACGCCGGGAATGCCGCTGCTGGGAATGCCGGGTCTGCTCAGTCGCACGGGACCGCAGCGGACGGCCAGGCTCAGACCGGGCCTGGCCAGCCGCAGCGGCCGTGCGACGGCGCCGCGAGCCCCGATGCGGCCGCCGCACCGGCCGGATCTGACATTGCCGTCATGCTCGCCGAGCGGACCGCGGACCTGCAGCGGCTCCAGGCGGAGTACGCCAACTACCGCAAGCGAGTCGAGCGCGATCGCGCCGCGGTGCGGGAGCAGAGTCTGGCCGCCGTGCTCGCCGAGCTGCTGCCCGTGCTCGACGACATCGGCAGAGCCAGGGAGCATGGTGAGCTGACCGGCGGATTCAAGTCAGTGGCTGAGTCGCTCGAGGCCACTGCGGCCAAGCTGGGACTGGTGACCTACGGGGAGGTCGGGGAGGCCTTCGACCCGAACATCCACGAGGCGCTGATGCACTCCTACTCGCCGGACGTGGCCGAGACGACGTGCGTCCAGATCCTGCAGCCCGGCTACAAGGTCGGCGAGCGGATCATCCGTCCGGCCAGGGTCGCCGTGGCTGAGCCCGCCGATCCAGCCGGAGCGCGGACCGCTGGCGATGCCGTTCCCGGCGGGAGCCAGGACGATGATGAGACCGGCCAAGCCGAGCCGGACGGTGCCGCCGAGAGCGGCAACGCCCCCCACGACACCGACTAACCCCCAGCCAGGAGAGGCCTGTTGAGTACCAAGGACTTCCTCGAGAAGGACTATTACAAGGCTCTCGGTGTCTCCAAGGGTGCCTCTGCTGAGGAGATCAAGAAGTCGTACCGCAAGCTGGCCCGCAAGTATCACCCTGACGCCAACAAGGGCGAAGCCGCGTCTGAGGAGCGGTTCAAGGAGATCTCCGAGGCCTACACCGTCCTGTCGGACGCCAAGCGGCGCAAGGAGTACGACGAGGCCAGGTCCCTGTTCGGCAGCGGCGTCCGCACGCCCGCTGGCGGGGGCGGCCAGTTCGGCGGATTCGATCCACGCGACATCTTCGGCTCGTCCGGGTCTGCTGGCCGGCTTGGCGACCTGCTCGGCGGGGTGTTCGGCAACCGGCCAACCGGCCAGCAGACCCGACCGCGGCGTGGCGCGGACGTGGAGACCGAGGCATCGCTGTCGTTCAGCGACGCGATCGAAGGCACGACCGTGTCGCTTCGGCTGACCGACGAAGGTCCGTGCAAGGCGTGCATGGGCACCGGCGCCAAGGCCGGGACCGTCCCGAAGGTCTGCCCGGACTGTGAAGGGACCGGCCAGGGGAGCCGTAACCTCGGCAGTTTCGCCTTCTCCGAGCCGTGCAAGACCTGCCGTGGCCGTGGCCTCGTCGTCGAGGATCCATGCCAGGTCTGCTCGGGCAGTGGCCGGGCGATGAGCGCCCGGACTATCCAGGCCCGCATTCCGGCCGGCGTCGCCGACGGCCAGCGAATCAAGCTCAAGGGCAAGGGCGCCCCGGGCGAGCGCAGCGGTCCGCCGGGTGACCTGTACGTCCGGGTGCACGTTGCCGGTCACCCATACTTCGGCCGGAGCGGTCACAACCTGACCGTCACCGTCCCGGTGACCTTCACCGAGGCGGCGCTCGGCGCCGAGATCAGGGTTCCGACGCACCAGGGAATGCCGGTGAACGTCCGGATCCCGCCGGGCACGCCGAATGGCCGTACCTTCAGGGTCCGCGGCAAGGGCGTCCGGCGGACCGACGGGACGGTGGGCGACCTGCTGGTGAAGGTCGATGTCCAGGTGCCGCCGAAGCTCTCCGACGAGGCCCGTGAGGCGCTGGAGCGATTCAGAGACGCGACCAAGGACGAGGACCCCAGAGACCAGCTGCTGCGCAAGGACCGGCCGTGATGAACGCGTCCGGCGGAAAGGATCCGACGGGGAGGAGATGACATGCCGAGTGACTTCGAGCTGACCGACGACACTCCGGTGTACGTCATCTCCGTGGCCGCACAGCTATCCGGCCTGCACCCGCAGACACTGCGCGCCTACGACCGGCTTGGCCTGGTCTCGCCCGGCCGGGCACCCGGCCGGGGACGGCGCTACTCGCTGCGCGATGTCCTCATCCTGCGCGAGGTGCAGCGCCTCTCCCAGGAGGATGGCGTCAACTTGTCCGGCATCAAGCGGATTCTCGAACTCGAGGCCGAGTACCGGCGCAGCCGGCTGATGCTCGCTGAGATGCAGGCCGAGATCTCCTCACTGCGAACCGAGCTTGAGTCCACGAGAGCGATTGCCGCCCGGCTGGCTGGCCTGCTGCGCAGCAGAACGGGCGCCGGGGCACTGGTGCCGGTTCGCGGCGCGGACAATCCGGCGCCCGATAACGACGCCATCCCCGGCACGACAGACATGAACTGAGCTTGGGCGCAATCCGCTACGCCCGGGCGGGTGACGGGCGCCTGGGTGGTCAGACGGTGACGGCTGGGCTGCGAACGGGAGGCATGACGTGGACGACAAGCTCACTCGCAAGAGCCAGGAGGCTCTTTCCGATGCGATCCAGCGCGCCTCGGCGGCCGGCAATCCGAACGTCGACGGGCTGCATCTGCTCGCCGCCCTGATCGATCAGGACGGCGGAACGGCAGTTCCGCTGCTGCGCGCCGCCGGCGCTGACCCGACCGTGGTGGCCAAGCGGACCCGCGAGCTGCTCGCGCGGCTGCCCCGGGCATCCGGGGCGACGCTCGGCGCGCCGGAGACCTCACGGCCGCTGCTGGCCGCACTGGCCGCCGCGAAGAAGCGGGCCAGGGAGATGTCGGATGAATACGTCTCAACCGAGCACCTGCTGGTGGGCCTGGCGGCCGACGGAGGTCAGGCGGCCACGGTGCTGCGCGAAGCTGGAGCCACTCCCGACCAGCTGCTTGCCTCCTTCGAGCAGATCCGCGGCAGCGCTCGGGTCACCTCACCGGACCCTGAGGGCACCTACCAGGCACTGGAGAAGTACGGCATTGACCTGACCCGCAGCGCGCGGGAGGGCAAGCTCGACCCGGTCATCGGCCGGGACGCGGAGATCCGCCGGGTGATCCAGGTGCTCTCCAGGCGCACCAAGAACAACCCAGTGCTAATCGGCGAACCCGGCGTCGGGAAGACCGCCGTCGTTGAGGGCCTGGCCCAGCGGATCGTGGCCGGCGACGTGCCTGAGTCACTGCGCGGCAAGCGGGTGGTGGCACTGGATCTCGGCGCCATGCTGGCCGGCGCCAAGTACCGGGGCGAGTTCGAGGAGCGGCTCAAGGCGGTACTGAACGAGATCAGGCAGAGCGAGGGCCAGGTGATCACGTTCATCGACGAGCTGCACACCGTGGTTGGCGCAGGTGCAGCCGAGGGCGCGATGGATGCAGGCAACATGCTCAAGCCGATGCTTGCCAGGGGCGAGCTGCGGATGGTCGGCGCCACCACGCTGGATGAGTACCGCGAGCGGATCGAGAAAGACCCGGCGCTGGAACGGCGGTTCCAGCAGGTTTTCGTCGGCGAGCCGTCGGTCGAGGACACCATCGCGATCCTGCGCGGGCTCAAGGGCCGGTACGAGGCGCACCATCAGGTGCAGATCTCCGATGCCGCGCTGGTCGCAGCCGCGACCCTGTCTGATCGGTACATTTCCGGCAGGTTCCTGCCGGACAAGGCCATCGACCTGGTCGATGAGGCTGCCTCCCGGCTCAGGATGGAGATCGACTCCAAGCCGGTCGAGATCGACGAGCTGCAGCGGATCGTGGACCGGATGAAGATGGAAGAGCTGGCACTGGCCAGGGAAGCCGACCCGGCGAGCAAAGAGCGGCTGGAGCGGCTGCGCGCCGACCTCGCCGACCGGCAGGAGCAGCTGACCGCGCTGCTCGCCCGCTGGGACCGGGAGAAGTCCAGCCTGAACAGGGTCGGCGAGCTGACGAAGCAGCGAGAGGATCTGCTAGGTCAGCTAGAACGCGCGAAGCGCGATCACGATCTCGAGACCGCCTCCAGGCTGGAGCACGGCGAGATCCCGGCGATCGATCGGGAACTCGACGCGGCGAAGGCAGCGGCCAGCCAAGCAGCCGACGCCGGGTCGTCCAGGGCTGGCAGCGAACCCGTCGGGTCCGCCGACTCGAACGGATCCAGCCCGGCGGCGACTGCCCAGCCGCCCATGGTCAAGGAGGAAGTGGGCCCAGACGACGTCGCGGATGTCGTCTCGGCCTGGACCGGCATCCCGGCCGGCCGACTGCTCGAAGGCGAGACCGGCAAGCTGCTGCGGATGGAATCCGAGCTTGGCCGGCGGATCGTCGGGCAATCCAGGCCAGTACAGGCGGTGTCCGACGCGGTTCGACGCTCACGGGCTGGCATCTCCGATCCGGACCGCCCGTCCGGCTCCTTCCTCTTCCTCGGGCCCACCGGAGTCGGCAAGACCGAACTGGCCAAGGCGCTCGCCGAGTTCCTCTTCGACGACGAGCGGGCCATGATCCGGATCGACATGAGCGAGTACTCGGAGCGGCACTCGGTCGCCAGGCTGGTCGGCGCGCCGCCCGGATACATCGGCTACGAAGAAGGCGGTCAGCTGACCGAGGCCGTGCGGCGCCGACCGTACTGCGTGGTGCTGCTCGACGAGGTCGAGAAGGCCCACCCCGAGGTCTTCGACGTCCTGCTCCAGGTACTCGACGATGGCAGGCTCACGGACGGGCAGGGCCGGACGGTCGATTTCCGCAATACCATCCTTATCCTGACATCCAATCTTGGCTCGGTTTATATCGCCGATCCCGCGCTCGATGAAGCCGCGAAGAAGGACGCGGTGATGTCTGTGGTGCGGTCGACCTTCAAGCCGGAGTTCCTCAACCGGCTGGACGACGTCATCCTGTTCGAATCGCTGTCCACCGCTGAGCTGACTCAGATCGTCGAACTGCAGATCGCCCGGCTGGCGCGGCGGCTTGCCGACCGCAGGCTGACGCTCAACGTCACGCCGGCGGCCAGGGAATGGCTTGCGCTGACCGGGTTCGACCCGGTCTATGGCGCCAGGCCGCTCCGCCGGCTGATCCAGTCTGCCATCGGCGATCAGCTCGCCCGCAAGCTGCTGAGCGGCGAGGTGACCGATGGCTCTGACGTGCTTGTCGATGTCGACACCGACTCGGACACACTCACCGTGAGCCCGCAGCCCAGCCCGGCGGAGAGTCGCTAACGGCCCGGGCTGGGATCAGACGTTGAGCATCCGGTCGTATTCGTCCTCCGGCAGCCGGAGGTCATTTCGGATCCGGTAGCGGAGCCGAAGCAGCTCCCGCAGTCCCGAGTAAGCATCGGCGGGCTGGGCGTCCGTGCCGTCCACCGGCCCCGGCGGAGGCTGGCCGGCCCCCTGCAGAATCAGCTCGACTCCAGCGGTCGCCCAGTCCAGCGCGCCGGTCAGATCTGACTGCTCGACAAGCATTTCCATGATCATGTCACAGACTCGCGGGTCAGTCCTGCCTTCGGCCTTGAGCTTGCCGATCAGCGCGTAGGCCTCGTCCCGCTTGCCCAGCTGGAACAGGGCCCGGCAGAGCGGTACCCGCGGATCGACGCAGACCGGCCCGCCGTCTTCCATGGCCATCTGGAAACCGCTGGCGGCCGCCGCGGGATTGTCGGCCAGCAGCCACTGTTCGCCGGCCCGGACGAATGCCTCGGCCCGTGGCATCGACTCAGTCTGGATTCCCGTCGCTGCCAGCATGCTCATCCGCTCAGCGGCCGACTCATGATCGCCGGTGCAGGCGGCATCGAACTCTATGGCGTCGAATTCCTCACGGCTCAGCACTGCCACGTCACCAACGGTACCCATCGGTGCGACGTTTCAACGCATCGGCAGCGCGCAATGCGCCGTTAGCGGCGTGCGTTTTCCAGCGCATCCCAGAATCCGCGGCGCAGGGAATGGCGTACCTCATCATGCAGCAGCGAGTCGATCGGCAGCGCGGATCCCTGCAGCAGCCTGGCCTCCAGGTCCGACGGCATCCGCGGCTTGCGGGCTAGGACCGCATCCAGCCACAAGGCAGGCGCGTCCCGGCCCACCGACTCGCCGAAACCGAAGCCTTCCGCGTGCGCCGCTTTGACCGCGTCGGGCAATGAGATGGCCACGGCCTGCATCGTCCGAACCGCGGGAACCTGGGCAGCGGCCGGTGGCTGCGCGGCGTACTGGGCGTGCGGCGGAAACGCCGTGCCCGGTGCGGACGAATACGGCACCGTGAACGAAGCTCGCGGCCCATTATCCCCGCTGATCACGTTGGCCTGACTCGGGATGTAAGGCCCTCCGTACAGCTGCTGGTGCTGGCCTGCGGTTGGCGCGGCATCGAATCCGGTTTGCGCCGCTCCGTGCACAACTGCACCGTATGAGCTACCGTACGGGTCCCCTGGTTGCGCGCCCTTCTGCACGGTGCCGTTCTGGTAGCCGGCTGACTGCGTCCCATTCTGCGGCGGGCCGGCCTGATACCCGTCCTGCTGCGCACTTGCCTGATAACCGTTCTGCGCGGGGCCGTTCTGTGCCGGACCGCTGTGTCCAGGAACGCCCTGTCCAGGGCCATTCTGTCCAGGGCCGTTCTGATAAACGCTCTGCGTCGTGCCGTTCTGTTGCGCCACGGGCAGCTGCATCCCGTTCTGCTGCAAGCCACCTTGCGGCATGCCATTCTGCGGCACGCCATTCTGCGGCACGCCATTGTGCTGAATGCTGTTCTGCGCCATGCCGCCATGTTGCGCGCCGCTGGATGCAGCACCGTTCTGATAACTCCCAGGCAGCATTCCGCCGCCGGGGACAGCGCCGCCGGCGTAGCCGCTCGGCGGCAGACCGGGCTGTCCGGCACTTCCGTTCTGGACCGGGCCAACCTGGTAGCCCGCTTGCTGAGCGCTGTTCTGCGCCGGTCCGCTCTGCTGCATCTCGCTCTGAGCTGGCGCAGGATGACCTTGAGCGGGATGAGCTTGAGCGCCGTGGGCAGGCACGCTGTCCGCCGACGAACTGTGAGTGGGTGCGCTGAGTGCGGGTGCCGACTGCGTCGTACCGGTCTGGGCCGCACCGGCTTGGTGACTATCGAGCGGCATCCTGTTCTGGGCGGCGCCAGTGAGGTAGCTGCCCTGCGGCGTGCCGCTCGACACAGCGCTTCCTGGAGCGGGGCTCTGGTAGCCACCTTGGGTCGGGAAGCCCTGAGCGGGTCCGCCGTGCGGCGCCCCACTTTGCGGCAGCGGCTGCTGCTCAGATTGCGTGCCCGGCTGGGAGGCTCCGTTGCTCCCCGGATATGCAGCTTGTGCGTTCGACTGCGCGAACCCGGCACCGCCATATTGCTGGGCACCGAGTTGGAAGTCAGGCCCGGTCGGTGCGGGGTACACGGCTGCTGGGGCCGGCAACGCCGCCACCGGCAGTCCCTGATGGCTCACGGCGCCGACCAGCGAACCGCCGCTGCCGTCGGCCACAGCATGCGAGCTGAAGGCTGCCCCAGCGTAGAGCTCGTCCGCGCTGGCCGGCTCTGCGCCTCGGATCAGCTCAACGAAGGGCCTCAGGTGCACGCTTGAAATCTCGACGATGTCGTCGCATTCCTGGCGCAGCGACTGCGGAACGGTCCAGCCGTGATCGGACGCGATATGCAGGATTACCACCCGGAGACCAAGATCCTGCACCTCGGCGACTATCTCGGCAAGGTTCTCGCTGGCGCTGGCGACGAAGGCGTCGCTGATAGCGCTGTTCTTCGCAAGAGTCACCAGATCGCGCCGCAGCTGGGTGTCAATGCCCTCCCTGCGGCCCGGCCGCGCGTTGACGAGCCGGAGCTTGAGTCCTGGCGTCTCGGCAAGCGCGTCATGCTCGGCGGTTCGGTTGCCGTCGGCTGCCGTTTCGTACCAGTAGCAGCGCAGCACTGGCAGGCCAGTGCGATCACGCGCCAGGCTGGAGAGGAACTTGAGTAGGCCGGTGATGTCCCAGGAAACGGAGTCCCTGCGGCGCGTACCGTGAACGGCCATAGCGCCATCGGCCAGGGCGTAGCCTGCATCAACGAATAGCGCGCAGCGATCCACGCGACACCATCCTTTCCTGGCGCGAGACGTTACCAGCGCCTAGCGCCCTTCGTGACGCATAGCGCAGATCATGGACTTAGCCGGCCGATCGGCCGACGCCAGTCCTGATCCTTGCGCGAAGCCGCCCAAACCGTCACGTCCAGCAAGGGAACGAGCCGGGTCCGACGCCGATCGCGGTCAGGCCCATAGTTATCAGACTGATCTAGTACGAATGCGCCGCATCCGACGCTACCAGCTTGCGCTTGACGCCGTGGGTTGCCCGCAATACCAGGACCTGCCGCATTACCAGTGCCCGCGCTGCCAGAACGTGCCCACGACAGCGGGCCCGCCCGCAGTACTCAAGGGCCCAAGCTGCCGCCGGTATGCTCGGCTCTCGTGACCGACCGCCAGGAACTGCTGGCCGAGATCAAGGCAAAGGCAGTAATACACGGGCCGGTGACGCTGTCGTCGGGGCAGCGGGCGAACTGGTACATCGACCTGCGGCGAGTGCTGCTCGACGGAACCGTCGCGCCGCTGGCCGGCCGGGTGATGCTTGATCTCACCAGCGACCTTACGTTCGCCGCGGTGGGTGGCCTGACTCTTGGCGCCGACCCGGTGGCAGCCGCGATGATGCACGCCGCCGCCGCTCAGGGCCGGGCGCTGAACGCCTTCATCGTGCGGAAAGAGGAGAAGGCGCACGGCCTGCAACGGCGGATTGAGGGACCAGATATCGATGGCAAGCAAGTACTGGCCGTCGAGGACACCTCAACCACCGGCAGTTCCGTCTTGACCGCCGTGGACGCGCTCATCCATGCGGGGGCGCACGTAGTCGGTGTCGCCGTGGTGGTCGATCGGGGCGCGCGCGACCACGTCGAGCGGCGCGGCCTGCCATATCTGGCAGCCTTCGAACTTGCCGACCTCGGGCTTAGCTGACTCTTTGCCGAAGTAGCCACGGTTGCCTGGCCCATGGTCGGCCCGCACGGCCACACCTGCGGAGAGATACTAGAGATGCATACCCGACGAGAGGGAGCGACCGCCATGCCCATCGCGACTCCAGAGATTTATGCCCAGATGCTCGATCGCGCCAAGGAGCACGGCTTCGCCTACCCGGCGATCAACGTGACCTCGAGTCAGACGCTGAACGCCGCCCTGCGCGGTTTCGCCGAAGCTGGCAGCGACGGCATCATCCAGGTATCCACCGGCGGCGCCGAGTACCTGTCCGGTGCGGCGGTCAAGGAAATGGTGACCGGCGCGGTCGCGCTTGCCCACTTCGCCCAGACCGTAGCGGCCAAGTATCCGGTGTACATCGCGCTGCACACCGATCACTGCCCCAAGGACAAGCTCGACGGCCTGATGCGCCCGCTGGTGCAGATCTCCAAGGAGCGGGTCGCGCGCGGCGAGGAACCGCTCTTCCAGTCCCACATGTGGGACGGTTCCGCGGTGCCGCTGACCGAGAACCTGAAGATCGCCACCGAACTGCTCGCTGAGTGCGCGAGCGCGCGAGTCATCATGGAACTGGAGATCGGGGTCGTCGGCGGCGAGGAGGACGGCATCGTCGGCGCGATCAACGAGAAGCTCTACAGCACGCCGGAGGACGCGCTGGCGACCGCGGAGGCGCTTGGCCTGGGCGAGCGTGGCAGATACATCCTGGCCGCTACGTTCGGCAACGTACACGGTGTCTACAAGCCGGGACATGTCAAGCTGCGGCCGTCGATCCTGAAGGACATCCAGGACGCCGTCGGCGCCGCGCACGGCAAGACCAAGCCCTTCGACCTGGTCTTCCATGGCGGCTCGGGTTCCGCGCCCGAGGAGATCCACGAGGCTATCTCTTATGGCGTGATCAAGATGAACGTGGACACCGACACGCAGTACGCCTTCACCCGCCCGGTGGCCGGTCATATGTTCACCAACTATGACGGTGTGCTGAAGGTGGATGGCGAGGTCGGCAATAAGAAGGCCTACGATCCCAGGTCCTGGGGCAAGGCCGCCGAGCAGTCCATGACCGATCGGGTGATCCGGGCGTGCGAGGACCTGATGTCGGCGGGCAAGCACCTCGGCTAGCGCGCGGCACCGGCGGCCGCGAGTTCGTTTCTGCCGTCGGAGAATTTGTTGGTGTTGACCAGCGCCGGAGCGCGACCCTTGCGCTATGGGTGCAGAGTTCGCGGCAGGCCGGGTTGCGGTGCTTTCGGACATTCACGCTGTGCTGCCGGCGCTGGAGGCCGTGCTGGCCGAACCCGATGTCCGCTCGGCCGACCTGATCGTGCTGACCGGTGACATCGCGGCCGGCCCGCAGCCGGTCGAGACCCTTGACCTGCTCGCCGCGCTGGGCGAGCGCGTGGTGTGGGTCAGCGGAAACGCCGACCGGGAGCTGGTGCAATGCCGCCGCGGCGACCTGACGACGTTCCCCGACTCGGTCACCCCATGGGCTGCCGACCAGATCCGCCCGGATCAGGAAGAGCTGCTGGCCGGGCTGCCGCTGTCCCGAACGATGCCGGTGACCGGGCTCGGGACCGTGCTGTTCTGCCACGCGACGCCTCGCGACGACGAGGAGGTGGTGCTCGCCGATTCCCGCCTCGACCGGTGGGCGGAGGTCTTTGATGGCCTCGATCCGTCGGTCAGCGCCGTGGTCTGCGGTCACACCCACATGCCGTTCGCGCGGCTTGCCCATCGGCGGCTGGTGGTGAATCCGGGCAGCGTCGGAATGCCATACGGCGGCGCGGGCGCACACTGGGCGCTGCTCGGCCCTGGGGTGCAGCTGCGGGTGACCGACTTCGATCTGGACCGGGCCTGCCAGCGCATCGCGGCCGAATCGGGCTTTCCAGAAGCCGCCGAGTGGGCCGATTACTTCGTGCGGTCCAGGGCCAGCGACGCCGAGGCAATCAGCACCTTCGGTCCGCGTGACGGCAGGTGAGGTCGTCAGCACCAGGTGCACCCGCGCCGCTCAGCCAAGCGCCGAGATCGCCTCGAACTGCCAGTCGGTCAGCATGACCCCGGCCGCGGCGATGTTCTCTTCCAGGTGTGCCGTCGAACTTGTGCCCGGGATCGGGAGTAGCACGGGAGATCTGCGCAGCAGCCACGCGAGCGCGATTTGGGCCGGAGTGCCCCCGATCTGACCGGCTAGCTTCGCCAGCGGACCACCCGGCCTGGCCAGTTCGCCGGTGGCGACGGGGAACCACGGGATGAAGCCGAGTCCTTCCCGCGCGCAGTAGTCGAGTACGGCCTCGGACTTGCGGTTGACCACGTTGTAGAGGTTCTGTACCGAGGCGATGGCGGTGATCAGCCGCGCCTGCGTGATCTCGGCCACACTGACGTTAGAAAGGCCGATCAGGACGATCTTGCCCTCGCGGCGCATCTGGTCAAGCACGCCCACCTGGTCTGCCAGCGGAACCTGCGGGTCGATCCGGTGCAACTGGTAGAGCGCGATCGTGTCCACCCCGAGCCTGCGCATGCTCATCTCCACGCACTGCCTGAGGTACTCGGGCCTGCCCACCGGATGCCACTGCCCTGGACCCGTCCTGACCAGGCCGCCCTTGGTCGCGACGGTCACGCCGGTGTACGGGTGCAGGGCTTCCTTAATCAATTCCTCGCTGATGAAGGGGCCGTAGGAGTCGGCCGTATCGATCAGGTCGACGCCGAGCTCGACCGCCCGCCTGAGCACTCTGATCGCCTCGTTCCGATCTCGCGGCTCGCCCCAGATGCCCGGGCCGGTGATCCGCATGGCGCCATAGCCGAGGCGGGTGACCGGCATGCTGCCGCCGAGCGAGAACACGCCGCTTGCCGCGGCCGGAAGATTGGCTGCTGTCATACCCGCAAACCTAGCCATCCGCCGATAGGCGACGGCGACCACCCGGTCGTTGGGCCGACGGCCAGGGCGGCAGGATGTAGCCATGACCCATGAGAACCTGCTAGCCAGTCCGACGCCGCCGCCGGTCTACCTGCCGGACAACGCCGAAGCGAGCGCTTCGCTACGCAACGGTGACGACCCGGCCCAGGTGGCCGCCCGATTCCCGTCTTGCTGTGCGGCGTGGGCGGCACTGGCCGAGCGGGCGCTGAGCCAGGATCCGGTCACCGCCTATGCGTACGCGAGGACCGGCTACCACCGCGGTCTGGATCAGTTGCGCCGCGCTGGCTGGCACGGGCACGGACCAATTCCATGGGAGCACGAACCCAACCGGGGCTTCCTGCGCTCGCTCTACTTGCTCGGTGCCGCCGCTGCCGCAATCGGCGAGGAGGACGAGGCGAGCCGGACGAGTGAGTTCCTCCGCGATTCCAGTCCAGCCGCAGCCGCCGCCCTGGCGCGGATCGAGTAGCCAGCCCATCGGGCCACCCGGACGCCGCCCAACCGGCTCCGGCGAGCTGGCACTCCGGCTACCCGACACTCCGGCCGCCCGCAAATGCGGCACCCGGTTCCGGTCGGCCTGCACCGATCGGGCTGTGCGGCCAGCTAGCCTGGTGCCATGCCCGCCATCGTGATCGTCGGCGCTCAGTGGGGCGACGAGGGCAAGGGCAAGGCGACCGACTTGCTCGGCGACAGCGTCGACTATGTCGTCAGGTACCAGGGCGGGAACAACGCCGGGCACACCGTCGTCATCGGCACTGAGAGCTACGCACTTCATCTGCTGCCCTCTGGAGTCCTGTCCCCCCACGCGACGCCGGTGATCGGCAACGGCGTGGTCATCGACCCGGCGGTGCTGCTCGCCGAGATCGACGGAATCCAGGCGCGGGGGGTCTCCTGCGACCGCCTGCTCATCTCGGCGAACGCGCACCTGATCATGCCGCACCACGTCGCCCTGGACAAGGTCACCGAACGGTACCTGGGCCAGGCCAGGATCGGAACCACCGGCCGGGGCATCGGGCCTGCTTACAGCGACAAGGCTGCCCGGATGGGCATCCGGATGCAGGATCTACTCGATCCAGGCATCCTCCGGCAGAAGCTCGAGCTGGTGCTGCGCGAGAAGAACCAGGTACTCACCAAGGTCTACAACCGGCGCGGAATCGACGCCGAGGCGGTGAGCACCGAGTACCTGGGCTACTTCGAGCGGCTCGAGCGGTACGTGGCAGACACCGGGCTGGTCATCAACACCGCACTCGATCAGGGCAAGGTGGTCCTGCTTGAGGGAGCCCAGGCAACCATGCTCGACGTGGACCACGGCACCTATCCGTTCGTGACCTCATCGTCGCCGACGGCCGGCGGCGCCTGCGTCGGCTCGGGCCTGGGCCCGACCAGGATCACCAAGATCATCGGGATACTCAAGGCCTACACGACCAGAGTCGGCGCTGGCCCGTTCCCCACCGAGCTGACCGATGCTCGCGGCGAGTGGCTGCGCAAGACCGGCCTGGAGTACGGCGTCACCACCGGCCGGGAGCGCCGCACCGGATGGTTCGACGCGGTCATCGCCAGGTACGCCACCAGGGTCAACGGGATTACCGATTACTTCATCACCAAACTCGACGTGCTGACCGGCCTGGACAAGGTCCCGGTCTGCGTTGCCTATGACGTCAACGGGACCAGGTACGACGAGATCCCGATGACGCAGACCGACTTCCATCACGCCAAGCCGATCTATGAGTACCTGGACGGCTGGTGGGAGGACACCTCGGACGCCAGAACTCTGGATGATCTCCCGCGAAATGCCCAGGCTTACGTGATGGCCCTGCAGGACATGATCGGCGCGCCGGTGTGCGCGGTCGGCGTAGGCCCGCGCCGCGACCAGACGCTGCAGCTGCGCCCCATCATCTGACCAGGCATCAGGCCCAGGGCAAGGACTGCCGGTCAGCAAGCCCGGCCGGCAACTAGGCTCGCGGGGTGCGCGTTCTGCTCCTAGGCTCAGGCGGCCGCGAGCACGCGCTGGCCCGCGCCCTGGCCGCCGGCAGCGACGTGGCCGAGCTGCATGCCGCCCCAGGCAATCCGGGCATCGGCCAGCTCGCCGAGTTGCACGACATCGCGCCAGCCGACCCGGCCGCGGTCACCGCCCTGACTGTCAGGCTGGCGGCCGATCTGGTCGTGATCGGCCCGGAGGCGCCGCTGGTGGCCGGAGTCGCCGACGCCGTCCGGGCGACCGGATTCCGCTGTTTCGGGCCGGACCGGGCCGCGGCCATGATCGAGGGCTCCAAGTCGTTCGCCAAGGAGATCATGATCGCGGCAGGCATCCCGACCGCAGCGGCCCGCACCTGCACGACCGAAGCGGAGGTCAGCGAGGCTCTGGCCGAGTTCGGGCCGCCGTACGTGGTCAAGGCCGATGGGCTGGCCGCTGGCAAGGGGGTCGTGGTGACCGGCGACCGGCGCGAAGCGGTCGATCATGCCAGGACGTCCGGCCGGGTGGTGATCGAGGAGTACCTGGCCGGCCCCGAGGTCTCGGTCTTCGCGCTGGCCGATGGCCGCACCGCCATCGCGCTGCTGCCCGCGCAGGATTACAAGCGTGCCCGCGACGGCGATGCGGGCCCGAACACCGGCGGCATGGGCGCCTACGCCCCACTGCCCTGGGCGCCGGCCGATCTTGCCGCTCAGACGCTGGCCGAGGTGATCAATCCGGCCGTCGACGAGCTGCGCCGTCGGGGCACGCCCTATCGCGGGCTGCTCTACGCCGGACTCGCCCTGACCCCGGCCGGGATCCGGGTCATCGAGTTCAATGCGCGGTTCGGTGATCCCGAGACTCAGGTCGTGCTTGACCGACTGGCCTCGCCGCTCGCCGGGCTGCTGGCCGCGGCTGCTGACGGCCGCCTGCCCGGAGCAGGCCAGCCCCGCTGGGCGAACGGAGCTGCGGTGACCGTCGTGATGGCTGCCGAAGGATATCCCGGCACGCCGGTAACTGGCGACCGGATTGATGGCCTGGCATTGGCGGAACAAATTCCTGGGGCCTACGTGCTGCACGCTGGCACCATCTTGCGCGGCGGCAATCTGGAATCGTCCGGCGGGCGGGTGCTTGACGTCGTCGGCTCCGGGCCCGATCTGGATGCCGCCAGGTCTGCCGCTTATGCGGCCCTGGCCCAGATCGAGATGCGCGGCGGCTGGTACCGCAGGGATATCGCCGAGCGTGTTGCGGCAGGATAGGGCATGTGATCGAGCGGTACACGCTGCCCGAGATGGGCCGGGTCTGGACCGAGGCACACAAGTACGAGCTGTGGTGCCGGGTCGAGGGGCTGGTACTAGCGGCGAATGCCCGGGCCGGCCTGGTGCCCGCCGACTGCGTGCCGCCGGTCCTTGCCGCCCCACCGCCGACCCCTGAGGCGGTCGCCGCTATCGAGGCTGTTACCAACCACGATGTGATCGCCTTCCTGTCCGCCTGGGCGGACAACACCAGCCCGCGCGAGGCGGCGGCGTACGTGCATTTCGGCATGACCTCCTCGGATCTGCTCGACACGGCGCTGGCCCTGCAGCTGACCGAGTCGGCCGACCTGCTGATCGCTAAGACCGGCGCGCTGACCGCGGCGTTGCGCGAGCACGCCCTGGCGCATCGGGGAACGATCCGGGCAGGCCGCACCCACGGCGTTCACGCCGAGCCCGACGTGTGGGGCCACCGGGTGGCCGATTTCGCCTTCGCCATGGCGCGCTGCGGCCAGCGGCTGGCTAGAGCCAGGGCGTCGGTCGCCGTAGGCAAGCTCTCCGGTCCGGTGGGCAGCTACTCGAGCATCGACCCGGCGATCGAGGCTGAGGTGATGACCGGCCTGGGGTTGCGGCCGGCCGATGTCGCGACCCAGGTCGTGCTGCGGGACGGGATCGCCGAGTGGGTGAGCGTTCTCGCCATCATCGCCACCGTCTGCGAAGCGGTCGCGCTCGAGGTCAGGCACGGGCAGCGGACCGAGGTCAGGGAACTTGCCGAGGCTTTCACCGCGGGCCAGAAGGGCAGTTCGGCAATGCCGCACAAGCGGAATCCGGTCCGCTCCGAGCGGATCTGCGGTCTGGCCAGGATCGTCCGGGCGCAACTGGTGCCGGTCCTTGAGGGCATACCGCTCTGGCACGAGCGGGATATCTCGCATTCGTCGGCCGAGCGGATCGCGCTGCCCGATGCCGCCATCGCCACCGACTACCTGCTTGCCCAGACCACCGGACTGGTCACCGGCCTGGTCGTGGACGCCGCGAGGATGCGGGCCAACCTGGACTCCACCGGTGGCCTGATCTATTCGTCAGCGGTGCTGCTTGAGCTGGTCCAGGCTGGGATGTCCCGTGAGGACGCCTACGCGCTGGTGCAGGAGGCAGCGATGCGCAGCTGGGAGACCGGCATGCCGTTCCGCGCGGCGCTCAGCGAGCACGCGGCGCGGCGCGGCCAGAGCCTCGATGAGGTGCGGCTGGACGAGGTTTGCCGGCCGGAGCGGTACCTGGCCAGACTCGGCCCGGTCTTTGACCGGCTGGAGAAACTGGATCCGCAGCCGTGACGCTGACGCATCTGTATTCCGGCAAGGTGCGCGAGCTGTACCAGGCCGACGACGGCGTGCTGCTGCTAGTCGCGACTGACCGGATCTCTGCGTTCGACTACGTGCTTGACCCGCCGATCCCGGATAAGGGAAAGATCCTCACCCTGCTGTCGGTGTGGTGGTTCGAACGGCTAGCTGACGTAGTGCCGAATCACCTCGTTGACGCTCCCGTCCCGGCGGAGTTCGCCGGCCGGGCGATGGCCTGCAGGCCGCTGCGAATGGTTCCGGCTGAATGCGTGGCCCGCGGCTACCTGGCGGGATCCGGTCTGACCGAGTATCGGCAGAACGGGCGGATCTGCGGGATCAGCCTGCCACCCGGCCTCGACGACGGTTCGCGCCTGCCCGAGCCGGTCTTTACCCCGGCGACCAAGGCGCCGCGTGGGCAGCACGACGAGAACATCACGTTCGGGCAGCTGGCCGACCTGCTAGGCGCCGGGCTGGCGGCCGAGTTGCGCCGGATCACACTGGCGGTCTATCGGCGGGGTGCGCAGCTTGCCGCGGAGCACGGGATCATCGTGGCCGACACGAAGGTCGAATTCGGCTTCGACGCCGACGGGGTGCTTCGGCTCGGGGACGAGGTACTGACCCCGGACTCGTCCAGATTCTGGCCCGCTGACCGTTGGCAGCCAGGCCGGAGCCAACCGTCCTTCGACAAGCAGTACGTGCGCGACTGGCTCATGTCACCGGAGGCCGGCTGGGACCGGAGCTCCGGTCAACCACCGCCTCCGCTGCCGGGTCATGTGGTCGAGCGAACCCGGTCTACCTACCTTGAGGCCTACCAGCGGATAACCGGCCTGAGCTGGGCCGAGCAGAAGTGAGTGCGCTAATCTAACCCGCCGATAACACATTGAGAAGGATCGGCTACGTTAAGTAGCGCTGTCTTCATCGTCCGGGGGTCTGTCAGCGGTGGAATACTGGGGTGCGCGCGAAGTGGCGACGATGCCGGGTTGCGATCTGGCGCAGGCGTGGCCAGAACCGACGACCAGCGCATACGCCGCGAGCCGGGATAATGATGTCCCGCCCCCCAGGGACAGGAGCTCCAGCATCATGAACAGCGGTCACCAGACCCGCTACCGCGTGCAGGGCGGCAGCCCACTGCAGGGAACCGTCTTCGTTCAAGGTGCTAAGAACGCCGCGCTGAAGATGATCGCAGCGTCATTGATGGCCGAGAAGGGCCGCACCGTACTGCGCAATGTCCCGGTGATCGAGGACGTCCGCCGGGCCCTTGAGCTCGCCCAGGCGGTCGGTGCGGTGGTCAAGTTCCACGAGGCGGAGCGGACCCTAGTGGTTGACGCGTCCGAGCTGACCAGCCCGGTGCTTCCGGCCGAGATCAGCCGGCAGTTCCGCGGGTCGGTGCTGTTCGTCCCCGCGCTGCTGCACCGGCTCGGCGAGGCGGTACTCGAGGGCGTCGGCGGCTGTAACCTCGGCAGCCGGAATCTCGATTTCCACTACCGCGGGTTCGCCCGGCTCGGCGCCATCGTCGACGAGGTCGACGGCCAGATCCGGGTCAAGGCCGAGCACGGCCTGCGGGGCGCGCATCTGTACCTAGACACCCCGTCGCATACGGGAACGGAGAACCTGATCATGGCTGCCGCGCTCGCGCCCGGCATTACCGTGATCGACAACACGGCACAAGAGCCTGAGGTGCAGGACGTCATCGCGTTCCTCACCAAGATGGGCGCCAGAATCAGCGGCGGCGGGACCGGCTTCATTACCGTCGAGGGCGTCGGCGACCTGAACGCGATCGAGTACACGGTCATGCCGGACCGGATCGACGCCGCCGTATTCGCCATGGCCACGGCGATCGCCGGCGGCGAGATCAGCCTGGTCGGCGCGTCCCTTGATCATTTCGGCGTGGTGCGCTGGAAGCTCGAGCAGATGGGCGTCGAGTTCGACACGCGTGGCGCGATCCTGCAGGTCCGCAGGGACAAGCCGCTCCGCGGCATCAACGTCATCACCAGCCCGTACCCCGGGTTCGCGACTGACTTGCAGTCGCCGATCATGGCGGTGAGCTGCCTGGCCGACGGAACGAGCTACATCAGGGAGACCATCTTCGACGGCCGCTACATGCTGGCCGGCGAACTGAACAAGATGGGCGCGAAGGTTGAGGTCGCGGACAACGTCGCGATCGTGCACGGGCCTACCGCGCTGCGCGGAGCCGAGGTGATCGCGCATGAGCTGCGGACCGGCATCGCGCTCGTGCTGGCCGGCCTGGCAGCTGACGGCGAGACCGTCGTCGCGCCCGGCTATCTGATCGACCGCGGCCACGCCTCGGTCGCAGCCAGGCTCACCGCACTCGGTGCCAGCATCGTCGAGGAAGACCTGAGCTGACGGCAGCACCATCGTCCCGCGGCTATCTGATCGACCGCGGCCACGCCTGCAGCGCAGCCGGCTCACCACTCTCGCCGCCAGCATCGTCGAGGAAGACCTGCGCTGACGGGCCGGCCCTAAGGCCGGATGAACCGGGTAAGCCGGCCCATCGCCCTCATCGTCAGCTGCCGGGCACCGCGGACCGGTAGCGGCTGATCACATCGGCCCCGAAGCGCGCCATCTCCTCGCGCTGCGGCGAGAACTGCAGCAGCAGCAGGTCCACGCCGGCCTGCTCGTAACCGCGGATCCGGTCGATGATCTGGTCAGGGGTGCCGATCAGCCCGCTGCGCAGCCCGCGATTGGAGACGCTGTACTCCTCAAGCGAGACCCGCGATTCCAGCTGCGAACCCTCGACGAAGTCCTGATAGGACGCGTAGGCCTCGGGGGACGAGCGGACGTCAAGGATGCGGTCAAGCTCGGCGCTGGCCTGCGCGCGGGTGTCCCGGCAGATCACGTAGCCGGAAACGCCGAACCGCAGCGGCGGCAGTCCGGCGGCGGCCCGCAGCGCGGAAAGCTCGGCCACCTTCGCCGCGATCACCTCAGGCGCGTCACCATGCATCACATAGGCGTCGGCCTGAGCGGCGATCACCTCTTTCGCCTTCGGTGACTCACCGCCCATGTAGATGAAAGGAGGGTGGCTCGGCTTGGGCTCTAGCACCGTTCCTTCGAGCTGATACAGCGGTCCGGCGTGAGTCACCGTCTCCTCGCGCATCAGCCTGGCCAGGACCTCAAGCCACTCCTGCGTCCTGGCGTACCTGGCGTCGTGCACGTCGAACGGCGCGCCGTACTGAGCCGCCTCATCCTTCCACCAGGACGACACCACGTTGAGCGAGATCCGGTCGGGCGCGATCACATCAAGAGTGGAGAGGGCCTTGGCGGTCAGCGCCGGGGAGTGGTAGTTGGGCCGCACCGCCAGCATGAGCTCCAGCGTCTTGGTCACTGCTGCCACCGCGGGCGCGAGGCTCCAGCAATCAAGCGACGGGGCGCGGTGACCCTTGATGTCATTGAGGTTGAGCTCGGCGATCAGGGACAGGTCGAAGCCGTGCCCCTCGCTCTCGATCGCCAGGTCCCTGAGGTACGGCCAGGCGATGCTCATGCCCTCGTCCGGCACGTTACGCAGCCATCCGCCGAAGATCGGCATCCAGTACCCGAACCGCATCGCGTTATGCCGCCATTCCGGCCGCTTCATTGAGCAGCCGCCCGAAGAATGCGGCCACGGCCCGCTGTGCCGATCGGGGCGCGATGGCCTCGATGCCGGCGTTGTAGTTCGTGTTGGTGTTGATGTCGTAGCTGACAAGCCGGCCGTCTGCCGTTTCGATGAGCTCGAAGCCGGCGATCTCGATTCCCTGCCGCCTGGCGAAATCCAGATACCGGCCGATGATCGGGTGATCGAAGCCACTCCTGAGCTCGAACAGGTCGCGAGCAGGCTGCTCGCCGACGGCGCATGCGTCTGCCGGGCAGAGCTGGAAGCCGCCGACCGCGGTATCTGCCGTGATTGCGTAGATGAACTCGCCGTCCACCAGCTCCACCCTGGTGATCCGCGGCTCAGCGGCGCGCAGGTACTCCTGCAGCAGGGTGATGCCGTCCACCGGCGGCTCGTAGTCCGCCGAGCCCAGATAGGCGTCAAACTCGTCGTGGCTGTCATGCAGCCGCACGCCAAGTCCCTTGCCGCCCTGATTGTGCTTGGAGATGAACGGGGGCGGCAGCTTTCTGGCCGCGGCGGCGAGCTCGCTGGTCCCGGCCACCGCGATGGTGCGCGGGACATCGAATCCGGCCGCGCTCAGCGCGGAGAACTGGTCGACTTTGCTCATCTCAAGCTCGAGCACGCGCCGGCCGTTGACCACCCGCCGACCGTGCGACTCCAGCCAGCTGAGCACGCCGCGAGTCTGATCCTTGGCGTACGGGTGACCTCTGGTATGCGACGACGCGCTCATCCGGGACCAGAACACCCCGGCGGGCGGCGGCTCGCTCAGGTCGATCATGCTGTCGCCGAGCAGCCACTGCTCATGCGGGACGCCTGCCAGGTCGAATGCGGCCCCGACCGGCGCGTACCAGTCGGGGTTCTCATGAATGACATGAACCTTCACTGCCGCCCGGCCCCTCCGCGATCGCCCGCCGTGTCAGCTTATGACAGATGCGGCATGGGGTCAGTTGCGGACCGGATAGCTGCTGGCTACCTCAAGGAACGCGTCGTTGGCCGCGGTCTCGCCGATCGTTGCCCGCACTCCCTCCCCTGCGAACGGCCGGATGCTGATTCCGGCCTGGTCACAGGCATCGGCGAAGTCCGCCGTGCTGGCCCCGAGGCGCAGCCAGACGAAGTTCGCCTCGGTCTGCGGCACCGTCCAGCCCATGCCGAGCAGTTCGGCACGGACCCGGTCCCGCTCGGAGACCACCAGATCGACCCGGTCAAGCAGCTCGGGCTCGGCGGCCAGCGAGGCTACCGCCGCCGCTTGACCTAGCGCGTTCACCCCGAAGGTGAGCATGGTCTTGCGAGCTGCAGCAGCCACGGGCTCGTGCCCAATCAGGAAGCCGACTCGCAGCCCGGCCAGCCCGTATGCCTTGGAGAATGTCCGAAGCACAGCCACGTTCGGCCGGTCCCGGTAGAGGTCGAGCCCGTTCGGCACGCCGGGATCGCGCACGTACTGAACGTATGCCTCGTCGAGCACGGCCAGGCAGTCGCCGGGCACCTGGTCCAGGAACTCAACAAGCTCGCCGGAGTGGACGACGGTGCCGGTCGGATTGTTCGGCGTGCACACAAAGATCAGCCGGGTCGCTGGGGTGATCGCAGCTGCCATCGCGGCCAGGTCGTGGGCTTCATCGCGCAGCGGAATCTGGACCGAGGTCGCCCCGGCTAGATCCGACAGGTAGGGATAGGCCTCGAACGAGCGCCAGGCATACATCACCTCGGCACCGCGGTCGACCACCGCCTCGAGCAGCTGCTGGACCAGGCCGACCGAGCCGCAGCCAACCGCCACATGCGACGCGGGCACCGCGAAGCGCCCGGCGATCGCCTCTGTCAGCTCGGCCGCGTCATTGTCTGGGTACCTATTGGCCTCCCCGGCAGCCTCGGCGATGACCTTGAGCACCGAAGGAAGCGGGCCGAACGGTGACTCATTCGAGGACAGCTTGTAAGTCCGGCCGGCCGCGGCGGACGGCGGCTTGCCCGGCTTGTACGGCGCGAACTGGTCAAGAATCGGCCGGAAGCGTGGCGTCGGTGCGGACATCGTTGTCCTCCAGGGCTATGAGGTCCGAGTACCCGGGCGGGCCCGCTGCCATTCGTCACGATCATGCGCGCCGTCAGCGATCACGGAAGTGGTCCGGCCGGGTGCTTCGCCCTCGCCATTGTCGCATTGATGGGTGCGCTCGGTCGCGGGTCGGCCGGCCGGCTGGCCGGCTCCTGGCCCGGCCGATGGCAAGGCAGCTGGCTGCTGATTCGGTCGCGGCGGCCACCGCGGCCGCGGCCGCAGCATCGGCGGGTGCAGCAACTCGGCATCGCCGCGCCGGTACAGCTGAGCCGGCCTGCCGCCGCCCGATGAAGTCGCTGAACCGGTGTCCACCAGGAACCGCTCGGCGCCGGTTAC
>Ga0209517_10000705_pt1 | contig 55580 bp, 54 predicted proteins | sample PeaSoiMetSII2010_FD_187695 | JGI IMG/M metagenome (GOLD analysis project Ga0209517, IMG submission 187695) | Peat soil microbial communities from Weissenstadt, Germany - SII-2010 (SPAdes) (version 2) | ecosystem: Environmental > Terrestrial > Soil > Wetlands > Peat | place: Germany...
TAGCTCAAGCTGCTCGACTACACAGTAGCAGTATGGGCAGTCGGGAATTCTTCAGCCATGATGATCCTGTTGAAGGAGATCTCACACAAAGATTAGCAAGAATGGGTGCAAACCAATGGACCTTGTGTGGAGAGAATATCCTGAAGGAAAGTGAGTCTTATAATCCAGTGCAGCAAGCCGTTGAAGGCTGGATGAACAGCCCGCACCACCGCGAAAACATCCTGAATCCTGCATTTACTCACACTGGGATCGGCGCTGCCTTCGGACGCGATCATTTCGTGTATCTTACTCAAGATTTTATGCGTCCCAGATAAACTTCGATACGGTGCGTGATTCCCATTCGATTGAGAATTGCGGGAGTTGAACCCGCGTCCTCAGTTGCGTGAAAAGAGATTGTTTGAATCAGTTACGCCAATCGTTCGTCATTTTGTCCAGCTTCCAGACTTTTTCACAGGGCGCAAACCCGCGCCAATCCTCAAGTGTGGTTTTGCAATATGGACAAAAGACGCTCTTTTGTGTGCGGGGTCAGGGTCAGTTTGCGCCAGCAATTCGCGGACAACACGGGGTAGTGTTCCCTTCGGCAACGCATGGATGGTGGTCAGAACATCATTTTGCGAATTATCCTGGCTAATATTATCCCTCCAAACCAGAAGCCAATTGACCAAATATTCATAGCAACCCTCCAATCCATCCAACGCTTGATGTATCCCTGAAAAAAGACTGGCACCACGAAGAGGACCGTTGGCAGCATGGCAACCATGGTAGGAAGAAAATTGCGCCAGAAGGGCACTTTGATCCGCCAAATATCTCTTGCGCGAACTCCCTGCAGTGATGGAAAATTACTGCCGAGGAGCTTTGATAGGACTTCTTCGATCTTATAAAATAACAACCATGTTACCGTCCCGAAGACAAGGCTCGATAGAAAGATAATGCTCGACGGCAAGGTCAAATAGCTTTGCATTATTGAACTCTACCTCATCATAGACAGCAATTTACGGACAGCCCAGCTTGGTTAAGCCCCTTTGCCTCGTTGTAGTAAACGCGATACGGTGGACGGGTGGACGTTAAACAGCCTTGCAGCGTCCGCCGCCGTCTTATGACCGGAACCCACCAACTGCACAATTTCCTCTTGCTGATGCGTCTTGAGTTTCGGATGGCGTCCGCCAACACGGCCTTGCTTGCGGGCGGCATCAAGGCCGTTGAGCGTGCGCTCGCGCAGCATCGCCCGCTCGAACTCCGCGAATGTTCCGACGATCTGCATCATCATGCGGCCACCTGGCGACGTGGTGTCGATTACTTCGGTTAGGCTCCGGAAACCGGCTCCTGCTTGGGCAATCCTTTCCATCAGGGTCAGCACGTCCTTGAGAGAACGCGACAGGCGGTCGAGCTTCCAGATCACCAGCACATCGCCCTTGCGCAGTTGTTCCAACAGCCGATGTAGCTCCGGCCTGTCCCAGCGCCCCCCTGAAACCTTTTCCTGAAAAATCCGTTCGCACCCGGCATCCTGCAGTGCGGCGATTTGTGTCGCCGCGTCCTGATCCTGGGTGGAAACACGCGCGTACCCGATATGCATGACCTCTCCCGTTGCATAAACCTGTTGCTAGTGTGTATTATTTTGCAATACCTTTTTGCAATATGCAACGCCTTAATTTCCCGTAAACCGACAATCGTTGCGTAAACGTTCGTTTGTGCAACGAGGGAGAACCCACCATGAGCCATGCCGCTCCTTCCTCATCACCGGCGCAAGACCTGCGCGTTCAGGCCGTGCTGGACTTGCTGCGGGGCGATCCCGCCGCACAAGTATCCGCGCGTTATGGGATTGGCCGAAGCACCTTATACAAGTTTCGACGCAGGGCGCTTGCAGCCATCCGCGATGCCCTAAGCGATCAACCGCGCGGCCCGAAGCGTCCGCACAACTATGTAAGTGATGTCGTAGAACAGAAAACGATCTCTCTTTGTGAACTCCATCCAACCCTTAGTTCCTATCGAGTTGCGGAGCGGCTTGGCTGCAAAGCCCCAAGCCCCCGCACGATTCAGCGGATTAGAAAGCGCCATCATTTGAGGCGGTTTCCTAAACGCCAACGGCCGCTTAACCCTGCGCGAAAACTCACTTTGCGTGCCGATAGAGAAGTTCGTAATCTCCTGCACGAAAAACCCTATCTCGGCCCGGATCGTTTGGCGTGGGATTTGTTGAACAGCAAAGGAATCCGCGTAAGCCCTTCCACGTTCAGACGCCGCAAGAAAAAATGGGATGGCCTGGTCAAGCTGTTCGCCCCGCCCGCGCCTGCGTGGCGGTTCTATGAGCGCAAACATCCTCACAGCCTTTGGCATGGGGATTTTCTGGAAAAGGTAACGCTTTCCGACACCGGCCAAACGGCCTATCATCTGGCGCTCATGGATGACTATTCGCGCGGCTATGTGTTTTGCGATCTCTTTTTAAACCCGGACATCCGCACCACGATCCGCGCACTCATCGCCGCCATGCGCCAGTGGCAAGTCATTCCGAAGGCGATCATCTTTGACAACGGTTCCGCCTTCAAGGGAAATCTTCTTTCTGTGTTTTGCGAACGGGCGGGAATCCGGCTGATCCACACGGCGGTGAACCACCCACAAACTAACGGCAAGCTCGAAAGGGCGTTCCGCGACGATATGCGCGACTATTACAAGCAGCATACGCCGTGGCTATTTGAACCTTTGCGCCGCGAGTTGCCCACCTACGTTCATTATCGGAACTATGTTCGGGGACATAGCGCCCTGGGCGGCAAACCCTCGATCACCAGGCTCAACGAAGAACATTCCCGCGCCGCGTGTTCCGATGTGCTCGATCATCTCGAAAGCTTTGCCAGTTACGAAATAGGGCGCCGCACTTTATCGGCTGCCGGAAGCTTCCGGATGTTCAACCGCGAAGCCTATGTGGGCGCAATGCTTGCCAACACGGAAGCCATTTTCTTTGAGAGTTTAGAGGGATTGGAAGCACGGGTGGACGGCCAGTCTATTGCCATTTTGCGGGACTATCGAGCCTATAGGCATTTGTCGTGGTACGAACTGGGAAAGCTTCCTCCGGTCCTGAATTTTGAACCTTGCGGGAGTCCGCGAATTGCTGTCGCAAATTAACCCTGACCGCACACACAAAAGACGCTCTTTTGTCCAGTTATTAAGTTCAAAGCAATTTTTAATGGGAGATAGGCCACAGGCAAAATTATGCTACATATTATTGACAACGGAATTCACAACTCCGTTTTGATATGAGACATTATTTTTACGGAGTCAGTCGCTCCTCCCCTTTTTGCCAATTCGAAACCCAGCGCTATTTGTTCCCCCGTCCGTGTACATACATGTCTCAAGTCTGTAAAATCCGTAAAGATAAGTTATCCACAGGCTATTTCCTAAAAATTATCAACTTGGTAGTTCCATCATATGAGACATATTCCCATCCATCACTGGCGGCTTCATTAAGTTTATTTTGTACCGCCTTTTCATATTCAGATGGAGACGTGTATGCTGCGCCCTGTACAAGTGCCTTATATTGATATTTTTGCGCCGATTTGACAGATTGTACTGGCATAAAAAGATTAAGAGCTAGTAAAATGATAATTGCCAGTACTCCTATTTTTATGAACCAGTGTGTCATATTATTCCTCCTTTTAGAGATATCAAATAAAGGTTACCTAAATACAAACTTGCAAATCTTTTTCATTATTTCCTCCTCTTAAGTTGATTTGAACCCTAGATAATCTACAAAACACGTTCTATCCTTTTCTTATAAGGAAGTATTTTGGAAGTAATTAAATCTTTCATCGACCTGAATATGGCATCACTCAGAATAGGGCGTACTGCCTCTATATATGTATTTCCAATTATAGTATGCCAATATGTAGTTATTCCCGTATCTATTTCAGATGGCCTAAAGTCTCGCTCAAGCTCCCAAATGCGAACTAATAAAATCATTGGAGATTGTTTAGCATTAAACTTCTTGTCTAAGAAGCGATTGTGTGGGGCGATTGGTTCCCATATATCAAATATTCCAGAGGTACAAAGATCTTTCAACATTTTCATATCAACTTTGTTGTTGACATCTACTTCGTTAAGGTAAAAAATCGTATCAAGCATCGCTATATATTTCAATTTATGTATATAGGGTGAATCATTTAGGTTTTTTCCCACTACGCTCATAGGATAATCTCGTAATGACCTGTCTCCCTTATGGCGTGTGATTAGTTTTGGAAACCGACGAAAATCATTCTGCATGGCTGTAGCTCTACCTGTAGCTGCAAAGATAGAGACATGCCTGTGTATTCCTAGGTTATCTTTGTAACCTTCTATCATGGCTTGTGCGTTTACTTTCTCAACATGTAAGGATGTTTGAGCCAATTCCACTTTCATTATTAATTTTTCCTCCATTGTTGAGCGACTGCTGAAATGATGGCCGGAAAGCTTAATTTCAAGAATATGGACAGAGTACAACAAACTGTCCAGTTTTGCCCGTTGTTTTTACTAGCTTTTTTGGTCCCTGGCAATTTTGACAATTTACAGCATTCTCCCTTGATAACGCAAAAGGTATTGTGGAATTTTGTGTCTCAATTCGGCCCGTAGGGTCGGAGCCGGTCCTCAATGCAAATTTGTTGCGGAGCGTGGGCGTTGCTGAGGCGGGTGTCGTGCGCTTTCGTGTGCATCCGGGATTAGAAGACTCACTTCGGCCCGCGAGTGAGGCGAACGAGCAAGCGGGCCGAAGATGTGAGTCGCCAGGGCGTGAGTGAAAATCGTGGTGATTAACATTTGCGGTCAGCAATGCGGACGTGCCGTTTCTGTTCGGCGCATTCGGTCAGTCTCTAGATTCTGAGCTGAGTACCCTTCATCCAATGCTTTTGATGCAGAGTGTGCAAGGCTAATGCCGGGGATGTGCTCACAGGGGAAAGTAGAGGCATTAACCGGCATGGCCTTGCATACGGAGCGTACCTTATTGCTTCTCAAAGGGCTTTCGGGTGGTGTGTCTCTTCAGTCCCTGAGTTCCTCGCCTCGTACCCTTCACAGTGAGTCGAGGGTATGAGGCGGGGAACTCAGGGGTGAGGTGCCACGGTTCGAGATGCCCGAATAGTGAATATTTACTGCATAGTGCAATGCAGAGCTTGGGAGTTGTGGCGTGCATGATGGTTCGGATTGTGAGGCTGGGATGCTTCAAAAAAACGCTTGACACAATCAATGATTCACTGGTATCAGTTGCGTGAAAGTATGAATGGAATGAAGTTAACCTACATTCGAGGAATACTATGAGCAAGAATGAAGTGCCGCCTGACAGCAGGAGAGTCACTATCTGGTTGTCTGAGGATCTGATCTCTCGCGCAGACAAGTTAGCCGAAAGAGCAGAAATTGACAGGGGCCGGCTTTTGAGAAACATAATTGAGGTTGGAGTCGATGGTCTGGAGAAAACTGGGAAGGTTGGAATACTTCAGATCTCGTTACTCTTGAGAGACATGGGAGACGCGATAGGACAGTGGGTGGAAAGCATAAAACGTGATGGTTTAAAGAAGTTCTGGTCTTAGGCGCGTTAAATAGAAAAAGCCGCGAGCTAGCAACTGTTTGGCGACAGGGCTGACTAGCTCACGGCTCACAGATGTACCCGAGTCCAACGAGGGACAGGGGCAACACTTCATATTAAATTGGAGTGTTCGCCGGGTCAAGTTCTATGCTGGCGATAGCTGAGGATAAATTATCCTCCCTTTGCCGTCATTTGACTTTTAGCCTCTCTGGATCGGGAATCATGCGCGATCTGGAGGGGTTTTTTTATGGCGTACTTAATGGAAGAGCAGGCGCGCGGGAGCGCCCACCCCCCAGGCGGGCAAGCTCGAGCGCTAGGGGCATCGAGTGAGACGGTCGCTTCTCTTGGTATACATCACGAGTTAGCTGTACCCCTGGAGAGCGCGAAGCATGTTCTATGGCGGCTTCGGCGCTATCGTCTGCAATCATATGCAAGAGAAATCATGAGCTTTCAAATGCGAGGTCCCGGACTCGAACATAGGGTTGCGTATTGTCTTCGGGCCATTGCTCCAAAACACCAAACGGTTCAGATTTGGAAAAAGCAGGATCAAGCCCGCTATAAAGGCTTGATGGTCTGCGGCTCGATTTGGGTCTGTCCGGTTTGTGCGGCCAGGATCTCAGATTTTCGCCGGCAGCATCTGACAAAAGCTGTAGATGATTGGACCAGGGCAGGCGGCATGATCTTGATGTTAAGCCAAACGGCGCCTCATCATAGAAACGATCCGTTGAAAGACCTCCTTCTGAAATTTAGTAAGGGCCGGGTGCTTATGCACAATAGGAAAGCTTGGAGGACCTGGGTCGAAAGAAACGGTTTGGTGGGGTCGGTAAGAGCCCTGGAGGTGAACTATGGAATCATGAACGGATGGCACATTCACATTCATGAGCTTTTATTTTTCAAGAATGGATTTCATCCGGATCGTTTCCATGTACACGCTGATCTCTATTATCAATGGGAAAATGCTTGTCACTCCGTGGGCCTGGAAGCACCTACGTTTCATCGCGGTATAAACGTCCAGGATGCCCGTTTTGCGGCGGGATATGCTGCAAAGTGGGGTATCGAATCGGAAATCACAAAAAGCCACGTCAAGCACGCCAAAGGGGGGAATTTCGGACCTTTCGACATGCTTGAGGAATACGGCCAGGGCACGAAAAATTTTGATCGGCTCTTCAGGGAATATGAGGGGGCTTTTCGTGGGAAAAAGCAACTTCAGTGGTCGCATGATTTGTGGAAGCTGCTTCATCCTTGCGGGGAAAAAGAAAAATCAGATCAAGAGGTAGCTGAAAAGATCGAGGATAATGCCGTTTTCCTTGGATCTCTCGACCGTAAGCAGTGGGCCCGGGTTGTCGCGGCTGAAAAAAGAGGTGAGCTCCTGGAAGTTGCGTCCGTTAGGGGATGGAATGGGGTTCTAGAATTAATTGGAAACCTTTTCTGAATGGAGATGAGAAATGAAAAGAGAAGAGCAATTCACCCTGATTTGTTTGATGCATTTCCCATGTTTGGGTTCTGCAGGATCGCAAAAGCAATTCGACAAGATGGTAAAAACGCTTTCTTGCACTGTGTGTGATGATAAGAACGCGGGAGAGTGTACGGGGCGGGGCCTGAAAGGGGTAAAGGTCATGGATTGCATGAACGAGAAACTCAATGATGGGGAGTTTGGCATTATCGGGAACGGTAAAATTTTCGGATAGGGGCTAACTCTCCGAGTTTCTTTTTATATTCATCATTAGCTCAGCGACACTTTAGGGTGGTATCCTCAGTGGACGTTTGCTCGCCAACATACACATGCGGTAAGATGCCTTCTGTCCGGGCAACAGAAAGGGAGGCGTGTATGTTGGGAGGCATTTACTCTAGCGAAAGATGCGAGCTGTGCGGGGTCAGAATGGAAGATAACGGGAAAGATGCCGTTTGCTGTCCGAACCCGAAGCATAAGAAACAGAGGGCAACTAACGTATTCGTTAAATTTCCGGGGGTCTTCAAGCGGTTCAAGGATTATGAGAAGGCATTTCAATTTCTTCACGGCGTCCGATTCAAAACGACTGAAGGGACTTTCGACGAACGGGACTACAAAAAGTCGAATCCGCTAGGCTTCGACAATCTGGCCGAAAAATACCTTGAGATCAAAAAGGAAACAGTGAAGGCCGGGTCATTCACTCATATCAAAAGAGACATCGAGAAGGCCTCGGTGTATTTCGGATCGGCTAATATAAAGGAAATCGGCTACGGAGAAATTGAGGATTTCATACTGCTTCAAAAGGGGATTGCGAGTAAGACTCGGCATAATATCAAGGCAAACATCCATGCCTTCTTCACCTGGTTGGTCAAAAGAAGAGTGCTTCCTAAAGACCAAATGCCCGACTTCCCGGAAGTGAAATTCGAGCTTTCCTGGCGGAAGACGATTACGACCGAAGTGCAGGATTCAATACTCGAAGAGATCAAGCGCATTTGTTGGAACAAAAATCCACGAATTTATATCGCTATCAAGTGGGCCGCTACATACATCATGCTGCGACCTGGAGAGCTTCGGGGGATTTTGGAAGAGGATATCGACCTTGAGCGGGGGGTTGTCTTCGTCAAAAAGCATAAGACCGACCGGCAAACATCAAAAATAAAATGCTTTCCTCTCAATCGGGATGATCTGGAGTTGGTAAAATCACTGTCAAGGGGATTTCCCAAAATGCCTTTCTTCCGTCGTGATCGCGGAGGCGGCGGGAAGTCGGCAGGCACACCATTCGGTAAGCACATTCTTTATGACTACTGGAAGCAAGCATGCAAAAACGTCGGTATTGAGGGAATTGACCTGTACGGTGGGACGCGACATAGTAGTGCAACCGATTTGAGGCGGAAAGGTCTTACTCCAGAAGCGATACAGAACCTTACGGGGCATGACACAAGTCAAGCATTTCGGAGGTATTACCAGGTAGATTTAGACGAGTTGCGGGAAGGCTATGAACTGGTACGCCAGGCGAAGACCTCTGCACCAATTTTGCACCTCCAAAATAGGAAAGCCGACCCATGAAGATCGGCTTCCAGTGCCACTTTACAAATAGGCGGGAGAGGATTTGAACCTCCGACCTCCACCGTGTGAGGATGGCACTCTCACCGCTGAGTTACCCGCCCCCAAGCTCCCGCAAACCACTCTTGCGGGATAATGTTCTATCGCCATTCTTTATATCCGATACCTTTGCCTAACGCAATAAAAAGCAGTCGCCAGTGGACAGTGGTCAGTGGTCAGAAAAAACAACTGTTGAGCAGCCTGCATGAATCCGCTTCGATCCCAAGAAGCTCACGGATCGTTTCTACGGTTCCTCCACGGCAAAGATGCCACCAACCGCCGATATAGACGGGCCGCTCGGGGCTGAATCTTTGGAGGGCGGACGTTATTTGAGACGCCATATGTTTTTCCCTCTCCTGCCAGAACAGGGGATCGGATGATGGCGTTTCAGGCAGTGAAGGCCCTCCTGCGATTCTTTTTGAGGCCCGGGCATACAGGGAGGAAACAGTCGGCCCGGCGCTATCGAGTCCCAGGAGTCGCTCGATATTTTCGGCTGAAATCATTTCCGGCCATGTCTCGATCCATTTGCGGCTAAACTCGGAGTAGTCCGCCGCAATAACGTGTCCCCGGGTTTTTTTCGCGTATGCCGCAGAGGCCCTGTACTCGTAGGGAATGCTTATCTGGCGAAGAATCGCACAAATTTGCGCGTGTTTCATCGCGAAGCCGAAATCAATGTTGAGTTTTTGAGACACCATTTGAACGCGTTTGAGAAACAGCTTTCGAAGTTCGGTTGAGCGTTCTTTTCGGAATTTCAGGGCAAAGGGGCTGATTTCCACCAAAATGAGGTCCGGTCTGTGATCCTCAAGGAAAACGCTGGTCTTGGAAAAACCTTTTGGGTCATGGTGAACCGTCCCCAGCAGTATCAGTCCTGAACTAATTCGGGGAAAAGGCAATTTAACTCCTGGAAATGATTTATATTCAGCTCAGCCTTCAAAGAGGGGTTCTTGTAGCTGACGAAATGAATGCCGGTTGCCAGTGCCAGGGCCTCGTCCACCCTTGAATCGCCTATATAGAGGACATGCTCCGGCCCGACCTTGAAAGCGGCGAATATTTTCTCCATTATTTCGGGATGAGGCTTGGGGTTGCGAACGTCGGAGGCTGACACGACCAGGTCGAAATACTCTCTCAGGTTGTATTGCTTCAGTAGTTCCAGGGTAGAAACCGTGCGGTTTGTCGCCAGCGCGGTCTGAAAATTCTTATTGGCAAGTTTTAGAAAAGGGACCAAGCCGGGTTCACAGGTCAGGTAGTTGTTGAAAGGGCCAAAGTCGATAGTTTTTAAATACTCGAAGGCCCGGTCGAAATCCTCGCCCTGCCCCCCGGTCAAATAGATCAGCGACTCGCGAACAGGGTGCATATGTATGAATTCGTACTGGTCCTCCGTGACCGGGGGACCACTGATGATCTTCATGATATGAGTATAGAATTGGATATTGGCCTCTCGTGAATCGAAAAGGACCCCGTCGCAATCCAGTGCGATTACCTTGAGGTTGCCGACTTTGGCCAGAAATGTTTTCCCTGCTCCGTTGCTCTTTTCTTTTTTCATTTTATCGCGATCCGTAGCGGACCTCCGTTTCTTTTATTATGATTAAATAATTGCCGCAGGCTGCTTTTCATACTAATAAGGGGAGTATGAGGATTCTGGAATGAAAAATCAATTCGATTATCTTGTAATCGGCAGCGGCATTGCCGGTCTAACTTTCGCCCTGAAAGCGGCTCGGAGCGGATCGGTAGCAATTGTAACAAAAAAAGACAGGCTTGAAACCAACACTAATTACGCGCAGGGCGGAATAGCCTGTGTTGTGGGGCAGGACGATTCATTCGATCTCCACGTCCAGGACACCTTGGAGGCGGGAGACGGACTGTGTCATCCCGAGGTGGTGGATTTTGTCGTAAAAACCGGCCCGGACCGGATCGGGGACCTTCTGGCGCTGGGTGTCGCGTTCAACCGGGGGGCTGAGCCGAACTCATTCGACCTGGGAAGAGAAGGCGGGCACAGCCGAAATCGGATTCTCCATGCCCAGGATATGACCGGCAGGGCTGTTGAAAAGGTTCTGATTGCCGCCGCGGAATCGGACCCCAATATCGTTATCTTCGAAAACCATATGGTTCTGGACCTGATAGTCCAGCAGCAATCGATGAAAGCCGGTTCTCTGGATCTTTACCAGAAGGACATATGCCGTGGCGCATACATTCTCGATATAGCCGGAGAACAGATTCATACTTTTGTGGCAAACTCCGTTCTTCTTTGCACCGGGGGGGCGGGCAAGGTCTATCTCTACACAAGCAATCCCGACGTAGCAACAGGGGACGGGCTGGCCATAGCATACCGGGCAGGGGCCAGGCTGGCGAACCTGGAATTCGTTCAGTTTCATCCCACCTGTCTCTATCATCCGACGGCCAAAAACTTCCTGATCTCCGAGGCGGTCCGGGGCGAGGGAGGCAGGCTGATCGACCGCCGGGGCCGGGCCTTTATGGAGAAATATCATCCTCTCGGGGATCTGGCGTTTCGCGATATTGTGGCTCGCGCGATAGACACGGAAATGAAGAGGACCGGAGACGATTGTGTTTTCCTGGACATCAGCCACAAGGGCGGTGAATTCCTCAAAGAGCGATTCCCGAACATCCTCCAGAAGTGCCTGTCCCTGGGAATCGACATCACAAAGGACCCTATCCCCGTTGTTCCGGCGGCTCATTACATGTGCGGAGGGATCATCACCAACGCAGCGGGACGCACAACGATCCAGAACCTCTATGCTATCGGTGAGTGCGCCTGCACGGGGTTGCACGGCGCAAACCGCCTTGCAAGCAATTCGCTGCTGGAAGCGATGGTTTACGCTCACGCGGCCGCTTTGGAGTGCACCGGACAAATCCAGTCCTGGCGGAGCCGTAGTCTTCCGGAAGTGCCTGACTGTTCGGAAAGAATCGCCACTCAGAATTCATCGAGCAATGAAATGGTAATGATAGCGCACAATTGGGACTTTATCAGAAGACTGATGTGGAACTACGTCGGTATCGTCAGAACTGACAAGAGGCTCGACCTGGCCCTCACCCACATAGTGCAGATAAGGGCGGAATTAAGGGAGCACATGCCCAATATTCCGCTGAACGGCGACCTTGTGGAACTTCAGGGGCTTGGCCTGGTGGCCGAGCTTATCATCAGGTGCGCAGTTCGGAGGAAGGAGAGCCGGGGACTGCACTTCAATGTGGACCATCCCGAAAAAGACGATTCCAACTGGCTCCAAGACACTGTCGTTAGGAAAAATCCAGCGGAAGAATTCATTTCAACGGTGCGGTTCAGGACAGATGAGCCGGCTTCCGGGCAGGGCCGGCCTCTTTCGTTTCTGCATCTATGACCGGTTCGGCGGAATCGTGGAACGGGGCCTCGATAAGCTTTGGAGCGTTCTGGTTCTGTTCTATCCGCATAGTGAGCATTCCGCCCATTATGCTGATTTCATAGTTCCTGTCCGCTCTGCCAAACGAGTCCTTTAGTTTGTTTAGCTGCTTTTTTGCCTTCCTGTAAATATAGACCATGCTGGCTGCGAAGAGCCCGACAATGAGCAAAAAGACCCAGCCCGGCGTGGAGATAACCTTGCCGATAAACATGATTATTCCCATGATGCCAAAAACGAACAAAACCTGAAGCCCAATGATCATGTAGAGATAATAGACGCCCTGGTCTATCGTGGGTTCGCGATCTGTCCCGCTTTTGGCCGCTGCGGGCTCGGGGCCCGGCCCTTCTTTTTTTCTATTGCTCAAGCGGCGAAACCACATATCTTCAATGTTCCCCTGGTTGTAAGAATTGCGCTCGGGTTTGTTCATCAGTTGGGGCAGCAAGCATATGCGGGATGGGATTTTGTTCCAGCATTTCTCTTTTTATTCGATATTTTTCAATCTCCATCTGATTGGTAAGCATCTGTTTTGACAGCCTGTAGCGAAGATAAATCACCCAAACGAGCAATCCTCCAACGAACATGGACACTCCCATAAAAAACCAGGGATAATTCTTTACCGCGCCAAAGAAAGAACCGGCCAGATCGCCGAGGATCGACGGAATTAACCATAAAATAAGCATGGACATGACAATCATGAACCCAACGCCCAAAATCGAGAAGTTCTTCGAAACGCTGAGGAAAGTGCTAAAACGGGTTTTGTTCAGCCCCGTGTCCTCATGAATTTCTTCTTTGGGGCCTGCTCCGTTTAAAAGGATTAGCCAGACCTGGGCCATGAAGAAGAGCATCAGGATAAGACCAAGAGGCATTCCGACGGCCAGCAGAATCCAGGCCCGGTAGTTGAACGGCACCATTTCGGATTCGAGTTGGGTAGTATAATTTTTAAGAGAACCAAAGTTGTTTTCAAACAACATTTTCTCATAGGAACTCAGGGCGGGGCCGGGACTTTCGTAAATTTTTCTCCCCTCGGAGTCCAGGATCGAAACCCTGGATTTAAGACCCGACTGGTTAAAGGTGGCAACAAAAATTCCCAGCTGAAGCAAGAGGAGCAAAATGGTCCCTATCGCCAATATTCGCTTTGGATATTTTGCGTCATCGAAAAACTCGGAAAGAGACAAACTTTTGAGCATATCCACTTCCAAAACAATTTCTTTAAAAATTTTTAGACAACCGATTCCCAAGCTAAGTCACGTGCATCCGGAAAGCTAACATTGCGTGATGCAGCGAGTCAATTAAAAACACCCTACAGCACCGGCCGGCGATATAAGACCAATGAATCCTGTTGAGCGACTAAGGAATTAGAGGTAAAAGAGGCAGGGCTGTTGATTCCCGGTGAGGGAGGGGCCCTTGTTCAAACTACTCATGCTGGAGGGTCGAGTATGCTTAAGCACGTGGTATTTTTGAAATTCAAACAGGGTGTGCCTGATTCCGCCATAGCCGAGATGGAGGATGGACTCGCGGAACTTCCGGGAATTATCCCGGAAATAGTGGAATTCCAGTCAGGAAGGGATGTGGCGCATTCCGAGAGATCTTACGATTTCGCACTGGTGTCGGCGTTTGAGAATCTTGAAGCGATGCGCCGCTATCAGGTTCATCCCGCGCATCAGAAGGTGCTGGATAAAATCAAGGGGCTTTGCAATAGTATACTTGCCGTTGACTTCGAATATGTGTTATAAGAAACATGTAAAAGCTGGTTCGATATTTTGAATTCCTCGGAGATCGGTCTTTCGCCAATGTAAGGGAAAAGCGGTTCCAAGGTAAGTTCGAAGTGCCGCAACCCCGTGCAAAAAACCTCAATAAATCGTTAGGAGTAGTTCCAATGGCGGAAGGCAAAGTGAAATGGTTCAATGACAGCAAGGGCTACGGATTTATCGAAACTGATAGTGGACACGACATCTTCGTTCACTTCAGCGCGATCGATTCATCCGGTTTTAAATCCCTGAGCGAAGGCGAACGAGTCAGTTTCGTTGAAGAAAAAGGCAATAAGGGACCTCAAGCCACTCTAGTAAAAAAGATCTAACCATATCGATCTGAGAAAGAAAGACCGGAGCCCAAAAAGCTCCGGTTTTTTTAATTATTCACGCGATGACTCCCTTTTCGGCCAACCCGCGGAGCAGAAGATGAAAATAAATAAGGCCCGCGTAATCACGCCATTTTGACATAATAATTTTGAGTTCGGCATCCGAGAGCCTCCCCTCCGGATTAAGCCATCGGTTAAGGGCAGCTCTGGCCCCGGTATCTCCCTTCGGGAACACGTTCAACCTCCCCAGTCCTCTTAAAAGAACATAATCGGCGCTCCACCTGCCTATACCACGAAATTTCACCAGCTCGGCAACAACGGATTCGTTGTCCATCTTCTCGAAATAATCAATGGACAGACCTCGCTCGATGATGGTCTGTGCGCACTCGACAAGCGCCCTGGCCTTATTGGACGACATGCCGGCCTTTTTTACCTCTTCGGCCCGGAGCCCGGCAAGACAATGGGCTGAGGGAAAAAGGTAACAGGGCCTTTGACCGCAATCGAAGACATCACCGTAAGTTAGGGCCAGACGGTTGAGAACGCTGATCCCGGCATCCAGGGAGATTTGCTGAAAGACTATGGCGTTAGCGATTGCCTCGAAGAGTGTAGGATATAGAGGCGGCTTTACTCCCCTGAATCTTTCCACAAGGGGCCCTAAATGCGGGTCTGCCTGCGCCATTGCGTAAAATCCGCCCAGGCTGACATTCAACCCTAACAAGCGGGTGATAGCCGTCCTGGCTGCCAAACCGGTTTGTGATGATGGACTCTTGCAAAAAAGACTCACCCTCAACTCGGGCCGCTCCGCAGGTCCTTCCTGTTCCACGCTCACCGTAACGATCTGCGACCCCAGGGGCATTACACGCCGGTATGTTGTTGCGTCCAGGGAATCGATCCTGTTGGCCTCTCGGCGGCGAAGGACCCATGCCGTCAGGTCCAGCCTGAATGGGGCGGGGGCGCGCAGGCTGAATTGAATGGCTTTCATGACGAATTTTTTACCCCATTATCTGCCCCCGCTTTAGCTCTTGACATCTTCATGATTGTGTGATCTCCAACTACTTACAAAATAATGAGTCTCCCGTCTCTGGCCACTATGGAAATGCCGGGCTTTCCCGGATCGTGGAAGGCACTTCCCCTAACAGGAGGTTGTAATGAGCTATCAAATCATTGACGGATGTCCGTCCACAATGGGTGATGACTACCAGTTGAACACCATTTCCATACTGAGAAGCGCTGCGAAAACCTATCCGGACGTTGAGGTTGTTTCCAGGAATAAAGACGGCAGCGTCTTTCGCTACAACTATCAACAGGTGTACGAGAGAATTCAAAAACTCGCCAATGCGCTGAGAAAACTCGGCGTGAAGCCCGGTGATCGTGTTGGCGTGATGGAATGGAATACTTACAGGCACTTTGAACTCTATTTCGCCATTTCAGGTCTGGGCGCCGTTGTTCTACAGATGAACCTGCGGCTCTCTCCCGTCGATGTCTCCTATGTGGTCAATCACAGCGAGGCCAAAATAATCGTGGTAGGGGATTCGTTAATTCCTATGATCGAGGCCATTGCCGATCAGGTTCAGACGGTTGAGGGATATGTGGTCATCACGGACGGGAAATTGGATGAAATACCGACCAGTCTCAAACCTGTATACAGTTACGAAGCGTTGCTGGAAAATGAAGAGGCCCATTACGACTGGCCGATGATTAACGAAAAGTCGGCCTACAGCGCATGTTACACCAGCGGCACAACCGGAAAACCAAAGGGCGTCTACTATTCACACCGGTGTATCTATTTGCATACCATGGCCATGGCGATGGTGATGAGCTTGAGCTTAAAGGATGTCATCCTGCAAGCTGTTCCCATGTTCCACGCGCAGGGATGGGGAGTATGGCTCGCAGCTCCTTTGGTGGGCGCCAAGCTTGTTTTTCCCGGAAGATATACCATGGATACCACCAATATATTGGTGGATCTCATGGTGACCGAGAAGGTGACCTTCAGTTGCGGTGCGCCTTCCATAATGATGCCGATGCTCGAATACATTGGGACACTGCCTGAAAAGCCCGATTTTACAGGCCTTCGAATGGTCTCCGGAGGTACGGAACCTCCGTTGTCAATGATGAGAGGGTACTGGGAGCTTGGCAAAGTAGAAATTGTGCATGCTTACGGCGCTACCGAAACCGCACCTCTTTTGTCTGTCAATCAATTCAAGCCGACCCTGAAAGGATGGTCAAAGGAGCAAGAATGGGAAAACCAGAAGAGACAGGGACTGCCTCTTGCCGGGCTCGACTGTAAAATCGTAGGTATGGACGGCAGGGAAGTACCCAGGGATGGACAGGCAGTGGGTGAATTGCTGGTGAGAGGCCCTTGGGTGGCATCCTCCTACTACAACGACTCGCGCTCGGAAGAGTGTTTTGTGGATGGTTACTGGGCCAGCGGTGATGCCGGGACGGTCGATAAAAACGGGTATATCAAGATTACCGACCGGCTAAAAGACGCAGTTAAGAGTGGTGGTGAGTGGATATCCTCCATCGATCTGGAGAACTGTATCATGTGTCACGAAGGCGTCCTGGAGGCGACAGTAATTGGTGTGCCGCACCCTAAATGGCAGGAAAAACCGCTGGCGCTGGTTGTCTTGAAAGAAGCAGCAAAAGGCGTAATCAGCAAGGAGGATTTACTCGATCGCGTACGCGACAAGTTTGCCAAATGGCAACTGCCTGAAATTATTTTTGTGAACGAAATTGCCAAAACCAGCGTCGGCAAATTTGACAAAAAGGTTATGCGCCATCAGTATAAAGACTTCTTCCATGCGGACACATTGAAACACATTTGATGGCTTTTAAAGGCGAAAAATACGAGCCGCGTTTTCTCCCCGTATGGCGTCCATTTCGAGGTCCTGCAGGCCGGACTGCTTTATTTCAGTAAAATAGCGCTTTGGAGAAAGCAGGGGATAATCGCTGCCGAAAAGAATCCTGTCGGCCCCGGCCACATCGGCTGCGACCCTGTAGATATCGTTTTTGTAGACAAAGGGGGAAGCCGCTGTATCGTAATAGATGTTTGCAAGAAGCCCCGGGGCCTGTTTTTTCAAAAGCTCGTAAAAGAACAGGCCGCCGCCCCAGTGCGCAAATATCAGTGTGGCTCCGGCGGCGGCCTTTGCCATATTATAGTATAAATCAAGACCAAACGGAGCTTTGCCCGGGTACTCATGGCCGACAGGTTCGTTCGCATGCACGAGGAGCGCGAGATCTTTTTCTCTGCATAGAGCTGCAATTTGCTTGAAATTGTCTAAAACCCGTTCCATATTGCCGCCGGCGGAGTAGATGGCGAGTTCTCCGAACCCCCGAGCCCCGTCGAGACATAAACCTTCCGCTTCTTTTCCGCAGCGATCCGAGAAAAGATTGAGACAGGCCAAGGGTAGAAGTCGGTCGGGGAACCTTGCGGCGGCCTGGAGCACATAATTATTGTGACGCGCCAGCAGTTCTGCGGTTCGCCAGGGGAACCCGAATACGACCGAGCGGTCTATCCCGTTTTCATCCATCGACTGGATAAGCATTTCAACAGATGCTATTTTCGAATCGGTCGAACCGTATAGAAGCTGGAATTCAGGTTCGTCTCGAAAAAAAAGGTCTCGCCCGCCGGCGATAGCGGGAGGGAAAATATGGGTATGGACATCTATAATCAAGTTGGAATACTCCATTGCAGGGTGGTGGGATTTTTAATTACGTTCAATGCCCGGTGACATTAACATGCAAGGGAGCAAGGCGCAAGGCGTGAGGTGTGAGGTGAGGGGGAGTCTTTCCGCTTCCTGCTTCTCGCTTTATTTCTTCCAAGGAGCTGCAATGCCGGAAAAAATAGAAACCGTTGCGCAAAGAGTTATTTTTGAGGCCGGAGAGCTTATTCGCCGGCACATTGGAAGTGTTGCCCAATCCTGGGTCCATACGAAGGGGCCTTCAGATTACGTGACCGAGATAGATAAGAAATGCGAGGGACTTATCACGGAGGCCATCCGGAAGAATTTCCCCGATCATCACATTATGGCTGAAGAAACTGACAACGATGGTTTGCAGCCGGGGTACACATGGGTAATCGACCCTGTGGACGGCACAACCAATTTTATCCACGGCTTTCCATTTGTTGCCGTCTCCATTGCAGTGTGCCTCGAAAAGGAACCGATTTTGGGGCTGGTGCTCGACCCTGTTCGAAACGAGCTGTTTTCAGCAAAAAAAGGAGGGGGGGCGTGGCTTAATGGATCGAGACTTCCCGGGCGTGAAAAAGTGGAGCTCAACCAGGCGCTGGTTGCGACCGGGTTTCCATTCAGGAGCCAGGAATACATGGATAATTACCTGATGGCTTTCAAAGCGATTTCCATGCGGGTAAGCGGAGTCAGGCGGGCCGGGGCCGCAGCGCTCGATCTGGCATATCTGGCCGCCGGACGAGTGGATGGTTTCTGGGAAATCGGGCTGAAGGCCTGGGACATAGCCGCCGGCGCCCTTCTGATCAAAGAGGCCGGCGGAACGGTCAGCGATTTCCAGGGGGAGGACAATTACCTCTTAAATGGAAACGTCGTCGGGGGCGTCCCGCTAGTCTACCCCTTTCTGCTCGATCAGGTGCAGAAATGGCTGGTCCCGGCGCTGGAAGGGCCGCATTGATCGATCAGGCCGTCTGGCCGGGAGGCGCAATACTCATGGCCATCAGTTTCTTAGTGCTTTCGAATATTACTTCCATCTTCCTCGGGGAGATGACCTTGGCGACTACGCCGATCCCGAAGCCCTGGTGCCGCAACAGTGCCCCTTCTTTATAGGCGTCGGCGATCTTGTATTCCGGGACACCCTCCCTGCTTGCATCGAGCAGAAGCTGCCGCCAGTCCTCGTCGGTTTTAGGCCTGGATATTCCTTTGTAGAGGACCGAGGGAAGCATCTCTTCTTCGTCTTCGCCTTCTTCCAGCAGAAGGTCGTCTTCGCCTGCGAAATCAAGCTCATCGGTTTGCTCGAACTCAAGTCCTGAATCGTCTTCAAAGTCGTCCATCATCGGGTCGCTTTCCATATCATCCTTGGGCATATCAAATTCCTCACGTTGTGCTGCTTATTAGACGAAGTCCCGTTTATTGGAACTCTGGTAAAAGGTCAAGACTTTTATTGTAATTCCTCCTCGGTTGCGAGTCCATATTTCAGGAGACGGTACCGGAAGGAACGAAAGGAGATCCCCAGCAGTTGGGCGGCTTTCAACTTTGTGCCGCCTGTCTGGTGCAGTGCCTGCTGGAGCAGCCGCTTTTCAATTTCTGCCATGTGCTGGTCCAGGTCGAAACGTTCAAAAGGAATTTCTGAAACTATGGAGATGGGCGCCTGTTCCTGTTCCTGTTCTTTTCGTCTGTGCATCGAAAGCGTAAGGGAATCGGGCAGGATAATCCTTGAGGATTCCATCGCCACGCCGCGTTCGATTATGTGTTCGAGTTCCCTCACATTCCCCGGGAATTCATAATTGCAGAGTATATCCAGGGCATATGTAGAGATTTTGTGGATATCTTTGCCGAAATCCTTTGTGAACTTCGACAGGAAGTGCTGGGCAAGCAAGGGGATGTCCTGACGGCGCTCTCTCAGAGGCGGAATGCGGATAGGGAGCACATTCAACCGGTAATAGAGGTCCTCGCGAAAAGTCTTGTCGATCACCATCTGTTCGAGATCGCGGTTGGTGGCCGAAATTATTCGCACATCCACCGAAATGTCTTCGGTCCCGCCGATCATTTTAATCGTCTTTTCCTGGACGAGCCTGAGGAGCTTGACCTGAAGCAGAGGGGATAGTTCTCCAATTTCATCGAGGAACAGGGTGCCCCCCTGTGCAGCTTCGACGAGCCCCTTTTTGTTGGCCGTAGCTCCGGTGAAAGCTCCCTTTTTGTAGCCGAAGAGTTCGCTTTCAACCAGGTTTTCCGGAACACCTCCACAGTTTACGGTCACTAAAGGTAGATCCCGCCTCGCGCTCCGGCGGTGGATTGCTTTGGCTACAAGCTCTTTGCCGGTGCCGCTTTCGCCGGTGACCACCACATTGCTGGCGGTTTTGGCCACGCGCTGAATACTCTCATAAATCTTGCGCATCGGAGGGCTATCTCCGATAAGGCAGCCAAAATAGAGGGGACCCTCCCCCTCCTTGTTCATTGCATGATCGTCCCCTCTGTTGCTAAGCGCATTGGAAATAACCGAAAGGATTTCTTCGTTATTGAACGGCTTGGGAAAGTAATCGTAGGCCCCTTCGTTCATCGCTTCTACGGCCAGTTCGGTGCTGGCGTAAGCAGAGATCATCATCACAATGGTTCGAGGGGAGATTGCCTTGCACTGTTTGAGGACTTCGAGCCCGTTGACGGGCTGCATCCGGATATCGGTTATAACGAGATCGAATGATTCTGCCTGGATTTTGTTGAGCGCTTCCGATCCGCTTTCAGCACATTGAACGTCGTAGCCGTGCTTTAGCAGCAGGATTTCGAGAAGCTCCCGCATGCTCCTTTCATCATCGACGACAAGAATTTTATGGGGGATTTCCTGTGGCATTCGATTATCCGGTATAAACGATCCTGCCTCCCATTAGCGTCATAACCGCTTTGCCCTGCACTTCCATGCCGGCGAACGGGCAGTTTCTGCTCTTCGATTTGAATCGATGGACATCGATTGTATATTTAACTTCAGTGTCGATAAGAGTCAAATCGGCAGGCATTCCTCTGCGCAAGGAGCCCAAAGGGATTGCAAGGATCCGGGAAGGGTTGCACGATACCTTTGCGACTGCTTCCATAGGGCTGAGGATTCCATTTCGCACGAGCCCCAAAATGAGTGGCAGGGACGATTCCAGACCAATCATGCCATTTGCTGCGTATTCGAATTCGAGGTCCTTTTCGACAGCACTGTGAGGAGCATGGTCCGAAGCGATAACATCGATGGTCCCATCGGCCAGCCCGGCCTTTACCGCCTCAACGTCCCCAGGCCTCCTCAGCGGGGGATTGACCTTGTAGACCGTGTTGAAGGTGGAGATCAGTTCATCGTCAAGCGTAAAATAATGAGGTGCTGTCTCTGCGGTGACCGGGACCCCGCGTCTTTTTGCCTCGCGTATGAGCGCCACTGAGCCGGCAGTGCTGATATGAGCCAGGTGAAGCCTGGCGCCGGTGAGTTCGGCAAGAAGCATGTCGCGGGCCACCATAATCTCTTCAGCCGCCTTCGGTATGCCTCTTAGGCCCAGCCTTGTCGATACGGGGCCCTCATTCATAAGACCTGCACAGCAAAGATCCAGGTCTTCGCAGTGACTTATGACCAGCAGTTCGAATGTCTTGGCGTAGTCGAGGGCGCGTCTCATCAGCAAGCTGCTCATCACGGGCCGGCCATCGTCGGATACTGCGACGACGCCTGCTGTCCGAAGCTCCCCGTATTCGGAAAGATTTTTGCCTTCGAGCCCCTTGCTAATGGCGCCGACGGGGAATACGCGGCAGGACCCCTCATCGCGGGCTTTTTCGAGTATGTATTGGGTTACTGCGGCGCAGTCGTTTACCGGGCGCGTATTGGGCATGCACGCAACAGAGGTGAATCCTCCCGCTGCCGCTGCCAGAGTGCCCGATGCGATGGTCTCTTTGTATTCTTCTCCCGGTTCACGAAGATGCACATGCATGTCGATCAGACCCGGAACGATCCATTTGCCGTTTGTATCGATCTGCTCGAATTGCGGTAGCCTCGAAGATCCCAGTTCGATGTTCGCGCTTATTTCGGCTATGGTTCCGTTCTCGATGAGAACGTCCATTACTGCGTCCAATCCCTGCGCCGGATCGATCACCCTGCCATTGCGCAGAATAAGATTAGCCGGATTTGATTTTGCTTCCATCATCACTCCAGTATCCGTATATATTACCTTTGCGCGAGCAAAAACAACAAGGCCATCCTGACGGCAACACCATTTGTTACCTGGTCCAGGATAACCGAATGGGGCCCGTCGGCGACTTCAGGACTTATTTCAACTCCCCGGTTCATTGGGCCGGGATGCATGATCAAGACGTCTTTTTTTGCCATCTTGAGTCTTTCGGCGTTTATGCCATACCAGGTGGAATATTCGCGCATGGAGGGGAGCATCATCTGCTGCTGCCTCTCCTTTTGAAGACGCAGAACCATTATAACGTCGGCATCGGGGATGCATTGTTCCAGGCGGTAGGACACCTCGGCCCCCATCTCTTCGATGTTTGGGGGAATTAGTGTGGCGGGGCCGCATACAACCACTTTTGACCCCATTTTCTTCAGCCCCCAGATATTGGAACGGGCCACACGGCTATGGAAAATGTCTCCGACGATAACCACGTTCAAGCCGTCGAGTCTTTTCTTTTTATCGAGAATAGTCAGCATGTCGAGCAGCGCCTGGGATGGGTGCTCGTGCATTCCGTCCCCCGCGTTGATTACCGAGGCGGTGGTATGGGCCGCGAGCATATGAGGCGCGCCGGAGGCCGAATGGCGAATTACAAAGACGTCGGGTCTCATTGCGTCGAGGTTTTTGAGAGTGTCGAGCACGGTCTCACCCTTGACTATCGAGCTGGTTGAGGCCGTTATCGAGTAAGTGTCTGCGCTAAGCCGCTTTGCAGCTATATCAAAGGAAGTGCGGGTCCTGGTGCTCGGTTCATAAAAAAGGTGAACGATAGTTTTCCCTCTCAGGGTCGGAACCTTCTTGATGGACCTCTCATTGATTTCCTTGAAAGAACGGGATAAATTGAGGATGTATTCAATTTCTGCGACCTCCAAGTCGCGAATTCCCAGAAGGTCTTTCCGCTTAAAGCCCATAAGAGTCCCTCACGAGGTCCCGCTGAACCTCTTTTCAATCATCGAGTTAAGCACGTTTAGCTGCTGTTGGGGGAAATCCCTGCGCCATGTGCCGGTTTTCTGAATTTATTAACCTATTAGTTTACCACGATCAGACCGCCGGACGGTAATTCAAAATCACCCGAACCAGAAATTTCAGATTTTAGATTTGAGATTTTAGATTGGAAGACACGAAGTTTTTCCTTGTTGCACTTTTTGATGAAATTTTTTTAATTTTAGTATTAAAATATACAAAGGGGAGCAAAAGAGAGCGAAGAGCAAAAATCGTGCATTCCGTTTTCTTCCAGTTTAGTGCTTCCCGCTGTTGTTTAAAAGTTGGTCAAACCATGCTGTTCCGCGCCGGTCGATGTTCGCCGGTTCCAACGGGACGGCATATTTTTTTCGAAAGGAGTTGGAATGCAGAGAATCCCCATCACCAAGACAGGTTATGAAAAGCTTAAAAAAGAATTGAAGCGGTTGCAAAAGGAAGAGCGCCCTTCAGTCATCAAGGCTATAGAGGAAGCTCGAGCTCACGGGGATATCTCTGAGAATGCCGAGTACGAAGCAGCCAAGGACAAACAGGGAATAATCGAGGGAAAGATCCTGGATTTGACCGATAAGGTGGGGCGCTCGGAAATACACGATCTTCCGCAGGATGTAGATGGCAGAGTCATCTTTGGCTGTGTGGTGATGGTGGAAGATCTCGAAACCGGCGAGGTTAGCTCATACCGGCTGGTTGGCCCCTATGAAGCTGATGTCCTGGAGGGAACCATATCTGTTACTTCTCCAATAGGAAAAGCCCTGATCGGCCGGGAAGAGGGCGATGAAGTAAAAGTCCAGACCCCCAAAGGAATCCGAAACATCGAAATACGCGAAATCCAGCCGTAAAAGGAACCGGAAAAAAATATCAGTGAAGCAGCCATAACCATCCGGCCGCCATCGCCAGTGTCGATAGTGTAACCGGCACGCCTATACGGGCGTGCATCTTCCATGATATATGAACGTCCAGTTTGGACGCCTGTTCCGCAACGATAATATTGGCAATGCTTCCGAAAAGCAGCAGGTTGCCCGCCAATGTGCTGGCCAGGGCCAGAGCGGGCCCCGCAGTGGAATGCGTGGCAACTGGAAGCAGCAGCATGACGGCCGGGACATTGGATACCAGGTTCGAAAGCAGGACAGTGACGCCGAACAGCCAGGGTAGTGACTTCAAATGTATGCCCAAGTCCTGCAGAATGCCAAAGAACACGCTCAGCAATCCCGATGTTTCAATAACGTGGTTGACGATAAACAGACCGATAAACAGCACCAGGATCTCCCAATCGACCAGCCGCAGGAGGTCGTGGGAGGCCATTCGCCTGCTGCTTAGCAAAGCGCCGGCCGCACACAGGGCCAAGACGTCCTGTGGCCATGAAGTGAAGAGGAATGCCAGCACCAGGAGTGTGACAACTCCAAGTCCTTTTCCTGCCTGCCAGGTGTTAAAATGATTTTCGGAGACCTTCGGAACGGGAACCGGCCTTGTCCATTTACCTGCTGAGCAGTAGCTTATCACCAGCCAGACGGCTATAAGCCCGGCAATGACCGGAGGGGAGGCAAGCAAGAGGTAACCCGTAAATGGAACGTGAAGTGCTTGCCCGATGAGCATGTTCTGAGGGTTGCCTATGAGCGTGGCTGCTGATCCCACATTCGCCGCGCAAGCGAGTCCGAGTAGATAGGGTATGGGGTCCAGACCTCGGCGGGCGCACCCCTCGATCAGTACCGGCGTCATAGCCAGGCAGCAGACGATATCGTTGGCGAGCACCGCTGAAAGAAGGCCGACCACTCCTACCAGGAGGGCCAGAAGTGTCCGCGGGGATACCTGCAGGCTTGCAAGACGATGTCCTAGACGGGTGTAAAACCCGCTCAGACGGAGCTGAGACGATACGACCATAAAACCGAAGAGCAAGGAGATAGTCGGTACATTGACCGCCTCCCAGGCCGCCTCGGGGCTGATCTTATGTGTGGCGACGAGTGCAATTGCGCCCAATAACGCCACACCCGCACGGTCCAGCGCAGACCATGGAATCCCTCCAAGCATCATTCCCGCATAGACGCCCGCAAAAACAGCGAGCACTACGGCGTCCATTTAATTTTACTCCACAACGAATAGTCGAAATATCTCGCTGCCTGCCCAAGACTGTCGATTTCGGACGGTGCCCGTGGCCTCCGCCGCTTTGCCCTGATAAATAAACGGCTGCTGCGCAAGCTTCTACAAGGCTGTATACCACACGGTCGGGAGCCGTGACAAACGTATGTATTTTCTCTGGCCGAAACAAAATTTCGCCGCTGCGCTTTTTGGCCTTTAAGTGCTTACTTTCGGGATATAAAATAAGTGAAATTTCTAGCGGACGATGCGCGTGCTGTTAGAGGAATGGAAAGAATAGATGAGATTAAGATGGTTGCTTGTTAGCTCTTTTTTTTCAATTTTGTTTTTTACAGGGACTGCCCATGCGGGCCATGCCGATGCCGGCGGCCTCGGCATGGTTTGGGCGATTATCTCCATTTTCCTGGGAGGAATGGCGCTCAATCTTACCCCGTGTGTCTATCCGCTCATACCCGTGACAATATCGTACTTCAGCGCCAAGTCTTTGGCCATGAAGTCTGTGGAAGGCGGGCAATCCGCGCCGGTGCAGCAAAACGGGCGCGGAGCGATTTTAATAAGCGCGCTGCTCTATACTCTGGGAATAGCGATAACAAACTCGATGCTGGGGGTTTTCGCCGCCCTCTCGGGGCGTCTTTTGGGGACACTGCTCGAAAACCCGGCTACTCTTGTGGTGGTCTCCGTGATCATGGTCGTTATTGCCCTGAGCATGTTCGATGTCTGGGAATTGCGGCTGCCCGCATGGATAATCGGTGCGGCTGCCAGAAACTACGCCGGTTACCTCGGAAGCCTTTTCATGGGATTGACTTTGGGCATAGTCGCCGCGCCGTGCATCGGTCCCTTTGTCGCCGGGGTCCTGATCATGGTCGCCAACAGCAGGGACCCGGTTTTCGGGTTTTGGATCTTTTTCGCCCTGAGCCTTGGAATGGGGTTTCCGCTTTTCGTCCTTGCCTTGCTTTCCGACCGCTTGACCATGCTCCCAAAATCCGGTGAATGGATGCTCTGGGTGCGCAGAGTCATGGGGTGGGTGATGATAGGGGCGGCCGCATATTTCGTTGCCCCCATAATGCCCGAACTTGCTGCGCTGGCGCTGATTTCGGTTATTGCCCTGGCGGCAGGGATTCATCTAGGCTGGGTGGATCGAAGCGGGGCAGGGTCCGCCGCCTTTTATCGGATCAAAAAGGGCATTGGGGTCGTCTGCATCGTCGCCGCATGCGCTATCATATGGTATGCTATTCCGAGCGAGGGCGTGAAATGGACTCCCTATTCGGAAAACGCGCTGAACGAAGCCAAGGAGTCGGGCAGGCCCGTAATCCTTGATTTCTACGCCGACTGGTGCTCCTCCTGTCGGCATATGGACAGGATGACCTTTCACGAGCACTCGATTGTAGAGGCTGCCGCAAAAGATTTCATCATGATAAGGGTGGATCTCACCCGTTCGGATGACCGTGCAAAAGAGAGGCTGGCGCGCAGCTATGGTATTCAAGGGATACCCGCTGTCATTTTTCTAAAGCCGGGGGGCAAGGAGGTGGTAGATTTGCGAGTCATGGATGCCATGCCGCCCGGCGAGTTCCTGGCGAGGATGAACGGTTTGAGGAACAGGGCCGGGCTTGCCGTTAACAAATAGTCCGGGGTTCACTCGGAGGGGACGGGGTGGTCCCTGTTAAGGCTCTTGAGAGACCCGATAACGTCCATGACGGCCCCGGACCTTGCCATTGGTTCGTCATAACCGCGTTTGTACTGGTATTCGAGGAAAAGATCGATTGCCTTCTCCATTATTTGCTTGAGCTGTTCGGCATTGAGCAGATATTTCTCCATATCTTCTTCCTTGCGGCTTTCAATAGGATGTCGCAAATCGAATAACGGGATTCCTGAAATTGGTTGTCTGCTATAATATAACTCATGCTTCGCGTCCCCGTTGCATCCGTGAGCGTGACTCGGATTTTTTACGATATATCGGCGCTATGATGATATTTGAGCAGGAGTTTGACAATGCCGCTTGAAAGAAAATGCAGGCTCGGAGTCCTGGTTCTGGTTGTAATCATGATGCTGGGTTTCTATGGGGCCGGTGGGTGGGGCGAAATCGATTCCAAACCGGCCGCTACCGCCTGGCTTGTGCCCTATTTTGAACTTCCAGCCAGGGCGGAGCTTTGCGGAGAGGTAGTGCCGCTCGGTTCTGCCGACGTTCGCGAAAGATTCGACCGGGAATTTACAATCGTAACGCAAAGCCATGCGCAGGTTTATTTGTGGTTGAAAAGAATGGAGCGCTATTTTCCCTGGATTGAAAAGCAACTGGCGTCCAGGGGGCTTCCTGACGATCTGAAATATGTGACCGTTGCCGAAAGTGATCTTATGGCCTCCGCTGTTTCACATTCGGGCGCGGCCGGTCCCTGGCAGTTCATGGCAAATACGGCGAGTTGCTATGGCATGGCGCAGTCCACAGCCATTGACGAGCGCTATGACTTCGAAAAATCGGCGACCGCGGCGTTTCGGTATTTGAAGGACTTGCACGATTTATTTCAGAACTGGGCCCTTGCGGTTGCGGCCTACAATTGCGGGGAGAGCCGTATTCAGACTGAAATCGTCAAACAAAGGACCAACAGCTACTATTCTCTCAAACTTCCCCTGGAAACCGAGCGCTACGTATTCAGGATACTGGCCATCAAAGAGGTTTTGAACAATCCCGAAAAATACGGTTATCACCTTCCCAAAGGGGCCGGCTATCAACCTGTCATTTTGGAAAAGGTAAAAATCCAACTTCCCGGTCCGATGCCGATTGCCGCCGCCGCCGAATCTGCCGGGGTAACTTACCGGGAGCTGAAGATGCTCAATCCCTGCTTTGTTTCCGACGTAATCCCGAAGGGTGAACTCACGGTTCGAGTTCCCGAGGGCAGGGCAAAACGGTTCGAAAAAGGAGTGGAGACATGGAAATCCACTTTCAAACCGACCCTTTTGGTGCACAAGGTTTCCAGGGGTGAGACGCTCGATTCGATCGCTCTGAAGTACAATTCGACCAGGCAGCAGATTTGCGGTTGGAACAAAATTGCCGGCAATAAAATAAAGGTCGGTCAGACCCTCAAGATTTACAGGTAAAATCGGTGCCTTAAGTGCTTTTTTGGTCACGAAGAACACGAAGGATACACGAATCACTCGAAGGTAAATCATTTTTCTTCGTGTACCTTCGTGCCTTCTTCGTGCTCTTCGTGACCCATGGCGCTTCGACGGGGGCACTGACGCCTGATAAAAGTTTATTCTCGGACTGAATTTGCGCTTGGGGTTCTTGACAAGAATTTGCGGGAGAACTACGATAACGCGCCGTCTGGGAGCAAAAGCTTAATTATTCTGGAGGAATATGGATAAATACCACAGCTTCTCCAAGCTGCTTTTGGAAAGGAGGCACGCTATAGCGCTTACCGGGGCGGGGATATCGGTGGAGAGCGGAATACCTGATTTCAGAGGCTGTAACGGGCTCTGGACCAGGTACGACCCTTTTGAGTACGGGCATATAGATTCTTTCCGCGCCAATCCGTCAAAGGTATGGAAAATGCTTCTGGAGATGGACGCTCTGTTGGAAAGGGTCAGTCCCAACGAAGCGCATATTGCACTGGGTGAGCTCGAGAGGCTGGGAATCATAAAGATGGTCATCACTCAGAACGTCGACAGCCTGCATCAAAGGGGCGGCAGTTTCAATGTGGTCGAATTCCATGGGAACTTCCGGGGAATGCACTGCAACAGTTGTGAAAAGCGTTTTGCCCGCGAGGATATCTCACTGGAGAAGCTTCCGCCTTTATGCTCGTGCGGGGGGCCGATTCGGCCCGATGTTATCCTGTTCGGGGAGGGAATACCTCCTGATGCATATTCGCAGGCATTCGAAGCAGCGGAGCGGTGTGATTTGATCCTTGTGGTGGGCACTTCGGCAAGTGTGGCCCCCGCCTCCCAGCTTCCACTGATTGCCAAGAAGAACGGGGCCCGTGTACTGGAGATAAATCCGGTTGCCTCCGAACTGTCCGGGTGGGTAACGGATTTGCATATTATGGAACCCGCCGCAGCGGCTCTCGGCAATATTTTGAGAATAGTCAGACCTATGCACGCAGAGGATACAAATTGATGTTTACGCAGTTTTTGACAGCAACAGCATACGCGGCCGACCTCGCAACGCCTTACCAGCGGTCGGGAGACAGCGTTCTGGACATGATCTTCAACGCGGGACCGATGGTAAAATTCGTGCTGTTGATCCTTATGGCTCTTTCGATTGGGTGCTGGTGCGTCATAGTGCTCAAATACCGCCTGATCCGCCGGGCAAACCGGGAATCGGGTCAATTCATATCCCTTTTCAGGCAGCGTAAGAACTATTCGGCTCTATACCGGGACAGCGAAAAACTGTCCGACAGTCATCTTGCTGAGATTTTCCGGGTGGGATACGCGGAACTGAGCAGGCTCGGGAAATCGCTTGAGACAAAGAACCTTCTGGATCTGTCTGCAAGTTCAGAAGTCCTGCTGGAAAACGTGGAACGGGCGATTAATGGCGGAATGACTTCGGAGAGGCAAAGATTGGAGCGATTTCTGCCTCTGCTCGCCACGACCGGAAGCACCGCGCCTTTTATCGGACTGTTTGGAACGGTTTGGGGGATTATGACCAGTTTCCAGCAAATCGGCATCAAGGGTGCTGCCAACCTGGCCGTTGTGGCGCCAGGAATTTCCGAGGCGCTCATTGCTACCGCCATTGGTCTGGGAGCGGCGATTCCTGCCGTTGTAGCCTATAATCATTTTTCAAACAAGATCAGGGGAATCGAAAACGAAATGAGCCAATTTTCAGCCGATTATCTCAATATGCTAAAACGCGATCTGATGCGCAAGGGCAGGCAGGAAGAAGCGGTTCCGAGCCAGGCCAATGAACCGAGGTTTGCGCTGTAGGATTAGATCGGACAAAAGGATAGAAGCTGATGCAAGCCAACGGAAACTCAAAAGGAATGGTTTCTGACATCAACGTCACCCCGCTTGTTGACGTTATGTTAGTTTTGCTCATCATATTCATGGTGACGGCGCCAATGATGACACAGGGCGTCGATGTGAAGCTGCCTGAGAGTTCAGCTCCCGCCATTGCCTCTGATGACGAGCGCCTTGTGGTCACCGTTACCATGGACCGCAAAATCTTTATCAACGACAATGTGGTGGAACTGGGCGAATTGGAATCCAAACTGGCCGCCATTACTGAGAACCGGCAGGACCGTAAGGGAGTTTTCCTTCGAGCAGATGAGCAAATTCCATATGGATATGTAATGCAGGTCATGGGACTTATAAGACAGGCTGGAATCGATCAGATCGGGATGGTTACCGAATCGGCAAAAGAGCCTGCCAATCATCAAAAGGGCAGGGGCAAGATTTGATTTCAGATGCCGGAAAAAAGAAAGAACCCGATACACGAAACCTGATGCCCGCACCGCGTGGTTGCTGGTGAGTGGAGAGCGCAAAAGATGGAACCCTTTGCGTTAGCTGATAAGAGAATAGCAGGCAAAGAGCTGGCGACCGGCTTAGGTGCCTCGATATTGGTTCATGTGCTCGTTTTCAGCTTCGCCTTTATCTGGGCATTGGTAATGCCTCACAAGCCCTTGCTGCCGCCCTTTTGTACGGTTAACCTGGTGTCGCTCAAAGATCTCGGGATCGGTTCGTCGGAGCCCAAGGGCAGCCCCAAAGCAGCCGAGCAGGCGGAGCCCTCCAGGAATGCGGCGAGTTCGGCCAAGGTGCATCAAAAAGCCGAACCGGTCATTCCGATAAAGCGGTTGAAGGTGGACGAGGCGGCGATAAAGCCCGAAACGCAGATCAAAAAGATCGAACCCAAAGAGGCCCCTGTTGCGCCTGAAAAGCCGCAGAGTCTTGAAGCGATAGAAAAGAACCTGGATAAGCTGATTGCGAGGCCCAAAGCTGTTCCGCAAACCTCTACGGCATCGGCGCAGCATTCTGAACCCCAGCCGAAAGCTTCGGCCCAGCCGCCGCCTGCGCCGTCCCCGGCGAAGAGCCAGCCGGGCAATGAAAAGCTGGCCAGAGGGACACCGACCGGTACGGCCGAGGGAGGAGCCAAGGGTGCGTCGCAGGGCAGCACCTTCGGGTCTCCTGAGGGGAGTGGGGCTCTTTCCGCTGCTTCGCAGCTTTATTACGAGAGGGTTAGGAACGCCATAAGGCAGGAATTCAAACTCCCCGACCAGATTGTTGGCAATCCCGAGACAATCGCCTTAATAGTAGTCAGCAGGAATGGAGAGGTACTAAGTCTTCAGATCGAGAAATCTTCCGGAAATGGTCTGCTCGATGCTGCCGCGGTGCGAGCAATTCAAAATGCAAATATACCAGCGATGCCCGCTGTGATGGAACGCCCAAAAGAAGAGTTCACAGTCAAATTCAACTCAAGGGGTCTATCCTGAAAGAAAGGTTTGTGTCCACAGCCATGACTCAAAAGTCAATTTCCGGAACTGCTGCAACTTTTTTCATAATGTTGCTGGCCTTCATTTTGCTTGGTTTTGCTCAAAGCGCTTCATCCCAGGTGACGTTGGAAATTAGTCCGTCGGCTATCCAGAAGATTCCTATCGCCGTTCCGGATTTCAAATACATGACTCCGGGTCAGACCCAGCTTGCACGGGAAATGAGCGACGTCCTCTCAAACGATCTCAATATCTCGGGCGTTTTCCGGTCGCTCGACCGCAAGGGGTTTCTCGAAGATCCTCAGGCAATGGGTTTTGAAGCCTCGCAGATCAAATTTGAGGATTGGAGGCGCCAGGGAGCTGCTTTTCTGGCTCTTTGTTCTTATCAGATCCAGGGAAATTCGCTCAGATTGGACGGTACACTCGTCGATATAGCGGGCAGGAAGATGGTGGGGAGCCCCAAGAGCTACGCCGGGGAACTACGGGCCTGGAGACCGATGGTGCATGCCTTTGCAGACGATATCATGATGATGGTCACAGGCGAACGCGGGGTATTCGACACAAAGATTGCCTACGTACAGAGCGTCGGGAACGCCAAGGAAATTTTCTACTGCGATTTCGACGGCAACAATCCGGTGCAGTTAACCAGGGACAACAGCATAGCGCTTTCTCCGGCCTGGAGCCCCGACCAGAGCCAGATCGCTTTTGTGAGCTACAGGGAAGGGCAGCCCAGGGTCTATGGAGTAAATGTACCGACCGGTTCCAGGTACCTGATCAGCGGTTTTCCGGGAATGAACATCACTCCTGCGTGGAGACCGGGGAGAAACGAGCTGGCTGTAGCCCTGAGCAAGGATCGAGGCCAGGACATCTATCTGGTGAGTCCTACCGGCGAGATCATAAAGAAATTCGGTGTGGGTTTCGGCTCTTCGATAAGTGTGTCTCCATCCTGGTCTCCCGATGGCCAAAAGTTCGCCTACGTTTCCAATGAAGCGGGGAATCCGCAGATTTACATTTTCGACGTTAACAGCGGTCAAAAAAAACGACTGACATTCAGCGGCAATTATAATACTTCTCCATCCTGGTCTCCGAAAGGCGACCTGATCGCTTACAGCAGTGGAGAAGGAGGAGGTTTCAACATTTGCATCATTAAACCGGACGGCAGCGGGAATCGTGAGCTCACCAGCGGAGGCAGGAATGAAGCCCCGCGCTGGTCGCCGGATGGCCGTATGATTGCCTACAGCTCTAATAAACAGGGGGGGCCCGCAATTCGAATAATGTATTCGAATGGGACTGGGGATTGGCAGCTAACGCGGCAAGGGGGTGCGCAGGAGTTGCCTGACTGGTCACCCAGGAGGAATCGGTAACTGACTCCGCCTTGGCCTTCGGTGTCGGAAGTCCGATTTGCCTGCTCCAGGGGTTTTCCCGACATCCGATATCCGGTATCCGAACATCTGTTATAAGGAGGGGAAAGCAATGAGAAACAAAAGGGATATTTTTCCGGTTCTGATGATCTTCGCGCTCTTGGCCGTGATGAGTGCATGCGCCAAGAAAAACGTTCCACCACCACCGGGTTACGGCGGAGCCGGGCAGGAGTACGGACAGATGCCGGGTTCAGGCGGCCCGGGTATGGACGAGGCAAAGTGGAGAGAACTTGGCATCAACTCGGAAGCGGAAAAAAGAGAGTTTCTCGAAAAGGCTAAAGCCTTCGAGAACCAGGATGTCTATTTCGACTACGACTCTTATACTCTTACAGAACCTGCAAAAAAGGTCCTGGATGAAAAAGTCTCCTTCCTGAAAAGATATCCAAAAGTTGCCGTGTCCGTAGAAGGCCATTGCGACGAGCGTGGGACCACCGAGTACAACATTGCCCTGGGGGAAAGACGTGCAAATGCGGCTCAGCAGTATTTAACGAGCTCGGGATCTTCGAACCTGAAGCTTACTACTGTCAGCTACGGCAAGGAGCGGCCCGTTGTAACGGGGCATGATGAGGCATCCTGGGCAAAGAACAGGCGCGATCATTTCGTTTTGAATTACTAAAAAAATTTAGTTCCTCTTTCGTATTTAAAAGACCGGTCTTCATGATGTATCATGGGGGCCGGTTTTTTGTTAACTTCGGGCAGCGGTCAAGGGTCTTGGTTTTAGGGGCCTGGCGGCTCGGACAGGTTAGTGCGTCGAATGTAGGTCTTGGAAAGAAAGGGAATATATGCAGGGAGGCGAGAGAAAGCTTTTTGGGTATTGTGCGGTTATTTTTTTTGCAGGACTGCTTGCAGGGTGCGCATCGACTTCGGAAACCACAACCATTCAGGAAAACCTGTCTATCCTGAACCAAAGGCAGGCGGCGCTCGAAGCTCGCGTCCAGAATTCGGAAGGCTCTTCCAAAAAAAGCGGTGATTTGTATTCTCGGATAGAAGATTTGCATGCCCAGATGAGGAGCTTGAACGGAAGGGTCGAACAAATGGAGCACAAACTCGATCAACTCCAGCGGGCGCAGGCGATTCAACCTCCGCCTCCTCCTTCCGGAAACGTTGCGGTGGAAGAAGAAGCGCAGCCATCCGCGCAGCCATTCCAGCCACAGGCTCGGATGGCCCCCCCGTCGGCGCCTCCTGTCGGCGAGGCTTCCGCCCGACCCGGCGTCCCGGAGGCCCCTCCGGCCGCTCAGGCCAGGACCGTGGAACAGTCTGAATTCGAAGCGGGCGTCCAACTGATGCAGCAAAAGAAGTACGAAGCTGCCAGAAAAGAGTTCCAGGGCTTCGTTTCGAAATATCCGAAGTCGCGCCTGGAAGAAAGTGCAATGTATAACATCGGGGAATGCTACTACCAGGAAAAGCACTACGAGGACGCCATTAAGGCATACCAGCAGCTGGTGGATAAGTACCCGCAAGGTGGCAAAACCCCGGCCGCCCTTCTCAAGGAGGGAGTGGGGTGGCAGCAGATGGGAGAAACCACAATGGCTCGCATCATCTATACGCGGCTTGTGGATAAATATCCCGGTACGGCCCAGGCCCAGGCCGCCGCGAATAAGTTGAAGCAGATGTAGAACGAATCAGAGTGGATTTCAAAATTGCGGCCAAAGCGTTCTTAGTGCTTCTCCTCCCCCTTCTTTGGGCGGATTGCCTACCTGCCGCTGAAGGCGATCAATCTCAAGCATCTGAAAATAAACAGAAAGCGCAACTGCAGGTGCGTGAAATCCGTTTCGAGGGAAATATAAGTATCTCTTCTTCCGAGCTGAAAAAGATTCTCTCCACAAAAGAGAGGAAATTCCGCTGGTTTTTCAAGTCTCCGCTCGATGAGAAGGTTTTTTCGGAGGACCTGGAAAGAATCCCGAAATACTACATTAGTCAGGGATTCTATCATATGCGGCTTTTATCTCATGAGATTGAGCCTCTGGTTGGAAATAATGTGAGGATAATCATCCGCGTGGAAGAAGGGCCGCCGATGATCACTTCGGAAGTCGATTTGAAAATGGACGGTCCATCTCCTGAAAAGTGGCGGAAGGAACTGATTAAGCTTTTTCCCATTCAGAAGGGAAAAAGATTTACGAGCCCGGGATATAGTGAGATCGATAGAATTTCCAGGGTATTCCTGGCCCAGCGCGGATACCCGAAGGCAAAGACCGACATGCGGGCACGGCTCGATAAAGGGTCGAACCTGGGGATAGTCACCGTCGAGATTGAAGTTGGTCCAGTCTGTACCTTCGGGCCTGTTCATGTTGAAGGCAATGAAGCGATTTCAACCAAAATTATTACGCGAGAGCTCAAGTTTCAAGAGGGCGAGCGATTCGATGGCGCCAAGATCGAAACGGCCCGGCAGCGTCTGTTTGCGCTCGATCTTTTTCAGTTTGTGGACATTACGGTGGAAGACCTGGACAAAGATACGACGGTGCTGCCGATACGGATCCTGGTCAAAGAATCGAAGAAGCAAACAGTCAGGCTGGGTGTTGGCTATGGCACCGACGACCAATTTCGAGGACAGGCGCAATATGAGATCAGGGATTTCCTGGGCGAGGGAAGGCTGCTTCAGGTCAATGTCAAAGCAAGCGCCATCGTGCAAATGGTGGAAGGTAGATTCATACAGCCCTATTTCATGAATACGGAGGGCTCCCTGATCGTGGATGGCGGTGTCATGCGGGAGAGCCAGATATCGTATGAAAACCTCAAAGAGTACATCAGGCCGAAGTACGAGTTCAAATTGGTCGATGGCCTGGTATCATATGTAGGGTATAACTTTGAGGCCAATTACCTGGGCAATGTGGTCATCCCGCCAACTCCGACCGACCAGGAACACCAGGCGTACTATGTCTCTTCGATCATATCCGGAAATACCTGGGACAGGGTCGATTCCCTGCTTGACCCAAAAAAAGGCTGGCGTGTTTTGCAGAATTTGGAATGGGCCAGTTCTTATATCGGCTCCGGAGTGGATTATTTGAAGTTAACGCTGGAGGGCAGGGGATATCTTCCCGCATTCAGCTTCGGCACTTTGGCCGCAAAGATTAAATGCGGAGGTATCGAGCCTCTTGAGCAGACCACTGAGGTACCGATTTTTAAACGGTTTTTCTCGGGGGGCACAGACAGTGTCAGGGGCTACCCGTACCAGAAACTCGGGCCGCTTGCCTCCGATGGAAATCCGATTGGTGGTATGGAAGTGGTGGAAGGCAGCCTTGAATGGAGATTTCCGATTAAATCGCCCCTGGAAGGGGCCGTCTTTTCCGATTTTGGCAATGTTGCCCCTGCAATCGGCAATCTTTCCTGGGGTGATACCAGATACACCGCAGGCGTAGGGTTGCGCTATCTCAGCATTGTCGGTCCCCTCCGGTTCGATGTGGGCTACGAGCTAAACCCGCCTGAGCCCCGTAGTTTTGCGCCTTATCAGTTCCATTTCAGTATCGGGCAGGCGTTTTGATTCACGCCCGACGCTCGATATCTGCAATAGTACGGCTGCCAGCATTGCCAGCGCCGCGCCGGTGAAAAAGGCCGTCTGCGCGCTGAAAGAATGCCACAGGAACCCGAACAAAATACTTGCGGGCAAAGCCCCAAGGCCTGAGACGAAGTGATAGTAGCCAAACGCCGTACCTCTGAGGTTTAGCGGCACCATATCGGCGACAAGGGATTTTTCCGACGGTTCACAAAGTCCAAAGTAGATGCCGTAGAGAAGGAATGAGGCGATGAGAATATCCGGGGCCTCCGCGAACGCGAAAGCCGCATATATCAGCGCGTAAAAAATCCAACCGGAAATTATCAGTTTGCGCGAACCCAACGAGTCTGCAAGGCGCCCTCCGGTATAAGTCGATATCATCTTGATTGCATTATGGGCCGCCCAGAGTATTGCGATGTGGGAGGCCGAGATCCCCGCATTGGACAACCGGAGGATAAGGAAGGCGTCAGTCGAATTTCCCAGGGTGAACAAAAGAAGCGGTGCGAGAAAATGCTTAAAAGTGCCGTCCAGGTCCTTCCAGTGGGAATCAATACTTTGAGGTTCGCTCGTCTTTGGGATTTTGGCGGCAGCGGGATCATGTACGAAAAGAACGATTATCGCCACCACCAGCACCGAGGGTATTATGGCAAGAAGGAAAACATGGCGGATGGAAAGGGCTGCGAATCCGAGCAGAGCGGCCGCCACCAGTGGACCGGCGACTGCGCCGGCATGATCCATAGCCCTGTGCAGTCCGAAAGCGGCGCCACGCTGTCCCGGTTGGGTTATATCGGCTACCAGGGCGTCCCTGGGCGAGGTCCGTATTCCTTTTCCCATGCGGTCCAGGAAGCGCATCAGCAAAACGAACGGCCAGGAGGCGGCAAAGGCGATCAGTGGCCTGACAAGACCTGATATTCCATAGCCGGCCAGGATAAAGGGCTTTCTGCGTTTGGCCCTGTCAGTCCAAAATCCGGAAAATACTTTAGCGAAGGCGGCAGTGGATTCGGCTATCCCCTCTATCAGGCCAAGCGCAAGAGCGCCGGCGCCGAGAACTCCCGAGAGAAAAACGGGAATAAGAGGATAAATCATCTCACTCGAAAGATCTGTGAAAAAGCTGACAAAACCAAGTATGAGTATGCCTTTGGGGATTTTTCCCATTTCGCCTTCCCGGTTCTCAATGTCTTATTTCAAGTTCAAGAGCGGGGTGTTCAAGTGCTCTCGAACCGAAAGATGGTTAGTAGAAGTAGTGTGTCTACACCGAAAAAGTAACCACGGATCAAGTGTTGAAAAAGGAGCAAAGAGTTCGAAACAGGGCGCCATGGGCGCCAAGGTGCTGCAATGAAGCAATTTTCTACTATGTCCCCACCGGGAAAATACATTTTTTAGCTGAGCAAATACCCTCTTCACCCCATATATATCCGTATGAGACCGTTGTATTCGTATAGACGATAAGCGCTCGTCCTAGGAATTTTAACTCAGTGGGCGAGTATATATCCGTAAACAGGGGTTTTTGGAGGGCCAACAATGCAAAGCTTATCGATTCAAACATTTATGAACCAGTACGGCATCTCCATGCAGTTGATGAAGGAAGCGCCGGGCAAACCCGAACGATCTCATGCTGAAACGGACCTGGACCGCTACAGATGCCAAATTAGCAGGCCCGGGAAAGAAATAGACGTCTTTGTCGCCGTACCTTCCGAAGAAGGCGGCATCACCCCTTCCGATGTTTTGTTCATGCTCATCCTGGATGCCTCCGGCTGTGAGATGTTCAAAGATTATTACGCCAGGCACGATGAGTTCAAGGAGATTCTTTCAGGGTCGAATGCCGGCCCGGAAGAATTCGATGAATTTTGGCTGGAATATGAATCCAGGTATCAACAGAGCAAAAAGCTCAGGACTTTTCTTGGCAAAAATCTCTATAAGAAGCTGATAGACCGGTTCGGGTTCGATAATTAGTCCGGGTAAACCTCGTATCTGACCATTATCAGGGCATCCTTTCCACTTGGGATTTGGCACTCCCAAAGGCTGAAAGGGTGCTCTTTTTTTGTGTTTTCAACACCCTTTCGGGCTGTGATTGAAAATCAGGCAGAAAAAGAGGTGAGTTTTTTGCGGATTTGCCGATTAGATAGCCTGAGGCAGTAAGAATTATTGTCCTTAGGGCAATTAGATTAATTGGTATTTCTGAAGGAATAGGTTGAGGGCGATGATAGAGACCGTGGTGAGCCTTGAGGCAAGAGCAGGACAGAGTGCGCGGGAATTACCCGGACTGGACGTCGGGAACATTGTGCGCAATTTGGTCATAGACGGGGTAATTACTCAAAAGGATGCAAAAAAACTGCTCGATAAACGGGGGCGTAAAGAAACCGGTTCAAGCGGGCATCCTCTGGCAGTTATAGCCGAAGCAGGGCTGAGCAGGGCCACGCCGCCGCACGAAGCGGTCTCAATTGAATTCCTGTTGGCCTGGCTGGCAAGAAAAACCGGCCTGAGTTACCTCAGAATCGATCCGTTGAAAGTTGATGTAAGGGCCGTGACGAGCGTTGTCTCATATGCCTATGCATCGCGCTATAAGATTCTGCCGGTTGAGGTAACGGCAGATAAGGTCGTCATTGCGACGGCCGATCCTTACGATAGGGAGTGGGCTGAAGAACTGGAGCGTATTCTTCGGAAAAAAATTTGCAGGGTCCTTGCCAACCCTGATGACATTTCGCGGTACCTTATTGAATTCTACGCTCTTACAGATTCGGTTCGGAAGGCTTTCGGAAAAGCGTCCGGCTCCAGCATTGACGTGGGCATGAATCTCGAACAGATGTTGGAACTGGGACGCACAGGGAAACTGGACGCAAATGACCGATACGTGGTCAACATCGTCGACTGGCTGCTTCAGTATGCGTTCGAGCAGAGGGCCAGCGATATTCATCTCGAACCGCGTCGTGAAAACAGTGATGTGCGTTTTCGGATCGACGGAGTGCTTCATCAGGTCTACCGATTGCCAACTGTGGTAATGAGTGCGGTAATCAGCCGGCTTAAAGTACTCGGGAGAATGGACCTTGCTGAAAAACGGCGACCTCAGGACGGCCGGATCAAGACAAAGGGGTTCTCCGGCGAAGAGATCGAACTGCGTTTGTCCACCATGCCCTCAGTCTTCGGTGAAAAGCTGGTCATGCGTATCTTCGACCCGGTAGTAACCTTACGGAGCTTCGAGGAATTGGGGTTTTCAGAGCGCGAACTGGGGCAGTGGAAAAAAATGGTAAGCTCCCCCTATGGCATCGTGCTTGTGACCGGCCCAACCGGGTCGGGGAAGACCACCACACTCTACTCGACACTGAAATACCTTGCCAAACCGGAAGTAAATGTCTGCACTGTCGAAGACCCGATCGAGATGGTCGAACCCAGGTTCAATCAGATGCAGGTGCACAACGCGATTGGACTGGATTTTGCTGGAGGCCTGCGGACCTTTCTCAGGCAGGATCCGGACATTATAATGATCGGCGAGATACGGGACCTCGAGACGGCGGAAATGGCAGTTCAGGCGGCATTGACCGGTCATCTCGTTTTTTCGACTCTCCACACCAATGACGCTCCCTCAGCCATTGTCAGGCTGATGGATATCGGGGTGCCCCACTATCTGATAAGGGCCACCCTTCTGGGAATAGTCGCACAGAGATTGACCCGTACCCTTTGCCCTCACTGCCGAAAAGAAGGAACTGTGGACGAGGATCTTTGGCAGTCACTGGTAAATCCTTGGGAAATTGAACACACGGGTCCCATTTTTCAGCCCGCAGGCTGCCTTGAGTGCAGGGGAACCGGCTATCTCGGCAGAGCAGGCATCTATGAGATGCTCACTATTACCCCCGCAATTCGAAACCTTATCAGGCCGAATTGCGATCTCGCAATGATCCGGGAACAGGGTGTAAAAGATGGTTCGGCCCCGCTTCATATTGCAGGTGCTTTCAAGGTTTGTTCGGGGATCACTTCAATCGAGGAGATCTTTCGTGTTGCGGGACCGGTTGATTCAATGTAAGTACAAAATATGGTCAGACTGCTTATAGCATTTTTCTCCATTTATTCTCTTCTGCACGTCTTTGTCTATTTGCGGTTAAAAGTCCTTTTGCCCGTGAAGTGGCCCTTCCATTTAGTTATGATCCTGTTCATGGCCCTTATGGTCTTTGCGCCGGTTGGGACACGATTGCTCGAAAGAAGCGACCAATACGTTCTGGCGCGGGCCGGCGCCATTGCGGGGTATAACTGGTTGGGATTTGTCTATTATTGTTTCTGGGGCTGTTTATTGACAGGCGTTGTCGGAGTACTCTGCAAGCTTGTAAACCTTATCGCAGGTTCTTCCCTGCCTTCTTTCAGCGGACCGGCCACCGCCGGTTGCGTCCTTGCCGCAGCACTGGTCATAAATGCATACGGGTATTTTGAGGCCAGATCGGTACGTGTGGAAAAATTCGTCATAAAAACGGCCAAACTGCCGTCGGGCACCGACCGGGTGCGGATAGCGCAAATCTCGGATGTGCATATGGGCCTGCTGGTTAGACAAGATCGTGTGTCGGACATCCTGCAAAAGGTTGAGGCTGAGGACCCGGATATCGTCGTCAGCACGGGTGATCTTGTCGATGGGGACATGACAAGAATTGATGCTCTTCCGGTTCTTTTCGGGAAATTGCTGCCCCGGTTGGGCAAATTTGCCATAACGGGCAACCATGAAGTTTACTCGGGCCTCACCACGTCAATTCAGGCTGAAAGAGCTTTCGGTTTCACCATGTTGGGCGGCGAGGTGAGAACAGTGGCCAATATTTTAAACATCGTCGGGGTCGACGACCCGGCGACCGGCCTGAAAGAGGACGAAAAGGCGATTCTTGGGAAGGCTCAAAACGGCCTGTTCACACTTTTTCTAAAGCATAGGCCCGACCCGGAACAGGAGAGCCTCGGTCTATTCGACCTGCAACTCTCGGGACACACGCATTATGGCCAACTGTTTCCGTTCCGGTTTATTTCGAAGCTGGTCTACCCCTTTCAGAACGGGCCTTATTACCTCGCGAAGGGGTCAATCCTTTACACGAGCAGGGGGGCGGGTACGTGGGGGCCGCCTATACGCGTCCTTGCCCCACCCGAGATTGCGATTTTCGATATAGTGCGTGAGTGAGACTGATCTTTCAGGACATCCGGTTGCGTTTTCGCAGGCGATCCATCTCGCGGTTTTCTTCCTTCCTCTTGATGCTTTCCCGTTTGTCATATTCCTTCTTGCCCCTTGCAAGAGCGATTTCCACTTTAGCTCTACCGTCTTTGAAATAAACTTTCAGAGGGACCAGTGAATATCCGCGCTCCTGGGTCTTGCCCATTAGTTTTTTTATCTCGGCCCTGTGCAGGAGAAGCTTTCTGATCCGTTCGGGATCATGATTATCGAAGGAGGCGTGAGAATATGGGCTGATGTGCAGGCCAACCAGAAAAACTTCGTTGCGCTTCACCTTCGCATAGCTGTCCTTGAGATTGGCGCGTCCTTCCCGCAAGGATTTGACTTCGGTACCGAGAAGAACGATGCCCGCCTCGAACCTTTCACCTATTTCGAAGTCGTGAAAGGCTTTCTTGTTCTGGTTGATTATTTTTATGTTTTCAGCAGGGCTGTTCGCTTTTGGCATATGTTTTTATTCTGTGTCTCTGTTAGTTTTGGCGCTCCCGCGATTAGCGAGAACGGGCTCTTCACCAAGCCAGTTCGGTTCGAAGACCCGGAACTCTTCCGGAAACTTCTTCATAACCATTTTCCTCAACGACTGATTTATTTCCTGTGCCGTGCTCATGCGAAGCACATTGTTGGCGAACCTGCAGCATTCTTTCATGGAGGATCGCCTTATGAGATTCTTAACGCGCGGCAGGGATGTCGGGTTCATGCTGAAAGAATCGATCTTGAGGCCTAGAAGAATCGGGACATACATCGGCTCTCCCGCCATCTCTCCGCAAAGCGAGACAGGGATTCCGGCTTGATGGCCGGCATCCACAGCCTGTTTTATGAACCTCAGGACGCCGGGATGGAGCGGTTCGTAAAGATAGGCCACGTGCTCGTTGGATCTGTCAATGCCAATGGTGTACTGGATGAGGTCATTGGTGCCGATACTGAAAAAATCCACCTCGTGCGCCAGCAAGTCCGCCATGGCGACAGCGGCGGGGACTTCTATCATTACGCCGAAGGGCATGTTTTGATCGAAAGGGATTCGTTTTCTGGATAGATCGGACTGGACCTCTTTTAAAATGTTCTTAGTTTGGAAAACCTCTCCCATGCCGGATACCATTGGCAACATCAGCCGAATGTTGCCTGCAATCGCCCCGGCCCTCAGAATAGCCCGGAGCTGGGTTTTGAACAATTCCTTGTAATGGAGACACAGGCGGATGGAGCGCAGTCCAAGCGAGGGGTTTGTTTCCTCGAGCCTTGGGAACCAGGAGGTGAGTTTGTCGGCGCCGGCATCGAGGGTTCGGATCGTGACCTGGCAGGGCGCCATCAGCTCCGCTAAGTCGCGGTAGTCTTTGTAGATAGCTTCCTCGTCCGGCAGTTCCATCCGGTTCATGAAAAAAAACTCTGTCCTGTAGAGGCCGATTGCTTCAGCGCCATTGTCCTTGGCTGCAACAACTTCTTCTAAAAGTTCAATATTGGCCTCAGCACCTACTCTATGGGCGTCGCGCGTTACAGCGGGTAAATGAGCATGCCTGCTGATCTGTTTGATATAAGCTTCCAATTCGTCCTGACGTTCGTAATAGAAGCTCAAATCCCTTTCGCTTGGATTTATAATTATCTTTCCCGTACCGCCGTCGACGATGAGAATATCACCCGTGGAAATGAGACGGGCCGCGTTTTCGGCGGCTACGACCGCCGGGATATTGAGAGAGCGGGCAACAATGGAAGTATGGGAAGTAATTCCGCCAATTTCAGTAACCACCCCCAGTATGCGCCCCACCTGGAACTGGATGGCGTCGGCAGGTGTAAGGTCGTGAGCAATCAGTATGGCCCGTTCGCGAATATCTTCCAGGTTGGTATGGTTCTGCCCGGCAAGAATCCGGATCACACGGTCTCCAGCCGCATTCACATCCTCTATTCTGCTTTTTGCATATTCATCGTTGAGTCCGTTGAAAAGCTCCCGTGCTTTTCTGAGCGATTTTATAACCGCAAGCTGCGCGTTCGAACGATCCTTTTCGATATAGCGCAGGGATTCGTCGTATATCGACGGGTCCCTGAGGATCATCTGCTGGACTTCGAGCAGACGCGCGTGTTCTTTAAACTCGGAGCTGATACTCTCTTTGATTGCCTCCAGATCGGATTCGGCTTTGGCAACCGCCTCTTCGAACCGCCTGCATTCATCGGCAACGGCCTCATCGCCGAAAAGCCTGTAGCTCGGGACTGGAATTTGACCCCGTTCCAAAAGGTATGCCTTCCCGATGGCGATTCCCGGCGACGCCCCGGTCCCCTTTATGGTCAATGAGGGATGGTTATTCATCGATTGGCAGGTCTTTCTAAAAAAGAGATAAATACCAACTTCTCTTTTTAATCCATTTTACCGGTGTAGGAAAGAAATCTTCAGGGTTCGCCAAATTTGGTCTGAAAAAGGGCGGCAAGTTCGTTCAGGGCTTCTGCGGCGTCCGAACCTTTTGCGGAAACATGGACTTTGCTTCCATAAGGGCAGATGAGGGTCATCAAATCCAGGATGCTTTTACCGTTTACGGTGATCCCGCATTTGGTCATCAGTACTTCCGATTCAAACCGGCAGGCAACTCGTGCAATTTGGGCCGCAACGCGAGCGTGGATTCCAAGTCTGTTGGCGACAACAAATTCCTGAACAAGGGCAGAAGAATTTACGGCACGCTGTTCCAAAGCAACTTCCTTCCGGTACGAAGAATTTGGTGTATTTATTAGCATATGGGCGTCTTGCAAGTCAACTTTGTGAAACCTCACAAGTACTACATCGGCAAATTAGCCCCATTCGGTGAGAGCAATTTAACAATTAAAAAGTAAAAGGAAAGCCGTTCAGGATTTCGATCACCTTTTGGGCGATGGATTTTGAGTAGAGCATCGAGGTATGGCTGACAGGAACTGTTTCCCGGTAATCCCACCCCTGGTAGGGGACTCTCAGAGCTTCAGAGGGAAGCACCATATTATCGACCGGTGAAAAAAAAGCGATCCCTGTACACGGCAGCGTGGCGTGCCCGGATTCAATTTCGGCAAAAAGCGGTCCACGGTAGAGAAGGCTCGATGCGAGTTTGCCCAAACCAAAAGCTGCGAGTTTGGAGCCCTGGTGCGGACTTCCCAATGTTATAACAGCAGCGGGGATTGCGCAGCCCTGCGCCCTTTCCGCATACACCCTGGACAAAAGCCCCCCTAGACTGTGGCCTATAAGGAATACCGGCTGATCCGGGACCTCTTGCCTCGCTTCGGCGACAAATTTTTCGAATTTTTTGATGGTATCTTCAAAAGATGTAAAGAAGCTCCGGTAATGCATGATGAAAATATTTTTGAACCCCGCTTTGTGCAAGCGGTTCCTGAAAATCAGCCATGCGCTTGGATTATGATAGAGTCCGTGAACGAGGATGATTGCCGGTTTTGTTGCAAGGATTTCCTTGGGTTCCCAAAAGCGCCGAAATATGCCGAAAGGGGAGGTGACTATTATTATAGCCACACTCAAAATGGAGGAAAGTAAACCTGAAATGAGCTTCAACTTCAGTTTCCGGCCCCGATCGGGTGCAAGCCGGGCACTCAATGAGTTTTCGTACCAGAAGAAAGCATAGGTGGCGAGCGCAGCCCAGATCGAAACAAGCAACAAAAGGCCCACGAAAATCAACAGAGCGGTCATAGGGCGCCCCATCCGGCGTGCGTTTACTTCGATTCGTTTCGCTTTCTCTTCAAGGCCTTTGTGACGGTGGGGAACAGTTCCACGTCCGTATGAGGCAGAAAGAGCGAAGCGATGAACTCGTTCATGAATTCGGGATGTACGCTCAATTCTATGTAAGTCATGCGGTTTGCGATCTCTTCGGCCCTGTGAAATGCGTGGGTGGATAGCAAAGCAAGCCTGGCGCCGGCAAGCGAGCTGTTTCCTATAAAGCGGATTCGCTCCTTCGGAATATCGGGCAAAAGACCGATGAAGATTGCCTTCTCAATATCGAGGTGAGCGCCAAACCCACCTGCGACATAGAGTTTCTCGAGATCTGTGAAGTCCATCTCCAGGGTCTTGAGCAGCACCCTCACCGCAGCAAGCACCGCCCCTTTGCTCTTGATGAGATTGCTGATGTCGTCTTCTGTGATAACGATCGGCTCCCCGGTGGTTGTTTCTTCGGCCGGGGCTACGATAAATTCGGGGACCTCATCGACCAGTCGTACCCCGGGGTGATCCAGAAGCGTGAATTTTCCGCTTTGGTCAATTATGCCGGCGGAGAGAAGTTCGGCAATTCCGTCGATGATCGCCGAGCCGCAAACCCCCAGGGGTTTATGTCCCCCAATGGTTTCGTAGTGGACGCGATCTCCATCTATAACGATTTTTTCAATAGCTCCCAGGATAGCTTTGGTGCCGCATTTGATTCCTCCGCCCTCAAATGCGGGCCCCGCCGAAGACGAACAGCACACCAGCCATTCGTTATTTCCGATTACAATCTCTCCGTTCGTCCCGACGTCGATCAGGGCGCTGATTTCATGATGATCGTGCATTTGACACGCGTAAACACCTGCGGTTATATCGCCCCCGACATAGCTGCTGACGCAGGGCATACAATGCAAAAGCGCTTTTGGATTTGCCTTTAGCCCCACCTCTGCGGCCTGGAACTGCGGAAACCGTGTAGCCGTGGGTATATAAGGAGCAGTACGTATGTTGCAAGGCTCGAGGCCGAGAAGCAAATGGCTCATCACCGTGTTTCCCGCAGCCACTATAGTAGTTATATCGGAATGCTCGATCTTGTTCTTCCTGACCAGTGAGTCAATAAGGGCGTTGATCGTAAAAGTCACGGCTTCGGTCAAAGGTCCGAGACCAGCCTGGCCACAGGCAAAAATCATCCGTGAAATGACATCTTCCCCGTAGCGGGCCTGGGAATTATGGCTGGCCTGGGCGCCAAGGATCGCTCCCGTGCGAAGATCGATCAGTTGGGCCACTATGGTGGTCGTTCCCACATCGATTGCAACACCCATACTTCTGGCGGTGGTGTTGCCGCCTTCAATTTCGCGAATCATCGGACAGTCGGTGTCGCGGAAATGAACAGTTGCCGTTATCTTCCATTGGTTTGCGCGCACCAACCCGGCCAGTCCCCACAGGCATGAAAAATGCGCTTGAACGAAGGGGAATTCAGGCATTTTTTTTCTGATGGCCCTGTAAACACGATCCAGGTCGGAGAGGCTGTCGTTTAAAGTGGGAGGGGGCAGTTCGAGGTAGAATTTCTCACACAGGGTCCTGATTATGGGTGCGGGCTCGTATTCGGGGCCGTGCGCCGGGGTCGGTTCCGTGAAGGCGACAATATAGTCGGAAATCTGGATTTGAACGTCGGTTCGGGACTCAGGCGGAATCCAAACCTCGACGTCATCTTCAAGAAGTTCGGCTTGGCAGGCAAGCGTAAAACCCTGTTCGATTTCCTTGCGGCTAAGCTTTCCGATCACCTTGCTGGTCAGATTCAACCTGCCTCGTTTAATCTGCACACGGCATTTGCCGCAGGCGCCCAGCCCCCCGCAAAGATTGCTGATGTCTATGCCGGCCCGGGACGCGACATCGATCAGTTTTTCACCTGAAAGCGCTTCGACGCTGGTAGATTCCGGCTCGAAAGTTACTCTGATTTTACCCATCCAGGTCTCCGTCCGGACAAATTTGGTTTAGCACGGCGATGAAAAAGGATTAGAATCCCCACATCAGGGCAAAAATCCCTGTAGACGTCAAGGCTATGAACCTGTGCGCGCTGAAATATAGCGGGTTTCCGGCAAATCTACAAGGCTTGTTGAAATCGAGTGGAATTACTTTTGCCTTGCCTCAAGCCATTTCTCTGCCAGAGATTTCATTATTTCGACCCATTCATCGAAAGTCGCTGGTTTGGTGATGATTTTAGATTTTACGATCTGCAATCTCCAATCTGCAATCTAAGATCAGAAACGAAATCTGAAATCTGCGGCTCTTTCCTTCTTGGTCCTGTAGCGAGTATGATATATTATCATACTGGAGGTGGACATTGGCTTCAGCAAAGATCGCGATCACAATGGATGAGAGTACACTGCACCGGCTCGATCAACTCGTAAAAGACCGGGTGTTTCCCAATCGAAGTAAAGCGATTCAGGAGGCAGTGGAAGAAAAACTAAAGAAACTTGAACGAAGCCGCCTTGCCCGGGAATGTTCAAAGCTTGATCCGGCTTTTGAGAAGACTATGGCCGAAGAAGGCATGGGTGAGGAGTTGGAATAGTGGCCGCAATATTGAGGGGAGAAATTCGTTGGGCCGATCTGAATCCAGTGAAAGGCAAAGAACAAGCCGGCCTGCGGCCTGTTGTCATTATCAGCCGGGATGTCTTCAATCAACGTTCAGGAACAGTAATCGCTACGGCGATTACCAGTCAGCCTCAACGTGCTGGATTTCCTTTGACTCTTCAACTCGATCCTAAAGATCTTCCCAAACGCTCATGGGTGAAAATCAGCCAAATCCGCACACTCTCCACAGAGCGAATCGGAAAAAGAATTGGCTCTGTACCACCGGAAGAATTGGACCAAATCATTGAAGGTTTAAACGATATCGTCGGAAGCTGACTTCATGGAATGTTCGCTTTCCACTAGATACCTTCCCGCCTGTCTTGTTTTACGGGCAGGGTGACTATAAATATCGCGCCCTTCCCCGGTTCGCTCTCCGCCCTGATACTGCCCCCATGACGTTCAACTATCTTGCGGCATATTGTAAGCCCTATTCCGGTGCCTTCATACTCGCGGTTCGTATGCAATCTCTGGAAGGGCTTGAAAATACGTTCGGAGAAGTGCCGGTCAAATCCAATGCCATTATCTTTTACAAATATTTCGCAAATCCCCTGCCTATCTTGCTTTGCGTATATTTCAATTCTGGGTGGTTCTTCTCCGCGAAATTTGAGCGCATTGCCGATGAGGTTTTGGAACAGCCGCAGAATCTGGGCTTCATCGGCTTCTATGGTGGGCATGGTTTCGATCTCGATCAGTCCGCCTGTTTCTTTGATGGTATCTTCAAAAACATCCGCTGCTTCCCGTGCGATTTTTACGAGGTCTATCGCTTTGTGTGGTTCCGCTCTCGAAGCTGCAAACGAGAATTGGAGCAAGTCTTTGAGCAGTTGCCGCATTCGATTTGCCGAATTGACGATCCGATCCAGGTAATCATTGCTGGTACTGTCCAGAACGGGTGCACATCTCATCCTGGCCATGTCACAGAAAGTCTGAATCTTTCTCAACGGTTCCTGTAAATCGTGAGAAGCAACAAAAGTGAAATCCTGCAACTCTTCGTTCAGCCTTTGAAGCTTCTCGGCATATTCCATAAGCGCCTTATTCGATATACTCAGCTCAGCAGTCCGTTCCTGCAGCCGTAAGGCAGAGGCTGCACCCTCTTCCGCCACGCGAGAAAAATGTTCCTTAAGTTCGACCAGACTCCTGTTTGTGATATTGATACGCCTTGCTATGATTGATGTAAGAACGATATAAAAGAGCGTCATGGCGCTCATCGCATAGTAGACGGCCCCTCCGATGGTGAGAAAACGGATAAACAAGGGAACCAGTGTTGGCAGCATAAATGCTAGAAATGCCGGAAGAACGGGAGAAAATGTTTCCGCCGCACCAGCCACCATTCCGCACAGGACAAAGACAAGCAGGGTTTGATGCGTTGGTGAATTTACGGGAAAAAGAAAAATTGCAACGGAACCCCAGACGATACCGGATAAACCGAGACCGGCCACAAAACTTCTGGTCACCTGTGCAGCTTGATCAGGTTGGAGCGAAGCTCCACGGTATTTGTATAGAAACAAGGAACGCTGAACTGCAAGACAAAAAGTAATTGAAAACCAGATGATTAATGATGTGTGCGAAATGGATTGCCATAGGACCAGGACAATAATAAATGCGTTCAGAAGAGTTGCAATAGCAGCGATTGGGGCTAACTTCAGAGCCTGCCTGACCAACTCCACCCGAGTGCGTTCTTGTTGCCGGGTACCTTCCATGTGCCCTCTCCGGATACGGAAAATCTCATCCAGTAGTGCATCACATAAAAAAAGCTGTTTCCGCAACCAGACGCACTCTGTGAAGCACCATGTCGGTACGCGAATTACAAAAGCGAATCTCCGTTTCAGTCCGTTTTGCCCGCAGGCAATCGGCTGCAATGGTGTAGGCAAGAGCCTGCAATTGAAGTGGTTCCGCAATGCCTCCCCATTTGCGGTTTAGGCAGGAAGAGCGGTCTGTGCTTTCATTGTCAAAAAGAAATCGATTCTTGACCGTTGCTATAAGCAAGAGTCTTGCCATTGACAGTTCAATTTAGGCCCCGAATCCGAGCTGCCTGTGCGTAATATAAATGTAGCACTAAAAAAGCACTCCAATGTGTGGCGATAGTTCTGTATACTGGCAAAGAAGAACTTTACCCGGAACCTATGGGAGACACCTTATGAAAAAACTTCTCTCCGCGTCCATTTTGTCCGCCAACTTCGGCAGGCTTGCAGAAGAGGTCAAAGCGGTAGAAGCCGCCGGGACCGACTGGATTCATGCCGATGTCATGGACGGCCATTTCGTGCCCAACATAACCATAGGGCCATATATGGTGGAAGCGCTCAGGGAGGCTACAAACCTTCCCCTGGATGTTCACCTGATGATAGAGCACCCCGGGCGCTATTTAGAGGATTTCGTCAAGGCGGGGGCCAATTGGCTGGGAGTCCATGCCGAAGCCTGCGTGCATCTTCACAGGGTAATCCAGAACATAAAGGAGCTTGGCGTAAAGGCTGCTGTTGCGATTAATCCGGCGACACCGCTCTGCATGATAGAAGCAGTGCTGCCGGATGTGGATATGGTTTTGCTTATGACCGTCAATCCCGGGTTTGGAGGGCAGAAGTTCATCGAAAACGTTATGCCCAAAATCAAAGAGTGCCGAAAAATGATAGACGATGGGCAGTTCTCGGCGCTGCTACAGGTGGACGGAGGCGTAAAGCCTGAAACAGCGGGCAAACTCGCAGCGGCGGGCGTAGATATTTTCGTTGCCGGTTCTGCGGTTTTCAACGGCGATTATGCGCAAAATATCAAAAATCTGAAAGCAGCAATGAACCGCTAAAGCTTGATCATCAACTCACCCAGCATCCGGTCGGCATAGTCTATAATGTAGTCCCTCTGGTTTTTGCCGGCATACCCAATGCACTTGCACCGAAGGACCTGGCGGCTGCGGATAAGCAGTTCGAATTCAACCTTGCCGGGCGACAGATTTATGGCGAAACAAAAGGGCTGGCATTCCACATGCTCCTTTTGGGCATCGGAGTATAGTCCGGCGGGAAGTTTTGCCCAGAAAACATCTCCAAATTCGGATGGATCGGCGTTGGCCTTCAGGAATTCAAGAATCTTCTCGTAATCGGTTTCCCTCAACTGATCTATAACGTACTGCTTCATAATTTTCGTCCTGATTGAAGTTGAAATTTAAAGATTGCAATTTAAAAGCTTTACAAGCTAATAAGCAACCCTTTTGTGTGTGAAGAAATTAATGTACATTCCCGATAAATTGTGGCTTTTTGTGTTGACATGAACGGTTGTGATGTCGAGTTTAGCTAAACTGGAACGTCGATCAATGAAAGATCATGAAATCGGCCCCGAGATGAGGGCGGTGCTTGGGCAGGTGTTCATCAACATGCCCTTGCGCTATATTGAAAAATATAAGGACCTGATTTTCGAAAACCGCATTAATATCGAGATCGGGTTTACGGCCGACGATCTGGAAGGTTCTTCGCCCGGCAGCGTCAGCGAGGCCGTTGGGCTGATACGTGAAAACGGGTGCCGTATAACCTTCCATGGGCCTTTTTGGGACCTGTGTTCCGGGAGCACGGATCCCGGAATAAGAAAAGTAACCAGTGCGAGGCTCGATAGTCTGTTCGATTTGGTGGAGAAAATCCGGCCTGAACAGGTCGTCTGCCATACCGGTTTCGATCCCAGGCACCATCGCGGGCATCGCCGGGAATGGGTCGAGAACAGCCTTGCTACGCTGGGAACCTTTGTCCGGCGGGCTGAAGCCGTTCGGATACCACTGGTTTTGGAAAATGTCTTTGAGGAAGGTCCCGAGTTGCATCTGGAATTGCTTGAGGCAATAAAGTCGCCCTGGTTTGGTTTCTGCCTGGACACCGGGCACCAGCACTCATTTTCACGGACGAACCTCCACGACTGGCTCCTGGCGACTTGGCCACACTTGAAAGAAATTCACCTTCATGATAACGATGGCTCTTTTGACTCACACTTTCCGGTAGGGTCGGGTACGATCGATTTTGATTATCTTTTTGATTTCCTGGGTGAAATGAAAATCTCACCCATTCTGACTATGGAACCTCATACGGTTGAACACCTCTATGAGTCTTTGGCGGGATTAGCCGATTTGGCCTCATTTAACCGGTTTGTAAAGGATCGAACGAGCGCGGTGTAAATGGCTATCGTGGAATTGAGCATTGTACCGGTCGGTATTGAGAGCACTAGCGTGAGTTCTTATGTGGCCGGGGCGATAAGGGTGCTTGAAAAGACGTCCCTGGAATTTGAGCTGACAGCGATGGGTACGATTATCTCTGGCAATTTGGATGATATTCTTAAAACCATAAGGCAGATGCATGAAAGTTGTTTCGAAGCCGGTGCAAAGCGGGTCTTGACCCAGATAAAAATTGACGACCGGCGTGACAGGGAAGGCAGCATAGAACAGAAAGTCCGATCGGTCCGGGAAAAGCTCGGGCGGGACCGGGTCATAGGAGGTTAGGATTGGCGCTAAAAGATCTGGCTGAATATCTTGTGAAATCTCTTGCCGATCATCCGGAAAAAGTCGAGCTCAATGAGCGTGAAGAGGATGACACGGTGATTATCGAGCTTAAAATGTCTTCCGACGATATCGGTAAAATTATAGGGAAAAGCGGAAACACGATCAACGCAATCCGCACTATTTTACAGACGGCGGCCTCGAGCCAAAAGAAAAGGGCTAAACTGGAAGTGGTCGGCCATGGTGAATTGCCCATCGAAGAAAACGTCGATAGTGACACTGATCAATAACGGATGAAGGAGCAAAGCTTATGCCTGAGATGGTCAAGGGACTTCCCGCGCATGAATTGAGAGCGCATTTCGAAGAAGATCTGGTTTCGTTTGATACTACCGCTTCCCTTGAGGCTCCGACGGACAGGGTTGTGGGGCAGGAACGCGCTATTGACGCCATCAAGTTCGGGATGGGAATGAAGGCGTCGGGATATAATATCTTTATTGCGGGACCGTCGAAAGCCGGGCTCACCTACACAGCCAGGACCTACATCGAAGATCAGGCCAGGCAGGAAGCTACGCCGCCTGATTGGTGTTATGTTTTCAACTTTAAGGAACAGGACAAGCCGAAGTGCATGAAAATCTCGGCCGGCAGCGGGAAACTGCTCAAAAAAGATATGAATGATTTTATAACCACCCTCCAGGCGAAAATTCCCGAGGTTTTCGACAGCGACGATTACCGCACCAAAGAAGGCGAGGTGCATCAGGCATTCGAAAAACAAAGGCGGGAGTATATCGACGAACTCTCACAGGAGGCGCGTGATCAGGGGTTCATCCTCCAGTTTTCTCAGGTGGGAATGGTCATCATTCCCGCCAACAAGGAAGGCGAGCCGATGACCCAGGAGGACCTGCGGCATCTGAGCGAGGAAGAACGTCAAGCCCTGCGCACCAAGAGCGATGAGCTTCATGAGAGGATGAAGGAAACCATCAAGAAGATTCGGGAGGTTGAAAACGAGTTCAAAGACAAGCACACGAAGCTGGACAACGAGATTGCACTCTTCGTGGTTGGACAGTTGATGGATTCATACGAGGAGAAATACCAGGACGACCAGCAGGTGCACGATTACCTCAAGGAGGTCCAGGAGGATATCCTCGAAAACATAGATGATTTCAAAAAGAAGCCCGAAGCGCAGCAGCAGATGCCGGGGCAGCCCCCGGCGCCGTTTGCAGTCCCTCCCAAAGAGGTGAACATGCGCAAGTACGATGTGAATGTGCTCATCGACAATTCTGAAACCAAAGGCGCTCCGGTTATAATCGAATCAAATCCGGTCTATCCGAACCTTTTCGGTTCTATTGAGAGGCAGGCATGGTTCGGGGCCCTTTTTACCGACCATACAATGATCAAACCCGGATCGCTGCACAAGGCCAACGGCGGCTACCTGGTGATGAAGGCGCTCGACCTGCTCAAGTGGTTTATCTCTTATGAAGCCCTGAAAAGGGCGCTGCGGGATAAAGAACTCAGGATTGAAGACATGGGCGAGCTTTATGGAATTTTCAGTACGCGCACGATCAGGCCGGAGCCGATCCCGCTTGATGTAAAAATCGTCCTTACCGGTGATCCGTACATCTACCAGTTGCTCTACAGTCTTGACGAACGGTTCCAGAAGCTCTTCAAGGTCAAAGCTCACATGAGCGACCAAATGAACAGAAAACCGGACATGGTGCTGGAATGCGCGCAGATGATCGCCCGCTGTTGCACGGAAACCGGCATTAAGCACCTGGACAGATCCGGGGTCGCCCGCGTGATGGAATACAGTGTCGAGCTTACAGAGGACAGAGATAAACTGACCCTCGAGCTTGGGACTATCTCTGACCTGCTGCGGGAATCAAATTACTTTGCCGGACTCGAGGGCAGCGAACTTATACAGAGAAAGCATGTCGATGAGGCGGTCAAAAAGCGAATTTATCGCGCCAACCTTATCGAAGAGCGCGTAAAAGAGGTAATGGAAAAGGATATCATATGGGTTGAAACCGAAGGTGAAAAGGTAGGGCAGGTCAACGGCCTCGCGGTGCTGGCGACGGGCGACCATGTTTTTGGAAAGCCCAGCCGGATTACGGCTACCGTTTCAGTCGGGCGTGAGGGGATGGTCTCTATCGACCGGGAATCTAAAATGAGTGGCTCTACTCATACCAAAGGGTTGATGATTTTAAGCAGCCTTTTCCGGGATCGGTTCGCCCACAACAAGCCCATAGCCTTCTCCGCCTCCGTGTGCTTTGAGCAAAGCTATGGAATGATAGATGGAGACAGTGCATCGAGTACCGAATACTATGTCCTTGTGAGCGCGATAAGCGGAGTGCCCTTGAAACAGGGTATCGCTGTAACGGGATCGGTTAGCCAGAAGGGTGAGGTCCAGCCGATCGGGGGGGTAAACTATAAGATCAAGGGCTTTTTCGATATCTGCAAAGCCAAAGGACTCACCGGCGGGCAGGGCGTTATGATTCCGCAAAAAAATATTGGCAACCTCATGCTTGACCAGGAAGTTGTGGATGCGGTTGCGGAGGGCAAATTCCACATCTGGCCGGTCTCCACCGTTGAGGAAGGTTTGAAACTCCTCACCGGAATCGATGCCGGTACTGTCAAGGAAGATGGAGCGTTCCCGGAAGGCACTATTTACGGGAAAGTCGACGACAGGCTGAAAGAAATTTCTGAGATCGTCCGCAAGTTTGGCAAAGAGATGGACGAGGCCGGAGGCAAAAAATCCGGAGAGGACGATTCCGCAGGTGGGGGTTGCCCACACGGACATTAAAGAGTGGTAGCCGGACCGTCCAGGTCCTGCCTCCGGCTTTGCCGGAGTGGGGCAGGCTTTCCAGCCTGCCCATTATAAAGAACAGGGAACCGAACCAGGGCGGCAATAAGCCGCCCTGGCAGGGTGATGAAAAAGGGTTCTCTGGTGGAAGAAACACCTGATCTGGATTATCGACAACAATCACTGGGAGAGGGCAAACATACGGGCCGTTTTGATTGAGCGCGGCTACGAAGTGGAGGGCTTTGAGAGCATCTTCCACGCAGTTGTCATGCTCTTCCGGGAAATTGTCGAAAAGCCCGCCGCGATCATTCTTGAAATAATCAGCCTGCCATACAATAGTGCGGAACTGGATGAACTCGCCCTTATCGGAGCGCCAGTCATCTTGCTTACCGGCGTCTACGAGGACCGGGAAGTGATCGATAGACTCAAGTGGGCGGCAGTTCTGCGGAGGCCATTTACCATAGGGCAGGTTGTAAGCACCGTTGAGTTTTTAGTTTTGAGTTTTTAGTTTTGAGTTATATTGAGACCTTACTTTGAGTTCG
>Ga0209517_10000706_pt1 | contig 55537 bp, 44 predicted proteins | sample PeaSoiMetSII2010_FD_187695 | JGI IMG/M metagenome (GOLD analysis project Ga0209517, IMG submission 187695) | Peat soil microbial communities from Weissenstadt, Germany - SII-2010 (SPAdes) (version 2) | ecosystem: Environmental > Terrestrial > Soil > Wetlands > Peat | place: Germany...
GTGCTGGGCAGGGTCGGCGCCAAGGCCACCTATACGTACGATATGGGCGACAGTTGGGAGCATGGGATCGTGCTGGAGAAGCGTCTGCCTATTGACCCAGGCACGGCCTACCGGAGATGACTGGCGGCGTATTGTCAACACGAACAGGTGTAGCCAGAAAGCCATAGCCCCCAGTGGCATCGACAAAATGTCCTACGATCTGCCCGCTGCTGTTGATCCCGTATGGGTAAGTAACCCAGGGAGTGGCAATGGGGTCACTAATCGTAGTGAAGACGCCCGCCGTGTACACGAAGCCTTCGAGACCCCCAGTGGGTCTCCCACCAAGCCCTACGACTTGGCCGCTGTTATTGATTCCCCAGGCGCTGGTATTACCAAGAAGGGCGTTGGGGTCATCAATCGTGGTGAAGACGCCCGCCGTGTACACGAAGCCATGGTTATTGGTGGCGTCGTGGAACCATCCGACGATTTGGCCGCTGTCATTGATTCCAGTGGCTTGAGTATAGGTGGCTCCAGGGACATCAAGCGTAGTGAAGACGCCTCCAGCGTACACGAAGCCAGGCTCCCGGTGCCGTCAAGATAAAACCCTACGACTTGGCCGCTGTTATTGATTCCGTAGGCAACGGTAGACCCAGGGTTAGCGGTGGGAACATCAAGCGTAGTGAAAACGCCCGCCGTGTCTAGGAAGCCATGGCTCCCGGGCCCGGTACGGTCGGAGAAATACCCCACCACTTGGCCGCTATCATTAATCCCTTGTGCTGTGGTCCCACCAGCGTTGGGAACATCAATAGTGGTGAAGTTGCCGCCGCTGTACAGAAAGCCACTGTCTCCGTTGGTGTAGGCGACAGCCCCTACGATCTGGCCACTGCTGTTGATTCCGTAGGCGCTGGTGCCATGGGCGCCGGGGTAAATGATCGTGGTAAATGAGTAAACATCTGCTAGGACGGCCTTGGTACCTCCAAATAGGAGGCACAGCAGCCCTATGATTGTTGACGCAAAGCGTTTCATGTTTCGCTCCTCTTCGCCCCTTTGGTTGGGAACCAATGCAGCCGTGTAATTGAGCAATCTATTGGCCGGGAGACTCCGTGTTTATACTACGCTAATCGGGTCTCATATTCCAGAACATAAATCGAGCCTACAATATCGTCATAGTACGGCTATTACAATTCTGGCGAGTTCAGCGATGGTAAGCGTCTCGAAGGGCGATGATCCGCCCACAAAACTCACTGTTCCAGCGCTACTTCGCCTTCTCCGCTTTCACGGCTTCTCCGATAGCGGCTTCGAGCCTCCGGCCTAAGAATGACCGGAACCGCCGCTGTCACGATAAACGTACCAATAAAAAAGATTTTGGTGAAGCCCGCTCCGTGGGTTTACTGGAAGGAGCTTTTGTTCTTCTCCCACCATTCGAGAATGTCTTTGGCTCTCCAGAAATCAAACGTCTGTTTTGTCGATGCATTGAATCTAGTGGCGGCTCGCCTAGAAATCGAAGTCTCCAACAATCATTGCTGCCCTCAACGCATCGGCGGATTCGTCCGCACGTTCAACGCACTTGGGGCACGCAACAGGTGCTCTTCGAGCGGCGCAAGTTCGGCTTCGTATCGGGATGTGCTGTGGTCCACCGGGCCGGTGCGGAACGATTCTGGAGCCTGTGTGCGCCATCAGCGGCCAAGCTGGAGAGGATTGCCGCCGTGGTGAGGTCGGTGATTACAGCGATGACGGTGACGGGCAATGATGCGGCCAAGGGGCTGAAATGTTGCGTGAAGTGGGACAATTTGAGGTGATGGGCAAGGGACGGGTTGTACGGGAGCCGTTGTCATAAACAAGCACGAGCATTTCCATAGAAAAGACGACCTTCCGAACTGTACACGGAGTCGCAATTTCGGCCTATTCGTGGCGTGTGGCATTTCCATAACAGGTCAAACCGTGTGCAGTACATGGGCAGTCAGCGGGTGGTTTTAGTCGGAATCGTCGGAATGGTCGGATTGCAAGCAAAGCAACTTATTGATTCTAAATCGCTTGGCTCCATGCCAGGTGATTTCCATAAGGCGATTGTGGCACAGTCGGCGCCGCCTCACCCCCGCGGCTTATAATTTTGGCGCTGCGCCTTGCGCATCCGCTTGATCTTCCGCTTGCGTTCCTGGGCCGCCGGCAGTTCGCGCCGGCGCGCCTCGCCCAGCAGCCTGCGGTAGCCGGTCCATCGTTCCGCGGCGATCGCCCCTCCCGCCAGATGCCTCTTGTTTTCGGAGCGGAGTGCGGACTCGTGCTCGAGAGCCACAATAGACTTGTCGATCCCTACGACTGCGGAGCGATGCGTGTGAATCGCTTTCGTTAGATCCATCCAACACCTCACGGGCGTGCTTCCGGCACATGCGCCTTGATTGGCGGCTGTTCGCGGACATGAATGGCCCGGGTAGGAACTGCCAGCCGTTGTTCAGCACGATTCCTGAAGTGCGTTCTTCCCGTCGTGCGCGACAATCAGGTTGTAGCCACACTTGAAGAGTAAGGCCGAAACGAATTTCCGCAGGTGCTCATTGTCATGTTCGATTTGTTCCAGTTCAGAGCGAAGCTCCGAAATGCTGCGCCGGTTGCATGGATACCAGGTATATGGTGTTTGTAGCCCATCCTCCGTTACGCAGTTCTCGCTGCTTCGGCGTCCGGCGCTCCAATTAATTCCCGCACTCTGTCCAGGAGTGCCTGGGCTTGAAACGGCTTTTGGAGCATCGCCACCAAATTCGGGCCGAGCCTTTCCCGATCGGCGGAATCTCGGTCGCTCCAACCACCCTCTGGATAACCGGATGTTAGAATGACCGGCAAGTCTGGGATCTCTGCGCGAAGAAGCAGTGCCACCTGTATGCCCGAACTTCTTGGCAACTTCAAGTCGGCCAACAGAAGATCGAGGTGGTGGTCATGTTCAGCGAAGAGTCGAAGGGCTTCTTCGGCGTTGGCAGCCTTGATTAGGCGGTATTGCTTCAGCACGAGCCCAATGAGCTTCAGAAGGGAAGACTCGTCTTCCAGAACTAGTATTGTCTTCACACCATCGGCCTTTCGCCGCAGTCCTTACGCTGGAGCCGGGGTATCTGTTCAGGAACCGGCCTTCCGTACGAGGAACAACCCATTACTCGTCCTTTGGCGTCGGTCTCGGAACGTCACCTCCAACATTGCACTTAACAAATCCTGTTCGGGTGACCCGCTTCGGAAACCCCTTGCCAGCCAGTATTCATAAGCAAGGTCCGCAATCTGCCGCCGCTCCGAGATAGAACTGGCTGCACGAATTTCGATCACTTTTGTGCTTCCCATCGGCAAGAGCACTCACATCAATTCAGTTTTGGGCGGCCCCAGTGACATGGACATTCTTCGTCCTCGCTGGAGCGATAAGAAATAAGGGTGCGCCCGGGTTTGGGCGTGACCCGCCTGCTGCCATTTGGCTGCGTAATGCGGCCATGACGGCAGCGGGACACCATGCTTGCTCCGGATCGTGGCGGCCTCAACTTGCCGCCTTCATCAATTTCGCAGCCGTCGCCCGCATGTGAGTCTGGGTGTGCCAATGGTGCCATGCTGATTTGACGCTGCGGAGTAGTTCTGTGCGATCAAACGGCTTCGCCAGGACGTCCCAGACGCCTCTATTGAGAGCTTCGCTCCAAAGGCGGTCATCGGCAAGTCTCGATGTGACGATCAATGACGGGACACTTGGCAGGGCGTTGATGTGCTCCAGCACGTCGATCCACGTTCCCGGCCTTAAATCCCGCTCACAGAGAGCGACGGAAATCTCGTGTTGTTGTAACACGGCCAGTGCGGATACAACATCGCACGCCTTGAAAAGAGCCCACGTTGAGTGACCGACAATGGCTTCGAGCGACAGGTGGTCCTCTTCGAGCGGGCTGATGGAGAGCACGGTCAATACGGGGGTCGGACCCGCGATGGATGGAATGGCGGTCGTTTCACCTGCCGGCGGCTGTCTCATGATGGGCAACCTCTTCTTGGTGTGGCCCTCGGTTGGCAACGGACCACTCATGTTGCGAGACGCCAATGATTTGGTCCACGAAAGGGGTCACACTTCAACCCCCTGCAACTTCAGGCAATACCTGAAGTATAAGACCGGATTAAGGACTGGATATAGTAAGGATATGTCCGAATAGGAATACATGTCAATAATATTTGACAGTTTCTTTTGACAATATGCGTTAAGGGACACTAAATCGGAAATAAAAAGGTCAAGAAACATGCATGAAAGGGATCATGATCCGGCCGGACATTCTGACATAGGATGGGAACTGCCAACTCCCCGGGACAAGGGCGTGACCTTTGCTCCTATATTCGGAGTATAGATGCGAGGTCACGTCCACGTGGGAGTCGGCCCGTGCGTCCAACTCGCAGCACGGCAAGCCGTTCCTGGCGGCGTACAGACATTCATCTGCACACGGCAAGCCCGCCGCTTCGGCCCTGTTGAGCCGAACCAGATTGCCGGGGGCGATACCGGCAACTGCCAGTAAACGTACCACATCCTTTTGCCGTCGTCTGTTCAAAATTGCTCACTTTCAGCCGGTGCGTCCCATCCCTCATTTTTCGCAATCGGGATTACGGTCTGATGTCTGGATAGCAACTGGCTTGTAAGACGCTGTCCGTCGAACGGCTTGGGGTAAGAACGGCAAACTGACATTTTGCCTGACGATTTCGCTCATGTCTGCGCCAGGAGATCACCAACACCTTGATTCCTGGACTAGCCTCGAGCAGATGAGCACATCCGAATCGTGACCTCATCATCTGCAACGAGAATCACGGGCTCGGGTGTATGCCCCACAGAATGGAGACCGGGAGAAACACGGGCGTGCCTCCGATCCCTACTGTCAGGAGTAGGGACATCACGCCCGTGCTCGATCCGGACAATCCCACCCCCTCATCCATCGCCGCGGCATACGAAATAGACCTCGCTCCAGTCCGTGTGTTCGACGCACTGTAGCACGGTTGCGTCTTATGATCTGTTTAAAACTGCTCACGCGGCTAGGTTTCGAGCGCCCGGCCCGCTTGCTGGTGCGGCGTCCAGGCCGCTGCCTGCCCGCGAAGGCTTTTTGATGGCCCGCCAAGGGATCTGCAATTAGTTGTAATTATGAGGGTTATGGACAATCAGACCCGCTTATCCAGTTGCCTTGATTTCACAAACAATTGGGATTAGAATACATGGGGGTCAGAGCCCGGATCGGCGGATTTCTGGCGAAAACTCCAGGCCCGGACGAGGTACCGTATGAAACCGAAAGCGAAGTCGGGACCACTTTTTGATCCGAAGGTCTTTCTGGCCAAGGCCAACGGCGGAAGGACGATCGCGCATCATGATGAGAACCAGGTGATCTTCTCGCAAGGCGATCCCGCCGATGCCATTTTCTATATCCAAAAAGGCAAGGTCAAGCTTACCGTCATCTCCAAGCAGGGAAAGGAAGCGGTCGTCGGCATTTTGAGCGTGGGCGATTTTTTTGGCGAAGGATGCTTGGCGGGGCAGGCGGTACGCATGTCCACCGCCACGGCAATGTCGGAGTGCTCGGTCATGAAGGTGGGGAAGGCTGTAGTGCTCGGTCTCCTCCACCAAGAACCGGCCTTCTCTGAAATGTTCGTGGCCCATCTCCTCTCCCGGAACATCAAGATCGAGGAGGATTTGGTAGACCAATTGTTCAACTCCAGTGAGAAGAGGCTGGCACGAGTCCTTCTGTTGCTGGCGAACTTCGGCAAGGAAGGAAAACCGGAGCCGGTCATCCCGAAGATGAGTCAGGAAACACTGGCGGAAATCATCGGCACGACACGGTCAAGGGTGAGCTTTTTCATGAACCGGTTTCGCAAGCTCGGATTTATTGACTACAACGGGGGCCTGAAAGTCCGCAGTTCCTTGCTGAATGTCGTCCTGCATGACTAAGCTTTTAGCTTGGGGAGCGAAGTTGTCCCTGGCGGAATCGAATTGCCCGCGGCGGAATGCGCCAGGTTTCGTTACGTTCAATTCACCCAGGTGGGAATCTGGGTCCGATATGGATTGGCGATGACGGGTTTGCTTCGGCTTTGAGCAATTGTCCGGACAGGGGATGCGTGAGTTCCAGCATTGTCGGTGGTGAGGAAGTCGACCTCTACGGGTTCTCCGTCCTCCGAAAACCAATGCCACCCTTGGCATGAAAACTCTGCCGCATCCTTGGAGCCGGGGATGGCGACTCGGATAACAGAACCACGGGTCGAGAGCACAATCCCGTCGGACTGTGATCCTGTCCATTTCGTGATTCTGATTCGCATGATTCCGCAAACCGCCTCTGCCAAACTTATAGCACATCGTTCCGTCGTCGTCTGTTCAAAAGTGACCACTTCGAACCGATGCCAACTTCCTAGCTCCGCCGTGAAATCACGGTACACTGAAACAGAGGAGCCTTGAAACCCGGAAGATAGATCCGGGACCGGCGACAAACTGATGCAACTGTTTATGGCGGAACTAAGCGGAGCAATCGATAAACTGGAATTCGAGCGATCTTGGAAGTCGGATGCCGCCATTGATCCGGGCCTTGCCGTCACCTTTGGTTTTGCTGGCCGCAGGGTTTCGATCAGGATTGACTCCGGTCTTTCCAACCACTGGAAATCGGAATCTCTTCACCGGACATTCAGCGAGGCTATTCGCAGGGTCGATCAACGCTGCAACATCCGATGGTTATAGAGGCGGTAGGCGTACAATACCATTATGACCCTCAAGAATGCGTCGTTCTTCGCTTTGATTGGGATGACGCTGCTCACAGTTCTGCTGGCGGCGGACTTCATCCGTGACATCTCGGCTTTCATGGGTGGTGCGGCTCCTGCGGTAGCGCTTTTGAGATCGCTAATTCATCTGCTGGCGAGCCTCAGTGTGGCCACATTCCTGTATGTCTTTCACAAAGCGCAGTAGAGTTGATACCCGTCTCTGCGTTCATCACTGTCGCTCATGAACTTTTTACGGCCCGGATTACGTGAGAGAGGACCGGCGAAGCTACTGGGCTCTTGCGGATGCGCTGCAACTGCTCGAGTGCTCGGATAGCGCTTGAAAGTTGGGCATGGCGGAAGTAGAGCTCCTGGAGTAGCTTGGCCGGCGTTTTAGAGCGTCCATTCGAGGATGTCATTATGTTTCCGCCACTTCGGGTCTACGCTTGCACAAGGTCGGGTGATTGTAGACTGTGGAAGCGCAGCGTGTCATTTCCGTCCTTTCTGGCAAGAGACATCAGGGACGGACGATTCAGCGGGCCGGAAGAAAGCTATTCCACTTTCCACTCCGCTCTTGGTGGGAGATGCCAGCTTTAGTATAGCAGGTTTAGGAGCCGGCAGTCTGATTTGTTGCCCCGCAAGGGGGGCAGTACGATGCCCGGGCCCTCTCGGGCCGCTCCAGGCGGTTTGCCTAATCCCAGGTGATTTCCATAAGGCGATTGTGCCACGGTCGGCTCCGCCTCACTCCCGCAGCTTATAATTCCGGCGCTGCGCCTTGTGAATCCGCTTGATCCAGCGCTTGCGCTCCTGGGCCGCCAGCGGGTCCGCCAGCAGTTCGTGACGCCGCGCCTCGCCCAGCAGTTTGCGGTAGCCGGCCCATCGTTCGGCCGTGATCGTCCCGCCGGCCAGCGCCGCCTCCACCGCGCAGCCTCGCTCCCCGGAGTGCGAGCAGTCGCGATACCGGCAGCCCGCCGCGGCGTCCGCGATCTCCGCGAACGTCTCATCCACGCTGTCCTGGCCGGCCCAGAGCTGCAACTCGCGCATCCCCGGCGTATCGATCAGCGCTCCGCCGCGGGGGAGCGGCACCAGTTCGCGATGGGTCGTGGTGTGGCGCCCGCGGCTGTCGGACTCCCGCACTTCGCGCGTGCGCAGGCGCTCCTCCCCCACAATGCGGTTCACGATGGTCGATTTTCCGACTCCCGACGAACCCAGCAGGGCCACCGTCCGGCCGGGCCCGAGGAAAGCCGTCAGCCCATCCAAACCTTGCGCGTGGCGCGCGCTCGACGTCACGATGGGCGCCGCGCCGGCTACCGCGGCGGTTTCCGCCACGCGCGCCGCGAGGTCCTCGCAAACGTCCGCTTTGTTCAGCACCACAACCGGCTCGGCGCCGCTCTCGTTGGCCAGCGCCAGGTAGCGTTCCAGCCGCCGCGGGTTGAAATCGCCATCCAGGCCGCACACCAGGAATACCAGGTCGATATTGGCGGCGATGGGTTGCTCCTCTTCCCTTCGGCCCGCCGCGCGCCGCGAGAAGCACGTGCGGCGCGGCAGGACCGCTTCGACGATGGCCTGCTCCGGCCCCGCCACGCGCGCCGCCACCCAATCGCCCACCACCGGCATGGCGGCGCGGTTCGCCGTGCGGTACCACAGGGCGCCGGACGCCTCCGCCGGCAACTCGCCGGCCTCGGTGTACAGCCGATATCGATCTCGTTGGGCTATCGCCACGCGGCCCAGCACCAGGCCCTGCGCGGCATATGGTTGAAATGCGCCGTCGATTGCCGAGCCGGCGCCGGGAAACTCCAGTTGCATGACACTTCGCTCCTCAGCTTTACGGACCCACAAAACGCCGCCCGAAATTTAGCGAACAGTCATAGGCAACTTGCGATAGGCTAGCATATTCTCTTACGGACCGAAAGGAGCAATCAATACATGCGAGTCAATCAAACCCGCGAGCGTCTGGCCAAAGGCGAGACGGTTTTCGGATGCGGACTGCAGGTTTACCGTTCGCCCGAAATCGCCCGCACCTTCGCCGCGGCCGGGTTCGACTACGTCTTCATCGACACGGAGCACGGTTCCTACAATCTGGAAACCGTTCACGACATGATCATCGCCTCCAACGACGCCGGGATCACCCCCATCGTGCGCGTCGCCGAGCTGCTGTATTCGCTGATCGCGCGGCTGCTCGACTCCGGCGCGCAGGGCGTCATTCTGCCGCGCGTCGAAGATCCGCGCCTGCTCGAGGAGGCCCTGAGCTGGATGCGTTTCCCGCCCGTTGGCAAGCGCGGCTACGGCGTCAACACCACCATGATCGGCTACGAGAGCCGCAGCTTCAACGAGATCATGGAGAGCCAGAACCGCAACACGCTGGCCGTGGTGCAGTTCGAGACCACCACCGCCATGGAGCGCGCCGAAGAGCTGTTGTCGCTCAAGGGCATCGACATCGCCATGGTGGGCCCCGCGGACCTTTCCATCTCTCTCGGCATCCCCGGCCAGCTCGATAACCCGCTGCTCATCTCCACGGTGGACCGCCTGATCGAGCAGTGCAACCGGCACGGCGTGGTCCCCGGCATCCAGACGCGCGGCGTGGGCATGGCGAAAATGTGGGCCGAGCGCGGCATGCGCTTCGTGGGCGCGGCCGCCGAGCACGTGCTGCTTCTCGAAAGGGCCAAGGAAGCGGTGGCCCAGCTTCGCGCCGTCCGCGCCGCCCAGCCGGCTTAGCGCTAGACTGGACCCATATGACCGAAATCAGCCGCCGCTCCCTGCTCGGCTCCGCGGCGCTTGCCGCTCTGGGCCGCCCCTTGCTGCGGGGCGCGAGCCTTCCGTTTCGCATCGGCGTCACCGACTGGAACCTGAAACTCGGCGCCAACCCGGAGGCCATCCCCCTGGCCGCCAAAATCGGCTTCGACGGCGTTCAACTCTCTTTCGGCCGGCGCCTGGTCAACGACAAGATGCCGGGCGATACGCCCGACTTCATCGACCGCTGCCTGAGCCTGGCGCGCGAAAACAAGATCGCCATCAACGGCGCCTGCGTCGACAAGCTGCACGACAACGGCCTGAAGAGCGACCAGCTGGCCGTCCGGTGGGTCGAGGATTCCATCCGGCTCACCAAGGCTTTGAAGACCCAGGTGCTTCTGCTGCCGTTCTTCGGAAAATGGGCCCTTCAGACCCAGGCCGAGAAGGACTTCACCGGCGACGCCCTGCGCGACCTCGGGCCTCGAGCCGAAAAGGCGGGTGTGATCCTGGGGCTCGAAGACACCATCTCCGCCGAAGACAACGTCCGCATCATGGAGCGGTCGCGCTCCCAGAGCGTGCAGGTGTACTACGACGTGGGCAACTCCACCGGCGCCGGCTTCGATGTGGTCAAAGAGATCCGCTGGCTGGGCAAAGAGCGCATCTGCCAGATGCACCTGAAGGACAATCCCGCCTACCTGGGCGAAGGCCGCATTCCCTTTCCCGCGGTGATTCAGGCCATGCGCGACATCGGCTACACCGCCTGGGCCAACCTCGAAACCGACACCCACCCCAACGCCACGGTGGAAGACGACATGCGCCGCAACCTGGCCTACATCCGGAACTTCGGCAGCTAAGGGCGGCTGGCTCTAGCCCAGGATCGTCTTCCAGTCCATCCCCGCCGCGGCCTGCTGCCCGATCTGCACCAGCAGGCCGATGGCGCTGGTGTCCGCCATGTCGATGCTCCGCGGAAGCTTCCAGTCGAACCGCTGTAGAATGCCCGGAAAATGGCGATTCACCAGTTCCGTCTGCTGCTCTTCCGGCGCGTCGAGAAGCGCGTCGACGGTCCACTCGAGCCAGCCCAGAAGGCCTTTGGGCACCGTGCCGGGGGAGGGGAAGTAGCCCGTCCCCAGCGACACCACGCGCGTATCCTGCGGCGTGAAGTCGTCGTAGTAGAAGGCTTCCACGCAGGCCTGGTAGACCGGGTTCCCGGTGACTCCCACGCCGCCATCCACCAGCACCGTCTCCTTCCCCTGAATCGCCATCGTCCACGGCGAGAAATAGGTCGGCGCCGCCGCGCTGGCCACCGCGCAATTCAGCAGGCCCAGCGTTCCGGTGGTTCCCGCGTTGCGCGGGTTGTCCCTGACGAAATACCAGGGATGCGTATCGATCCCTTTGGCGGTGATCAGCAGCCGGACCGGCGAGTCGTTCAGCACCCAGTTCGCGGTCGCGCCGAATTCGCTCACCAGGACCTTTTGGATGTTGGCCGAATCGTACATGTAGCCTTCCACCAGCCGCCGGGCATCGGCCAACGGTTGCGGAGGGGTAAAGATTTCGGACGCGCGCTGGGTGTAGATATCCACCATGCGGGTCGCCGGGATGCCGGCGGCCGCCGCCGCGGCAATCAGCGCGCCGGTCGAAGTTCCTCCGATGAAATCGAAGCACTCGCGCACCGGCTTGCCGAGTTGGCTTTCCAGGGCTATCAGGGTCGAGGCGGGGATGATGCCGCGAATGCCGCCGCCATCGATGGTCAGGATTCTGCGCATGAGTGTATGGTACGACACTCAGCCCAGCACGGTCGTGTTCAAGTTGATGTAATCGTCACGGCTTTCGCCCAGGCCCGCGGCTCCCGCCGACAGGATGTACTGCGGCTGTTGCAGCGGGCCCGGCTGGCCGATGTACGGCGGCGATTCGGCGGACACCGGCATCCCGTTGGCCACGCGCTGGGCGTCGATTACCCGCCAGCCCACGCGATCGATAGCCACGGCATCCGTGGAGAAGTACATGGTCTTGTTTTCCCAGACGTACATCTCATGTCCGTTCGGCCCCGACTCGTATATGCCGTGGATGCCGTCCACGATGTGCAGCACGGCTTTGTAACGGATCACCGGCATCGAAATCACCGCCGGAATGTAGGTGGTGTAGTAGTTGGCCTCGCTCGGGTGAGAGCGGTTCACGTTGTTGGTGCACCCGTGCGACAGGTTCTTCAAGGCCAGAGTGACTCCCGCCGCATTGTGGTTCTTCAAGACCGAGAGGTTGATCACCTTATTCACGCGCCGCGTGATGAACTGGCAGGCATAGGAGCGGCTATACAGAGGATTGCTCTGATAGCCGGGAATCTGCGCCTGCCAGTCCGTGAACAGCGGCAGATCGACATAGTGGGCCGGATCGTAGCCGGTGATGTCGGTCTGGTCGTCGAGGGCCACCGGGCTGGCCGACGCGGTCTGCAACCACGGCGGGAACCACGACGAGATCCAGCTCAGGATTTCGGCATACCGCTCGTACACGATGATGTTCCGTGGGCTTACCCCGGCCAGCAGGAGGCCGTTGACGATCTCCATGATCACGTAAGGCGAGGAGATGGTGTAGCCATTGCCGTTGGGATTCACCTTGATTCCGACCACGTCGCCGGGACCTGCGAACTGCTTCCATCCGGCCACGTAACTGGTCATGCCGGTGAGCCCCATCAGGCCGGTGCGAATCATCTGCTGGACCGGGCCGAGCTGGTATTCAAGGTTGATGGTCGAGCCGGAATGAAACATGGCGGTGACGCGCGCCGGATACAGGCCCGGAGTGCCCCATTTGTTGGCGGGGTAGCTGGAGACGACTTGAGCGGAGGCGGCGGATGGCAACAGACCCGCTCCTGCTCCGGCGGCGGCGGCTTTCAGCAAGTCGCGCCGCGACAGTTGGCATGGACGAGACAAAGTTTTCTCCTATGGGATCAGGCGGCGGCGGAAAACCGCGGCGGCGGCCAGGCCGCCGGCAAACAGGAATATCGTGCCGGGTTCGGGAGCGGTTTCCGTCTCCACCGCATTCAGCAGGAACGCCCGCTGGTCGCCGTTATACAGCCCCGTGCCGGCGATCTGGCCACGATCGTTGATGGCCAGGGCTTCCTGAAGCTGCCATCCCGCGCCGGTGCTGTCCAGCAGGGTGTTCAGGTCGTACATATGGGAATCGGTATAGAGGAACGCTACGCCGTTCGAGGCGCCCACCACCATGCCGCTCGAGTTCACCCCGAAGGCTTGGCTGTCTCCTCCCAGCGTGCCGAGCAGCGTCATGCCGTCCGCCGGGGTCCAAAGAAACGCCTCGTTCGAAAGAGTGTCGGTGCTGACAAAGCCGGCGACCGCTCCGAAATTGCCGATGGCATTTGCTTCGCTGGATACGAACCCGGTGGGGACCCCCAAGTCGGTGAAGCCGCCGGAATAGAGAAAAGCGTCCGTAGCTCCGCTGGCCGTATCCCCGTACCCGACGATCTGGCCCGAGGAGTTGATCGCGGTCGCCTGAGTGGTGGTACCGCCCGGCAGCGTTCCCAGCGAGGCCGGCGTGCCGCCCGAGTACTGGAAGGCCAGGATCGCCCCGGTGGCGTCTTCGGAATAGCCAACCACCGTTCCGGCGTCGTTGATCCCGTAGGCCGCATTGTTGACGCCGCCGAGAGTGGGAATCGGGACGTCGCTCGATCCGTTGTACAGGAATGCGTTGTACGCGGAAAAGTCCGCAGCGAAGGCAAAGCCCGCGACCTCCCCGGATGAATTAATCGCATTGCCGAAAGCAATCGGGCTCCCTGCCGGCCCGATGTTCGAGTCACTCACCAGGTTCCAGATAAAAGCCTGGGACAGGTTCGCAGCCGTATCGCCAAAGCCCGTTTCCCACCCCTGGTCACTGAGACCGACGCCGCTCGAGAAACTGCCGCCGGCGAGAATTCCCACGTTGGTAACCGAGAACGTTATGGTACTGGCGCTAAGTAAGGTTATGGAGCATGCGAACAGAATTATGCCCCCGAATATCCGCATATTACGGATGGTATCACACGCCCTTTTCGGAAACGATACTTACCAAGGGGGCAGTGCCGGTTTAGCCGGAAGTTAGTTCGAAGATACTAATTTCCGGCGGCGCTCCGATGCGAATCGGCACGCCGATGGTTCCGATGCCGCGATTGACGTAGAGCTGCCCGCCCGGTTTCCGGAACAGGCCGGAGACGTAGGGCGTCACCAGCCGGCTCGGGGCGATCTCGGGGCTGATGAATTCCAGCGCCGCCTGGCCGCCGTGGGTGTGGCCGGCGAGGCTCAGGTCGATGCCAACTTCGGCCGCGCGATCGAAGGTGTCGGGGTTGTGGCTCAGCAGAATGTTCACCTGGTCCGGGCGCATCAGGCTTTCGATATTGTCCAGCAGCCGGATCACCGGCCTTGAGGGACCGAAGGCCTTGAGGCTCTGAAAATCGACTCCCATCAAATTCAGTGTCGCGCCCGGAGGGCCGATCGAAACGCGCTGATCGCGCAGGATCCGGATGCCAACCTCGGCAAACAGGCGCGTGATCGAGTTCTCCACGCGCGCCCAGCCATCGTGGTTGCCCAGGCTGCCGAAAACACCGAAGGGAGCTTTCAGGCCCGAGAGTGCCGCCACCACCGCGTCCTGCGTAGTGGGATCCGTCGTGACGAAATCGCCGGTCAGCACGACCAGGTCCGCTCTCTGGGCATTGGCAATCTCGACGTATTTGCGGATCTCGTCTTCGGGCATGAAGGGGCCGATGTGAATATCGGAAAGCTGCGCGATTCGAAATCCGTCGAGCGACCTCGGCAACCGCGGCAGCACGATTCGGGGATGCGTGGTCTCCAGGTTCAGGCGGCCGTAGAACAGCCCGTAGGCGCCGGCCACAAAAGGCGCGCCGGTCACCAGGCCCGCGGTGCGCGCCAGAAACACGCGGCGGCCGGGCGACTCGATGGCCGGGCCCTTTCGGAAGATCTTCAATGCCCCGATGGCGGTCCACTTCACCGTCGTGAGGAGCATGATGATCAGGAACGCCACCAGCGAACTGGCCGCCCACCACAGAAACGGCGCGGAGAGCAGCGCCGCGCCAGGCGTCAGCCGGACCGGCGTGTATCTTCTGCCCAGGAGGCCGAAGTTGTAGGCCATCAGGCCGAGGTAAACGGCGCCCAGGACGCTGCCCACGATCACGCGGGAGCTTCCGGAACGGATTCTGCGCCTCAGCAGGCGGCGTACCGCAAAGACCCAATAAACCTGGGCCGCAAAAAGAACGAACAAGACAATGGAAAAGACTGACATCGTTTCGGTGAGTGCGCCGCGCTCCTTCTATTGTCCACCGGGAAGGGACAGACAGGCAAGATAGCTGTGCAAATGCGTCCTCTACGTCCGATGAATCGCCTTCATCGCCAGTTGTGGCTCGTACGCGATGATCCTCAATAGCGCGGCTGCCGGCCCGCTCGGATGGCGCCGGTCCTGCTCCCAGTTCTGAAGTGTCTTCACGCTGACGCCAATCACGCGCGCAAACTCCGACTGCGAGAGGCTGGTTCCTTCGCGAATCGCCCGTATCCCGGAAGACCGGATTTCAATCCGGCGCGAGGGTTTCCTCGGCGAGTTGCGCCCCTTGCCTCGGGGTCAGATCGGGCGACACGGCAAGCGACCCGGCCTGAGCAGCACCCGCAAGATCGCCTGTGCCACCATGTATACAAGATGCAGCGGCGCGATTTTCTGGCCTTGGGCGGTCTCGCCCTCGCGGCCCGGCGCTTCGAGGCAAGCGCGCTCCCGGCGTCCGTCTACGACGTTCGAACCTTCGGCGCCTCCGGAGACGGCAAGGCCAAGGACACGGCGGCCATCCAGCGCGCCGTGGACGAGTGCGCCCGCTCCGGTGGTGGTGTGGTGTACCTGCCGCCGGGCAGGTACCTGTCGGGCACGGTCGTTCTGAAGGCCAACGTCACCTTCCATCTGGAGGCCGGAGCTACGCTGCTCGGCTCGACCGATCTCGCCGACTACTCACCGCAGGGCGGGCCGCCGCTCCAGGGCGACGCCAACGCCAAGCATCTGCTGTTCGCGCGCGACGCGGCCAACGTCACGCTCTCCGGCTCGGGCTCGATCGACGGGCAGGGCCGGGCATTCTGGGAGCCCAGCAATCGCCAGCCGCCCAAGCCCGAGGATGCCTGGCGCGACGTGGCCACCTACGATTGGAAAGCGCTGGACCGCCCGTCGCCCATGGTCGAGTTCTTCAATTGCTCGAACCTCCGGATCGAAGACGTCACCCTGGCGAACTCCTCGGGATGGACGCTGCGCCCCATCGAGTGCGATTCGGTCGTGATCCGCGGCCTCAAAATACGCAATCCCGTGATCGGCCCGAACACCGACGGCATCGATCCTACCTGCTGCCGCAACGTGTTCATCGCCGATTGCGATATCTCGACCGGCGACGATTGCATCTGTCTCAAAAGCGAAGGGCCGTACGGCCGGATGGGGCTTACGAAGAACATCACCATCACCAACTGCGTGCTGACGTGCTGCTGCAACGGCCTGAAGTTCGGCACGGCCACCAGGGGCGGCTTCGAGAACGTCACGTTTTCCAACTCGGTGATTTACAACGAGCGCGTGCCGCTGAACGCGCGCGTGATTTCGGGCATCGCCATCGAGATGGTGGACGGCGGCTGGGTGGATGGCGTGGTGGTGTCGAACATCCGGATGCAGCGCGTCCGCACGCCGATCTTCGTGCGGCTGGGAAATCGCGGCGGCGGGCAGCCGGTTCCGGAGCCCGGAAAACTGCGCGGCGTGATGATCGACAACGTGCACGCCACTGGCGCGATTCTGACTTCGTCGGTCACCGGGCTGCCCGGGCACGACGTCGAGGACGTGGCGCTCACCAACATCCGCATCGAAACCGAAGAGGGCGGCAAGGCGGAATGGATGGATCGCCCGGTGCCCGAGCAGGCCGCAAGCTATCCGGAAGCGCGCATGTTCGGCCGCCTCCCCGCCTACGGGTTCTATTGCCGCCACGTGAGCGGCATCAAGTTCGACAACGTCCGGATGGCCGCGGCCGAGCCCGACCAAAGGCCGGCGCTGCACTGCGAAGACGTCAAGGATCTGCGGGTGGATCGCCTGGACGCATCGGCGCCGCTCTCCTCGGAACCCTTGATCCGGCTGGTGAACGTGCAGGGCGGCGTTGTGGCCGGGTGCTCGGCGCCCGCCGGAACCACCACCGCGCTGGAGATCGACGGCGCCGAATCGAAGAACATCCGGCTGGTGGGCAACGATTTCAGCCGGGCCCGATCGGCATGGCAACTGCGTTCCGGCGCGCCCGCCGGCGCAGTGGCCGAAGCGAAGTAGAGGGGGAACCATGAAAGTTCGACGATGGACGGCGGCCGCAGCGCTGCTGCTGCCGCTGTGGCTCCACGCCCAGACGGCGGAGCCGGGCAGCCCGCGGGAATCCACCGGCCTGATTCCGCTTCCGGACCTCGCGGAGGGATCGTATCAGGGCGAGCAGGGCGGGCTCTATCCCGGCGGCCGGAATACGCCGCCGCCGGCGCACTTGCAGGCGGGGCTGGCGGCGGCCAAGAGCGTCGTGCCGCTGGACGCCGAGGGGAACCCCGCGCCGGGCGGCCGCATCGTGTTCGTCACCATCGGCATGTCGAACACCACCATGGAGTCGCAGGCTTTTCTTCGACTCGCTGGCGCGGACAGCGGAATCAATCCGCGAGTGGCGCTGGTGGACGGCGCTCAGAACGGGCAAACGGCGCGCATTACGGCCAATCCCGACGCCAATTTCTGGCTGGTGGTCAACCAGCGGCTGGTGGCGGCGGGCGTAACTGCGAAACAGGTGGAAGTGGCCTGGATCAAGCAGGCCAACGCCCAACCCACCGCGCCGTTTCCGGTCGAGGCGAAGAGGCTGCAGGCCGACCTCGTGGCCACGCTCCACAACCTGCGCGGCCAGTTTCCGAATCTGAAGATCGCCTACCTCTCGAGCCGCATCTACGGCGGCTTCGCGGTGACGCCGCTCAACCCCGAGCCCCACGCCTACGAAGGAGGCTTCGCCGTGAAGTGGACCGTCGGCGCCCAGATCGCAGGCGACGCCGATCTCAACTACGATCCCGCCAAAGGCGCGGTCCGCTCGCCGTGGATCGCATGGGGCCCGTACCTCTGGGCCGACGGCGTGAAGGGCCGCAAGCAGGACAGCCTCACGTACTCGCGCGCCGATCTCGGGACCGATGGCACCCATCCCTCCGCCCAGGGCAGCGAGAAGGTGGGCCGGCTGCTGCTCGAGTTCCTGAAGCGCGATCCCACGGCCCGCCCGTGGTTCGCCAGGGCGGATTGAGATTCAGGCCAGCACTTCCTTCACGACGTTTCCCGCCACATCGGTGAGGCGGTAATCGCGGCCGGCGTGGCGGAAGGTGAGCTTGGTGTGATCGAAGCCCAGGCAGTGCAGGATGGTAGCGTGGAAGTCGTGAACGTGGCACTCGTTCTCCACGATCTTGGCGCCGAAGTCGTCGGTCTTCCCGTACGCCAAGCCGCCCTTCACGCCACCGCCGGCCAGCCATGAGGAGTAGGAGCGGTTGTAGTGCCCGCGGCCCATCTGGCCTTCGGGCGAGGGTGAGCGCCCGAACTCGGTGGTGAACACCACCAGCGTGTCTTTCAGAAGCCCGCGCGATTTCAAATCCGCCAGCAGGCCGGCAATCGGCTGGTCGATATTGCGCGCCAGCGGAGCATGCGTGTGGATGTCGCCGTGCGCGTCCCAGTTCTTGCTCGACCCGACATCGATCAACTCCACGAAGCGGACGCCCTGCTCCATCATGCGGCGCGCCACCATGCACTGCCAGCCGAAACCGGTGGTGGCGCCGCGCTCCAGGCCGTACAGCTTCCAGGTGGCGTCGGTTTCTTTCGAGAGGTCGAGCACCTGCGGCATGGTCATCTGCATGCCGAACGCCGTTTCGAACGACTTGATGCGCGCCTCCAGCGCCGGATCGCCCGGGTGCAGCCGCTCGTGCTTGCGGTTGAAGCGCTCGAGCAGGCTCAACTCCTGCTGCTGCAATCCCGCGGTGGCCGCGCGCCGGTTCAGGTCGGGCACCGGCTCGGCGCCGCTCTGGATGCGCGTGCCCGAGTACACGCCGGGCAGAAAGTCGGACGACCACACCTGGCTGCCGCAGTAAGGCATCTCCGGCGCGAGCACCACGTAGCACGGCAGGTTCTGATTTTCGGTGCCCAGCCCGTAGGTCACCCACGAGCCCACGCTGGGGCGCTGGAAGGTCACCGAGCCGGTGTGAATTCCGAGCGTGGCCTGGAAGTGATCGTTGTGGTCGCCGCGCATGGAGCGGATGATGGTGAGGTCGTCCACGCATTCCGCGATGTTCGGAAACAGATCGGTGACTTCGATTCCCGATTGGCCGTGCGGCCTGGCGGCCCATGGCGAGCCCAGCGACTTGCCGCCGCCCTCGCGGGTCTTGCCGTCGCGCTGATATTCGGCCAGCCTGGGCTTCGGATCGAAAGAATCCACGTGCGACATGCCGCCGCTGAGGTAGATGAAGATCGCGCGCTTGGCCGTGCCCGGAAAATGGGGAGCCTTGGGCGCCAGCGGATTCTCCGCTGGCGCCGTTCCCCCCTCCTTGGCCAACAGCTCGCTCAACAAGGCCGGAAACACACCGGACCCCAACATCAGGGACCGCACCATCTGCCGCCGGTTGATTGCGTCCATAGTTCAATCCAAAGTCAGAAATTCGTTGCTGCCGAGCATCACGCGCATGAGGCTGGCCCATGCCTGCCGGATGCGCTGGTAATCCGCGAGGGCCGTCCCCTCGAACGTGTGGCGCGCTTCGTCCAGATACTGCCGCGACTCTCGAAGCTCGTCGGGCGCCGGGCTCCTGCCGTAGATCAGCCGGAAGGCGTAGCGCAGGCGCTCGGCGTCAGTGCCCGATTGGATGGCCACCCGCACCGCCAGCGCATCGGCCTGCGCGTGGAAGAAGGGATCGTTCATGGCATACAGGGCTTGCAGCGCGGTGGTGGTGCGGGGCCTCACGCCGGTCTCGGCGTTGGGGTCGGGGCCGTCGAAGAGATCCAGGAAGGGCTGCCGCCGGATGCGCTGCTGCATCAGGTAGACGCTGCGCCGGTTGGTGGCGTAGTGGTCATCCGCCCCGAGGAACGGCTGGTGCTGGGTGAACCTCCACGACATCTCGGGCGGAAAGGGATGCTCGCCGCCGGGCCCAGGATCGAGGTTCCCGCTCAACAGCAACAGCGAGTCGCGGAACTCTTCGGCGTCCAGGCGGCGCGGGTTGAACTTCCAAAGGCACGCATTCCTGGAGTCCTTCAGCGCGTTCTGGCGGTTGTCGCCGCTGGCCATCTGGTAAGCGCGCGAGAGCATGATGAGGCGGTGCAGCTTCTTCACCGACCATCCGCTTTCGACGAACCGCTTCGCCAGGAAATCCAGCAGCTCGGGATGGGTGGGCGGCTCTCCGCGCGCGCCGAAATCGTCAGGCGTGGCCACGATGCCCTGGCCGAAGTGCCACAGCCAGACACGGTTGGCCATCACGCGCGCGGTGAGCGGATTGGCCGGATCGGTGATCCACTGCGCCAACTCCAGCCGGCCGCTGCCTTTTTCTTCGGGCGGGAGCTTCTGTCCGCCCAGAATGGTGAGGAAGCCGCGGGGCACTTGCGGGCCCAGGGTCTGCGGCTCGCCGCGCACCATGACCCGCGCATCCACGGGCTTGCCCTCCGACACGGCGTAGGCTTTGGGCAGGTACGGATATTGCGCCGCGGCCTTGCGCAGCCGGTCCTGATTCTCCTGCTGGGCCTTGCGGGCTTCCTCCGGAGTGGCGAACTTGATCCGGTTCGCCTTGATGTCCTCGATGCGGTTGTCGAGCCCCGATAGCTCCGTTTCGATCTCTTTCAGTTTGCCGGCGTCGTCGGGATTGAGGGCCGCGAAACCGTAGGTGTGCGGGTAGATTTCGGTGCCCGCGTGCACGTAATTGGTGCTCTTGAAGATGCCGTAGAGCGCGTAGTAATCGGCGGTGGGGATGGGGTCGAACTTGTGGTCGTGGCAGCGGGCGCAGCCAACGGCCAGGCCGAGCATGCCTTTGCCCAGGTTGTCGATGGTGTCGTCGATGGTGAGATGGAACTCGGCGGCGCGCGATCCGAAGCGGCGCGCGTTGGCGAGATAGCCGGTGGCGATGATCTTCTGCTGCCAGTCCTCTTTGTCGCGCGCAGCCGAGGCGAGGATGTCGCCGGCGATCTGCTCGCGCAGGAACTGGTCGTACGGCTTGTCGCTGTTGAACGCCGCAATCACCCAGTTGCGGTACCGGTACATGGCGGGGACCGGAAAATCGGCGTTGTCGCCGGCCGTATCGGCGTAGCGCACGACGTCGAGCCAGTGCCTGCCCCACCGCTCGCCGTACTGCTGCGAGGCGAGCAGGCGATCGACTACCTTCTCAAAAGCCTGGGGCGCGCTGTCCTTGAGGAACGCGTCGATCTCCTCAGGCGACGGCGGCAGGCCCGTCAGATCGAAGGTGGCGCGGCGGATCAGCGAGAGTCTCGCGGCGCGCGGCAGGGGCGTCAGGCCCTTTTCATCGAGGCTGGCTTTGATGAAGCGGTCGATGGCGGTCCGGTTCCACTCGGGCGAGCCGGCCTCCGGCGGGTGCGGATCTTGAACCGGCTGGAAGGCCCAGTGGTGGCGCGCTTTGTCCCAATCGTACGGAGTCGCCGCGACGGTGGCGCCCTCGGTGCGCGGATCGGGCGCGCCCATCTTGATCCATTCGACCAGGTTGTCGATTTCGGCGGGCTGCAGTTTCTTGCCGGGCGGCATCTTGAGATTGCCGCTGCCGCGGACCGCGGCGATCAGCAGGCTCTCGTCGGGCTTGCCCGGCACGATGGCGGGGGAGCCCGAGCCTCCGCCGCGCAGCATCCCGGCCTTGGAATCGAGCAGCAGGCCGCTCATCGGTTTGGCGATCTGGGAGCTGTGGCAGCCGTAGCAATTGGCGGCGAGCAGCGGACGGATGTTCTTCTCGAAGAAGGCAATGCCCTCGGAACTCTGCGCGTGCAAAGCCGCGGCAAGCAGACAGATCCCGGCCAGCTTGTACATCCGTGCCCCTCGAAATGAGTATAGCCCCGTTGGGCGGGGATTGGCGCCCCATGACGCGCAATCCCGTATATACTGTAAACGCGATAAGGAGGTCCCTTTGAAATTGAAAGCGATCCTCGCGATTCTGCTGGCGGCGGCGGGGCTGGCCTTTGCCCAGCATTCCGCGTCGAAACTGCCGCCGGTCAAATTCACCGACAACACACTCGACAACGGACTCCGGGTGATCATCTCGGAGGACCACTATGCCCCGGTATTCGGCATTGCCGTCAGTTATAAAGTCGGCTCTCGCGATGAGCGGCAGGGGCGCACCGGCTTCGCCCACCTGTTCGAGCACATGATGTTCAAGGGCTCGGAAAACGTGGGGCCCGGCGAGCACTTTTACCTGATCTTCACCAAGGGCGGCAGCATGAACGGCACCACCAACAACGACCGCACCTTGTACTTCGAAATCCTGCCGAAGAACCAGCTCGACCTGGCCCTGTTCCTGGAGTCCGACCGCATGCGGTCGCTCAAGGTGACCCAGGAGAACCTGGACAATCAGCGGCAGGCCGTTAAAGAAGAGCGCCGCCTCGGCGTGGACAACCAGCCGTACGGGCAGGCCTACGAAAAGATGGATGAACTGGTGTACGACAACTTCGCCTACAAACACTCGGTGATCGGATCGATGGCCGATCTGGATGCGGCCTCGGTGGAGGACGTCCAGCAGTTCTTCAAGACGTATTACGCTCCGAACAACGCGGTGCTGGCGCTGGCCGGCGACCTGGACGCCAAGGACACGCTCGCCAGGGTGAAGAAGTATTTCGGCGCGGTTCCGCGGCAGCCGGCGCCCAAGCCGGTGGATCTCACCGAGCCGCCGAAATCGGAGGAGCGGCGGTTGAAGATCGACGACAAGCTGGCGCGCGTGACGCGCCTGGATATCGCCTACCGGATTCCGGACGTCACCACCGCCGACGCACGGGCCCTGGCGGTGGGGGGCATGGTGGTCGGAGGCGGCGAGAGCTCCCGGCTTTACCAGGTGCTGGTGAAGGATAAGGAAGTCGCCGCCCAGGTGTTCGCGGGCCTCGACGGGCGCGCCGGCCCTTCGAAGTTCCAGATCGTCGCCATGGTGCGGCCGGGCAAGACGCCGGAAGAAGTGGAGGGCCTGATTTCGGAAGAGATCTCGCGGCTGGTGGCGCAGCCGGTCACCGATAAGGAGCTGCAAAGGGTGCGCAGCAGCATCCGGCGGGGCGCGGTGAGCGGCCGCGAAAGCTCGCTCAACACGGCCATCTCGCTGGCCGATGATGCGGCCCTGTACAACGATCCGAACCGGATCAATACGGAAAGCGACAAACGGCTCGCAGTCACCGCCGCCGACATTCAGAAAGCCGCTCAGGCGTATCTGAAAGCCACGAACCGCGTGGTGGTCACAACCGTGCCGGCCGCGCCGCCCAGGCCGGCGGCCAAGCAGAATTAAGGAGCCACTGCCATGAACAAACGATTCTTTCTGTCCATCGTTCTCGCTGCGGTGGCCTCGGCGCAGATGCCGCAGGGCCAGCAGCAGTCCGTGGCCGGCGTGGTCAAGCTGAATCGCGCGCCGATTTCGAACGAAGTGCTGAAAGTGAAGCTGCCGCGCCCGGTGGAGCGCCAGCTCGCGAACGGCATGAAGCTCCTGGTGGTGGAGAGCCATCGCGTGCCCACCATCACGCTGCGGATGAACATGCCTTCGGGGGACCTGCGCGATCCCGCCGGCATGCCGGGCGTCTCCGACGCGACCGCGGCGCTGATCCGGCTGGGCACCAAGACGCGATCGTCGAAAGACATCGCCGATGCGGTCGCCGAACTGGGCGCGACGCTCTCATTCGGCTCGAGCCAGGGCGAAGCCACGATCGTGCTGAGCTCGATGACCGAAAATTTCGACGCCGCGCTGGCCTTGCTGGCGGACGTCCTGATGAATCCCACGTTTCCGCAGGACGAGCTGGACAAGTGGAAGACGCGGCAACGGGCGCAGCTCGAGCAGATGAAGAGTTCGCCGGGCGTTCCCGCCAACGACCTGATGATGAAGCTGATGTATCCCGACGACTCGCGGCGCTATACCCACGTGACAGCGGAGTCGCTGGGCAAGATCACGCGGGAGAGCGTGATGGAGCACTACAAGACTTACTACGTGCCGGCGGGCGAGTGGGCCGGCATCTCGGGAGACATCTCTCCGCGCGAGGCCGTGGCCAAGCTCGACAAGGTGCTGGGAGCCTGGAAGGGCGGGCCGATCGCGCACGTGACCATGAAGTTCCCCGAGCCGCTGACCGACAAGAAGGTCTACCTGATCTCGCGGCCGAACTCGGTGCAGACGCTCCTGATGGTGGCCAACCACGCCATCGACCGCAAGAGCCCCGACTATATCGAGTGCCAGGTGATGAACCGGGTGCTGGGTTCGGGCCCTTCGTCGCGGCTGTTCCGCATCATTCGTGAAGAGAAGGGCTACACCTACGGGATCGGCTCGGGCTTCAGCGCGACGCGGTACCTGAACCATTTCATGGCCTCGACCTCGGTGCGCACGGAGGTGACCGAACCGGCGCTGACGGAGTTGCTGGCGCAGTTCGGCGACATCCGCAACCGCGCCGTCCCGGCCGACGAACTGGCCGACGCCAAGAGCGCGATCGTGGCCGGTTTCGTGCTCGGGCTGGAGAGCTCGTCGCAGGTGCTCTCGCGCTGGATGGAGCAGCGCATGGACGGCCTGCCGGAAGATTATTGGGACACATACACGGCGAAGGTGATGGCGGTAGGCGCCGAGGATGTGCAGCGCGTGGCTAAGAAATACGTGCCGCTCGACAACATCCGGATCATCGCCGTGGGGGACGCCTCGAAGATTGCCGAGCTGCTGAAAAAGTTCGGGCCGGTGGAGGAGATCTCGCCGGATTCGATTTAGGAAGCAGGCGTCAGAAGACAGGAATCGGGAGCCGGAATATGGTCCTGCGGCGGCTCGGCGTCTTCGCCGGGCGCGTTCGACGGCTCCAGTTCCTGACTGATTTTGGCGACGTAATCGGCGGTGAAGGCCAGCAGGCGGTGCAGGGCTGTCTGTTGGTCCGGCGGCGGGATGCGAATGGCCATCTGAAACATGTCCCAGAGGCACTGCTCGATGCGGTCGCGCAGATCGTTGATGGCGGGAGTGCTGAGCGTCTCGATTTTCTTGCGGGCCATTTGCAGATCGTTGCGCATGCGGAGGACGGCGTCGCGGATCCGCACGGCGTTTTCGGGGACTATGGCGACCAACTGGCCGTCGATTTCGAGGTTTTCGCCGTCGATCTTGGGAGCGATCCGTCGGTAGGCGTCGGGCGAGACGGGGATGATCCGGGAGAGGCGGAAATAGGTTTCGCCGAATTCCGCGAGGTTCTGAATCACGCCATCGACGCGCTGGCGGGTGAGGCCGACGTGCTGCTGGCAGAACTCGTCCCAAGTGAGGCCGAGGGTTTTGTAGGCGCCGGATTGGTGGATGTCGCGCAGGTTGGCAGCTTGCGCGGCGAGGCAATGATTGGCGACCAAACCGAGCGCCTGGCCCCGGCCAACCCAGGTACCCAATTCGAATTGGGCAGCGATCGGGTCAGACATAATTCCCCCAAACCGCAAATGCATTTGCGGCGGGTTTGACGGAAACAAAGGAGATGAGGTGTGTTTCAGACCTGTTTTCGGCAAACGCATTTGCGTTTTTTGCCGGATCGGCCGTCCGGTGGCGGCTCTCCGGATTTCGGGAACTGTTGCGGGTTCTCATAGGCTTTCCTCGATCTCATGCTGGCACACGCGCGTGTGGCTCTTTGGCGAATTCGGTAAACGGGGTCTGAAAATAAAGGAAAAATAAATTTCAAAAATCTGTGACCGAGAAATTCGGGCGGCCCCATTTTTCGGGAGGTGGAGCATAAGTGATTGAAAGTGAATATAGTTGGCGGACATGCTCTTCGCGGCGTGCGGGCTACGGCCCAAGCTTCATTGGACGTCACTTACAATGAGGAACCATCTGTGCCGGCTAACCACACCCGATTTGCCCAGTTATTGCCCGGGAGAGTACACCAGACGGGTCAAGTCTTGATCAGAAGGTCAGCTTGGCGCCGAGTTCCACGGTCCGGGCCTGATTCTGCTGCGAGCCGGTGACACGGCCAAAGGTGGCGTCACCGGGGTTGGTATCCGGCGCGCCGAAGCGCGGATGGTTGAAGAGGTTGAACACGTCGAAGCGAAGCTGCAGCCGCTTGGTCTCGGTGAATTTGAAGTTCTTATAGAGGCCGGCGTTGGCTTCGTTCACACGGCTGGCGCGGACGTCGTTCCAGCGGGTGGGGAAGGACTGCACGTTGGCCGCGAAATCCTGGTACACGCCATTCTTGATGCTGTCCGAAGCAGCAGGCACATAGTTGTAGCCGGGCAGATTCTGAATACCGGTCCAGGCGGGATAGGATTGCAGCGTCGCGAGGGACGTGCTCTTGGAGGGGAATGGATAGAACTGCGTGGTGTCGAACCACTGGTTGAGGCTCTGTTTCCCTCCCGGCAGGGAGAAGTCCTTGCCGCTGAAGAAGGCCGGCGTGCTGAAGACCACCGGGACACCCGACTGGATGTTGTAGTTGCCGGCGAGTTCCCATCCGCCCACAATGAAGTCCGCCCACTTCGGCACGGAAGCGCCGAAGCGCTGATTGCGGCCCACCGGAAGGTCCCAGATGGGCGCGATGTTCAGATGGAAGGGACGGTCTTCGCCGCCCAGTTTGTGCTCGATCTTGCCTTGCGAGGCAAGCTGGCTGCCGCCGAAAAACGCGGTGTCTTCGAACAGCTTGGACCAGGTGAAGGAAGCGATGATGCTGAAGCCCTTCTTGAAGCGGCGCTCGATTTTGCCCAGCCCGGCATCGAACTGGTTCTTGCCGGTGGGGTTGTTCTCGGTGATGCCGCCAAACAGGGGATTGGGATTGAGGAACTGGTTCAGCGCGATCGTCTGGTTGGTATAGATCGAGTTGCTGGGGCTCACGCCGGTGAGGTGATAGAAGGGATTGGGCACCTGCAGATTCCAGTTGAGGGTATCGACCGGCCGTCCCGCGACAAACGACGGGGTGTTGTACTGCTGCCAGTTGGCAAAACTGGGTTCGTTCTCATTCCAGGCCCACGAAATGTCGTAAGTCTTGTTGTGCGAGTAACCGACCTCGAAGAGCCAGCCCTTCCATTCGTGCTGCACGTGGAGGCTGTATTCCCAAGAATAGAAGCGGTCGAGGTCGGGATTGTCCCAGGTGAACCCGGAGCCGAGATTGGTCAACGGTCCGAGGGACGAGCCGGTGGGCGCCAGAATTCCGTTTTGGAAGGGGTGCGCCATGGTGTCGAACGAGGTGATGTAGTTGTCGGTGGTGGCCGTCAAGGACGTGGACCTGCTGTAACCAAACTGGGCGCCGGTGTTGAAATCGGCCTGAGTGAAACGGCCGAAGCCGCCGCGAACCACCGTACTGTGGCCCAGGTAGTAAGCGAAGCCCACGCGCGGCTGCCATTCATGGAGGTCGGTGTTGTAAGTGGTGCGCGGCACGCCGTTCACGCCGGCGAACTCGACAATCCCATTCACCTTGAACTGGCTGGCGGGCAGGAGTTGCTGCAGGAGCTGGACGCCGGCATTGGCGGCATTGGCCGGATTCGCCAGAATGGCGGCATAGGCGGCTTGCGCGGGGGAACTGATGGGGTTCGGTGTGTTGGGGTCGTAGCGGTCTTCGATGCGGTTGTACCGCTCCTCGACCGGACGCTCATAGTCCCAATGCAGGCCCAGATTGACGGTGAGTTTGGATGTGACGCGCCAGTCGTCCTGAAAGAATCCGGCGGCGTAGTGCTGCGAGTAAAACGCGCTGGCGTTGCGCGGCACGTTGCCGCCCGACGGCATGTCCAGAAGGAACGTGGCGAAGGTGGAGCCGACGCCGGTGCCGCCGGAGTTCGCGTTATTCTGGCGCGTGAAGTTGCTGTTGAAATCGAATTCACCCGCGTTGCCGTTGCCGAAGTCGGCCTCCTGCAACACCCAGAACTCGCCGCCGTAGCGCAAAGTGTGATTCCCGTGCACCTGCGTCAGGGTGGCGCCCAACGTGTGATAGGCGGTGGAGTGGATGCTCTCGGTGTTGCCGGTTCCGAAGTTGCCGGCCACACCGGTGATGTCGGGGAAGCCCGGCCGCGGCAACTGATCCACAAAGCTGGCGGGAATCCCGAGGGACGTTTCGTTAAAGCCGGCGCCGGCGTCGTAGCCCGGCTCTTCGTAACGGGTCAGGCTGTAGCGCACGTCGAGGATCCTGGTGGCGCTGATGGTCCACACATGGTCCAGGCCGATGCCCTTGTTGACGCGCTCGGTGAAGCTTCCGGCGGCAATATCATCCAACCCGAAGGTGTCGCCCGTGTGTTCGATCAGGTGGTGCCAGCGGATGGTCGCAAAGGTGCGCTGGCTGTTGTTCCAGTTCTGGTCCGCACGGATCGACACCAGCGGGAATGTGTCCAGCCGCACCGAGGGAGGAGCGTAGTCGTTGGAAGTGTTGCTGGTCCCGTCGCTCGGGGTATTGGGCAACGGAACGTATTTCAGAATGTTCTGTGCGATGGGGCTCAGCCGGCCGGCGGGAATCTGATTGTTGGGGAAGAGCGTGCGATTGCCGGTGGCGGGATTCACCGTCAACGGATCGTAAACCTGGATGGGATACTTCACCAGCTGGCCGCCCACAGTCTGGGTGGTGAAGCTCTGGCTGAAGTCGCCCGTGCGCTCCAGCGCGGTCGGCACGGAAATCGAACCGGAGCCCAGCGGATTCATGTTGTGCGTGTCGTCGTAGGAGACGAAGAAGAACGTCTTGTCCTTGCCGTGGTACAGCTTGGGAAGGTACACCGGACCGCCGAAGGTGCCGCCCCACTCGTTGAAATGCACGGGGGCGACGGCGCCGCCGATGAGGTTGGTCTGGAACAGATTGGCGTTCATCGCGCTGTTCTGGTTGAACTCGTACAGCACGCCGTGATAGCTCTTGCCGCCGCTGCGCGTCTGCATGTTGATGGTGGCGCCCGCCTGCCGGCCGATGGAGGCATCGTAGGCGTTGGTGGATACACGAAATTCCTGCACGGAGTCCATGGGCGGGATAAAGGCGACGTCGCCGCCGGACTTCATATCGGGGGAGCCGTCCAATTGAAACGTATTCGACCAGACGTTGTTGCGGCCGCCGTCGGCGGTGAACTGGGAGGCCGCATTGTAGGACCACAAGTGCGCGATGTTGTTGTTCTGGTCCTGCGCCACTACGCCCGGAGAAAAGGTCGCCAGCAGCGTCACCACGTGCGACGACGACGGCATCTCGGCGATTTCCTCGTGCGAGATGACGGTGCCGCTGGTGGCGGCCGTGGTGTCGATGAGCGGAGCGTCCGCAGTCACGTCCACGGTTTGCGCCGAAGCGCCGATTTCGAGCGTGGTATCGATTTGCTTCACATCGCCGGCGGAGAGGGTGATGCCCTTGCGGTCCTGGGTTTTGAAGCCCGGCGCGGCGATGGTGAAACGGTAGTGGCCGGGCAACAGAAATTCGGCAACCCAAACGCCCTGGCCGTTGGTTCTGGTTTCCTGCCGGACGTTATTGTCGTCGTTGATCACAACGACGGCGGCATTCGGCACGAGGGCGCCCTGTGCATCCATTACTCGTCCGCCGATGGTTGCGCGAACTTCCTGGGCTTGGGCGCTGCCGCCCAAAGCACAGACCGCAAACAGGCAGAAGAGGAGCTTTTTAGCCATTCGAGACATTTGATACCAAGTTAGTCCGCAAAGCGACCGACGTCAAGCCAGACCTTCGGAAAACAGGATTCCAATGTACGGAAGTACGGGCTCGCTAGTTTTGCGAGGGTTTTTCGGCGCGGTCGACGAGTACGACTTCCACCGGCACGCGGCGCGCTTCCAGCTTCAACCCAAGCTGCTCCTGGATGGCGGCGAAGACCGAAGGACCGGTGTTATCGGCCGCGCGCGCCTCGGCTGGATCAGACGGCATGGCGCCGGGCTTCTGCATCACCGGCTCGGTGTCGCTCGGGGTCCAGGTCATGCGGAAGTCGTACTTGCCCTTCAATTCCGTTTCATCCACGACCGGGCGGCCCAGGGTGCGGGAAAGGGCCTCCGCCAACCCCGATACCGGCTGGGACCGTCCGTTCACCATCCCGCGCCCCATGCCCAGTCCTCCTGGCGCCGCGGTTTCGGCGTCCTTCAGTTTCGGCCCGCCCCTGGCGACGACCAGAGCGTAGCCCGGCGCCATACCGGTCTCGCGGTGGAATTGCAACTGGAAGCGGTCGGCCAACAGGGTTTTCAGCATACCGATAAGCTCGTCAAAGCTCGCGGCAGTGGCTGTTTTGCCCTCGATATCGTAGTGGTCGGAATCGAGCCACTTCGGGCCGCCGGAGAGTTGGAAGTCCTGGAGCTTGTACGCAGCCTCGATGCAGAACTTCAGCGTCACATTGCGCAGCAGAAGCCGGCCCCTGGCGGTTGACATGCCCATGCCGGGCTGGTCCGGCTGACTCGGCTTGATGGAAGCCACTTCGAAGGCCGGCGCCGTGGACGGCTGGCCGAAGGCGCGGCACAAAGCGAATATCGCAAGTCCAGCCATTGCCGTCAGTCTGGCGATCATCGATTTCCCCTGCGTTTAGACGCCGCTGCTGCTGGATTTGATTATAGGTCTGGTACGGGGAATCACGTCTCTTGCGCAATCCGGATGGTGACGGTTCGGGCGCGACTATCCGTTAGTGCGGCGCGTCAGCATGATTGAACGGCCGAACGCTACAGTTTCATCTCCCAGCCCTTGCGGGCCGTGGGCTTGACGTACTTGTTGGCTTCGGCGCTGTTGGTGAAGCGCAGGTTCTTGCTGTCCCAGTCGAGCTTGCCGGGGACGCGGTAGGCGATGGGGATGAGCGACAGCCACTCGGCGTAGGGCGCCGTGATGCTGAAGTCGGAGCACCCCGGGTCGCCGCCCTTGCAGGCGCGGATCCAGTCGAGCATGTGGCCCGGCGAGCGCGTCAGCAACTGCGGCGGCAGCACGTAATCCGCCCACCTGGCCGCGGGCAGGAGCCACACGCCTTCGCCGCGGCTGCTGGTGGCCATGATGCCTTTCGTGCCGATAAAGACCGATCCGTTGCCGGTGAGGATGCCGGGTTGCGGACCGCCGCCCGGAGCGCCGAACACGCGCACCCCCGGGCCGCCGGCGCCGGTCCGCTCTCCGGTGCCACGGCCCGCGCCGCCGGCTCCGGGTCCGCGTCCGGCTGCGCCAGGGGCCGCCCCACGCCCGGCCCCGCGGCCTGCACCACCGGCGAACCCGGCGCCGCCCCGGCCGATGCCCGGCCGGCCTTTGTCCGCCAGATTATTGGTAGGCGGCAGAATGACCTCGTTCTCCATGCCGGGCACGTGGTACGCTTCGGGGTCGCCGGCCCGCGCGGAATCGTGATAGAAAACCTTTACCGCGGGCATCTCGCCGCGAGCCGGGAAGTCCAGCCGGACGATGCCGCGCTCCGGATACGTAATCTTGCTCGGGCCGATCTGGGTGACGCATTCGACGCTGCCAGGCGCCCCCAGTTGCAGCGCCACGTGCACCGGCCCCGCCGTGTGGGTGGCCCAGTTGCCCACCTGGCCGGTGCCGAAATCCAAGAAGCCGCGCCAGTTGTAGGGCACGTAATACGGGCTGAACGGGCGGTAGGCCGCCGCGCCCAGCCACAGGTCCCAATCCAGCCCCTCGGGTACCGACGATTCCGGGGGCAACTCCTGCAGGCCCGTGGGGTGCGTGCCGGGCGAGGTCGAGATGTGCGCCTCGGTCACGTCGCCGATGGCCCCCGACCAGACGATCTCGGCGGCCACGCGGTTGCACTCGTGCGAGAATCCCTGGTTGCCCATCTGGGTGGCGACCTTGTATTTGGCCGCGGCCTCCAGCAGCAGGCGGGCCTCCCACGGAGTTCGGGTGAGCGGCTTCTCCACGTAGACGTGCTTGCCGCGCTCGATGCAAGCCAGCGCCACCGTGGCATGCATGAAATCGGGAATGCCCATGGTGCAGGCGTCGATGTTCTTGCCCTCCTTGTCGAGCATGACGCGGAAGTCCTTGTACTTGGGGACCTTCTCGAAGCGTTTGAGGTTGGCGGCGGCGCGGTCCTGATCCACGTCGCACAGCGCCACGATGTTCTCGGTGCGCGCGGCGTCGTTGAGGTCCGCCCCGCCCTGGCCGCCGCAGCCGATGGCGGCGACGTTGAGCTTGTCGTAAAAAGGCTTGTAGCCCAGGGCGCGCAGCGACGGCACGCTGCCGTAGCCGGCGCGCGGCACGGCGCCCGTCAGAAGCGCTCCGAAGAAGAAGTGACGTCTCGAAACATCGTAGGACATGATCGTCAATACCCTCCCGCCGAAACTGGCACTACGTTCTTTGGTAGCTGCTGGCGGCACGGTTGTCAAGCGAATGGCGGCGTGTTCCATTGGGGCCGGTGAGTCTCGGTTATCGCGCACCCATCGTATCAATATGTAGTGGGTGCGCAGCGGCCTGGCGTTGCCTCGCACCGGCGCGACACGGTCAGTTCCGCACTTTCAGGAACTCCGGCGGCGCCAGCGCGCGGCGCGTCATCCGCGCCTCCAGCACCGCGCCCTTAAAGTAGTTCACCCGATTGATGCGCGTGCCGATGGACGTGTGTCCCGCCCCTTGCGGCGCGAGATGCAGCGGACCCGAGCCCTGCAGCAGGCCATCCACATAGTTGCGGAATTCATGGCCGTCGTATACCGCGGCCACAGCGTGCCAGGCGCCCAGCGAATGCAGCCTGGTGCGGTCGAGAAGCGCCAGCGATTCCGCGCCCGTCAGGGCAAAGCTATCGAGGGCCCATTGGTCGCCGATCACGCGGATCTCGAACAGCATGCGCGTGCTGGTGTCCGCTCCCGTCTTCGGATCGCGCTCCTGCAGGTGAAAGAAACGCTGCTCGGGCGCTCCTCCCAGGTCGGGCCGGAAGATCACCTCCCAAGTGAAGGTCTCGGCGCCAGCCAGGGGATGCACGTCCACATAGATGGCGTCATCCACGCCATTGAACTGAATTGCCTTGCCCGCGGAGGTCTCGATGACCCTCGGGTGGCCCAGCAAGGTGGTGGGATGTCCACCGATCTGGTCGAGACGATCGAAATGCCAGGTAACGCTATCCTCCGGTGGCGAAGCGGGTACCAGCATCAGGGCGCCGAAGAAGGCGCCGGCTAGGGCAATTACGCAAGCGCGGGACATAGCTCGATGGTACAACCCTCGCTGGCGCTATTTCGCCGGCGCGGAACGGAACGGGTCGAACTCCGATGACCCGGCCGGGTGTAGTTCGACAGGCGCCCCGAGGGTCTTTGAGGTGAGCAGCAAGCAGCTCTTTAGCCGCCAGGAAGCTACTACCGGAATGAATGCTGTAACGGAACCCGGAAAAGCCGGCCGCCATGACCGCCCGGCGGTAATTTTCTCACTGCTCTTCCTGGCAGTCTACTTTGCCGCCTCGTCGTTCCAAGGCCTAAATGCCTACTTCACCCAGGACGATGGCGGCAACCTGCTCAACATGCACAAGTACTGGGAACACTCTCTGGCTGGTGTGCTTGGCTCCGCTTTCAGAGTGGTAACCGGAGCGTACAGGCCCCTGGGAGGCGTCTACTATTTCATCCTCTACCGGCTGTTCGGGTTCAATCCATTGCCATTTCGCGCCGTGTGTCTCGCGCTGATGCTGGCGAACGTCTTTCTTGCATTTGCGCTTCTCCGACGGCTGTCCGGTTCGCTGGAGGCGGCACTGCCCGGAGCCGTGCTGATCGTCCATCATCCCGCCGTGCTGGAGCTGCTGTACAGCAGCGGCACCATCTACGAGGTTCTCTGTTTTTTGTTTTATTTTCTGGCGGTTCGGTGCTATCTGGCCTGGCGGCAGGAGGGGCGGGAGGCTGGCAGGACCACTCTCTCCCGGCCTCAACTGGCCGGGTTGCTGGCCCTCACCGGCTGCGCATTGGACTCTAAGGAGATGGCGATGACGCTGCCAGGGGCGTTGTTGCTCGTCGAGCTGATTTATTTTCCGCCAAAGTCCTGGTCCTGGCGGGAGGCCGCCAAGTTTGTGGTGTGCCAGGGGCGCGCCGCCCTGGCTGCCGCGGCGCTCGTCGTGCCCGCGATTGCGGTAAAAGTTCTAACCCGCAATCCGCTCAGCGACGATCCGCGCTACGCCGCCCATTCGCTCCGCGCCACTGTCGAAGCCATGCGCGCTTATCAGAATTTCCTGCTGTACGGCGACCTCTTCGGCGGCAGGTTCTCCGCCCTGGAGTTGCTGGCCCTTTGGGTCGCTATGGCGGTGGCGGCGATCGCCTTGCGCTCCCGCCCGATGAAATTCGGCCTTGGCTTTCTGATCGGAAGTGTGCTCCCCGTTTGCCTCATCAGTCCGCGAGGCGGCTACATGCTGTACATACCTTTGATGGGCTGGGCTCTTTACGCCGGATCCTTGTTCCAGCGGCTCCTCGATGGCCTGGTTCGCCTGGCGCCTCTTCGCTCGGGCGCCGCGGTGAAGTTCGGCGCATTAGCGGCAGCCGCGGTGCTGGTCATCCACGTGCATTCTATTAAACTCGCCGGGTATTCCGCGTTGGAGCGGCAGGCGCATATCAAGAGGCGCCGGTTCATCGAGCGCTTGCAGAAGGTGCACCCTCAGCTATCGCCCGGCTCATCCTTGCTATTGGCGGACGATCCGCTGCCGCCCGGCTTTGCGGTGCTGCTTCTTGCGCGGCTCGCTTATGCCGACCCAACTCTCGAGGTGGATCGAATCAAAATGTCGCGTGAGATCCCCAGCGGAGATGAACTGATTCGCTACGACTATGTTCTCGCCGGCGGCTGGGAACTCCGCGATGTGCGCGGCGTTTCCGATGCGCGCGGGCCGGTGGAGGTTCGGATCCGCCGTCCCTTAGCCGGACTCCAGGACAGCTATACCGTGGAGATTCCCGAGTACGCGGGGCGGACCGTGGATCTGGCCACCCGCACGAACGCCGGCAATCGCTCGGGCCGCGCAATTATCACGAGATGCACGCTGGATTCATCGGGACGGGCGGCCTTAGCGGTGCCTGCGGATTCCCCGGCGGCGATTCAGATTCGGTGGGTGCGGCCGTGGGGTGGCAACTGGATGTCGGCTTCGGCACACCAAGTATTGGACGAAAAGTGGAATGGTGGACCGGGGCCGGTGCTGGACTTTGCCGGCGGGTACGAGGGGAAAAACAATGTGTGTGGCACGGTTCGGCGCCGATCCGGCAACCGAGACTGCGGCCGGCCTGCGACGGAATGATATAATCCCAAGCTGTGATCGACGCCGCTCACCGCCCCGCAGCCGAGCCTTTCGAACGAATCCAGTGCCAATGGTGCCAGAGCATGAACGAGAAGTCCGCGCTGGCCTGCCGCGCTTGCGGAGCGCCCCTCGACATCCGCAACCTGGTCAGTGAATCCGGCTGGCGCGAAGCGCCCCGTATTCGCGATATGACGGAGATTCAGTTCAGCTCCAGCACCTGCCAGGTGGAAGGCGAGATCGTCCCCGCCGCCGAAATCAATCTCGGCCCCGGCGACTCGGTTTTTTTCGAGCACCACGTGATGCTGTGGAAAGAGGATCGCGTCGCCATGTCGGTCATGCAGCTCTCCGGAGGCCTGAAGCGCGCCTTCGCCGGCATGCCCTTCATCATCAGCGTGGCCACCGGCCCCGGCCGCATCGCCTTCTCCCGGGATGCCACCGGCGAGTTGATCGTCCTCCCGCTTCATCCTGGCATGGAACTCGACGTCCGGGAGCACGCCTTCCTGCTCTCCTCTCACCAGATTGCCTACTCCTTCGTACGCATCAAAGGTCTCTCCAACATCCTGTTCGGCGGCCAGGGCATGTACATGGACCGGTTCGTCACTACCGGCGCCCCCGGCTTGCTGATCCTGCATGGGTACGGCAATGTTTTCGAGCGCCGCCTCGGCCCCGGCGAAAGCATCATGCTGGAGCCCGGCGCGTTTCTCTACAAGGATTCCTCCGTCGCCATGAACGTGGAGTTCCAGAAGCTCGGCACCGGATTTTTCGGCGGCACCAACATGAGCCTGGCGAGAGTGACCGGCCCCGGCCGCGTCGGGATCCAGTCGATGTACGTCCATCACCACACCGAGTAGCCAACATGTTCTGCGTGAACTGCGGTACTCCCGTTCTCGACGGCCAGAACTTCTGCCGCAACTGCGGGCAACCGGTGAAGCGTCCCGCCGAGGCCGCCGCGCCCCCGCCCCCGCAGGCTGTCGCGAACCGCGGTCGCTGCAATTGGTGCGGGGCGGAAGTGGATCCATCCCAGCCCGCCTGTGCACGCTGCGGCGCCGCTCTCGGGATGCCGGCCGCCGCCGCGGAGAGCGGCTGGACCAAGTTGCCCGCCCGCAAGGACATGACCAAACTCCAGATCGGCAATTCCTCCTGCCAGATCGAAGGCCTCTATGTGCCGGTCGCCGACATGAACCTGGCCGCCGGCGACAGCGTCTACTTCACGCATCACGTCCTGCTCTGGAAAGACCCCCAGGTAAACATCACCACCATGTCGCTGAAAGGCGGCTGGAAGCGGATGTTTGCGGGCTTGCCGCTCATCATGACCCAGGCCGAGGGCCCCGGCCGCATCGCGTTCTCCAAGGACGATCCGGGCGAGCTCATCCCCGTGGCCCTCCAGCCCGGCCAATCCATCGATGTCCGCGAGCACATGCTGCTCGCCGCCACCTCCAACGTCAGCTACGACTGGTTCCAGACCGGCATCTGGTTCGAAACCAAAAACGGCGACGACACCGAAACCCATTACCCCGTGGGCCGCTTCATGGACCGCTTCACGTCCCCTCCGACTCCCGGGCTGCTGCTGCTCCACGCCGGCGGCAATGTCTTCGTGCGCAACCTGGCGCCGGGGCAGGCCATCCTGGTAAAGCCCACGGCCCTCGTATTCAAGGACCCCACGGTGCAGATGCAGCTCCACTTTGAACACCCCGGAGCGATCTTCACGACCTGGGGCTACTGGGGCAATCGCTATCTGTGGCTGCGTCTCACAGGGCCTGGCCGTGTGGCCATACAGTCGGTCTTTGAGCGTATGGAAGGCGAGTCCCGAAACATGACGCGCTGGTCCAGCGCCACGGCCACCCGCTGGTAGCTACTGTTGGGCGCCGCCGCACTCCGGGCAGAACCGCGCCGCTTTGGGAATGGGCTTGCCGCAGTTCAGGCAGAACTTGGTGGCGGCCCCCGCGGCCGCAGTTGCTGGCGCGCCTGGAGCTTGCGCCACGGCCGGCGCCGGTTCGGGCGGAGCCGGCGGTTTCACGGCATTCATCATCTGCTGCGCCATCACCATTCCGGCGCCCAGCCCGGCGCCGATCGCCGCCGAGCCGCCACCTTCGTTGGCCGCCGCGATCGGCATCGACTGCGCCACCTGGAACTGCGTGTAGCGGTTCATGTCGCCGATCATGTTCATCCCGATCCGCTGGTCCAGCATTTTCTGCAGCTCTTCGGGCAGCGAGATGTTCTCCACCACGAAGCTGTCGAGCGACAGGCCAAGGTCGGCAAACACCGGCCGGAGAGCCGTCAGCATCGACTGGGCGAGTTGCGCCTGGCTACCCGCCATGTCGAGGAAGTTCACGTTGGCGTTCCCCAGCGCGTCGGTCATCCGTCCCACAATGGTGTTGCGCAGTTGCCCTTCGAGTTCGCTGACCAGGTACACCCCGCGCGATCCGCTCACCTTCTGATAGAAGATCCTCGGGTCGGCGATCCGGTACGCGTAGATCCCGTACGCCCGCATCCGCACCGCGCCGAACTCCCGGTCGCGGATGGTGATGGGTGTCGCCGTGCCCCACTTCTGATCGATCCTCAGCCGCGACGAAAAGAAATAGACGTCGGACTTGAAGGGAGACTGAAAAGCCTTATCCCAGTTCAGCAGGTTGGTGAGCAGCGGCAGGGTGTGGGTGCTCAGTGTATAAAGGCCCGGCCGGAACACGTCGGCAATCTGGCCTTCATTGACGAACACCGCCAGTTGTGAATCGCGGACTGTCAGTTTGCCCCCGGTCTGAATCTCCTGATCCTCCATCGGGAAGCGCCAGGCAAGCACCGAATCGCCCGTCTCGGTCCACTGAATGACATCGATAAACTGTTTGGAGAAAAAGCTCATATCTGAATTCCAGAATTTGGCGCGCCCGGAGAGACTCGAACTCCCGACCTACTGGTTCGAAGCCAGCCGCTCTATCCACCTGAGCTACGGGCGCGCTACACCGCTGATTCTAGCAGGCCCTAGGCCTCCGCCACTACCGGGTTCACCAGCTCGCCCAGGCCTTGCACCCGCACCGCGACTTCATCGCCCGGCCGCAGCCAGCGCGGCGGCTTGCGGGCGAAGCCCACGCCGGCGGGAGTGCCGGTCGCAATGATGTCGCCGGCCTCCAGCGTAAACACGCTCGAGAGGTGCGCGATCAGTTGCGGCAATTTGAAGATCAGATTGCCGGTATTGGAGTTCTGCATGACTTCGCCATTGAGGGTCAACGAAATCGCCAGGTTGTGCGGGTCTTCGATCTCGTCGGCCGTCACGATCGCGGGGCCGATGGGCGCGAAGGTGTCGAAGGTCTTGCCGATAATCCACTGGCTGGTGGCCATCTGGAAATCCCGCGCGCTCACGTCGTTCAGCATGGTGTAGCCGAAAACGTGTTGCCGCCAGTCCTGCTCCGGAATATGGCGGCCGCCCGGACCGATCACTACGGCAAACTCCGCTTCGTAATCCGGCTTGGTGGAGTTTCTGGGCAGGACGATGGGTTGCCCCGGCCCGATCACCGCGGTCGAAAACTTGGCGAAAACAGTGGGCACCTCGGGGATCGGCAACTTGGCCTCCGCGGCGTGGTCGCGGTAGTTCAGGCCGATGCAGATGATCTTGGGCGGCCGCGGAATGGGCGCCGCCAGCTTCACTGTCTCCGCGCTGAGCCGCTGGCCGGGCGCCGCAGTCTCGATGCGCCGCAGAACGCGGTCCATGGCGTCCGTGCCGCCCGCGATCACCGCGATCAGGCTTTCGAATCCGGCGTCGCGCAGGCCGATCACGTGCTTGTCGATCAGGACACCAGGTTCGGTGTAGGTTTCGCGCTGTAAGGTTATGAATCGCATCAGTTCAATCTTAACGTCGGTGAGGGAAAAATCAACGGGATTGGCTTCGCGATTTCACCCAATCCGGGTGCGCGAAATGCCGCGTATGACCCAACACGACCCCAATTGTCCTAATTGAATGAAGCTTTTGAATCTGGTACTTAGAATGCAAAGAGTGGGAATCGGATAAAAGGACTCTAAATAGCTACAAATGCGCGTATGCAACTCACCAGAGCCGCCGATTACGCCGTGCGCGTGATGATCCACATGGCCGGGCTGCCGCCGGATACGCGGGCCAGCCGGAACGAGTTGGCCGAAGCGGCCGACTGTCCGGATCAGTTCTTGTCCAAAGTACTGCAGAGCCTGACGCGGGCCGGACTGGTCACTTCGCACCGCGGCAACACCGGAGGCTTCGAGCTTCCGCTCACGGCGCGCCGCGCCTCCCTTCTGTCGATCGTGGAGGCGGTGGAGGGACCGATCCGGTTGAATGTCTGCCTGGTCTCGGCGGCCGCGTGCGAGCGGCAGACGTTCTGCCCGGCCCACGCCGTATGGGCCGAGGCGCAGGCGGCCATGGCGGGCGTTCTGCGGAAGGCCACCATCGACGTCCTGGCCGAACAGCCGGGCGCGACACAGGCGCTCACCGAAGGACCGAAGTGGAACTGACCTGGGTGGCACTGGGAGCCAGCGTGGTGATGGGGCTGGCGGCGCTGTGCGTGTTCATTTTCGCCGTGAAAAGAGACTATTTCCGAAACATAGAGGACGCCAAGTACCAGGTATTCTGGAGCGACCTGGAGGAGTTGGTGGACCGGGCGAAGAAGAAAGATCATGCCGGTGACGATGACGAAGGCACGATAGGCATCTCAGCAACGAAGAACAGCGCATGCCGCGGCGGCTGTTGCCCGCCCGTTGCGTTCGACGTCGCCCATCGCCGCCGAATACGGATGCGTCTTCAGCGGCTCCCCGTGGTTGGTGAACCGCGGATCGTCCGCCGCGATGTGGCAGGTGGTGCACCGGTCCACGTGCGTGTCGCCGAAGGCGGTGACGATCGCCTGCTGGATCTCGGGCGACCGCGACTCCAGCTCCGCGCGCTCCCGGTCGTTCTTCGCGAGCTTCGGCCGGTACGTCCCGTTCGTGCTGATGGCGCTGGCCACGCCATCGGTATTCTATTGCGCGGCGCCGGTGCTGCGCATCGCCTGGGCCGTGGCCCGCACGGGCGTGCTGCGCATGGAATCGCTGCTGGCCATGGGGATCCTGATGGCCTACGGGTACAGCGCGGCCGCGGCCTTTTCGGGCAGCAACCACGTGTACTTCGATACGGCCTGCGCCATCGTCACGCTGGTATTGACCGGCAAGGCCATCGAGCGCGGAGCCAAGGAGAAGACCGCGCGCGCGATCACGCTGCTCTACCGCCTGATGCCCAACAAAGCCCGGCTGATGGCGGACGGGCGCGAGCGCTTCGTGGCGCTCGAGGCGCTGCGCACGGGCATGGTCTTCCGCGTGAAATCGGGCGAGCGGATCCCGGCGGACGGCGTGGTGGTGGAAGGGCGGTCTCACGCCGACGAATCGGTGCTCACCGGGGAATCCGCGCCGCGGCCGAAGGGGCCGGGCGATCGGGTGGTGTGCGGCAGCATCAACACCGGCGGCGTGCTCGAAATCCGAGCCACGCGCTTCGGCGCCGAGAGCACCCTGGCGCACATCGCTCGCACCGTGGCGCAGGCGGATCTCGGGATCGCTCTCGGCTCGGGCGCCGATATCGCCATGCAGGCGGCGCCCCTGGTGCTCATGAACAACTCGCTCGCCGCGGTGACCCAGACGCTCGACCTGGCGCGGCGCGCCTTCCGCATCGTGCGGCAGAACCTGTTCTGGGCGTTCGCCTACAATGTGGCCGGCATCACGCTGGCGATGGTGGGCGTGCTGAATCCCATCCTGGCGGCGGGAGCCATGGTGCTGTCGAGCCTGTCGGTGATCGGGAACTCGCGGCGGCTGGCGTAGCTTACGTCAAAAACTTCTTCAGGTGCTCGTTGATGTCGTTGACCGGAGCGTCCCAGTTGAAGGTCTTGGGATCCAGGCCGCTCCAATCCGCCCGCTTGAACTTCTCCGGGAACGATTTCTCCATGAGGAACAGCACCGGCTTGCCCATGCCCTTCATCCAGCCCCATTCCATGGCGACGTTGGGGTTCAGCTCCGAAGCGTATCGGGCTTCGAGAACGGCAACGCCGCGCGCGCAACCGAACATGAACAGTTCCACGTTGGCCCAGATCCAGTCCTCAAAATCCTTCTCGTAAGCGATTCGGGCCTGGAAACCGAGATTCTCGATGCCGACGCGCACGGCATCGATTGCGGCCTGTAACTTTTTGGCGGCATCACCCGCATCATCCTTAGCCGGAAACTTCGTCATGATGAAGACCGAAGTCTCGTAGGCGCCGCCTTTCTTGTAGAAGTCCGGCAATTTATCCGCATACTTCACGAATCGCTGCGGCTCCTGGTCGTACGACTCCAGAAGATCCTCTATGTCCTTACGGTGGCCTTTGATGGCGTCGTCGATTTCCTTCAACTTCTTGTCGTACTTGCTTTCATCGCGGAATCCCTGGGGCCGTATCGATGCTCTCTTGACCTCCTCCAACTGGATCAGGGCGTAATAGCTGTCGAGCTCGGAAATCACGGTCTTGATGGTCGGCACCGCTCCCCCTCACGCCGTCATGGGCAACGGCGATTCCAGCGCCGCTATGATCTTGTCGAGCCACGGCTGTTCCATGCCGCGCCGCTTCCGCGCACCCTGGATGAGTTGCAGATTGTTTGCGGTGCTCTCCGGTTCCCAGGGTTCGCGCACGTTGGTCAGTGCGTCCGACAGGCGCCGCTCCGCTTCCTGCGGATTCGAAGAAAGCACCGCCAACTCGAGCAGGGTGGCATAATCCCAATAATCCGGCTTGGCGACCTTCAGACGCTGATTGACCGCGAACTGCACCACCGGGAGAAGTTCGGCCTTTTTCTTTTCGGCGTTCTCGGAACCCTGGATATCGAGCAGTGTCACGGCGTTGATTCCCGGATAGGCGTCCCGCGGATCCGCCTCGAAGCCGCGCACGTACGAATCGATGGCCCGCTGGAGATTATCCGTCGCCGCTGAGGTATCCCCGGATTTTTCGGCGTTCACCCACTGGTCTTTGAACACCCTGCCGAGAATGCCGAGGGTCTCGGAGCTCGGTCCGTATTCCTTGACCACCTGCTGCAGCACGGAAACCGCTTCCCGCCAGCGGCCGGCGCGGTTCAACGCGAACCCATACTGTTCGCGCATCATGACCGAACGCTGCAAACCTGCCGGCATTCGCTCATAGAGAGCGATCATTTTGTCCCAGGCGCGCACCGCGCGGTAACTCAAGAGAAGATCCACTAACACCCCGACTTCCACTTCATCGATCGGGCCAAGCCCGCTTTCGATACTCTCGATTTCCTGCAGATCGCGGCGGGCCCGCGCGGCTTCGAGCGCGCGCTTGAGTTCATTCGAGTACCGGACCCGATCGCGGAAAACGTCGGTTTTTTGATGCGATATATCCGGGCTGCCGGAATCGGTCAGCATCTGGTAAAGCGGACTGTCCGCGGCGGCGTCCTCCCTGGAAATACCGCGGAGCCGAGCCAGGCGGTTCGACAGCGCGCTTTGCAGCAGGCTCGATTCGCGCGAGGTGAAGCCGTTGTTGGCGGCAAGCTCGTATGGCAGGGCGCGGAGAACACTGGCGTCGAAGGGGAGCTTCTGGTTCTTGGCGACGATGACCAGCGTAGTGGCTGGGCGCGTGGCGTGGCGCACGCCCAGCTCATAGAAGACGTTGGCGTTGCCCGTGGTGAGGTCGGCGACCGCGAAATCGCAGAGGATGAGCGTTTCGATGACGGTCTTCTGAATGACGCCGCCTGTTCGTTCCTCGTCGGAGCGCACGGGTTCCATGCCGGCGCCCTCGATGGCGGGTTTGATCCCCTGCTCGTAGATGGAGTCGAAATCGATAGGGGGGCCGCCCATGGGATCATTCTTCGAGCCAAAAGGCATCAGTACGAAGCAGAGGGGTCGCAGGGCCATGAAAGTCCTCCTGTAGAAAGCGTACTACCGATACCCGTCAGACGGCCGGAGCCGGCCCGCGCGCCGGGGTGGTCGAGAGCTTCCATCGCTCTGCCCTGCGCGCCTTCCGCCGCAGCCAGGCCACCGACATCGCCAGCATCAGGAGCATCACCGCAAGCGTCGCGAGCGTGGTCTGCGCGATCGTCAGGTTGCCTTTGAACCACTTGGCGATGTTGCCGTAGACCAGCATCACGTGCACCCAGTAAACCATCAAAGAGTTCTTTCCGAGACACTGCATCCAGCTCCACCCGGCGCCGGCGCAGTATTCGGTCCACAGATACGCGCCCGACATCATGAGCAGCAGGACGCCGGCGCGGATCAGGATGAGGGCCGGACTGTCGGTCCAGAAATCCGAGCGGCTGTAGACGGAATAAGGGATGTTGGAGAAGTACTGCGCGCCGAAGATCAGGGGGAAGCCGATGAGCACGCACCATTGCATCAGGCGGTCGAAATGCTCGGCCGGCGTGCGCTTGACGAGCGCGCCGGCGGCGAGACCGAACGCGGCGTAGGAGGCGCAGGGGAAGAACGGGAAGTGGCCGCGCCCGGGGTGCGGCACCAGGTAGTCCTTGAGCAGCGCCGGCGCGTGGTCCCAGGGCAGGTCGACCATCAACGGGGACGCCGCGGCGATGGCCAGGCCGGCGGCGGCGGCGAACAGTACGCGCCCCCTGAAATCCAAGACGGCGGCCACGGAAAGCGCGGCGAGGCTTACGCCCATGCAGTTGAGAATATCGACCTTGGTCAGCTCCCTCAGCTCGGCGTGGGGCAGGCTGGCGATCCAGTTGGTGAGGCGGAACGCGAACGCGATGGCGAGGATGTAGCCCGCGCGCCGCAGCGAGGTGAGCCAGCGGCGGTATCGGCTGGGCTCGCGGCGCTCCAGGCTTTCCATCTGGAAGCCCAGGGTCATGCCCGCCATGAAGAGGAACAGGGGCGCCGCCATTCCGCCGATGAACTGCGAGAGCACCCAGGGGCCGGTATCGCGCAGGTCCGGGCGAGCAAATGCGTTGAAGGTGTGGCACTGGATCATGACGACTACAGCGAGCCCACGCATCCAGTCGAGGAAAGGAAATCGCTTCACCGTCAGGCACCCGTCCAGCGCTTCCAAAGCGGCCGCCTGGCCTCCTCCACGCCCAGCAGCTTGCGGAACGGCGCGGCTTCCTCGGCCGGGAGCGGCTGGCTCGCGCGCAACAGCTCCACCACCTCCATCATGCGGCAGAAGTGGTCGATACAGTGCCAGCAGCTAGTGACGTGGCGCTCCATTTGTTCGCGTCCAAGCCAGGTGGCGCGGCCATCCAGCACATCGAGGATAGTTCTGACCGGGACGCATTGCGCGTCCAGCCCGGAGGGCGCCGCCTCCGCGGCAGCCCGGCCCAGAGCCCGGCCGTTTTCCCGGAGCATCGGCGCGCTCCAGGTATCGACGGCGCCGCGGATCTGCTCGGCGGCGCGCCGGCGGATGGCCTCCACGGTTTCCCGCGAAATGCGCAGCATCGCACCGGTGCGGGCGGCGTCGTAGCTCATGGTCTCGAACCACGCGGCCTGCTTTTCGACCAGGGTCAAGGGCGCGAGCGCGGTCGCAACCGTCTCCAGATCGAGCGGGATCTCCGCCGGCCTCGCTTCCAGTTGAGCCAGCACGCGCTGGCGCAGCGCCGCGACAAACGGGCGCTCGGGCATCGGATCGAGCGATGAAAAGAGGCTGGCGCGGAGAGACACGAGAATGCGCTCCAGCATTGCGGCCTCGCTCGCGGCATAGTGCGCCAGCAGCCGGCGGACCAGCGGAACGTAGTTCGAAACGAAATACGCCCAGCCCTCGGTCTTATCCGCGCGGCAATCGCCGATCATTTCGTAGCACGTGTAAATCACGGTCAGTGCCGCTGGAAGCGCCCCATGTACTCGACTTGCGCCAGGGTGTGGCCTCCCATGGCGCGCAGCAGTTCCGCGCGCTGGATGCCGGCGGGCAGACCCAGGGTGTGGACGTCGAGCGCATACAGCCTGAAGAAATAGCGGTGCGGGCCGCCCTTGGGCGGGCAAGGACCGCCATAGCCCGGCTTGCCGAAATCGTTGGCGCCGCTCAAGCCGATCTTGCCTGGCTTATAGCCCTGCGCGAGGTTGTGGACTTGAGATGCCACATCGTAGAGCAGCCAGTGGCACCAGTTGCCGGCGGGCGCATCGGGGTCGTCCACGATGAGCGTGAAGCTGCGGGTGTCGGAGGGTTCGCCACTCCACTCCAATGCAGGCGACAGGTCCGCTCCCTGGCAGGAGTGCAATACGGGAATCCAGCCGCCTTCGGCGAATGCGCTGGACATCAATCGGAATGCCATAGGTTCAATCCCGTTTGATGGTAGCAAACACGGTTCTGGCCGGGGTGCTCGACAACCGGCTCGGGGCCGCCGCCGTAACCGAGCCTTTGGCGCACACCCGCCCTGGCTTGCGGGCCGCGTCCGCCGGGAGTATGCTCCGAATTAGAGGAGCATTACGTATGAGGGTCCTTTCACAAATTGCTTTGTGCGTTCTGCTGGCGGGCAGCGCGATGGCGCAACGTGGCATGGGCGGCGGCGGCGGCATGCGCGGCGGCGGCGGTGGCGGATTTCGCGGCGGCGGCGGCATCGGCATCGGCGGCGGAGGTTTTCGCGGCGGTGTGGGATACGGCGGTTTCCGCGGTGGCTTGGGGTTCGGTGGTGTAGGGTTCGGCGGTTTCCGCGGCGGCTTCTACGGCAACCGCGGATTCTACGGCGGACTCTATGGCGGATACTGGCCCTACTACTCCTACTATCCATGGTGGGGATATGGCTACGGCTACGGTTACGGCTACGGACCCGAGTATTACGACTCCGCGTATGCGGGCTATTACAACTCGCCCGTGGCCGTCGTGTATCCGCAGCAGGAACAGGCGCAGCCCACTACCACGGTGTACGTGGAGCGGGCCCATCCGATGATGCACGAATACGACCAGTACGGGCAGGAGATCCGGCCGCAGGCGTCGCCGGCTTCATCGCCGCTTTACCTCATCGCATTCAAAGACCACTCGATCCAGGCGGCGGCGTCGTACAGGGTCGATGGCCGGACGCTGCACTACGTCACGCTGCAACACGAGGAGAAACAGGCATCGCTCGATGCGCTGGACCGCGACTTCACCCAGCAGCTCAATCGCGAGCGCGGCGTGCAGTTCAGCTTGCCGCAGTGACGCCCGGCTAACCCTTCGCCAGAAATACGAACCGCGCGATGAACAGCGCGGCCAGCGCGTAGACCAGCCAGTTCACCTGGCGCCACTTGCCGCGCAGCAGCTTCAGCAGCGCGTAGGCCGTAAACCCGAAGGCCAGGCCGTTGGCGATGCTGAACGTCAGCGGAATAGCCATCATGGTGAGAAAGGCCGGAACGCCAGCCTCGGGATCCTGCCAGTCGATTTCCGACACCACGTGCATCATGAGGCTTCCCACGATGATCAGCGCCGGCGCCGTGGCCGCCGCCGGGATCGCGCCCACCACCGGCGCGATGAAGAGCGCCGCGATGAAGAGCAGTCCGGTGATGATGGCGGTGACGCCCGTGCGCCCGCCCGCCGCCACGCCGGCAGCGCTTTCGATGTAGCTCACCACCGTGGACGTGCCGGTCAGCGAGCTGGTGATGGTGGCCACGGAGTCCGCCAGCAGGATGCGGTCCACGCGCGGAATGCGGCGCGCGTGGTCGAACAGGTTGGCCTTCTTGCCCACCGCCAGCAGCGTGCCGATATTGTCGAACAGGTCGATGAAGAGAAATACGAAGACGATTTCGAGGAAGCCCAGGCGGAGGGTGGAGCGCACGTCGAGCTGGAATGCGGTGGCCGAGAGGTCGCTCAGCCGGTAGGTCTGCGGCGACCAGCGGGCCACGCCCGTCGCGACCCCGATGGCCGTGGTGGCCAGGATCCCGATCAGCATGGCGGCCCGCACGCGCCACGCCATCAGGGCGGCGATGAGCAGCAGGCCGAAGATCGCCAACGCGGTCCCCGGCGCGCGCAGGTTGCCCAGTGTCACGGTTGTCGACGGGTCGGGCACGATGATGCCGCAGTTGCGGAAACCGATCAGCGCGATGAACAGGCCCACCCCGGCGGCCACCGCCGAGTACAGCTCGAAGGGGATGGCGCGGAGGATCAGTTGCCGCACCCCCAGAAGCGTCAGCAGGAGGAACGCCACGCCGGAGAGGAACACCGCACCCAGCGCGGCCTGCCACGGCACGCCCATTCCCTTGACCACCACGTAGGTGAAGTAGGCGTTGAGACCCATTCCCGGCGCCATGGCGATCGGGTACTTGGCGTAGCCTCCCATCAGTATGCTGCCCACCGCCGCGGCGATGCAGGTGGCCGCCGTCACTGCGGCCAGCGGCATCCCCGTTTCGTGCAGAATGGCGGGGTTCACGAACACGATGTACGCCATCGTCATGAACGTGGTCAACCCGGCCAGGATCTCGGTGCGCCAGTCGGCGCCGAGTTTCTGGAAGTCGAAGTACTGCTCCAGGCGGTAGCGCAAGGGCATGGAGTTACATTGTAACCAGCCCCGCTCACCAACAGACCGCTTCCCCGTCCAACCCAGGGGGGTCAAGGACGACTATGAGTTTGTGGAAACTGGGTCTGTGCGCGTCTCTTGCTATGCTGCCGGCGGGGGCGCAATCTTTCATCACGTCAACGCCGCGCGCCAGCCAGCGGGCGATCGCCCTGCAACGCCTGGCGCTTACCGATATCACCGTCACGTATCACCGCCCGCTCGTGGGCGGCCGCAAGGTGTGGGACGGCATCGTTCCCTATGGCCAGGTCTGGCGCGCCGGCGCCAATGAAAACACCACCGTCGAGTTTTCCGACCCGGTGGCCGTGGAAGCCCATCCGCTCGCCAAGGGAATCTATGGCCTGCACATGATTCCCGGACCGGAATCGTGGACCATCATCTTCTCGAATAACTCCACGTCGTGGGGCAGTTTCACCTACAAGCAGGATGAAGACGCATTGCGGGTCACCGTGAAACCGCGGCCTGGCGAGTTCCGCGAAGCGCTGGCCTACGACTTCGACGACGTGAAGCCCGACTCCGCGCTGGTCACCCTGCGGTGGGAGAAGGTGGCCGTGCCCTTCCGCGTCACGGTCGCGAAAGAGGTTACGCTCCAGAACATCCGCAACCAGCTTCGCAACCTGGCCCAGTACAACTGGCAGGGTTGGGACGAGGCAGCCTCGTACTGCCTTCAGGAGAAGGTGAACCTGGAGGAGGCGTTGAAGTGGTCGGACAGCTCGATCGGACTGGAGGAACGCTTCGACAACCTGATGACCAAGTCAGGGATTCTCGCCGCCCTGAACCGGGCCGGCGAGGCGACCGCCGCCCGCGGCCGCGCCATGGATATTGGCAATGCCACCCAGGTCTATTTTTATGGCCGCCAGCTTCAAACCCAGAAGCACAAGGACGAGGCCATTGCCGTTTATCGCGCGGTAGCCAGGCGATTCCCGCAGCACTGGCTCGGCCACATGGCGCAAGCGCGCGTGTATGCCGCCGACGGTGATTTCGCCAAGGCCATCCAGGAAATCAAAGCCGCGCAGCAAGCCGGCGCTCCCGAGCAGCAGCGGCCCAACATGGAGACTCTGATCAAACGCCTGAAAAACCGCGAGGACATCAACGGCTGATCAGCAGTCTCTCCGCCCGCGCCGCGAACGCCACAAGGGCATCGTCGCAGCCCGGCGCGGCGGCAATTTGCAGACCCAGCGGCGCCGCCCGAACCCGCAGCGGGACACTGATGGCAGGCCCGCCCAGCGCCGTCCAAGGCGCGTTGTTGGCCGGATCGCCGGTGGAATCGAAACCCGCCGGGGCCGGACCCGTAGCGGCAGGACTCAGGATCGCGGAGTATTCTCGAAGGACGGCGGCGAGCGCATTTCGCATCTCCTCGACATGCGCCCGCGCTGCGGCGTACTCCTGATCCGGGATTCGCTGGCCGCGCCGCACCAGCTCGGCCAGGCGCGTGCCGATGCGTTCGCCGAATTCCCGGTATCGGCCGGCGTGGCTGCGCGCGCCTTCGTAGTCGTTGATCGTGCGGGCGGCGGCGCCGAGGCGGTCCCAACCTGCGGGCGGCGCAACCTCATCGACCATTACGCCGTTGGCCCGCAGGCGTTCCGCCGCATCGCCGATCGCCGACGTCATGGTCCCCTCGGCGGCCATCGGGAACAACGCGCAGGCATCCTTGCCCGTGTGGCCCTCCGAGCCGCCCATCCGCCGCCACAAGCACGCCATATCCGCTGCCGTCTCGGTGAAGAACCCCAGCGTGTCGAGCGATGGCGCAAACGGCATCACGCCATCCATCGGAATCAGCCCATAGCTCGGCTTGAACCCGCACACCCCGCAATAGGACGCGGGCCGCAGCACCGAGCCCAGCGTCTGCGTCCCCACCGCGAACGGAACCATGCGCGCCGCCACCGCCGCGGCCGAGCCCGCCGAGCTGCCGCCCGGCGTGTGACCGGGCAAGCGCGGATTGCGCGTAGGCGCCGGATCGAAGGAGGCGAACGCCGTGGTCTGAGTCTTCCCCAGCAGCACTGCGCCGGCGCTCTCCAGCAGGCTCACGATGTGCGCGTCCCGCTCGCCCTTCCGCCCCGCATACAGCGGAGAGCCGTATTCGGTCGCCAGGCCGCGCGTCTCGATGATGTCTTTGGCGCCGAAGGGAATGCCCCGCAACGGTCCGCCGTCCCGCCCGGGGCGCGGCTCCACCGTCACCCACGCGCGCACCTCCGCTTCCCGGGCGGCGATGGTGTCGAGGCACAGGGATAACAGTTGGCCGGCAGTCCGGCTGCCGCTCTCGAGCCAGTCGATGAATGGAAGCAGCACGCTCCGACTATCGTAACGTGGGTCGCCGGATCCCCACGCATCGCCGCCCGTGGCCGTCAAATCTGTTACCGTGAAACCGGAGAAGAACCAATGGAGCCGTTCCGCTTTCACGTGTTTGTCTGCGACCAGCAGAAGCCCGAAGGAGTGCCCTGCTGCGCGGCGCGGGGCTCGGGCCAGGTCCTGGAGGCGCTGCGGCGCGAAGTCAACGCGCGCGGGCTCGAAGACGACGTCCAGGTGACGACGTGCGGCTCGCTGGGCTTGTGCGAGAACGGGCCGAACCTGGTCGTTTATCCCGAGGGCATCTGGTACTCGGGTGTGACTCCGGCGGACGTGCCGGAGATCGTCCGCTCGCATTTCCAGGAGGACACGCCCGTCGAGCGCCTGGCGCGCACCGATCCCGCCATCCTGCGCGCGGAGATTCTGAGCAACCGCGAAAAGATGTTCGCGGCCCGCCGCGCCCGGGAAGCCGCCGGAGTCCTCCCCGACGACCTGAACGATAGTATCCGCGGCTTTCAGGAGAGCCGCGCCGTCCTCACCGCCCTGGAGCTCGACTTGTTCACCGCCGTGGGCGAAGGCGCCGCCGCGCTGGAAGTGGCCGCCAGGCTCCACACCGACCCGCGCGCCACCGCGATGCTCCTGAACGCGCTGGCGTCCATGCGCCTGCTCGTCAAGCGGGAAGGCGTCTTTCACAACTCTCCGGCGGCCGCGCGCTACTTCACCGCCGGCTCGCGCGATAACGCCCGGCCCGCCTTGCTCCACACCGCGCACCTGTGGCACCGCTGGTCGACCCTCACCTCCTGTGTGCGCGCCGGCGCCGCCGTCGCCCGCGACGAAAGAGTCGAGGACTGGACCGAGGCCTTCATCGCCGCCATGCACCGCAACGCCTCGGAACGCGGGCCGCTGGTGGTGCGCGCGGTCGGCGCGGCGAGCGTCCGCCGCATGCTCGACGTCGGCGGCGGGTCGGGCGCCTATTCGATTGCCTTCGCCCAGGCCAACTCCGCATTGCGCGCCGATATCCTGGACCTGGCCGCCGTCGAGCCCATCGCGCAGCGCCACATTCAGGCTGCCGGGGTTGCGGACCGCGTCAAGGTCCGCGCGGGCGATCTGCGTTCCGACCGGCTGGGCGAAGCCTACGACCTCGTGTTTCTCTCCGCCATCTGCCACATGCTCAGCCCCGAAGAGAATCTCGACCTGTTCGGCCGCTGCCGCGAAGCGCTGGCGCCCGGCGGCCGCGTCGTCATTCAGGACTTCATCCTGGAGCCGGACAAGACGGCTCCCCGCTTCGCGGCCCTGTTCGCGCTCAACATGCTGGTGGGCACGCGCGGCGGCAGCAGCTACAGCGAGCCGGAGTATGCCGCATGGCTCGCCGAGGCCGGTTTCCGCGAGATCCGCCACGCGCGCCTGCCGGGAATCACCGGGCTCATGATTGCGTCGCGGCCCCCGGCTGCCGCTTGACAAACCACAGCCAGTAGTCTTGCGTGTCGATCCCATCCTGCTGTCTCAGCTCGAAACCCGTCGCATCGGCCATCTGTTGCGCGCGTTCCGGAGTGATGGTCACGCCGACCCAGGTGTTGATCTCTTTTACCGGCTTCCCCTGCACTTCGAATTTGAACAGGGCGCCTGGCGTGAGAACCCGGTGCACTTCCCGGATGTAATTCTCGATGATCGCGTGGGAGGGAATGTGCTGGAAGACAATCATCGAAAAGGCAAAGTCGAAGCTCAACGGCGGCAACACAGAAAGGTCCATGCCGTTGTTTTGATAAACGTGCGCATTGGGAAATTCGAGCAGCGATGCACGGGCGATCCGCACCATTTCGCCGCTCACATCCACCGCGTGCACCTCGCCGAACATCCTCGCCAGCGCCCGCGTGACCCTTGCCGCGCCGCACCCGATCTCCAGCACGCGCATGGATTTCGGATCTTTGCCCTGGCACACGAAGGCCAGGTCTTCCAGGATGAAGTCGCTTACGGCAAGCTCGCCGGAAGCGAAAAACTCGGCATCGGTCCACTCGCTCTTGGCGCTCGCGACGAAGTGCCGTGCGTTCTCTCGTGCGCGGCGGTCCCAGTCGTCGCGCATTTGCCGCAAGGTGCGTTCCATCTTCCGTTCTGCACGGCGAAAAAACACGGGCTTCCTGGTCTGAACAGCCTCATTTTAGCCATTTTGAGCAGTACAATAAGGTCACCCGTGACCCCGCTTGGCCGTGACTTTCCCTTCGCCGTGCTCTTCGCGCTGCCACTGATGGCAGTTTCACCGGAGCCGGCCGCGGCCCAGCGGCAGTGGTCCAACTCCATCGGCATGAAGTTCGTCCGCATCGCGCCGGGCACGTTCATGATGGGCACGCCGGAGAACGAGCCGGGCCGCTACCCCAATGAGAGGCTCCACCAGGTGCGCATCACGCGGGCGTACCTGCTCGGCGCCTACGAGGTGACGCGCGGCCAGTTTCGCGCTTTCGTCGGCGATACGGGCTTCAAAACCGACGCCGAAAAAAAGGGATCCGCCCTCATCTGGACCGGGATCGTGCAGGAAAACCGCCGTGGCGGCTCCTGGCGCGACGTGGGGTTCGACCAGACCGACGATCACCCCGTGGTGAGCATTAGCTGGAACGATGCCGTGGCATTCGCCCGGTGGCTCAGTCGCAAGGAACACAGACAGTACCGTCTGCCCACCGAGGCCGAATGGGAATACGCCTGCCGCGCCGGCACGCGGACGGCCTACCCCTGGGGCGACAACCCCGATGACGGCGGCGGCTTCGCCAACGCGGCCGATCAGAGCGCCCTGCGCCGGTTCCCTGAGCTTGTGACCTTCAAATGGGATGATGGCTTCGCCTACACCGCGCCCGTCGGCAAGTTCAAACCCAATCCCTGGGGCCTCTTCGACATGATCGGTAACGCCTTGGAGTGGTGTTCGGACTACTATGGCCCGTACCCGGCCGGCGAAGCGCAGGACCCCGAGGGCCCTGCCCAAGGCGACCAGGATGGCTCGCGCGTTCTTCGCGGCGGGTCCTGGACCAACCGTCCGCTGGACATCCGCACGGGCTTCCGCCACTGGCATCGGGCGGATTACCAGATGAACGTCATCGGTTTCCGGTCGGCGCTGAATTCTCTGTAACCGCGTCGCGCCAAGGACACTACTTGGCCCTGACGCCTGCCGCGCGACACTGAAAAACAGTACACTATTCTGCATGTCCGGCGCTTCCGGCGCCGCACATCGAGATTCGGCCATGAAAGTGAAAACATCGGCAGTCATCCTTGTGGGAGTTGTTCTGGCCGCAGCAGCGTCCGCGCAGCCTCCCGGCGCCGCGGTGAACGTAGCCGCGCGCAACGCCACCGAAAAAGAGCTCGAGTCCGTTGCCATCGTCGAGCGCAAAGTCATGGTGCCCATGCGCGACGGCAAGCGAATGGCGGCCGACATCTACCGCCCCAGGGACGCCACGAAAAAGTACCCCGTCATATTTGTCCGCACACCGTACAATTTCAATTTCTGGGACGTTCGCAACGGCGCGCCGCGCGACATGACCACCGAGTTGCAGGCCGTCAAGCGCGGGTACGCCTATGTTGAAATGAACGAGCGCGGCCATTTCTTTTCCGAGGGCAACTACGACATCCTGGGGCCTCCGCTCACCGACGGCACCGATGCCATCTCGTGGATGGCATCGCAGCCATGGTCCAACGGCAAGGTCGGCACCATCGGCTGCTCCTCCACCGCCGAGTGGCAGTTGGGCGTCGCCGCGCAGGGGAATCCGGCCTTTGCCGCCATGATCCCGCAGGGATTCGGCGCCGGCGTCGGGCGTGTCGGTCCTTATTATGAGCAGGGCAACTGGTATCGCGGCGGCGCCGTGCAGATGCTCTTCATCACCTGGATCTACGGAGAGCAGAATCAGGTCCGGCCCGTCTTCCCGCCGAATACCTCCCGGGAAGACTTGATCCGCGCCTCAAGATTGTTTGACCTCGCACCGCAGATGCCGCCCGTCGACTGGTCCAAGGCCCTCTGGCACCTCCCCGAGATGGACATTCTCGAGGCGGTTGACGGTCCCACCGGAATCTTCGCCGACCGTATGGAGGTTTCGACCGGTGGCGCTATGATCAAGCGCACCCCTAACGATCCGGCCTGGTATCGCGGCGGTCTCTGGCACGACAACATGCCGGTCAACGTCCCGGGATTCTGGTTCATGTCGTGGTACGACGTCTCCGTCGGGCCCAACCTCGCGGCCTACAACTACGTGCGCAAGACGGCCAGGCCCGGGATCGCCAACCAGCAGTACGCCGTCATCGCGCCGACCCTGCACTGCGGCTACACGCGCGCCACCGAGAACACCGTGGTCGGCGAGCGCAGTATGGGCGATGCGCGCCTCGACTACAACGCGCTCACCTACGGCTGGTTCGACCACTTCCTGAAGGGCGAGGACAACCACGTGCTCGAAACCATGCCCAAGGTCCGCTACTTCACCATGGGTTTGATCAAGTGGCAGACTGCGGAGACGTGGCCGCCCCAGGGCGCGCAGCCCATGACCTTGTTCCTCTCCGGCGGCGGGAAGGCGAACAGTCTCAATGGCGACGGCGTGCTCGGCGCCACCCCGCCCGGCGCCGACAACCCGGACGGCTTCACCTACGATCCCATGAACCCGGTCCCATCCTACGGCGGCAATGTCTGCTGTACCGGCAATGCCGTCACCGGAGGCGCCTTCGACCAGCGCAAGATGGAGGCGCGCGCCGACATCCTGGTCTACACCTCGGAGCCGCTGAAGGAGGCAATCGAAGTGAGCGGCCCCATGGAGGCGACACTTTACGTGTCATCGGATGCCAGGGACACCGACTTCACCGTCAAGGTCATCGACGTATATCCCGACGGCGCCGCCTACAACCTGGATGAGACGATTCAGCGCCTCCGCTATCGCGACGGATATGACAAGCCGCCGGTGTGGATGGAAGCCGGCAAGGTGTACAAAGTGGCGCTACAGCCAATGACCACCAGCAACTACTTTCCGGCCGGCCATCGGATCCGCATCGAGGTGTCGAGCAGCAATTTCCCGCGCTTCGACCGTAACTTGAATACCGGCGGCAACAATTACGACGAAGAGCACGGAGTCGTGGCGCACAACGCCGTTCACCACTCCAGGCAGTACCCGTCGCAAATCACGCTTTCGGTAGTCAGGCGCTGATTACCTGGAACGCCGTCACCTCTTCCCGAAAGTATGTGAACTCACCCTCGGGAAGGTGCCACGCGACCTCCATCCGGCCGGCAACGCGAAGTCCCTCCCATTCTCGAAACTCGCTGCACCTCCCGGACCACGGTGTCTGCGCCGATTGTTTGCCCACAAGTCGCGGCCGATTTGCGCGGCACATGAGAGGCCGGCCATCTGCGTCGATTTCCAGATCGATCGTCGCGCCCGTCGGGTCGTCCCGGTCTCGCACCCGCAGTGTGGAGGGCCCGGCTGCCGTCCATTCGAGCGACGCATGGTTGAGCACCATGGGCGGGCACGATATCACTGAGGCGAGGTAGCGCTGGAGTTCTCCCTTGTCCAGGTCCGGCCCCGTCATTTTCTTCACCGGGACCACGCCGCCCAGCTTGATGACCAGGCGCCCGCGCCCATCCTCGTACGCATCCGTAACTCCCAGCGCACCGCCCTGGAAGCGGGCGTCCCAGCGAAATCGGCTGCGCCTCGCGTCGATCGTTTCCTCCGCCGTGAACGGCATCCAGCGCGCCTCGGGCGTTGTGCGCATTTCGCCGCGCTGCGTTGTCTTCACGGCGCACACCTTCCGTGCGGCCTCCTCCCCGCCAGGAAAGCAGAACGCCCGCAGCCGGGCCAGCACGCCGTCGAGAGTCTCCATATCCAAGAATGGAACACGCCGCCATTCGCTTGACAACCGCGCCGCCAGCAGCTACCAAAGAACGTAGTGCCAGTTTCGGCGGGAGGGTATTGCCAACCATGTCCTACAATGTTTCGAGACGTCACTTCTTCTTCGGAGCGCTTCTGGCGGGCGCCGTGCCGCGCGCCGGCTACGGCAGCGTGCCGTCGCTGCGCGCCCTGGGCTACAAGCCTTTTTACGACAAGCTCAACGTCGCCGCCATCGGCTGCGGCG
>Ga0209517_10000709_pt1 | contig 55371 bp, 53 predicted proteins | sample PeaSoiMetSII2010_FD_187695 | JGI IMG/M metagenome (GOLD analysis project Ga0209517, IMG submission 187695) | Peat soil microbial communities from Weissenstadt, Germany - SII-2010 (SPAdes) (version 2) | ecosystem: Environmental > Terrestrial > Soil > Wetlands > Peat | place: Germany...
TTGAACACCGTCACCTGCCTCGTCCCCGAGGCCGCAATATCCGCTGCCGTGATGGCTGCTTGCACCTGCGTGGCGCTCATGTAGGTGGTCGTCCGGCTAGTCCCGTTCCAGTTCACCACCGACCCGTTGATGAATCCCGTCCCGTTCACCGTCAGGGTGAAAGCGGCACCGCCGGCGGTGGCGGCCGATGGAGACAGGGAGGTGATGGAGGGCACAGGGTTGGTAGGCACACTGATGGTGCCCCCGGTCCCAGTGACCGACGTGACGCTCCCGTCGACCAAGGCCCCGAGAGTGTTCATGACCGATAGGGGAACCGACAAACTGCTGGTGGGAGTGAGCGTGACGGTGACCACCGCAGCAATGCCGCTGCCGATGGTCTGGGAGTTCATGCCGTTGGTCAGGCACGTGGTGGATCCCGTTATCGCGTTACACGTGAGCGTCTTGCCAGAGGCCGTTAATGCCGGTCCGGCCACGAGGCTGAGAGAAGCGACATCCCCGGGAGAATAGGAGAGCGTCCATTGCAAACCCACGGGCGCTGTAGTCGTATTAGCGGAGAGATTTAATGATACAGATCCGCCCTGAACTGCCGAACCGGAGCCCAAGCTCATGGCGGTTTGGGATAGGGCGAGGCTGCCCGGGAAGAGGAAGAGCAGTGAAAACATGATCTGCTGCTTCGCGAAGTTTTGTATGGTGGCCATTTATGCTCTCTTGGAGAGCCCCAATCGAGCATAGTAGGCCTAGTACTAGTCAACAAGATTGAAAAAGGTTAGTGAATCTCCATACATAGTGTGGGAGGGGCCGTCGCTGATCGTTGGTAATAACACCCAGCTCCCAGGGTTGACGGGAAGAACTCGTTCTGAAAGTGAGCACCCTGGTCCAGAATTGATGTCAATGCGTAATGCCCTAATTCGCCCCCCGCCCCGTGAGCGTCCGCGGAATCGTCCGGAGCAGGATCTTCCAATCGAGCACTAGTGACCAATCATCTATATACTGCATATCCATCTTCATCCAGGTCTCGAAATCGACATTGTCCCGCCCGGAAAGCGCCCACAGGCAGGTCAGCCCCGGACGCATCCGCAGACGGCGCCGCTGCCAGCGCTGGTATTGCTCGACTTCGCTAGGAATCGCCGGGCGCGGCCCCACCAGAGACATGTCGCCCGTCAGAACATTCCATAACTGCGGCCACTCGTCAATGGAGAACTTCCGCAGATGCCTGCCGATAGGCGTCATCCGCGGATCGTCCGGAATCTTGAAGGCCGTCCCTCGGGTATTGAGGTGCGCCACGGAGGGCTTCAGTTCTTCGGCGTTTTCGCACATGGAGCGGAACTTGTAGAACAGAAACCGGCGGCCGTTCAAGCCACACCGCACTTGGCGGAAAATCGCCGGCCCGGGCGAAGTCAACCGGATCAGAACTGCGATGATGCCCATGAACGGCATCAAAACCAGGAGGCCTGCGACGGCGATCATGACATCGATCAGGCGCTTCACCAGGAGCCGGATCTCATCATGCGGGACGGCGGAAAACGTCAACAGGGGTGTGGCATCCAGGCGGTCCAGCGAAATCGTGCTGTTGACGTGCGGGAAGAAGTCCACGGCCACTCGGGTTCGGATCCCTTCTTGATCGCAAAGCAGAAAAACTTCTTCCAGATCCGCCAGGCTCCTGCTGTCTACCGCGAAGATGATCTCGTCCACGACATACTGGCGCAGTACGGAGGGCAATTTCGCCAGCGGGTATACCGTGTAATTCGAACTTAGGGCGAATTTGTTCGGGCCCGCCTCCGACTCGCTGAAGAATCCACGTAACCGAACGCCATATGCCACCGAACGTTCCAGCGCCTTTGCGATCCGGATGGCCCGCTCACCCGTTCCCACCACCATCACATAGTGCAGAGTGGCGAATTCCCGTCGGATCACCCCGACAACGCGCCCTGCGGTGAGCCGGAAAACCAGGATGAAAGCCCAGGTCAGAAAGACGTATAAGGTCAGGAAGAACCGGCTGAGATCCATCCGCAATGCGTACTCGAAGACCAACAGGCAAAGACCGCCACAAGCACATTGGCGCACCGAATCGCGCAGGATGATGCGCGGATGCCCGGTGTCGAGCTTGTCGTACACCTCGAGCCATAACCCGATCGTCACCCAGGCGAACAGCGAAGAGCCCAGCACCAGAGCTTTCTGCTGTAGAGTCAGGTAGAACAGGAAGTGCCAATGCAGGGGAACTCGGATCTGGTAGGCGATCTGGAAGGCCAGCGCAGCCAGGATGATGTCCGATGATTGGAATAAAAGACGGGCTTTACGCCGGTGACCGAACATTTTCGGACTCAGGATATCATGTAGCAGTCTGAATAAGTTCAACCCTATGTTGTTGGTGTTGTTGGTGTTGGAACTACTAGTACAAGTGCAGCGGCGCGCTGCACGACCAGCCTCTTCCGTGATGCCCTGCCAGGTGCTCCGGGTCGCTTTGCACGGGTCGATAACACGCAAATAATAGACTTTTTATCGAATTACTTGAGCTACAAGTCCCACTCGTCTCGACATGACCACGGTCCGCCTCGCTGCATGCATAACGTCCTCTCCCCAAATGCTTAAAGACAAAAGGATTCCCCCGCGATCTTCGTATGGCAATCGAACTGCATTTTGTACAAACGAAAAAGCCTCGTACTCTTCCCCGGGTTCCTCCGAGCAGAAGTGCCGAATGGGACTGAAAGGGCGGTAGCTTGTGCCTACGCCGAATGGAGGTGCCGTGAACGTCGAAAACCTCTGCGATACGCCGGAGCAGTGGTTCGCCCTTCGCGTAAGGTCACGCTGTGAGAAGCTTGTCGCCTTGATGGCGCAGAACCGAGGCTTCGAAGAGTTCTTGCCGCTTTACCGGTGCCGCCGCCGCTGGTCTGATCGCTGGCAGGAAACTGAATTCCCGCTGTTTCCTGGTTACGTATTCTGCCGGCTGGATCTCCAGCACCGCCTCCCGCTCCTGACCATTCCCGGCGTTCTCCATTTTGTGGGAATTGGAAAGACTCCGGCCCCCTTAGAGGATGCGGAGATCGCGGCGATTCAAGCTGCCGTACGATCCGGCCTCTCGTCTGAACCGTGGCCCTTCCTGGAAGCCGGACAGCGAGTGCGCCTTGAGGGCGGGCCTCTGGCAGGTCTCGAAGGCATTCTCGTTGGAACCGCGAAGCAGGATCGTCTTGTCATTTCCGTAACTCTTCTGCAACGATCGGTCGCGGTGGCGATCGAGCGCCACTGGGTCAGGCCATTGGACGAAACTGGACGTGAAGTGCCGATCCAGTTTCGGTCTCTGCTGGGTTCCACGCTCGGCAAGAATGACCCACCTCTGCTCGTTTAGACTGCCCCCTGCCCCCACACGAAGATCAAAATTTGGCCCAGGGCAAGGACCGGAAAAGCGCGAGCATCAACGTCTTCTTTTTCTCGCAACCCACCCGTTTCTTTTTCCTAACCAATTGCTTTTTTCCCGGCCTTTGTAGGTCGGCGGTGAACCCATGTTGAACAGCATCCCTCTCAAAAAGGTAAACTCGCGATCGGAAGCACGTTCTGCCGTCTTTCCCGACAAGTCCGCTGATTCCGGCCTGCTTCCCCAAGACCTCTTTATGAGAATGCTGGGCTTGGAACGAAAAAGGACCGAGCGTTCCGGCCGGTGTTTTGTATTGATGGTCCTCAACCCGGGCCGGCTGCTGAAGGCGGGAAACACAGAGCAGGCCTTGGGAAAGCTTCTTGGTGCGCTGCAATCCATCAGGGACACGGACATCAAGGGATGGTACAAGGATGGCGCTGTTATTGGGGTGATCTTCACCGAGATCGGCGCCGCCGGCGAAAAGTCCGCCGTGCGTGCGCTTTCGACCAAGGTCACGGATGCGCTCTTCGAGGCCTTGAGCATCGCGGAAATCAACGAGATCCGACTCTCCTTCCACGTATTCCCCGAAGATTGGGAGGACCAAAGCCCGAATGGACCGGCCACCTCAACCCTGCGCCTGGCTCTGGCGCAGGAGCTTAACCGAAAACGGGCATCATTCCACGTGAAGAGGCTCATGGACATTGTGGGCAGTCTGGTAGCCCTGATCCTCTGCTTGCCTGTGTTTGCTGCGATCGTCATGGCGATCAAGCTGACCTCGAAGGGGCCGGTGCTCTTTCGGCAGGTGAGACTGGGCCACTACGGCAAGAAGTTCACGTTCCTGAAATTCCGGTCCATGTACTTCCAGAACGACCCGTCCGTTCATGAACAATACGTCAAGCAGTTCATCGCAGGAGCGCTCGAATCTGAGCAGGCGCCAGGGCAGCAGAAACAGTTCAAATTGGCAGCGGACCCGCGGGTCACGCCAGTCGGACGGTTCCTGCGGAAGACGAGCCTGGATGAACTGCCCCAGTTCCTGAATGTTCTGAAAGGGCAGATGTCGCTGGTAGGGCCGCGGCCGCCCGTCCCCTATGAAGTCGAATGCTACGACCTCTGGCACCGACAGCGCCTCCTGGCAGTGAAACCGGGGATCACCGGCCTGTGGCAAGTCGAGGGGCGCAGCAGGGTGAAGTTCGACGACATGGTCCGCCTGGACATCCGATATGCCAGGTCCTGGTCGTTGTGGCTGGACATCAAGATCCTTTTGCAGACCCCCCATGCCGTCCTTTCGGGGAACGGCGCCTGCTGACGGAACAAACTAGAGAACTACGGAGCTAGGTCGAATGTCCATATTGGAGCATAAGACCAAGATGATCAGCCTCCGCCTTTCCCAGGTGGAGTTCGACTTTCTCAAGACGCGATATCCCGCCTACGGTGCGCGCAACGTGTCCGACCTCGCTCGCTTGGCCGTGCAACGCATGATGCATAGCTGGGATAACCCGGCAAACAACGTCGCCGCGAAACTGGTCGCATTGGATGGTCGCGTCATCGCCCTGGAGTCCGAACTCGCTTCCATTCGGAGCCTGGTGAAAGTCACGACCGATGCCGCGCAGGAGGAATCGTGATTCGAGTTGGCGTTATCGGCTATGGCTATTGGGGGCCGGTTGTGGCCCGGAATTTCCACAGCACGGACGGCTGTGAGTTGGCCGTAGTCTGCGACAAGAGCCCTGCCGCCCTGGAACGCGCGAAGAAGGCGTATCCGGGGATAGGGGTTACCAGCGAGGCCTTAGACGTCGTACGCTCACCTGCGATCGACATCGTCGCGGTGATCACACCCGTATGGACCCACTTCGATCTGGCCAAGGCGTCCCTGGAGGAGGGAAAGCATGTCTTCGTCGAGAAGCCGTTCACTTCGACCGTGTCGCAGGCGGAGGAATTGATCGACCTGGCGCTTCGCAAGAGGCTGCAGATCATGGTCGACCACACCTTCCTGTTTACGGGCGCCGTGAGGAAGATTCATCAGTTGATTGAGGAGGGGGCACTCGGAAAGCTGTATTACTACGACTCGACCCGCGTCAACCTCGGTTTGTTCCAACATGACGTGAACGTGATTTGGGACCTGGCGCCGCACGATCTGTCGATCATGGATTACCTGCTCGGTGCGCAACCGGAGGCCGTGACCGCCACGGGCCAATGCCATTTCAACGGGTTTGAGGAGATGGCCTATATCACGGTGTACTTCAAGGAGAACATGCTGGCCCACATCAATGTGAACTGGCTGTCGCCGGTGAAGGTGCGCACGACGTTGATCGGCGGCGAAAAGAAGATGGTCGTGTGGAACGATCTCGAGGCAGACGAAAAAGTCAAGGTATATGACAAGGGCGTCAGCATCACGAATGGGCAGGGCGTCTACGATCTCCTGGTCAGCTACCGTTCAGGAGACGTGTGGATCCCGAAGGTTGACCAGACTGAGGCCCTGAAGCGCGAGGTGACTTACTTCGCCGAGTGCCTCAGCACCAACAAAGCGCCGTTCAATGATGGACTGGCCGGCCTGCGCGTGGTCAGGATGCTCGAGTCGGCCTCGCAGTCGCTCGAGCAGAGGGGAAGGCCGGTCGAGCTATGAGCGAGTATTGCTGTATTGCCCCCGATGTAAAGCTGGGAAAGGGCGTCAAGCTGGCGAAGTTCATCAACTTGTACGGCTGCGAGGTGGGCGACAACACCAAAATCGGCGCTTTTGTCGAGATCCAGAAGAACGCCAAGGTTGGACAGAATTGCAAGATCTCCAGCCATACCTTTATCTGCGAAGGCGTCACGCTCGAGGACGACGTATTTATAGGCCACGGGGTAACGTTCATCAACGACATTTACCCGCGCGCCACCGCGCCTGGCGGCGGCCTGCAGACCGAAAAGGACTGGAAAGTGGAACCCACCCTGATCAAACGCGGGGCTTCGGTCGGGTCTGGCGCCACCATCCTGGCCAACCTCACGGTTGGCGAGAATGCCATGGTGGGAGCCGGGAGCGTAGTCACCCGGAGCGTCCCGGCGAATTCCATCGTGGCCGGAAATCCCGCACGAGTACTTAGAGCTACAGTTGAACCGGATGATACAATAAGGCCCAAAGCTAGAGAAGTTCGCGGAATTTCTGCGGTTTGACATCCTCCCCACGGCTAAAGCCGGGGGATTCCTGAAACCCATGCTACGCACAGGCAACAAGACGGTTCCTGCTTCTCGGGCGGCGGCCCTTGCCGGTTTTGACCGGCTCCGGTCTCACGCTGCCTCCACAGGCGATCACGGCCAGCCCGGCCGCGAGAACGTTGCGAGCTGCGTTCACGTCCCGGTCGTGCGTCACCCCGCACGCCGGGCACGGCCACTCGCGAACATCGAGGGGCATGGCGTCGTGCTGGAATCCGCAGGCCGAGCAGATTTTGCTCGACGGATAGAAGCGGTCGATGCGGATCAAGACGCGCCCGTGCCACTCGCATTTATAGGCCAACTGCCGCGCGAACTCGCCCCAGCCGGAATCGCCGATGGCCCCGGCCAGGGTGTGGTTCGCCATCATGCCGCGCACGTTCAAGTCCTCGATCACGATCGTTTGGTTTTCACGAACGAGACGGGTCGTCAATTGATGCAGATCGTCGCGGCGGATATCCGAAATCTTCTGGTGGATCCGGGCCACGCGGACACGGGCCTTCTTCCGGTTGCTCGATCCTTTGCGCTTGCGGGAGAGCGCCTTCTGCGCGCGCTTCAACTGCGCCATCTTGCGGCGCAGAGGGCGCGGCGCGCGGTGCTTACTCCCGTCCGAGAAGGCGGCGAACGCGGTCAAGCCGAGATCGATGCCGATCTGTCCGGAGGCCTCCGGCATGGCCGGCAACGGCTCATCGACACGGAACGAAACGTAGTAGCGGCCCGAGCGCGTGCGGCTCACATCGACCGTGCTGGGGTCGCCCGAAAAGTGTCGCGACCAGCGGATCTTGAGCTTGCCGATCTTGGCCAGCTTGAGAGCGCTTCCGTCCCACTGGAATCCGGAACGGGTAAAAGCGGCCGACTGCCGATCATCCCTCCTCTTAAAACTCGGATAGGCCGCGCCGTTCTCCCAGAAATTCACAAACGCGGTTTGCAGGTGCCGAAGGGCCTGCTGTGTCGGGACCGAACTGACTTCGTTCAGCCAGGCGGTTGCGGGTTCCGTCTTGAGGCGAGTCAGGGCGCGATCCGTAGCGGCGTAGCCGATGCGCTCCTGGCCTGCCCTCCATGCAGTGCTTCGTAGGTCGAGCGCCCAGTTGTAGACGTAGCGCGCGCAGCCGAAGGTTTTCGCCAGTGCGATTCTCTGCGCTGGCGAAGGGTAAAACCGGTACTGAAAACCGCGCACCATCCTGCACCAGTATGCGCTCAAACCCCAATGTTTCATAGGGCTAGACGCATATTGAGTGTACCGGTACTGCGCGCGAAAGGCAGGCGCCCGCGGACGGGCGAATCTCCTTTCCTCCCCATGGCTAAAGCCAGGGGCTGCACGGAGATTGTGGTGAGGCTGGCATCCTGGACAATTCCGCCCATCGTAAACGCGTCCACCGGGTCGTGCCTTGGGATGGTGACGATTCGCCTGCCGTCGGTCATGACGATGTGCTTCCCTTGCCTGGCAACTTGGAACCCAGCCTTCTCCAGAGCTTTGACGGCGCGAAGATGCGGGATTCCGGGAATCTTCGGCATACACTACGCCGAAATTTCCACTTCCCTTAAATTCCTCTCGCCGGCTAGATGCTTCGCCACTTCGAGGTACTCGCGGATGGCGTCCCGAATGTTCACCAGGGCCTCCTCTTCGGTGGCGCCCTGCGACCAGCACCCGGGGAGCCCCGGGCAGGAAACGCTGTACCCCTCTTCGGTTGGAATTAAAGCGACCGGGTACTTCATGTCTCCACTGTAGCAGAATTCAAAAACAACAGGCCGCCTTCGGGTTCATGGCATTGCCGATTACGGATTGTATACGTATACCAAGAATCTCGGCTGCGAGGTTGGCAACAACGCCAAGATCGGCGCCTGGCGGCGGCCTACAAAACCGAAGCGGATTGGAAGGTTGAGACTACCCTGGTCAAGGAGGGAGCGTCGATTCGGCTCGGGGGCAACGATTCTTTCTAAGGTCACGATCGGGGGTAGTGTGGTGACGAAGAGTCGTGGCTGGCAACCCTGCGAAGATTCTGCGAAGTGTACCAGTCGCTGTTTGAGGCATTCACGATGACGAACGCTAAGATTCCATTTCTGGACTTGAGTGCTCCTCACCAGGAGTTGAAAGAAGAGCTATTGGCGGTTTTCAACTCGGCTCTGGCAACCGGTGGATTTGTCGGTGGCCCCATGGTCGAGGGCTTTGAGCGGGACTTCGCTGCATTCTGCGATACCCGTTACTGCGTCGGGGTTGCCAGCGGAACCGACGCCTTGAGGTTTGCCCTGATCGCCGCCGGTGTGAGGACGGGTGATATCGTAGTCACCGTTCCGAACACCTTCATTGCCACGGCCGAGGCGATCTCGCAAGCCGGTGCCACGCCAGCATTTGTAGACGTCGACGAGCGCACCTACAACATGGATCCTCAGAAGCTTGAGGAGTACCTGGAACTCAATTGCGACATCGATCCGCACACTGGCGACCTGATCCACCGGGACTCCGGAAGGCGTGTGTCGGCTGTGGTGCCGGTGCACCTGTATGGCCAGCCCGCCGATATGGATCCGATCCTGGAGCTTGGAAAACGGTACAACTTCACGGTCCTGGAAGATGCATGCCAGGCCCACGGCGCGGAGTACTTCTCGGGAAAGGCCAACCGCTGGAGGAAGGCTGGATCGATGGGCAGGGCGGCCGCATTCAGCTTTTATCCCGGCAAGAACCTGGGGGCGTGTGGAGAGGCCGGCGCGGTCACGACGAACGATCCGAAACTGGCGCAGAAGATCCGGATGCTGCGCGACCATGGCCAAGCCAAAAAGTACTATCACGACCTGGAGGGCTACAACGGTCGGCTGGACGCGATTCAGGCGGGAATTTTACAGATCAAGCTGAAACGGCTCCCCAGTTGGAACCAGGCGAGGAGGGCGGCGGCACGGCGATATGGAGAGCTCTTGGACAATGCGAACCTGGGCTGGCTGGCAGGTTACGAACCGGAATGGGCGCGGAGTGTGTATCACTTGTATGTCATTCGGGTTCAGAATCGCGAGGCCCTGATGAAGGAATTGGCGGATGCGAATATCGGGACGGGGATACACTATCCGGTTCCGCTCCATTTGCAAAAGGCTTACAAATCTCTGGGGTTCAAAGCGCGTGATTTTCCGGTAGTGGAGGCAGTGTCCTCTGAGATTGTATCTTTGCCGATGTACCCACAGTTGGTAGCCGAACAACAGGAACGTGTGGTGAACGCGATCCAGCGTTTCGCGTTGGAGTCCGTAATGACGGTCCCGGCACGGGAAGCCAGATACGCTGTTGCGGGCGATTGAGGCGGATTGATTAGGGGAATGAGACGGCGGAAACCAGGTGCCGATAGGGATGCGTTCCCATCGGGTGGGGCAACTTCGCACGCAGCCTTGGGCGAAGGAATGTACGCCTCGCCGCCTACCTCGGCGGGATGATATTGCGGCAATGGGGAAAGTCTGCTTATGAAGGGCGTCGTACTTGCGGGTGGAACGGGGAGTCGGCTTTTCCCGCTCACTAAAATCACGAACAAGCATCTGCTGCCGATCTATGATCGGCCAATGATCTTCTACCCTATCCAGACCTTGGTCGACGCGGGCATTCAGGACATCATGATTGTCACCGGCGGACGGTATTCCGGTGATTTTCTGCGCCTACTCGCGAACGGCAAACAATTCGGCCTCAAGCACATCAACTACACCTACCAGGAAGGTGAGGGCGGTATTGCAGATGCGCTGGCGTTGGCGGAACACTTCGCCGACGGGCACAAGATCTGCGTGGTACTGGGTGACAACATCATCGAAGGCAGCATCCGGGGGGCGGCGGAACGCTTTCGCAAACAGGCTTCCGGTGCCCACATCCTGCTCAAGGAAGTCTACGACGCGGAGCGTTTCGGTGTGGCGGAAGTGACCGACGGCAAGATTACTGGTATCGAGGAAAAGCCCAAGCATCCGAAATCGAATTACGCGGTCACGGGAATCTACATGTACGACGCCACGGTATTCGACAAGATCAAAACCCTGGTGCCATCCGGACGCGGCGAACTGGAGATTACGGACGTCAATAACGCATACATCCGGGAAGGTAATATGACATTTTCATCGCTCGAAGGCTGGTGGACCGACGCTGGAACTTTTGATTCCCTCCTGCGCGCCGCCAACCTGGTGGCCCAGTCCCGCGCTCAAGCGGAAGTTTCGGCCGGGTCGATGACTAACGCCGTCGCAGAGGCGGTGGGAGCGTGATGGCATCCAGCGTTGGCGCAGGTGCCCGACCAGAGCGGTTGGCTTGAGGCGTAAGCACGATGACTCTTCCCAGCTACGTTCTGATCACTCCGGCTCGGAACGAGGCACAGTTCATTGAACTGACGATCAAATCCGTGGTTGCCCAAACGGTCCGACCCGCAAGATGGGTCATCGTCAGTGACGGGTCGACGGATGGCACCGACGAGATTGTGGGCCAGTACGCAGCTGTTCACCCGTGGATTGAATTGGTCCGTATGCCTGAGCGTCGTGACAGGCATTTTGCCGGAAAGGTCTACGCCTTCAACGCCGCATACGCGCGATTAAGAGGTGTGGACTACGAGGTCATCGCCAGCCTGGATGCCGACATCTCGTTCGACGAAGAATACTTTTCGTTCTTGCTTCGGAGACTAGCTGAAGACTCCACCCTGGGGCTGGTCGGCACGCCGTTTAAGGAAGAAAGGTCAAACCAGATCTACGACTATCGCTTCGTGAGCATCGAACACGTGTCCGGCGCCTGTCAGGTATTCCGACGCCAGTGTTTCGAGGATATCGGCGGGTATACACCGGTAAAGGGCGGCGGTGTGGACTACATTATGGTCGTAACCGCAAGGATGAAGGGGTGGAAGACCAGGACCTTTACGGAGAAGACGTGTCTGCACCATCGGGAGATTGGAACTGCGCAACACAACGCAGTGATGGCTAGGTTCAAGAATGGCGTGAAGGATTACGCCTTCGGAAACCACCCGATCTGGGAAGTGTTCCGGATGATCTACCAGTCGACGAAGAGGCCCTTCGTCCTGGGGGGAGTGGCCCTGATGTCCGGGTATTTGTGGGCTGCAATTCGGCGAGCCGAGAGGCTGGTGTCCCGAGAAACAGTAGCTTTTTGCCGACGGGAGCAGATTGATCGGCTGAAGAGGTTTGTGAGCGGCTACAGGCGAGCTGTCCCGGCAGCCATGATTGCTCGAGACTCAGCAGAATCGAGGGTTCAATGAGCGGCGACGGTGCCTCTTTAGCCAAACGCGGCTCAATCGAGCGACCGGCACGTGAGAGTCGCCAGTCGCGCCACACCGGTTTCCTCATCGTGAACGCCGATGACTGGGGGCTGGACCGCGAGACCACCGATCGGACCTTGGAGTGCATTTCACAACGGACAGTCTCCTCGGTGAGCGCCATGGTGTTCATGGAGGATTCCGAGCGAGCCGCGGCAATTGCCGGGGAGCGGCGAATCGACGCTGGCCTGCATTTGAATTTCACGACTCTGTTTTCCGCGTCGCGGGCTTCATCCGCGCTGTTGGAGCACCAGCGGCGCATATCTGGCTATTTGCGAAACCGCTTTGCTCAGGTCATTTTTCACCCGGGATTGGCCCAATCCTTCCGCTACGTGGCGGCGGCACAGCGCGACGAGTTCCACCGTCTCTACGGGGCGGAGCCGTGCCGGTACGACGGCCATCATCACATGCATCTTTGCGCGAACGTTCTCTGGCAGGGGCTGCTGCCGGCCAGAACGCAAGTGCGAAGGAACTTCTCCTTTCAAGCCGGGGAGAAGGGGCTGATGAACTGCTTGTACCGGCGCGCGATTGACCGCATTCTGGCGCGGCACCATTTCCTTACAGACTTTTTCTTTGCACTTCCCTCGCTCGACTGCCCTGGGCGATTGGATAGAATATGCTCCCTTGCTCGAACGTTCACCGTCGAGTTGGCGGCCCATCCGGTCAGACCGGAGGAATATCGCCTTCTGACGGAAGGTGAGGTCCTCCGGCGGGCCCCTGGATCCCCAATCGCGGCTGGCTTCACCGCCGCGCGGGGATCCGTAAAACCAGCCGTGTAACCGATGCGTGTAACCGATGCGCAGGCCTTTTTCACACGCAGGATAACTCCATCCGCTGAAGCCGTGAAGTCTCGGCATGGACGTCGAGCGACACGCGTCAGTGGCCCGCGATGGCGCAATGACCGACCCGATCAAGCACATCAGCGTCTGCATCTGCACCTATAAACGGCCGCAGCTTCTCAGGCGGCTGTTGAACGAGCTGGCTGCCCAGGAAACCAGCGGGCTGTTCACGTATTCGATCGTGGTCGCAGACAACGACCAGTCCCGATCCGCGGAGATCGTTGTCTCGGATTTCATGGCGGCATCGAACGTCCCTGTTACCTACTGCGTGGAGCCTCAGCAGAGTATCGCGCTCGCGCGCAACAAGGCCGTCCAGAACGCGACCGGAGACTATATCGCTTTCATCGACGACGACGAGTTTCCGGTGAAACACTGGCTGGAGACTCTGTTCGCCGCCTGCGACAAATATGGGGTGGACGGCGTGCTGGGGCCGGTGAAACCCTTGTTCGGAGACGGCGTCCCGCGATGGATCGTGAAGGGCAGGTTTTACGACCGGCCCTGCTACCAGACTGGCCTCGTCCTTGCCCACGGGCAGACTCGAACCGGAAACGTGCTGATCAAAGAACACGTGTTGCGAGACACCAATTCGCCGTTCCGGCCTGAGTTCCGGGCCGGAGAGGACGTGGACTTCTTCAGGAGAGCGATAGAGCAAGGGCGCGTCTTCGTCTGGTGCAATGAAGCGGTAGTGTGTGAAGCCGTGCCGCCGCCGCGATGGAAGCGCATGCACCTGCTGAGAAAGGCCCTGCTGCGGGGCGCCTGTGCCGCGCTGCGGCCGACCGTCGGCGTGCGCGACATCACAACGTCGGTAGTCGCTGTTCCGATCTATGGACTTGCCCTGCCCTTTGCGGCGCTGTTGGGACAGCACAGATTCATGGACCTGCTGGTCCGGCTGTGTCATCACTTGGGGAAGCTTCTCGCGCTGCTAGGCATCAATCCGATAGCGGAGCCATACATTACAGGGTAAGTGCGAGACCGGTCATGAGAATCGCTTCTGTCTCGGGGAGAGACGTTCGGATAGAGGGGCGGATCATCCGAGTCGCTTGTCTACACCCTGACAAATACGGATCTCTGATGCATCCCATACCGCACTCAGACAATCTTCTTACGACCCGAATCATGGACACGATCTTCGCTCAGGTCAACGCACAAGCAGCGGTGTGGGAAAAGCTGCACACCTTGTGTTTGCGGTAGGCGACGAGAATCTTATAGGGACAACGGAGAGGTCGCTGGTGGCTAAGGCAGCGGTCGGTTCGCCGGCCGAGGTGGGTTACCCCCATCCGAAGGGTTCGAGTCCCTTCCCTCTCCGCCAACTTTAGTGGCACATCTCCTCCTCCAATCCGGCTCCCATCCGCGAAGGGTGAGGATTGCGCTGCACGAAACTCTAGTTCTGGACGATGACAAAAGTGATTAGAGTCTGTGACAGAGAAATCTGTATCCAAGGGCGAATCCTGCGTATCGCGGACCCGCACGGCGACCGATACCGCTTCCTAGACGACCCGGCGCCGGTTGTTAACGGGTTGCAGGCATGCGGCGCCCGAGTGGATTTGTTCACGTTCGCCCAGAGGCTTCCGGAAACGGAACCGAAATTCTCCTACCCGGTTGAATGGGACAATTTGGCCGTATTACCCGTATCGACGTTTGAGAATTGGTGGACACATCAAATTGGGTTTAAGGCCAGGAACAAAGCCAAGCAGGCGGAGAAGAACGGCGTCGTGCTGCGTGAGGTGCCTTTCGACGACGCGTTGGTTGCCGGGATCCGTGAAATCTACAATGAATGCCCGATCCGGCAGAGACGGCGTTTCCCCCATTACGGAAAGAACTTCGATACCGTACGCCGCGAAGAGGCGACATTCCTAGACAGCAGCATTTTTATCGGGGCTTTCTTCGAGGGCAAGCTGATTGGATTCGTGAAGTTAGTGCCCGATGAGACCTGCACTCAAGCGGGGCTCATGAACATTATTTCGATGGTCAGGCACAGGGACAAGGTACCGCAGAACGCCCTGATTGCTCACGCCGTCCGAGCCTGCGCAAGCCGTGGTATCCGGTACCTTGTGTACTCGAAATTCGACTATGGGAAGAAGGAGCACGACGGTTTGCGTGACTTCAAAGAGCGCAATGGGTTCCGGCGGGTTGACACACCCCGTTACTACGTTCCTCTGACGGCACTGGGTTGGGCTGCCTTTCGCTTAGGATTTCACCATAGCATGGCAGAGCGCATTCCGGAACCTTTTGCAGGCAGGCTTCGCGACCTTCGCGCTGGCTGGTACGAGCGAAGGTACCGTTCGGTGATGGAGGCATTTTAGTGCCTGGCATCGTAGGACTGATCACCAGAATTCCTAGGGAGTGCGCCGAGCGCCAATTGGTCGCCATGCTGGACACCATGTGCCACGAGCCGTTTTACGTTACGGGGACGTGGATCGATGAATCCCTGGGCGTGTATGTAGGTTGGACGGCACAGAAGGGCTCGTTTGCGGACGGGATGCCTCTATTGAACGAAAAGGGCGATGTCGTGCTCGTGTTTGCAGGGGAGGATTTTCCCGAGCCCGGAACGCCGGCGCGATTAACAGCGCGCGGACACACACTCGATTCCGCCGAGGCGTCTTACCTGGTGCACCTATATGAGGAGGACCCGACTTTTCCTGCGGGCCTGAACGGCTTTTTCCACGGACTGCTGGTGGACCGGGCTCACGGGACAGTCACCCTTCTGAACGACCGCTACGGCATGCAGCGCCTTTACTACCACGAATCGAAGGACGCTTTTTACTTCGCCGCGGAAGCGAAGGCGATTCTTGCCGTTCGCCCCGAGCTACGCTCGTTGGACCAGACGAGCCTGGGGGAGCTAATTGCCTTGGAGGCGGTTCTCGAGAACCGGTCTTTATTTCAAGGGATTTCCGTGATGCCGGCGGCTTCGCTCTGGAGGTTTCGGAACAGCTCCATCGAAAACCGGGGCACCTATTTTCATCCTAGAGACTGGGAGGCTCAGCCGCCCCTCGATCCCGATACGTACTACCGTGAGTTACGTGAAACCTTCTCTCAAAACCTGCCGCGGTATTTCGCCGGCCGGCAGCGTGTGGCGATGTCGCTCACGGGCGGATTAGACACGAGGGCGGTTATGGCCTGGTACAAAGGCCCAGAGGGTTCACTGCCGTGCTACACGTTTGGAGGAGTTTATCGTGACTGCCGGGACGTTCTGGTGGCAGGCCGGGTTGCTCGAGCATGCGGCCAGCCGCACCAGGTGGTTCAAGTCGGCGCGGATTTTCTTTCACGATTTCCTCAACTCGCTGAACGGACCGTATACCTGACGGACGGCTGCGCCGAGGTGAGCTGCTCCCCTCCGTTCTACGTCTGCCAGCAGGCGCGCGAGATTGCCCCCGTAAGAATCACTGGCAATTACGGCGACCAAATCCTTCGCCGCCTGCGGTCGTTCAAGCCCACCATGCCCGCTGCCGACGTATTCCAGCCGGAACTGCTGGCGCACGTAACAGCCGCCTACGAAACGTACAATCGTATCGCGGACACGCATCCGCTTTCGTTTGCCGCATTTCGCCAGGCACCGTGGCATCACTGCAGCCTTTTAGCCTTGGAACAGACTCAACTTGTCCAGCGTTCTCCGTTCCTCGATAACGACCTTGTCCGGACTAACTTCCGGGCGCCGGCGTCCGCCGTTGAGAATAATAGCGTTCGGCTGCGGCTGATCGCGGACGGAAATCCCGCACTACGGCAAATACGGACGGATATAGGCGTCGGAGGCAAACACGAGGCCTTCCCGGGCGCGATCGTGCGCCGTTACCAGGACTTTACCTTTAAGGCTGAGTACGCCTACGATCACGGCATGCCTCAATGGGTGGCCCGACTCGATCATGCACTCTCGCCGTTTCATTTGGAGCGGCTGTTCCTTGGACGTCACAAGTATTACCACTTTCGCGTCTGGTACCGTGATGTGCTCTCCAAGTATGTTCAGGAGATGCTGCTTGACCGGTTGACTCTATCCCGGCCCTATCTGGATCGTACGGCAGTGGAAGCCATGGTGCGGGACCATCTGAGAGGCGACCGCAACTACACAACCGAAATCCACAAGCTGCTTTCGCTGGAGCTTTTCCACCGGCTTTTCATCGACTCCCAACCGGCTCACCCGCTCTGCTGACCTCAAATATGGCTTTCTCAAGACTGTTCTGTGATTCTTGCCGCGGGAACAGACTAGCAATTCTTGTGCTTTTGCCGGTGTTTTTTGCGACGGCTGCGATCCTGTTTATAGGCATGCCTATACTGCAGCGTCATGCCGCGAAACGCTACGGCATTGGTTTCGCTGACGGGTACGACCTTATCTCGAAGAATCTGGCGAACGGCAACGGGTATCGGTGGCGCGCAGACATGGCAGAAACCATGATTCGCGAGCCCGGTTATCCGCTTCTCCTTGCCGCAGCTTTCAAGATTGCCGGCTTCCGCATTGAAGCCGCGCGTTTACTGAATCTCCTGCTGACAGTGGGGATTGCAGTTATGCTGATGGCGCTGGCGAGAAGAATGACGGGTGACCCGAGGGCGCCAGTCATTGCAGCCCTGCTGTTTCTTGTCCACCCGGGGACGCTGATCGCGGAGGCGCGGGGCGGTATAGAGATCCTTTTTGTTTTTGTTGGGTTCGGCTTTATGCTCGCGCTACATTGGGCGGTGGAGAAAGGCGGCCTTTGGCGGTACCTTTTTGCCGGCCTGGCGTTCGGCGTGGTTGTTCAGGTTCGCAGCACCCCGATAGCGTTTCCAGTTTTGCTGCTGCTGTACGCGCTGTTCACGGCTACAGGGGCGCGCGAGCGCCTCATGGCGGCATTTAGAGTAGCGATTCTAGTAGTCGGTATGGGCCTGGTCATGGTCCCTTGGGTGGTGCGCAACTATAGGTTGGTGCATGAGTTCGTGCCCGGCTCGACGCTCGGGGGAGTCGCGTTGCAGGAAGGACTTTGCATGTGTCGGAACGTCTCGTTTGGCGTCGATCTCTATCCGGTGGGGCAGGCGGCAGGGCGGGAACGGGGCGAACTCGCCCGTGAGCTTGGCATGCGATTTGAAGGAGCTGAGTATTTTCAAATGTTCTACGATGCCCACGATGAAACCGCTTTTAACAGGATTCTTTATGTGACAGCCAGAAAAGATTACGCCAGGAATCCGGGCCTGTTGGTTGGATGTGTTGGAAAGAATCTCTTTAATCTGTGGTTCCTCGGTAAGACTTGGGATATCACAAAGCTGAACATGCTTCTGCAAGTTCCTGTGCTCGCGCTTGTGTTCTACGGGTTAAGGATTGTGTGGCGGCGGGGCGACCTCCGCAAAATGGGAATTCTGCTCACATATGTCAGTTCCATCGCAATAGTCCATCTATTGGTTGTGGCGGAGGCCCGGTACAGCATCCCCGTGCTTGCCTTCTTGGCGATTCCGGCGGGCGTTGGGGTTACATCTATCTGGGACGAGGTTCGGACACACAGGAGGCTCGTATGACAACGCAATCCGCTGTCTTGGTGCGTTCTCCGTACTGTTTTAAGCCGGGTGCCTATTCAAGCCACTCGCTGCTCCTCGCTGAATTTCCGCTCCGGGGGGAACGGCGCCGCGTGCTCGATGTGGGATGTGCGGTGGGCTATTTGTCGGAGATCCTCGCTAACCGCGGTTTCGCGGTGACGAGCGTCGATTGGCCGAATACGCCGCATCCGCCCACCGTCGAGTTCGCCGGCGCCGATTTGGATAATGGCCTCCCGGCCCTAACCGGCCACTTCGATTACGTCATTTGCGCTGACGTATTGGAGCACCTGCGCGCGCCGCTCGATCTGCTCAAAGAGTGCCGCAGCCTGATGGCGCCCGGCGCCACGCTCATCGGTTCACTACCCAACAGCGGCCATGCCTGGTTCCGCTGGAACGTGCTGCGAGGCCGCTTTCCCCAGCATGAGCGCGGCCTGTTCGATAGCACTCACTTGCATTTTTACACTTGGGACGGATGGGTGGAATTGTTTCGCCGGGTGGGGCTGCGGATCGAATCCTACCGCGCCTCGGGCGTGCCGGTGGGGCTGGCTTTTCCGCGCTGCGACGGCACCGCTCTGGTGCGCGCCATGGAACGGCTATCGTTTGAATCGGCGCGCGTTTGGAAAAACATGTTTGCTTACCAATTCATTGTTCGCGCCCGGGCGGAGAGTGCCGAATGAGCCTGAACAAACCTAAAGTAGTCGTGGTCATGCCGGCCTACAATGCCGCCAAGACGTTGCACATGACATACGCCGACCTGCCGCGCGATATGGTCGACCTGGTCATCCTGGTGGATGACGGCAGCAAAGACGAAACGACCAAGATCGCGCGCGAACTGGGTCTCGAACTCTTCGTCCACGACCGCAATTACGGCTACGGCGCCAATCAGAAGACCTGTTATCGCGAAGCCCTGCGCGCTGGCGCCGACATTATCGTGATGGTGCACCCGGACTACCAGTACGATCCGACCCTTCTGCCGGAAATCATCAAGCCCATTCAAGATGGCACGGCCGACGTAGTGCTGGGCTCCCGGCTGATGGGCGCGCACCCCATGAAACAGGGCATGCCGTGGTGGAAGTACATCTCCAACCGCTTTTTGACGATGGCCGAAAACGTCGTCTTCGGACTCAATCTTTCCGAATATCATACCGGTTATCGCGCCTTCGACCGCGAGGCGCTGGAATCCGTGAATCTGTCAATGAACTCCGACAACTTCATTTTCGATCAGGAGATCCTGGCGCAATTGGTCGATATCAAGATGCGGATTACCGAAGTGCCGGTGCCCACCAGGTACTTCAGACAGGCATCTTCGGCTTCCTTCTTCCAGAGCTCCATCTATGGCATCTCGATTCTGTGGCTGCTCGCGCGATACCTCCTGCACCGGAACGGCGTCGTTCGCCAGCGGCGCTTCCAGAGCCTGGAACGGCGCTACTATAGCATGGGCGGAATCAGACAATAAGCTAACCGACATGAAAGGAAAGCCGGTCTGTGAAGCCGTTAACGCTCTTTTGAACGGGAAGCGTCACATCAGGGCACTGGAGGCTGGCTTGTTCGGCAAGTCAAATCCAGTTCAACGCCAGGGCCCACGCTGTAGGGATTGACATTTTGCGAAAGAGCAAAAACACTCAGGAGCCGAGCTGGCGTCGCAAATCTCGCATTCTGCGCCGCTGACGCGGCCCTGCGGACCGTCTCGCTCGGCATGTGGCAAAACTCGCTGCGGAACAAGTGCGCCATAATCTCACAAAGTCCCTTGGAGCACAGGCTGTAGCGGCGGTCTATGAGCGCCGGTCTTGACGATCAACGGAGTCGGCATTCATAGATCACCGTTAAATGAGAAAATGAGAACAAAGTATGCAAGGATGCATTGAATGCCTTCTGACCTAGCATCCATCATTTTCGCCATCGGCATCGCGGGTCTTTTCTTTCTCGATCGGGGCGAGAAAAGCCGGGTGTCCAACGCCCTTTGGATTCCGACGATATGGCTGTTCTTCTGCACCTCGCGGTCAGCTGGCGAATGGCTGGGAATGAGCCCGACGTCAGCAGATGCAGCCAGTGTCTATGTTGAGGGTAGCCCTCTTGACCGGAACGTTATAGCGATTCTTGAGGTCTTGGCGCTGGTCGCGGTCATCAGTAGAGGACGCCGAGTGGGCCCCATACTACGCCGGAATTGGGCGATTGGGCTGTTCTTCTTTTATGCGGCACTCAGCATCACTTGGTCTGATTATCCCTTTGTCACTCTTAAGCACTGGGTCAAGGGGATTGGCGATGTGATGATGCTCCTCATCGTGCTCACTGAGCCGAACGTCGCCGACGCCATCAAACGCCTGGTCACGCGCCTTGGATTTGTGCTCCTGCCATTGTCAATCCTCTTCATTAGGTACTATCCGCTGCTGGGACGAAGGCTAACCTTGAGCTGGACAATGGAGCCGATCGGCGTCTGCACGCAGAAGAACGGCCTAGGTGAATTGTGCGATATCTTCGGCCTGGGGCTTCTTTGGCGCTTTCGCAGCGTCTATAACGAGCGGGAAGACCCGAGTCGGCGCCGGCGCCTGCTGGCGCTTGGTGCGGTCCTGGCGATGATCGTATGGTTGCTTTGGATGTGCAATTCATTGACTTCCATCTGCGCCCTCAGCATGGCAGGTGCCGTAATGTTGCTTTCCACGCGGCCCGCCGTCCGCCGCAAGCCCGCTCTCGTGCACTTTATGATTGTAGGGGTGCTTGCCTTTTCGGTTTATGCGCTCTTCTTTCAGGATTCAGGCACTTTAATAACGAGTTTGGGAAGAGATCCCACGATGAGCGGCCGGCGAGTGGGCTGGCCCTTAATCCTCAGCGTTTCCACCAATAGCCTGGTCGGCGCCGGCTATGAAAGTTTCTGGCTGGGTCCGCGGCTCCATAAGATATGGGAGCTAATTCCCGGAGCTCAGGTTGGTGAGGCTCACAATGGGTATATCGAGATATTTCTCATTCTGGGTTGGGTTGGAGTTGCCTTGCTCGGGGTCCTGATCGCGACGGGTTACCGAAACGTGATCGACGGCTACCGCCGCGACCCTGATATCGGCAGTCTCAAGATGGCCTTCTTCCTCGCGGCCGTTGTCACCGGCCTAACGGAGGCGGCATTCAGGATGATGTGCCCCATAATGATCGTCTTCCTGCTGGCGACCGCCGCCGTCTCAAGGATGCCGCGGCGGAGGGTGTCGGCAGTGGTCACTTCTACCCGGGATCTGCTTGAGTCTGGTCAGGAGTCTGATGCCGTCCATGAGGCGGTGCCTGTTGGGCCATTGACTCGGGCGCACTTTCGCGAGCGCACGGGCTGGGGTGGACGGGTAGGGACGTGAGCGTGCTCGCGTGTAAAGGCGTGCCGGCCCCTCAGTAACATACGCGAAATGGATTAAAGGGATTACACGAAACAAAACCGCGACGTTTCCCTTGACGGCAAGAGAGAATACTGGAATAAGAGAAGAATTCATGGGTCGTTTACGTGTTTTGCTGTTAGGGCCGGACTGTGACCCGGAGACGGTCAGCATTCCTTTGGTCACCTACCATCACGCGGCAGCACTCGCCAGGCTACATCGTGTCACCCTAGTCGCCCGATCCTCCGTTGAGGACGCTCTGCGGCGTGCAAAAGCGCCCTTCGACGCCATCGAGGTAGTACGGACGCCGCTGCTCGACCGCATCTTTGACTGGTGTTTTCGCAGGATCTTAAAATCTAACTACGCCACTCAGAAGGTGACGGTTTTGAGATATCCGTTTGCTCTCGCCTTTGAATGGCGCGCTTGGCGACAGTTGCGGCATCGCATCTTTGCGAGCGAGTTTGATCTCGTTCTGCGTCTCGTACCGATGGCGTCGGTCCTTCCGAGTCCTTTCGCTTTCTTCCTGCGTAAAGGGCCTATACCCTTCGTTATTGGTCCGATCACTGGCGGGCTGCCGTGGCCGCCCGGTTTTAGCCAGCAGAACGAACGAGAGTGGATTTCGGGCCTAAGGAATCTCTACCGACTTCTGCCGTTTGCGCGATCTACCTATCGCCACGCGGCAGCCATCATAGCCGCGTCGTCTCAAACCTATTCCGAGTTTTCCCCGTATCGCGACAAATTGTTTTTTGTCCCGGAGCCCGGCATCGATGCCTCCCTCTGTGTCGGTGACTTCCGCCCTTCGGAGCCCCGCGCCAAACTCGAGTTGATTTTCGTTGGTGGCTTAATTCCCCGGAAGGCCTGCGATCTAGCTTTGCGGGGGGCTGCTCCCCTCTTACGGAACGATTTGGCCCGTTTTACCGTGGTGGGTGATGGACCAGAACGAAACAACCTTGAGCAGCTCACTAGATCCCTTGGGATCGAGAAGGCGGTTCTTTTCTGCGGCTGGCTCAGCCATTGGGAAGTCTTGAGGCGTCTGCAAGCCGCCGATGTAATGGTATTTCCATCCATTCGTGATAACGGCGCAGGGGTGGTCTTTGAAGCTCTTGCGAGTGGCACCGTACCAGTGGTCGCCGACTTCGGCGGGCCCGGTGATATCGTCCATCCGCAGGTCGGGTACAAGGTGCCCCTTACCAATGAGAGCGATATCGTGTCGCAGATAGAGAAGGTTTTGGCGGATCTCGCCGGAAATTGGGACCTTCTTAATCGCTTACAACAGCAAGGCGTGTCCTACGCTCGGGAACGCCTAACTTGGGATGCGAAGGCACAGGCTACGACACAGGTCCTCGATTGGGCTGTGCGGCGCGGTCCAAAACCGAACCTTCCGCCGCCTAAACAGCTGCATCTCGGGTGTGCGAAGTCATCTTCAGCCGTGACAAAGCCTTTCGATGGTGAATTCACGCGGTTGTAGAATGCCCAGACCCATCCTGCGGAACGACAAGAAAGCTGTCCAATTGAAACAACACAATGAAACGTGTTAAACGACTTTTCCGCCCCTTGGTTCGTCGGACCCTCTCCCCGCGAATGGTGCAAGTTCTTCGATTTGGATACTGGTGTCTTTCGTCCTACTTCCCCCGTCTGCTCAGCTGCCGTCTCCTCAGACGCACGCCGGAGGTCCGGGGCTTCGGGGCGGCGCTGGTCCCATCACATCTTACGAAGCAACTCCAACGTGTGAACGTTTTGGCGCCGACAGAGATGTGTCGCGTAATGACGAAGTGCGGAAGCGACAAAGGCTGGAATAAGTACACGCCCCTGTATTCAGCGCTCCTCAAGGATCGCTGTGACCAGCCACTGCGGGTTTTTGAGGTGGGCTTAGGCACCAACAATCTTGACGTATTATCGAACATGGGGGTGTTCGGGGCACCGGGGGCGTCTCTTCGCGGATGGCACCAGCTGTTCCCTCACGCCCTTGTGTACGGGGCTGACATCGATCGAAGGATTCTGTTTGAGGAAGATCGGATCAAAACATTCTTTTGTGATCAGCTTGACCGGTCCTCTATCCGTGAGCTATGGTCGCACCCGGATCTGCGCGGCGGTGTGGATATTATCATTGAGGATGGTCTACATACTTTTGAAGCCAACGTCTCCTTTTTGGAAGAGTCACTCGATCACCTTCGTCCGGGCGGCATTTACGTCACTGAGGATATTGGGTGCGACTGCTTCGACGAGTGGTACAATCGGCTCGAAACGGTCTACTCAAGGCGATATTCGACCTATGAGTTTGCGTTTGTGGTCCTGGCGACCCATGCATCTAATAACTTACTGGTCGTTCGTCGGATGGTAGATTAGATGTTGCTCGCCGCCCTACTGTTTTGGATGGCTCTACGTAAGTGAAAGAATGACACCATTTGACGCCACTGGCGCCTTCCGCCCGCTAACTGAGCGAAGCAACTTGCGACGCCAAGCCGTGCGAAGCGCGGGGGCTACCGTGTCGGCCAGTGGCGTGAGTCTCGCGTCCCAGGTGATCGGCACGGCCGTCCTGGCACGGCTGTTGACGCCTGCAGATTTTGGCGTTGTGACCATGGTGACCACGTTTAGCCTCCTCTTGGTAAGCTTCGGCCTCAACGGATTCACGGAGGCTGTCATCCAGTGTGAGGACATAGATCATTACACTGCGAGCAATTTATTCTGGCTCAACTTAGGCGCTGGGCTGGTCGTTGCAGTGGCGTTTGCCCTCTCCGGCTCGCTGCTGGCGCGCTTTTACCGAAATGCGCTTGTGGTCAGTGTCGCGGCGGCAGTATCTGGGCAGATTTTTATTACCGCAGGCTCAGTTATACACTTAGCTCTCCTAAAGCGCGCCATGCGCTTCACGGCCGTGGCCGGCAACGATGTTGCTTCCCGCACGGTATACACCGCTGTTGCAATCATACTGGCCTTGAGGGGCTGGGGATATTGGGCACTGGTGGCCGGACTCGTTGCAAGTTCCCTCAGCGTGACTGTCGGGGCTTGGTGGCTGTGCCGATGGATACCGAGCCTGCCACGGCGAACGGGGCGAACCGTACCGCTCGTTCGATTCGCAGCCAGCGTTTACGTACGATTCGGCATTTGGTACTTCAGACAGAACGCCGACAACCTGCTGGTTGGCTGGCGATTCAATGCTGTAGCTCTTGGATTTTACAAAAAGGCCTATGACTTGTTCGCGCTTTCGGCCAGTCAGCTTACTGCACCCCTCGACCATGTTGCTCTAGCAGCGCTAAGCCGGCTGAACCAGGACCCTCCTCGGTTCAGGCAAACCCTCGCCAATTCGATTGGGTTCATTGCATTCGTTGGTATGGCGGTTGGTGGCGATCTTACTCTGGTGGGCAAAGATATAGTGCGCCTCGTGCTAGGCCCTCAATGGGGCGAGGCAGGCAAGATATTCATGTTTTTCGGGCCCGGAATCGGCATCATGCTCCTCAGTAGCACCGTTGGCTGGATCCATCTTTCGATTGGAAGGCCGGATCGATGGCTTTACTGGAGTATTCTCGAATTCGTCGTGACAGCCCTGCTCTTTATTGTTGCCCTGCACTGGGGGCCGGAGGGTATCGCCCTCGCGTGGAGCGCGTCCTTTTGGATCCTTGTCGTTCCGGCCTTCTGGTACGCCGGACGGCCAATTGGGCTTCGCGCTACTTCATTCATTCGCATCGTATGGAAATATTCAACTGCATCGTTCGTGGCAGTCTGGGCGGCAACCGGCATTGTTCCAGGTCTGCCGCTTCCGTCAGCGCTGGCAACCGCTGGGGCTACGCTCGAAAGGGTCGTCGTAATTTCGGCGGTTTTTGTCGCGCTCTATCTGGGCCTCGTCATCCTGCTGCATAGGGGGTGTGCGCCCCTTCGTCAACTCGCGAGTCTCGTGCTAGAGTTCGCTCCGGTGCGGCGAACCGAGGCTCTACAAGCGGCAACAGAGGAGAACTACCCCCAACCGGCGCCGCGCTAGCAGATTCCAATTGTTGGACCAAGGTCGAAAGCCGATTAACGCGGGCGCGTCGTGGTTTCTCCGCCGGCTCCGACGTCGCAGAAAGATGAGGATTTGAATCGCTAAGAACCCACAGGAAATCAGCGCCGACGCCTTCGCCGTCTTCATTGCGCCGTCGCCGTAAGTCCTGTCGGGCTGGCAAGCGGAGTCTGGGACGATGAAGAGGAAAAGGCCACCGTACTCCCTGCGTACGTAGTTGCAGTCTGGTTCCATTGCGGGGTGTAGGTTCCCGTGGAGGATGTGGTCAGATGCGCCCATCCCATGCCGTCCACCACGGAATCGCTGATGAATGGGGCGTTAACGGTTGTAGGATTCCCGTTTATGTCTGGATGTAGGAGCGCTGCGATGAAAGTCGCTGCCGCCGTTGTGGTCACCGCCGCTCCGACAGGCGTGCTGCTGGTGCTGGTGGTCGCGTTTTCGGCTCCAGCGGCATTCACGCTATTGACATTGGAAACGACCCAGACGAATAGATTTCCGCTGACTGTCTGGCTGGGTTTCGGAGACACGCTGGTCACCTGTGCCGGAAGATTGGGTGCATACCAGAAGTCATCCCAATACCCCGAGCCGGACTGCGTGCTGGTAGAACGCGCATTCGCTACTTGGAGGAACGTGTCCCCGTTGCTGTCTGTCACCCCGGTCATCGTGCTGGATGTGCCCGCATTGTTGTATGTGGCAAAGCCGACGATGATCGTGGAACCCGCTGGTGCCGCAGTCGTCAGGTTGCAGGCAGTGTAGGGCGAAGCAGAAGACCATGAGATTCCGGGTTGGCAGTACGTCGTGCTGAGCAGCGTAATCCCTGCCGGAACCGCGACCGTGATGGACAGAGAAGCGGAAGCGGCGCTGGCAATCCCGTTAGCATCCGTGGCGGTTGCCGTGAAGGTGGAGGTGCCGATTGCCAAGGGTGTGCCGCTAATCGTGCAGCCGCTGAACGACAGACCGGAAGGCAACGAGCCCGCAGTTAGCGAGCAATTGAGCGGCGCAGTTCCGCCGCTGGTGCTCAGCGCTTGCGAGTATGCCTGCCCCAACGTGCCGGCAGGCAGGGAACCGGAGGAGGTAATGCCCGGTACTGCGTTGACCGTGATCGTGAACGGTGTATCCACCGTATTCGTCCCGTTGGTGGCCCGGATCGTGAATGAGAAAGACCCGGCTGCGCTCAGCGTCCCCGTCAGCGTACAGGTGGTCCCCGTTGTCCCGGTGATGCAGGTCCCGCTCAATCCTGTTGGCTGTGTGCCACTGAGTTTGCTCCAGGTTACAGTGCCGGTGAAACCGCTGGCCGTGAGCGTCTGGCTGAGCGCTCGTGTGTTCGTCCAAGGACCCAGCGAAGTGGGCGACACCGCAGGCGTGCTGGTTGTGGTGTAGCAAGTGCTGGCGTCGAAGTTGATTGCGCCGCCTGTTCCGTCAGGCGCACCACCTAAGCTCAAGTAACAGTCCTGCGCCGGTATCGAGACTAGATGAGAAGCGTACTGGACACTGCTAAGCGTTCCCGTTCCGCCATTGGCAGTGCACTGGCTGGCCGTAATCGCCTGCGTGCCCGCATAAGTCCCCGTGCAGAGTCCTATGTTTCCCGCGATTACATCTGGACCGATGGCAGGCCACGCCTTCGCCGCAGGCCACCAGGATGGCTTGGAGCTGTAGTACAGAGACGCGGGCAAAGTGTGCGCCAAAGAAGAAAAGTATGACGACGTGAAGTTCGCGTTTACGTACGAAATAGCAGCGGGGGATGCTTCTGTGGAATCCCACTGAGTTGCATTGTGTACCACGTCCCAGTTGCCCCACCGCATCAACGTCGGACGCACGAGTGGGTCGCAGCCTGCTGAGCCGCTACATCCTCCCCACCCGCTGTAGCCTGTCCATCCGAGAGCGTAGATGCTGGTGTTGACGGCATCGCCGCCGTTGACCCCAGGCCCCGTCGTTGTAGTGGCGTAGGACTCATAGTTGGTATCGTAACCGGGCTGTCCTAGGACATTTCCAATGACATTGAATGCTCGATTGTGCGCCTCAATCGATACTCCGTATGTGTACTGGTTCTTGCCAAATTGCCATGCAGCGATCATGTTGCGGAAGAGTGTCCCTTGCGAAGACCCACCCCAACTGTCGTCTACGTCTATCCCATTAAGATTATTTCCCTCCCAGAGATTCATATTATTTCCTGCATTGTGGGAATAGAAGGCGGGTCCCATATTAGTCGCGCCGTTCTGGTTGTTGGTCATGTAGTTGTAGGCAATCACACAGCCGGCCCCCACCCCGAACAGGACGGGAGCTGTAACCTGCTCGAATATGTTGTTCTCCACGACAATCGCTGTAGACGCAATTGAGATCTCTATTCCATAACTCTCTGTGGCCCCCGGATTTTGCGCCTCATAGAAATAGCTGTCGCGCACCTCGTCCCGAAAGGTCTGGTGGCTGTTTATGTGGCTGCGTCCTCCGTGCATCGACCGGATGTTTTTGATCCAGCACTGATAGCAGTCGAAAAAACCGGGTGGGTCGGGCGCATTGGTTTGATCGATCGACAGATTCTCAAGGCCATTGTTCATCCCGGCATTCAGCCCATAGCCCGACCACCACGCCCCTGGAGATTGACGCGACTGGATGTTGGTAAAATAAACTCCAGGAGAGATAGTGACGGAGTAAGATCCACCCCCGAGTGAGGTTACGTTTGTTATCAGGGTAGACTGCTGCTCGGAATGAGTAACGCCTCCAATGATTCGTCCATCCCCATTGCCGCTACCCTCAACATTACAAGTGGCATAACTGGAGTCGTCGCAGATGAAGACTCCACCCGAATCGGTGGAGTCGTTGGCTTGATCCAAAGTAATGACGGTGTTGTTAGGCGGTGCGCTCCCGCAGCTACTAAGACTGATCGTGGTCGTTCCCTGGGCATAGCCGGCAGACCAGGAGCAGGAATTGGTTCCTCCAGGCAGAACACGCGGGTCGCCCCAGTAATAACCGGTGTCCGCACCTATGCAGATACCTTCCGACACCTGATTGCAACTTGCCGCGTCCCCAACCAGAACGAGAGTGGTTAGGTTCGGTCCAGCACCACGAACGACCTGATGTCCATGAGACGGATAGGTCCATCCATTAACATAATAAGTACCTGCCGGGATGTTGACGACATTGTGGGATGAATCGCAGGAAGACAGAGCGTTCTGGATAGCGGTGGTATTGGCAGCAGCGTTACCGCCTCCAGTCAAGAGACTGGGCTGAGTGGAACAGTTGACAGTGTAAGCAGGGATCGCAAACCCTACGTTAGTCCAGTCGATAGCCCGCGAAGGGTCCAGAAACGTAGACCAGTTCTGTGCGTTGGCGGACAGGCCGAACAGAAGCAGCGAGAAGAGAATCCGATAGGTCATCGATGCACCCCACTGATGCGCCCTGAATGATCAGAGGGCAGGTCGCTCACCCTGTTCCGCGCCGGGTCGGCCTTCTGGCCGTTCACCAGGGCCGTGACTTTGTAGCACCAAAGGCCCCGGGCCACGCCATCGTCCTCGTAGGTCGGTGCGTTCACGTTGTTCGCGATCTCGGTGGGGCTGCCGGGCGAGTCGCAAGTGCCCGAGGCGCGGTAGACACGGTACTGCAAGCCGGTTACGTCCTTTAAACTTGAATTGTTCGATCCATCCACCAAAACCACCTGGAAGTGGTGGATCGTGCCCGGCGAGAGCCCGGTAACGGTCTGCTCGTGATAGGTCACCAATTTCGAATCCCTTCGTCGTGCTCAAACTGTAACTCGGCGTTTGCGCCGTAGTTGACCTGAGAGGTCGGAAAAAAAGGCCGAGCCTAGCAATCTTGGTATGGCTCATGAAAATCCTCCAAACGGTCCTATCGGCTCCGACCTCGGTTTCGAGGCTCTCAAGGCTATCAAACCACAAGCACATAGCACAAAGCAAGATAACCAAAGTAAGATGGGGATCCTAACCGACGACAGGTTTCCGATCCTTGCGAACCGCTCGTCCAGGGAGACGAAGACCGGGCGTGCCTGATTTCCGCCCCGCGGCGGGATCCGGGGGTGAGAGGGGCGAGGGACTTTGGAATCCGGCCTCTCACGGCGTTGCGCCGCGGCTTGGCAGACGCGGAAGAAGTCCCCGCTTTTGCCTGCACCAAACTCGACCTGGGCCCCAGAGTGAAGTTCTCTTTTTGCTCACTGCATCGCGATTGCATTCAGATAAAGGTGCGGCGTGCCGAACGGGCACGGCTGCAATATCAGACCGTTGCTGGCGCGAACCGCGATTTCATTCTCAACCGGATCCCGCATATTTCCCGTCTTATGGTGGATGGCATTGACCGCGTCCTCGATCATGCACAGACGATTGTGATCGGCAACGAGGACCCGAAATTCACACAAGTGCCCGCGCGTATGCGTGACGGCCAAGTCATGGTAGACTTCGTGCGCATTGCCGATCGCCGGAGCGACAATGGCAATTATGACGGCATTTGCTGGTAAGCAGCTTGGGGTTCAAGGTGGGAGCAGAGTTGTGAAAAATCAATTATACGGGTCAATCTCTCGGCTATCTGAGTGGCTGGAAAAGAACGACTACCGCGGCTATGACCCCTTCGATGGCTTGAACGCAAAATTCCGGCGACCGCTGACCTTTAACAGCAAGCTCCTACGCACGGTGCTCCAGCAAGGAGTGCGCCGGTTTCCCATCAACACACGACCCCTGTTGGGAATTCAAAAAAGCCATTCCACCAAAGGCATGGGTTTTCTGGCTAGGGGCTTCATGCGTCTTCATTCAGCCACGGGAGATACTGTGTGGCGAGACAAGGCGGAGTTTGCGCTGAAGTGGCTAATCGACAACCAATCCCCGGGTTATTCCGGAGCGTGCTGGGGCAATCACTTCGATTACCAATCTCGAAGCGTCTACGTGACCAGGAACGCACCGTCTGTAGTATGGACTTCCGTCATCGGTCATGCATTTCTCGACGCCTATGAACACCTCCGCGTGGAACGCTTCCTGCAGGTGGCGGCCAGTGCATGCGAGCATATCCAGCGCGACCTTGGAGCCTCTCGGCAAGGAGATGATGTATGCATAAATTATTTCCCGACGTCGCATCACCAGGTTCATAACGCCAACACTCTTGGCGCCAGTATCTTGGCCCGCACCTACTCTTACACAGGCAGGGAAGCCGACCGTGTGCTGGCGGAGAAAGCTCTTGCATACACCGCGAACCACCAGCGGCCCGACTCGTCATGGTACTACGGTGAAGCTGGCAATCTGCGCTGGGTCGACAATTTTCATACCGCATACGTGCTGGACTCCTTCAAGTACTATACCGATGCGACCGGTGATTCTCGTTTCGACAATGTTCTGATGAGTGGCTACGAATACTGGAAAGACACTTTCTTTCTGCCGGATGGGACCCCAAGGTATTACAATGACAAGACCCTTCCAATCGACATCCAGTGCAGCGCGCAGGCAATCGACACGCTGGTGTTTTTTCGCGACCGCGATTCGGACAGCGTGACGCTGGCGACCAAGATCGCCGAATGGACGATCTCCCGGATGCAGGATCCGAGCGGCTATTTTTATTACCGCCGTTACGCGCCGTGGCTGGTGAACAAGACGCCGACGCTACACTGGGGACAGGCGACCATGCTGTGTGCGCTAGCCGGACTCTTTCGTTCACTGGCGGGAGAAGCGACCCGATGACCGTGGAAGCAGAGCGATTGATTCGCCTTGTTCGACCATCGGGGACGGCAATCGGCAAATGAAGCTTGTTGAAGCATTGGAACTGTGCCGGCGCCCAGTGGAAGATGCGGCGCCGGAGTTTAGGATATTCCTGGCCTGCGGATTTACCCCGCTTCATTTGGCGACGTTTTTGTCTGCTGCGCTTCGGGTAGCGCTGCCCGAAAGCCGGGTTGTAGTCGAGACCGGCCTTTTCGGGGACCTGATCGGCAGTATAGATCGGGCCGGTTTGTCTTCGGCCGGCTCCGCCGTCGTGGTGATTGAGTGGGGCGATCTTGACCCGCGCCTGGCGATTCGGACTCTGGGCGGCTGGAAACCGGCGGCTCTGTCCGATATCGTCGATTCCGCAACTGAAGCCGGTGCTCGCCTGGATAAGACACTGATAAAGCTCTCGCGTCGCATGCCGACGGTTCTCTGCATGCCGACTCTTCCGCTTCCTCCGCTGTTCGCGACAAGGCCAGCCCAGGCGAGTTCATTCGAATTGAATCTGCGGCGGGCCGTTGCGTCACTCGCGGCGTCTCTGTCTGAGTGTGAGGGCCTTCGGATCGCGAATACACAACTCCTGAATGAAGCGTCGCCTGAAGGAGAACGGTACGACGTGAAGTCGGATGTCGTCACCGGTTTTCCCTACGCTCTTCCGCATGCCTCGGTAATGGGAGACCAGCTCGCCGGCCTGATTCATAACCGGCAGCCCAAGAAGGGGCTGATCACGGACCTGGATGACACTCTTTGGGCCGGAATCGTGGGCGAGGACGGCGTCGATGGAGTCTCGTGGTCTCTGGACCGCGGCCATATGCATGGACTCTACCAGCAGTTCGTTGCTTCTCTGGCCGGAGCCGGGGTGTTGGTTGGCGTCGCGAGTAAGAACGAGGCGGCGGTCGTGAAACGCGCTTTCGATAGAAGCGATCTATTGCTGTCCAGGAACGATATTTTTCCATTTGAAACTCAGTGGTCTCGCAAGTCGGAGTCGGTGGAACGGATACTTAAGACGTGGAACGTTGGCGCGGACTCGGTCGTCTTTGTTGACGACAGTCCCATGGAAGTGGCCGAAGTGAAGGCGGCCTTCCCACAAATGGAATGTATCGTGTTTCCAAAGAAAGACTATCCTGGCATCTGGAACCTGCTGAGGCATCTGCGGGACGTTTTCGGGAAGCCGTTCCTTACGGACGAAGACGCCATCCGTCTTCATAGTCTTCGGGCTACGGGTGCGTCGCAAGGAGTGCTGGAATCGGCCGGGCGCTCTTCGGATGATTTTCTGCAGGCGTCGGAAGCGTGCGTCATTTTCGAGCCCATTCAGCCGGCCGGCGATGCCAGGGCGTTCGAGTTAGTGAACAAGACCAATCAGTTCAATCTGAACGGGAAACGCTTCAACGAGGCGGAATGGCAAAGCATCGTCCGCGATCCGGCGGCAGTGCGTCTCAGCGTGTCCTATAAGGATAAATATGGGCCGTTAGGAAAGATCGCCGTGGTCCTTGGGCGGATCCTTGGTCCCACATTTCAGGTCAATGCCTGGGTTTTGAGTTGCCGGGCGTTTTCCCGCCGCATCGAACATCTGTGTCTGAAGTATTTGTTCGAGACTCTTGGAGTGGACGAAATCGAATTCGACTACCAAGTCACAGCGCGAAATGGCCCGCTGCAGCAGTTCTTCACGGAACTGCTCGGGAGACCTGCCGTGCCCCCTATCGCTCTTTCGAGGGAGCAATTTACAGCCCATGTTCCGGAGTTGTTCCATCGCGTCGAGGGGACCATCCATGTGTGAACAGGAGAATCGTTTGGTCCGGTGCTTCGCATCGGTGTTTCCGTGGCTTAAGCCAGAGGAGATTCGCAACATCAGCGCAGAATCCGCAGAGAGTTGGGACTCCCTTTCAGCGGTCACGCTCAGCGCAGTCGTCCAGGACGAGTTCGGTCTGGACATCGACCCGGAAATTCTTCCAAACCTGGATTCCTTTGAGGCGTTTCGGACGTATCTTCGCCAACCGAACCTGGGCGGCGAGTGAACACACCCATGAAGGAATTCCCTGCTCGCGGCGTCTTCAATCGTCTCCTCCAATTATTGGCCAGGGTAATGCCTGGAGCACAGAGCCTTCGTGTCGTGTTGCACCGCTGGCGCGGAGTGCGGATTGGGAAGAACGTCTGGGTGGGGTACGACGTCATTTTGGATACGTCCCGGCCGTTTCTGATTACACTGGAGGACGGCTGCACACTTAGCATGCGCGTAACCGTGGTCGCCCACTTTAGAGGATCGACGGGGGTCAGGATTGAGCGGGACGCCTTTATCGGACCGGGCGCGATTATCCTTCCCAATGTCGTGGTGGGCCGGGGAGCTGTGGTGACGGCCGGAAGCGTAGTGACACGTTCTGTGCCACCCCTGACAGTAGTGCAAGGGAACCCGGCGATTCCTGTGGCGAGGTGCGGGATTCCCCTCGGGCCCGATGTGACGCTGAAGGAGTTTTCCCGGCTTCTCCGGCCGATTCTGTCAAAGCCACCTAGGCAGGCCGGGGAGAACCTGGCAAGGAAAGGGACGGGGGAGAGCGGCTTATGAAGTTGCTTGTGCCCTGCATCGGTCAGTTGCATCCAGTGGACCGCCGGTTGGCTGGTTTGGCTAGTTTTCTGGGCATCGCCTGGGAGGCCATTCCGCTACCGAAGGCGGAGTTTTCCACCAATTGCTTAGAGAAAGCTGCCACCGACCCACAATCGTGCCTTGTAGTCCACCCGCGCGTCATGGAGGAATGGGTAGACGAGGACCATCTTCCTGCCGAGTTGGTATCCCTGCTTTTATCACGCTTCCGCTACCTCCTGGTTCACGCTCCGCGCCCGGAGCCCTTCGATGCCAACCTGATCGCAGCGCTCTCCTGCGGGTACCTTCGCTCTGTCGAGGAGATCGGGCACCAAGGCTCCTCCTATGCGGTGTCAGCGAACGCTCAGGATGTTTGCGGAGTGTTTGCAGGGCTCACCTTCGGGATGGCGAATCCGGTGAACGACCGTGTCTTCTCGGTCGGTCCCGCGTCGTCCGCTGCGCGAGAACTGATCTCGCTAGGCGGCCTCCCTTTTATGACTGAGGTAGCGTGGGAGAAGACTAAGGTTTTGTTCCTGGCCGGCCAGGACGTCGCCGAGTTGAACGCTGAGGTCGGAGACAACCCCTTCACGGAGTACTTCTCCCGGCTGTTGCCCCACTCTATGGCCTTACGGTACATTTTTGGCGAGGAAAGCTGGCACCCGTGCAAGCAGCATGCGTCGGTCATAATAGACGATCCGCCGCTGTGGCGAAACTACGGCTTCTTGAATTTCGGGTCTCTGCTCAGTCTTGTGGAGCAACACCGTTTCCATGCGAGTATCGCGTTCATTCCCCACAACTTCCGGCGGACTTCGGCCGCTATCGCGCGAAGCGTCCTGGAGCACTCCGACCGCCTTTCTATCTGCTTCCACGGAAACGACCATACCGGCGCGGAGTTCGCCTCGACAGACCCGGCTCTTCTGAACACCATGCTCCAGATCGCAGAGCAGCGCATGAGCATCCATCGTAGGCTGACCGGCCTCGACTGCGACCGGGTGATGGTATTCCCGCAAGGTAAGTTTTCAACTGAAGCCATGGCCGTTCTCAAGACACGTAACTTCGATGCCGCCGTCAATACCGTCCCTTACCCGGTTCAGCAAACGGTTCGCCTCAGTCTTGCCGAGTTGGCACAACCTGCGGTCCTCCGTTACGCCGGTTTTCCGCTGTTTCTTCGCGAAGACAGCGTACACACTCAGGTTCCGGAAATCGCTTTCAAGCTGTTTTTCGGCAGGCCCATCTTCATTGTGGAACACCACCACATCTTTAAACGGCCGGAAGCTCTCGTTGCGGCTGTTTCGAGAGTCAATGCGAGTGCTCCCCAAGTACGATGGTCAAGCCCTGCCTATGCCATAAGCAACTCGCTCCTTTGGCGCCGTGCGCCCGATGGCGTTTTCAACGTACGCGCATATTCACGTACCATACGACTCTCGAACGATTCTGGTTCACAGGCGCGTCTCCGGATTGAATGGAATGGATACGACGGCGACGCCGCCCTCCCCAGGCAGCTGCTCCGCGATGGCACGCCGTGCGCCGGCTTGGAGGCCTCGGATCATGCGACCGCAGCAACAGTGGATTTGCAGCCAGGTAGGTCGCACACGTTTGCGTTCGTTCACGGAAGCGGTAATACGACACGGACCACCCTCGGCTTTCGGCGGACTATCGACGGTTTCGTGCGACGTAGACTTTCTGAGGTTCGGGATAACTACCTGAGCAAGAATCCGGCACTTCTAACAGCTGCCGAGGCTCTTAAAAGGCACTTAGTGCGATAGATCTCTACATTGGTACAGCGAATCGCAAAGTAAAGGAACGATCGTGAAAATTAGCGTCTTCGGGTTGGGCTATGTCGGCACCGTGTCGGCGGGATGTCTTGCAACAAATGGCCACGAGGTGATCGGTGTAGACCCGGTGCGCACAAAAGTCGACCTTATCAACCAGGGACAATCGCCCATCGTTGAGGCCGACATCGGCGAGATCATCGCGACCGCCGTCGACTCTGGGCGCTTGCGTGCCACTAATGACACATTTGACGCGGTGCAAGAGACGGAGTTGTCGTTCGTATGCGTCGGCACGCCCAGCCAGCCGAACGGCAACCTCGATCTGCGATACATCCGGCGTGTATGCGAACAGATCGGCGCTGCCCTGAGGGGCAAAGAGGGCCGGCACGTAGTAGTTATCCGAAGCACCGTCGTGCCTGGAACGCTGCGCAACATTGTCATTCCGATCCTGGAGGAAGCTTCCGGAATGAAGGGCGGTAGCGACTTCGGTGTTTGTCACAACCCCGAATTCTTGCGCGAGGGCTCAGCCGTTAAAGACTTCAACGCACCTCCCAGGACTGTAATTGGGGAACTTGATCCCTGCAGCGGCGAACTGCTGGCGACCCTTTACCAGATGCTGGATGCGCCGCTGATCAGGACTGGCCTGGAAGTCTCCGAAATGGTCAAGTACATCGACAACAGTTGGCACGCGCTGAAGATCGGATTTGCCAATGAGATCGGCAACCTCAGCAAGGTCTTTGGGGTCGATGCCCATGAAGTCATGGACATTTTCTGCCAGGACCGGAAGCTGAATATCTCTTGTGCGTATCTCATGCCCGGTTTTGCTTTTGGCGGCTCCTGCCTGCCGAAGGACCTGCGCGCCCTCGCCTATCAGGCGAAACGGCTCGACTTGGAAATTCCGATTCTGACCTCGATCCTTCCAAGCAATGATCTGCAGATTTCCCGCGCTCTCCAGCACATCATTGGCCTAGGTTATCGCCGGATCGGCATTCTTGGCTTCAGCTTCAAAGCGGGCACGGACGACTTGCGAGAAAGCCCCGTGGTCGAGCTGATCGAACGGTTGATCGGCAAGGGCTACGATCTGCGGATCTACGACAAGAACGTCAGCCTCGCGAGCCTGCTGGGTGCCAATCGCGACTTCATCCTCAATCGCATCCCGCATATCTCCCGTTTGATGGTGGACGATATCGGCGCGGTGCTGGAACACGCCCAGACCATCGTGATCGGCACTCGCGACCCGGATTTCGCCGATGTGCCGGATCGGCTCACGCAGGGCCAGGTGGTACTGGAGCTCGTACGTATGGCGGCGGCGCGTAGAAGCGAGGGAGGAAAATACGAAGGTCTCTGCTGGTGAACCGGGCGTCGCCGTGATTGCCGTTTCGAAAGCCCGCATCCGGGAATCGATTGAACGCCTTTCGGACTGGGTCGAGAGAAACGACTATCGTGGCTACGACACTTTTGACGGCCTGAACGCCTTTATCCGTCCATGGACGTTTGAGAACGCACTTCTTCGAACGATCCTCCAGCAAGGCGTTCGTCGCTTCCCCCTGAACCTGCGACCCTGCTCGGAATCCGACCGAGTTATTCCACCAAGGGGATGTCGTTCCGCGCGCGCGGCTTTGTGCGCCTGCATGCGGCCACAAAGGAGGACGCGTGGAGGCGGAAAGCCAAGTTTGCGCTGCAGTGGCTGATCGAGAACCGCAGCCCGGTTATTCGCGGGCATGCTGGGGCAATCACTTCGACTATCAATCGCGGTCGTGGTATCTGCCGAAGGGCGTTCCGACGATTGTCTGGACCTCTCTAATCGGCCACGCCTTTCTCGATGGCTACGCGCACTTCGGGGGACTCTTACACTGCGCAGCACCAGCGGCAGGATGCGTCGTGGTACTACGGAGAAGAATCTAATCTGCACTGGGTGGACAACTTCCACACCGCATATGTGCTCGACTGCCTCAAGTATTACCTCGAAAACGTTGGCGATCGGCAGTTCGAGCACCAGATGACGGCGGGATACGAGTACTGGAAACGGACCTTCTTCCTAGCGGACGGCACACCGCGGTATTACGACCGGCAGACGCTGCCCATTGACATTCAATGCTGCTCGCAGGCTCTCGATACGCTCGTGTTTCTTCAGGATCGTGATCCGGAGAGTCTGGAGGTCGCCCTCAAGGTGGCGGCATGGACCATCGATCACATGCAGGACAATAGTGATTATTTCTATTATCGCCGATACAGCAAGAGGCTTGCCAATAAGACGCCTATGCTACACTGGGGACAGGCTACTATGTTATGCGCATTGGCCGGTTTGTACAAGGTGCTATAGCCAATTGAGATCCAGATGCCCGCAAGAAAAGTTCTCATTATCGTGGAAAATTCGCCCGTTCCGTTCGATTCGCGCGTGTGGAAGGAAGCGCTCTCGCTCCGTAAGGGCGGTTGCGAAGTCAGCGTGATTTGCCCGCGAGGAAAGGGCTATGGGAATAAGTATGAGCTTCTGGAAGGCATTCACATCTATCGCCATCCTGTGCCAAGGGAGGGAAACAGCGCACTCGCATATATCAAGGAGTATGCCGTCGCGTTGGTGTGTGAGTTGTTGTATGCCTGGTGGATATTTCTCCGCCGGGGCTTTCATGTGATTCAAGGGTGCAACCCCCCAGACACGATCTTCCTGGTCGCGGTAACATTCAAGCTGTTCGGAGTGAAGTATATCTTTGATCACCACGACGCGAATCCGGAGCTCTATGAGTCGAAATATGAGAGGAAGAACTGGCTTTATCGGATTCAAGTCTGGCTCGAGCGTTTGACCTATCGCTACAGCGATGTCGTGATGGCGACAAATGGCAGCTACGCGGAACTTGCAAGGAACCGCGGCGACCGCGCGGCCGACGATGTCTTTGTTGTTCGCAACGGCCCGGATCTGAGTTCCTTCAGACCCGTTGCGCCACAGCCCGCGCTCAAGCACGGTAAAAGGCACCTGGTAGGATATGTCGGTACGATGAGCATCCAGGAGAGCTTGGATATTCTGCTTCACGTCGCAGCGCACATTCGAAAGCAGGGCCGAAATGACGTGCATTTTACTTGCGTCGGAGGCGGACCGGGGTTGGAAGGGTTGCGCAAGATGACGGCGGAGATGGGCTTAGAGGGCATGGTGAATTTCACCGGAAGACTTCCTGACACCGAACTGCTGGAGATTTTGTCAACCGCGGATGTTTGTGTGAACCCTGATAGGCCTTGCCAAATGAATGATATCTCAACAATGATCAAGATTATGGAGTATATGGCATTGAGCAAGCCGATTGTGCAATTCGATCTCAAGGAAGGCCGGTGCAGCGCGCAGGATGCCTCCCTTTACGCGGACAGCCGCAATATGGTCGGCGATTTCGCGAATAAGCTGTTGTGGCTCCTGGATCATCCGGAAATCGGGCGAAGCATGGGGGAATTCGGACGGAGGCGGGTGGAAACGGAATTGGCATGGCAGTACTCGGTGCCCAATCTGTTGGCGGCATATGATCGTGCGTTCGGAAAGAGACCAGACGCGGCGCGCTGGACCGCCAGGCGACTGGTAGAGTCGCTCTCCGGAGGTCGGGACCTGTGCGAAACGGAGAGGCGCCCGCTGGCAGCATCAGCGGGCGAAGCTCGTACGCATCGTTGAGTGGTGGTCGGGAGGGACGGCGAAATTCTTTCCGGTGCGGTTCTGGACGTGGCATGAAGAACGAAACCGGCAAGCGAAAGGACGGTGCTCGACGTGTGCTCGGCTGGGTGCGGGAGGGATTCAAGCTCATTTCGCGGGGGGGCACCAATTGGCGCGTCCCAGTGGAATCCGCAGCCTCCTTCCGGGACGGATGGCTTTACACGGGCGATCTCGCTACTGTCGATCCAGACGGCTTCCTCTATGTTATCGACCGGGCAAAGGAATTCCTGAAGTGCGGCGGAACTCGTGTGAGCTGCCGTCAATTGGAGGACCGGCACCTGGAGTGTGAAGACCTCCTCGGAGCGGCCGTGATCGGTGTACCGGATGATGTTCTCGGCGAAACAGTGCAGGCCTTTGTGGTACCGCGTAACCCGGCTTGTACCGGCATTTACCGGCATTTACCGGCATACGGGACCGTTTGCTCCTGTTCTGTAGAGATCGAATGGCCCCGACGTGGATTCCCAAGGCGGTCGTCGTCTTGGCCGCTTTACCCAAGAATGCCTCCGGAAAAGTGCTGAAGCAGCAGTTGAAGAAAATGTCATGTGAGCACAATATAGGGGTTACCGCCGACCTTCCCTGAGATGGATCGCCTATGCCTCATGTATACTCATTGCCGCCGGTGCCCACATTTACCTTCAAGGGATTGACCGGCTATGAATTTGGTCCATTGGACCAAAAGGACTTGAACGTATACTACCTGGATGTGCGTCACGGCCATGATACGTTCATGGTAAGCAAGAAGATCAGACGTATTTATTATGTCCTTGCTGGAACAGGATACTTTACGATAAATAGCGATAGATACGCCGTCGAGCCTGGGAACCTAGTCGAGATTCCTCCTAAGGTGGAGTTCTCTTATTCCGGGAGTATGAAACTCTTATGCTTCTCCAAACCGCATTGGTTCAGAGGCAATGATCGTACAACTAGATGGAATCCGGATGTAGTGCCGGGAACCATGGTCGTGGCAGACCGCCCTGTGTCCCTGTTGATGCGACTAGCTTCCTGCAAGGTTTTTGGCAAATCACCGATTGGCGCCTATCTCCGCCTGAACCAGGCATTGTGGAACAGGCTGCCGTCGTCCTGTGTTGACTCTCGTGCAATGCAGGTATACGCCGGCTTTTTGAATCTGTTGGCGCGTCTGCATAAGCCCCGGTCTCAAGCCCTTGGCACATTCTTCCTCCGGAATCGACCCGAACTGGAATTGATGGAACGTTTGCTGGCTCAAAAGAGCGAAGGCAGCGTGCATCGAGTAGCGGTGTTGGGTTGCAGCTACGGTCCTGAGGCCTATTCTGTGGCTTGGAAGATTCGGTCGGTGCGTCCTGATTTGACGCTGGTATTGCACGCCGTGGATGTTTCCGTGGAAGCGGTGGAATTTGCACAGCGCGGCGTTTATTCCCCCAAGCGCTCGGAAATGACCGGCCCATCCATGCTAGACCGCATGAGCGCAGCTGAGATGGAGCAGATGTTCGACCGGACGGAGGGCGCCATGACAGTTAGGCCGTTCATACGGGAAGGCATCCACTGGCACGTCGGCGATGTCCGGAATCCGGCGATCCTGGACGCCTTCGGACCCCAGGATATGGTGCTGGCAAACAACTTCCTCTGCCACATGCCCACCTCCGCTGCCGAGAGCTGCCTGCGGAACTTGTACCGGTTGGTCAAACCGGGCGGATATCTCATTGTCTCGGGGATCGATTTGAGTGTGCGGACAAAGGTCGCAAAGGAGATGGGATGGAGACCAGTCGCCGATCTCATGAGGGACATTCATGAAGGCGACCCTTCACTGCGAGCCGGGTGGCCCTTCGAGTACTGGGGGCTTGAACCGTTCTGTGAGCGCCGATCCGATTCGGCGATTCGATATGTGTCGGTGTTTCGGGTCGATGAAACAGCTCTTTCAGGCGGCTTGGCACGACCGGGCCAGGCAGAAATTCAGGAACACTGACGTGTGACAATGCGTTTCATGGATACCAAGATCGTCGGTCCAAGGCTGATTGACCCGACGCCGCATCAGGACCTGCGTGGACGGTTCATGCGGGTGTGGTGTGTACGGGAGTTTGCCGAAGAAGGCCTCGGGCTGCTCCATCACAACGACCGTATCCTTGTTCGCCGCGCCATGATGCTCCCCTATGCCAACGTCATATTCGACCTCGATCGGTCGACCGCCCTGACATCGGAATCGCCTACTGCGGCCGATATGGAGATTGGGGCTACATGTGGACCGACGAATCCTTCAAGAGCGGGGAACAAGCCGCGGAACGGGCGCTTCGTACAGCCGCGCACCGCGGCCCCGTAAGGCTCGTCATGAAACACTCAGCCACGCGTACCATGATTGGCAGGCCCGCCGCTCGCCCGCGCACCCGCCGTCGTTGCCCTTCCTGGCCTAAATCGGTTTTTGGTCCTTGGGGGAGACCATGACACCCGCAGATCCCGCGCCGAACATCCCGCCCCTGCCGCCCAGCACACCACGGCGGATCGCCTTCTATGGCCTTTTTGGCCAACAGAACTGGGGCAACGAATGCACCCTGCAGGCAATCCTCTATAACGTCCGACGATACCTGCCAACTGCGGAACTCCGGTGTTTCTGCACCGATCCGTACGATACATCTCGGCGTCATAATCTCCCCGCGTTTCCCATCGCGACGCAATACGCGAAGGGCTACTCGACGGCCCCCCCCGTCCCCACTAGTCGTTTCCTCCGTCTCCTCCGCATTCTGTTCCTCCGCATACCGCAAGAGTTGTCAAGCTGGGTTCGCGCGGTCCAGGCCTTGAGAGGTTTTGACATGCTTATTGTGCCGGGAACCGGCCTGCTGACCGACTATTCCTCCAATCCGATGGGCTTTCCGTATCGTCTTCTGAAATGGGCACTCGTCGCTAGATTCTGCCGATGCAGGCTCCTGTTTGTGAGTATCGGCGCCGGCCCAATGCGTCACCCGCTGACCAGATGGTTCATCAGGGCAGCGCTGTCGCTCGCCGAATATCGCTCCTATCGCGACACTTACAGCAAACACTTCGTGGAAGCCATCGATTTTGCCACGGGCCATGACTGTCTTTATCCCGACCTAGCTTTTAGCCTGCCGCCGTCCCTTTTCCCGCCGTGCGACGCTCACGCCCGGCCAAAAACGGTAATTGGCCTTGGAGTAAAAGAGTACCATGGGAAGTTGGGCTTGTCTGGCCCGGCGGCTGAAGCCTCCAACCAGGAGTTCCTTGCTAAACTGGAACGGCTCGTCACCTGGCTGCTCGAACATGACTACAGGATCAGACTTTTGATTGGGGATACGCTATACGACAATGTGGTGCGGGAACATCTCACAAAGGTACTGTCCATGCGTGGATTGCCCAAGAATGGTTCCGATCTGATTAGCGCATCTATTTCCTCGGTGGAAGATGTGGTCTCAGAGCTTGCCGCATCCGATATAGTCGTGTCGCCCCGGTATCACAATATTGTCCTGGCGCTCATGCTTTGTAAACCCGCAATTTCGCTCTCGTATCATCAGAAATTCGAATCCCTGATGACCAGGGTGGGACTGGAGGCGTATTGTCACGACATCGACAACTTGAATATCGACATTCTCACGGAAAACATTCGACAGCTTGAGAAGGGCCGGGACAGCCTCCGGGAAGTTCTTCGCCGGAAGTGTGAAAAGTATCGCGGCGCCTTGGAAGAGCAGTATGCTCGGGTTTTCAACGGAGGGCCTTCGGGCGGGTGTGATGGGGAAAGGAAAACTGTTAATGTCCGGAACGAGCCACGCTAGCGAGACCGTGTCTATCGCTACCGCACGCGACACTGCGATTGGCCTTGCGGGCTCCATCTGTGAGGTGGCGACTTCGCAACCACGAGTGTTAATCATATCACAACGAAACATTTGCCGGGACGTGCTGTTTCGATGTCCCCATTACGAGTTTGAAGATCTTATTTGTGAAATGGATTCCGTGGACGTTCTCGCTCCCTCCCCCGGCAAAGGATTCCCTGTGAGATACGGCGTTGCAAAGAAGCTTGCGTGGCACCTCCCGGTCGCACTGAACCCGGGCATTGCAAAGGTCAGAATAGACAAAACATACGACTTATTGTTCATGATCTGCGGGTCCCCTGTCGATTTATTGACTCTTAATGGTATTGCGCACTGGCGCAAGTTGGCAAAGACCTCCATCTGCCTCGTCGATGAGCTATGGGTCAAGGAACTGCCCGCATACAGGTACTTTCTCGAAAATCTAGCTATGTTTGACTTCATCATGATGTATTACAGTCAGAGTGTGAAGCCGGTCCAGGAAGTACTTCGGCGCCCGTGCTGTTTCTTGCCTCCCGGAGTAGATTCGATTGCGTTTTGCCCATACCCTGCGCAGCCCGCCAGGGTGGTAGATGTTTATAGCATCGGTCGGAGATCGTCTGCAACTCATCAGGAGCTTCTCAGACTTGCTCAGGGTGGTAAGATCTTTTACGTGTACGACAGTATTCTTGGAGGTACGGCTATTAACTGGAGGGACCATCGATCTCTGCTGGCGAATGTGGCGAAGAGGAGTCGATATTTCTTGGTCAATCCAGCGCTCGTGGATCAGTCTGAGATACGAGGTAGTCAGAACGAGTCTGGAAACAGGTTCTTCGAGGGTTGCGCCGCTGGCGCGATTATGATTGGCGAAGCGCCTGATAATGCAGAGTTTGCGCGGCTATTTGATTGGCCGGACGCGTTGCTGGCGGTGCCGTACGGTTCGACGGACATGGGTCGGGTCATGGAGGCGATGAACGGGGAACCGGACCGGCAGGCAATGATCCGTAGAAATAACGTGCTCCAGGCCTTAACGCGGCACGACTGGGCGTATCGGTGGGAAACTCTGCTTAAGCTCGCTGGGTTGCCGGCATTGCGGGGTCTTGTGGCCCGAAAGGAACGCCTAAAGGGGCTGATCCAGGATATATCAGCCGCGTCTGGTTTTGGTCCTTCCGCACCTGCCTCTCCGGGCAGTGTCTTGGCTGAATATACTGCTTAGCGTAGCTACATGTCGTGAAATAGGGTTGGCTATGGTAGATGTAGTTATTATCGGGGCTGGGCCATATGGGCTCTCAATCGCCGCTCACCTTAAGGCACGCGGCGTGGACTTTCGCATTTTCGGTAGCCCAATGCGCACCTGGCTGACGAACATGCCCAAGGGCATGCGGCTCAAATCTGAAGGTTTCGCCTCCTCTCTTTATGATCCGGCTTCGACATTTACTCTAGGGCACTACTGTAAAGAGAGAGGAATTCCATATGCTGACCTAGGGCTTCCAGTCCCTCTGGAGACCTTTTCCTCGTATGGAGTGGAGTTCCAGAGAAGGTTCGTGCCAGAGCTGGAGGACAAGCATGTGATGACAGTGTATCGATCCTCCGTTGGTTTTCAAATCCATCTTGAAGGCGGGGAGGTCGTTGCGGCGCGAAATATCGTTGTCGCGGTTGGTTTGAGCTACTTCGACTATATTCCGCCAGTGCTTTCTGGGCTTTCTGAAGAATTCGTCACCCACAGTTCCAGACATAGCAATCTTGAGCACTTCAAAGGGCGCGAGGTGGCTGTGGTTGGGGCCGGGGCATCGGCGTTGGATTTGGCGGCCCTCCTGCATCAGGCTGGGGCCTTCGCCCATTTGGTCGCCCGAAAGGCCGTGGTTCACTTCCACGATCCACCCGGCCCGATTCCCCCGTCTCTTATGACGCGCATTCGTTTCCCGATGACGGGGATCGGCCCGGGTTGGAAGTTGCTTTTCTGCGCGTCTGCGCCACTGGCGTTTCAGCGCTTGCCAGAACGATATCGATTAGAGGCAGTGCGGCGGTTCCTCGGTCCGGCTCCAGGCTGGTTTGTGAAGGATCAGGTTGTTGGAAAGGTGCCATTCCACCTTGGAGTTACCATCAGACAGGCGAGCGTTTGGAATGGTCGAGTAGGCCTCCAGCTTACTGATGACTCCGATTGTCGGCAGACGCTAGTTACAGATCATGTCATCGCGGCGACCGGCTACAAGGTCGATCTCCGGCGGCTGAGCTTCTTGAATGCGGACGTGCTGGGGGTGGTCCGGTCAGTGGAGCAAACGCCCGTGTTATCGTCGAAGTTTGAATCTTCCGTGCCTGGCCTGTATTTTGTTGGCACATCCGCGGCGAACACCTTCGGGCCAGTCCTGCGTTTTGCGTTTGGCGCGCGATTTGCGGCGCGGCGGATTTCCAGGCATCTGGCACAATTGGCTTCTGTCAATGGCAAGTGGCATACAACACGACGGCATGACCTCGGCTCTCCCCCTTCTGTTAGCCGACACTAGCCGGTGGCCCGGCGCGGCCCGGCTTGCTGTCGCCCTATCGAAAGCCGGCGGCGAGGTATCCGCCGTCTGTCCGGCCCGCGGCCACCCGGTGCTGAAGGTCTCTTCCCTTCGGCAGGCATTTGTGTATAGCCCGCTTCGGCCGCTGCAGTCGTTGGCGGCCGCGATGGAAAGCGTCAGGCCCGTGGTTGTCATTCCGTGCGACGACCGCGCGGTCCAACACCTGCATGAATTATACGCGCTCGCGCGCCGCCAGGGGCCCGCTGGCCGGAATGTGGCGGAGACCATCGAGCGCTCTCTGGGCGCGCCGGAAAGCTACCCCATAGTGTCCGGCCGGTACAAACTTCTTAAGGTTGGCCACCAGGAAGGCCTTCGGGTGGCGGCCACCCAGTCACTGCAGACGGTGGACGATCTCGCGCAGTGGCAGGCAAACGGAACTTTTCCCTGCGTCCTGAAGGCCGATGGAACCGGAGGAGGCTACGGTATCAGGATCGCTCAAGATCTCGGCCAGGCACGGCGATGTTTTTTCGACCTGACACGGCTGTTTAGAACTACGCGAGTCTTCAAGCGGCTCATCGTGAACCGCGACCCTTTCTGGCTGCGGCCCTGGTGGAACCGTTCGAGGCCGGCGGTGGTGGTGCAATCGTATATTCACGGCCAACCGGCCAACTGTGCGGTGGTATGCCGTGAAGGCCGTGTGCTGGCCGGGACTGCCGTCGAGGTCGCGTGCACCGGGGGGCCCACCGAACCAGCCACCGTGGTGCGCGTGGTTGATGGCCCCGAGATGATGCTCGCCGCCGAGCGGATTGCGCGCCGCCTGCGGCTCTCCGGCTTCTTCGGTCTAGATTTCATCATCAAGGAGAAAACCCGCGCCGCATATCTCATCGAAATGAATCCTCGCAGCACTCCCCTATGCCACCTACGGCTGGGCAAGTGCCGCGACATGGTAGGAGCCTGGTCGGCAGAACTGTCGGACCAGCCGGTCCGCGACACTCCTGCAGTCACGCAGAACGATATGATCGCGTACTTCCCTTCGGCCTGCCACGCCAAGACTGAGTGGCTACAGTCGAGTTTTCAGGACATCCCCAGCGAGGAGCCGGAACTCGTCAAAGAACTCTTGAATCCTTGGCTGGACCGGACCCTTCTCGTTCGCCTGCTCAATTACGTCTACCGTTGGACGGGGAAATCGGAACAGTGTAGTTTCGCGGAAGCGGCGCCGCCTGCCGCGGCTGCGCGTCAGAAGACTGGGTAGCTTGTAGCTTCCGATCATCGCCTTAGCACGGTGTAGAATGAGGCGCGGCAGAACCTCTGACGGCCATCATTTGCGAGATTTGCGAGCGGAATGCCCCTTTGACTTTCAATGGCAAAGGGCAGATTTCAAACTATTCTCGTGAGATGCGGAAAGTTAAGATTCTTCGAAGATGTCTCGGAGCCTACTTGTCTAACAGTGGATTGTTGTGGAGCCGTCTGCCTCCTTCCTGGCGCCTGCTTTCACTGGGGCGGGCGTACGGAAGACATTTGCATGCCTTGGTCCGTTTCCACGCTGAGCGCAGACAATCTTTCGGCACTTTCTTTCTCCGAAATCGAGCGGAGTTGGAATTGCTGCGCAACCTGCTGAACCAGAAAGCCGATGGTTCCAGCTTGGACATCTCAGTGTTGGCCTGCAGCAAGGGCGCCGAGGTCTATTCTATTCTGCAGACCATCCGCTCCGCCCGCCCGGATCTGAAACTCAGCATGCGCGCAGTCGACATTTCCCAGGAGATCCTGGACTTTGCCGAGAGAGGAGTCTATTCGGCCGATAGTCCCAACGTCTTGCAGGCTTCGAGTCACGAAATCATCAGGGAGAGAGTGGCGGATGTAACATGGAACACCCGCAGGGATCAAATCGCCTCGATCTTCTACCGCATGACCGACGAGGAGGTGGGGGTGATGTTTCAAGTGGAAGGCGATCATGCGAGGGTCAGGCCATGGCTCAGGGAGGGGATCATTTGGCTCCGCGGGGATGCCGGCGATCCGGAACTCGCCGGCGTTCTGGGTCCTCAGGACATCGTGGTGGCAAACCGGTTTCTTTGCCATATGAAGCCCGCTGCCGCAGAAAGGTGCCTGCGGACCATCGCTCGATTGGTCAAGCCAGGCGGATACCTCTTTGTCTCAGGGATCGACTTGGACGTGCGGACGAGAGTCGCGCAGCGTCTGGGCTGGAAGCCGGTGACAGACCTGATGAGGGAGATCCACGAAGGTGACCCTTCTTTGAGGAACGGGTGGCCCTTGGAATACTGGGGGCTGGAGCCATTCTGCGAGAACCGGCCCGATTGGCGGATTCGTTACGCTTCTGTTTTCCAGATCAGCGAGAAGCGTGACGTGGGGTCGTCGTTCTGAAAAAGGTCGGAAAAGAAGAGCGGGGAGGGCAATGACTGGACTTTTGGCGAGGAAAGGATGGATAGTGACTGGATGCGCTTCACGGACACGGGCATCATCGGCGCAATGTTAATCGATCCAAATCCGCATGAAGATGATCGCGGGCGGTTCATGCGAGCGTGGTGTGCTCGGGAATTTGCGGAGCACGGCCTCGAATTCCTACCTGTCCAGGCGAATATGGGGTTTAGTGTCCGGAAGGGAACGGTTCGGGGCATGCATTTCCAGGAGGCACCCGCACTCGAGGCCAAGCTGGTCCGCTGCACTAGAGGAGCAATCTTCGATGTGGTGCTCGACCTTAGACCGGAGTCCGCATCATATGGCAAATGGCACGGTGTAAAGTTGACTGCAGAGAACGGTCGAATGTTGTACGTGCCCGAGCGCTGCGCGCACGGATACCAGACTCTTGAGGGATACACGGAGATGTTCTACATGACCTCGGCGTTCTACACTCCAAGCGCAGCGCGCGGCGTGCGATCCGACGACCCGGCGTTCAGAATTCAATGGCCTCTGGCCGCTACACTGGTCTCTGAACAGGATCGCAACTGGCCGCTCGTTGAGCAGTGCAGTACAATAGGAGCCTATCATGATTGTGGATATCGCTCTTCAGGAGCGTGAAGCCGCGGGTCATCCGATCCGCGTTGGAATGGTTGGAGCTGGTGCGACCGGCCGCGCCATTGCTGTCCAGCTTGGAACCCCAGTGCCCGGGATTCGTCTCGTGGCGATCGCGAATCGGACACTGGAGCATGGGGAGCGGGCATTCCGAGAGGCCGGTGTTACGGAATGGAATTGTGCAGAGTCTGCTCGGGAGGCGGAAACGTCAATCGCTCGTGGGTGCCCCGTCCTGACTGAGGACCCGTCGGTGCTGACTGCCTGCGAAACCATCGATGTACTCGCGGAAGTGACGGGTACGGTTGGGGCGGCAACCCGTGTGGTCCTCGAGGCGTTCGATCATGGCAAGCATGTGGTCCTGGTGAACGCCGAGCTCGATTCGCTCCTCGGCCCGATTTTGAAGGCGAAGGCAGACCGGTCCAGAGTAGTGGTCACCCACACGGACGGAGATGAACCGGGGGTTGCAATGACCCTTCTCCGCTATCTCCGATCTTTGGGCCTCCGTCCTGTGGCGGCGGGCAACATCAAGGGTATGGTCGATTACTATCGGAACCCTGCGACGCAGCGGGCATTTGCCGAGAAGCATGATCAGGATGCCAGGAAAGTCACTTCATTTGCGGACGCCACGAAGCTATCCATGGAGACGACGGTCCTCGCCAATGCGACGGGATTCCATGCTGGCCGCCGTGGGATGTACGGCCCTGCGTGCGAGCACGTGCGGGAGATGGCGGACCTGCTACCGGCCGACCAGATGCTCGACACTGGCCTCGTCGACTATGCCCTCGGCGCGTCGCCGCACACCGGTGCCTTCGTAATCGTTCATGAGGGATCGCCGTTGAAGAAGGTCCAACTTGCGTACTACAAACTCGGCAACGGCCCGTTCTATGTCTTCTACACGCCATATCATCTGCCTCACATCCAGATCGCCTCAACCATCGGCCGAGCGGTCATCCATCGTGACCCAACCGTTGCCCCCATTGCCGGCCCCGTGTGCGAAGTGGTGACCGTGGCCAAGCGTGATCTGAAAGCCGGCGAGCGCCTCGATGGTATCGGTGGGTTCTGCGCCTATGGGCTCATCGATAACGCCGCCGCGGCTCGTGCCATGGCAGCCCTGCCAATCGGTCTCTCGGAAGGCTGCGTGTTGCGTCGAGATATTCCGAAGGACGATGTGCTGTCGTTCGACGATGTGGATGCGCCCCCTGGCGGGCTGGTCGAGGCGCTTTGGCGGGAACAGAACGCCCGATGGCCGTTTCCGGCGCGAGAGCCGCAGGCCCCGATGCAGCGCGTACCTGCCGGAGGGGCCCGTTGAGGCCGCGCATGCCTGATCGTTCGTTCTGGCAGGGACGCAGGGTCTTTCTCACGGGACATACCGGCTTCAAGGGAAGCTGGCTCTCGTTGTGGCTGGATGCGCTCGGAGCCGACATAACAGGATACGCGCTCGACCCGCCCACCCAGCCGAGCCTCTTCGAGCAGGCTCAGGTGGCTGGCTCCGTCCGGTCTATTCGCGCGGACATTCGCGACTTCCCGCGGCTCAAAGCTGCGGTTGCCGAGTGGCGTCCCGAGGTGGTGATTCACATGGCTGCGCAGTCTGTCGTGCGTCGTGGCTACGAGGATCCCATCGAAACCTACTCCTCCAACGTCATGGGGACCGTTCATGTCCTGGAGGCCCTGCGGCAGCTGAAACAGCCGTGCGTGGTCGTCAACGTCACAAGTGACAAGTGCTACGCGAACCGCGAGTGGGTGTGGGGATATCGCGAAAACGAGCCCATGGGCGGCCGAGATCCATACTCGAACTCAAAAGGTTGCGCTGAGCTCGTGACCGCCGCCTACCGGGAGTCGTTCTTCCCTCCTGCGTCCCTAGACAGTCATGGTGTCGCCGTCGCGAGCGCTCGTGCCGGGAATGCTATCGGAGGGGGCGACTGGACCAGCGACCAGCTCATTCCCGACCTCATGAGAGCTTTTGTTTCGGGCAGACCGTGCCTCATCCGAAACCCTTCCGCCATCCGGCCATGGCAGTTCGTTCTGGAGCCGCTGCGCGGATACCTCATGCTCGCTGAGCGGCTCACGGAGGACGCCCCCCGCTTCGCCTCAGCTTGGAATTTCGGCCCAGCCGACATGGACGCTACTAAGCCCGTGTCTTGGATTGCGGACAAACTGGCCCGATCATGGGGGAACCACACCTCTTGGAGTCACGATGCCGCCATGCATCCGGAGGAGGCCCACTCGCTCAAGTTGGACGCGTCCAAAGCGAAGGCATGCTTGGATTGGCATCCAATGCTGCCTTTGTGCCCGGCCCTCGAGTGGATCGTCGAGTGGTACCGTGCTTTCCAGACAGGGGCCGATCTTCGAAGCATTACCCGAATGCAAATCGAGCGTTATGAAGCGCTCCCGCAGAGCTGATATCAGACCAAGTTCAGACTAACAACACCTCCATGGTGTGCGGCCTTGCAGATTGCCCCACTCTGCACCCGCGGCGGTGAAGAACTCCGACCGAGAATCATCAGCGATTCTTCCATGGCAAACGCCATCATCCTGAGCGCGGGAATGGCCGGCTTCGGGCCGCTTAGCTCGGCATCGTAGGGATGCGACCAGAGCGCCCAATCGAACCCAGGATGGATGGCGGCTTCACGGGCCGCCACCTTTGGTCAACCGCTTTCACCATCTTAAGGTAAAGCAACATCTTGTCCCAAACAATGGGGTGCCACCTCCAACTTTGGTCCCATAAAGTGGAACAAGAGTCCCAAATCGTTGTCACAATGCAAACGAGCCCCACGTGATGACCATTCCCTTCCAATCGATTAAAACAAAATCTGGCTCTTCCGCGAACCCGGCCTGCACATCGATGCTGACGTGCTGACCCGAGGCCGTGGGAGCCGTCGTCGTCTTCTTTTCTTCTTTGCTTTGCGTCGCGGCCGACCGGGTGTGCCGCCTTGTTATCAAGGACTTGCGCGACTCCTCGCGGATGCCACGGCGGAGGTCGGCGAGCCAGCAGCGCCTTTAGGACGCCGACCGGCCGTAGACGTCCACTCACTACAGACCCGGAATACCCAAAATCTTAGCCATGAACCTCCTCGTGGCATTAAAAGTGTAATTCCTTACATGAGAAGCCTGTCGGAGAATGCCGAAAGTCTAGAAACAAGGCGGGACTCACGGGGCGGTAGCTTGTCCCAAAGTTCGGAAGGCACTGGCGCGGATCTGCCTGGGGCTCAGCGCAGCCGCCACAGGAGAGGCTTATGTCTTTCCACAACATACGTATCTTGATCAGCTTTCGCAGGTAGTCTCACTGAGCGGCCTGCATGCGGAGCGAGGAGCAGTGACAAGATAGCAGAAGAATCACGGAAGGCCCTTTTTCAATGCCAAACATTACCATCCTGGGAAGCGGAATGGCCGGGTTCGGTGCCGCCTACCGGCTCTACTCCGAGGGAATCAAGCCCGTGATGTACGACAAGAACGCCTACCACGGCGGTCACACGGCGTCGTTCCGCTACGACACCGGCTTTCTCTTCGACGTCGGCCCGCACATCTCCTATACCAAGGATCCCCGCATCCAGAATCTCTTCGCCGAGAGTGTTGACCAGCAGTACGAGACCTTGCAGATCTACCTGAACAACTACTGGCGTGGCTGCTGGCCCCAGCATCCAGTGCAGCTCCACCTCCACGGCCTGCCCGAAGACGTCATGGTCAAGGTCATTGCCGACTTCGTGGGGGAGCGCCAATCTCCTGAACGACCGGTTACCAACTATGCCGACTGGTTGTTGTCGAGCTTTGGTAAGACGTTCGCCGAGCTCTTTCCCATGCAGTACACGCGAAAGTACCACACTACCACTGCCGACAACATGACCACCGATTGGCTCGGCCCGCGTATCTATCGCCCGAGTCTTGAGGAGGTGCTGCGCGGCGCGCTCTCGCCAACGGCGCCGACCCTCCATTATATCACCCACTTCCGTTACCCCAGCAATGGTGGATTCGTATCTTATCTGAAGAAGTTCGTCCCGATGGGAAACCTGAAGCTCAATCATAAAGTGGTATCAATCGATCCCCGCGCAAGACAGCTCACTTTCTCGAACGGCCACGTAACGGGCTACGACGCGCTGATCTCGTCGGTCCCGCTGCCGGATCTCGTGCGCATGATCGTCGGCGCGCCGCCCGAAGTCCTAAACGCCGTCCAGCGTCTGGCTTGCACAACCTGCGTCGTCGTGAACGTGGGCGTGAGCCGCGAGGACCTCTCGAGGGCGCACGTGACCTACTTCTACGACGAGGACATTTGCTTTACGCGCCTCGGCTTTCCGCACATGCTCGCCGCAACCAACGCCCCCGCCCGTACCGGAAGCATTCAGGCAGAAGTATACTTCTCCCAGAAGTACAAGCCCTTCACCGGTTCTCCGGATGATTGCATTGAGCCCGTCATCAAGGACCTCCGCCGCTGCGGCTACCTCCGCGAGGACGACCAACTTCTCGACCGCCGCGCGATGCTGATCCCCTACGCCAACATCATCTTCGACCTCGAACGCGCTGCCACTCTCAAACTCGTCCACGGATATCTCGATGAACTCGCCATCGCGTATTGCGGGCGCTATGGGGACTGGGGGTACCTGTGGACGGACGAGAGTTTCAAAAGTGGGGAGCTAGCCGCAGAACGGGCTCTTTCCACGGCCGAGCATCTTAGTGTAGGATTCACGCCATCGGTGGGCCGCTCTTCTTTTTCCAGCTCCCACTCAGAAGCCAACCAAGGAGCGAAGTGATTTCGCAGACCACGGTGGTCGAGGTCAGTAAGTAACATATGCACTCGCATGAAGGAGCAACCAATGGATATGCCCAAGGCGATCGTAAGAATCTCTTGTGACTAAGGAAACCTTTGACGGTTCAGTCTGCACAGGAGACGAGCAATATGCAGGATCACGCCGGCAAGACAGAAATGTCTGCGTGTAGCTAGTCCAGCACCCGGGGAAGACCGCACCCTTGCGCAGCAACATACTTCTCACGTCGTTCGATCAGGAGATGCGGCGCAAGGGGTCTCAGCTAACGAGGTACGCCGGCGACTGGGTAGTGACCTTCGAGTCGGGCAGCAGAGGCGCGAGCGGCAGCGACAGCGGCCCTTCGGATACTGGACGACCTGGGCGTGCAATTGCATCCGCAGAAGACGCGGATTGTGCATGTCCGGCAGGGAATCGAGTTTGTGGGGTACAAAATCAGGCCGCGGCGAGCAACTTCGGTTGCCGCCGGGCAGGATAAGAGCTGCTTAAAACGGAGGCGATTCATGAAAGTTGTACTCTTTTGCGGAGGAGCCGGGATGCGGCTCAGGGGCTACGCCGATGATGTCCCGAAACCAATGGTGCAGATCGGAACACGGCCGATTCTCTGGCACTTGATGAAATACTATGCGCACTTCGGGCACACGGATTTCATTCTTTGCCTTGGCTACCAGGGTAGTGTGATCAAAGACTACTTCCTGCACTACGACGAGGCTTTTTCGAACGATTTCGTCTGGTCGCAGGGCGGCAAGAAGATCCACCTCCTCAATCGCGACATCGACGACTGGACCATCACGTTCGTCGAGACCGGCCTCAACGCCACCATCGGTGAGCGGCTCAAAGCCGTGGAAACCTACCTACACGGCGAGGAGATATTTCTGGCCAACTACGGCGACGGTTTGAGCGATCTCGAACTGCCGGTCATGATCGATGCCTTCCACCGGAGCAAGGCCGTCGCCTCCTTGCTGCTGGTGCAGCCGACGGCGAGTTTTGACATCGTCCAAGTGGGGCCTGGAGGAACCATCGCCAATATCTGCGCTCTGAGCCAGTCTGACATCTGGATCAACGGCGGCTTCTTCGTGTTTCGGAATGAGATCTTCCGCTATATCAATCCAGGCGAAGAACTGGTGCGGCAGCCGTTTCAGCGGCTGATCGAGAAGGGGGCTTTGCTAGCGCACAAATGCAGCGGTTTCTGGCAGTGCATGGACACTTTCAAGGACAAGCAATGCCTCGAGGCGCTGAACCAGGGCGCCGCACCGTGGAAGGTCTGGAATCATACCGCAGTCCTGTCCGCGGATGAGTCCATGGCGACATCGGCGGGGGCATGATCCAACTCAAGCTGGATCCAGGCTCGAGCGGAGCGCTGCAAATTCTTTGCTTGGGCTCCCACTCCGACGACATCGAAATTGGCTGTGGAGGCACAGTCCTCCGGTTGGCCGCGCAGTATCCGGGGTGTGTGTTTCACTGGGTGGTGTTCAGCGCCATTGGGGTTCGTGAGGCAGAGGCGCAGCGTGCGGCAGCGCTGTTTACCACCCCTACTAGCCTCAGAGGGCCTGTGCTAAAGACGTTTCCGGATGGATTCCTGCCATTCGTGGGCGCGGAGGTGAAAACGGCTTTCGAAGAACTGAAGCAGACCATCTCCCCGGACCTCATTCTCACTCCAAACCGCCAAGACGCACATCAGGATCACTGCCTGGTAGGAGAATTGACCTGGAATACGTTCCGCGACCATTTGATTCTGGAGTACGAGATTCCGAAATACGACGGCGACCTGGGACGGCCCAGCGTCTTCGTGCCTCTCGCGGCGGAGCAGTATCAGAAGAAGGTGCATTACCTCATGGAGGCCTTCCCATCCCAGCACACTAAGCCCTGGTTTCAGCAGGAAACATTCCTCTCGCTCATGCGGCTGCGGGGTATGGAATGCAATGCTCCCAGCGGTTACGCGGAAGCGTTCTATTGCGCCAAGCTGGTGCTGTGAGGTGAAGGTGAACACGGTAAAAGCGATTGAGACCTCGGCGCTCGCCAAGAGTTGACCACTTCCGCTCGTTTAAACTGACCCATGCCGAGAACGCGATTTGGCGCAGTGCAAAGAGGAGGCCAGCGATATCATCCACGCCGAAGGCGTGCGGGTTGATTT
>Ga0209517_10000712_pt1 | contig 55284 bp, 47 predicted proteins | sample PeaSoiMetSII2010_FD_187695 | JGI IMG/M metagenome (GOLD analysis project Ga0209517, IMG submission 187695) | Peat soil microbial communities from Weissenstadt, Germany - SII-2010 (SPAdes) (version 2) | ecosystem: Environmental > Terrestrial > Soil > Wetlands > Peat | place: Germany...
CGCCCGATCTAGTTTGGCTTCTTCGATTCGTCCACGTCGACGAATTCGGCGTCCACGACATCGCCTTGCGGCGGCGTGTGGCTGCCACCCGCCGAGGCGCCGTCGCCTCCGGGCGCTCCGGCTCCGGGACCGCCTGCGCCGGGTGAACCCGCTGCGCTTTGCGACGCCTTGTAGAGCGCCTCGCCGATACGGCTGAGCGCCTTGGTCAGGCCATCCGACGCGGCGTTCAGCTTTTCCGCTCCGCCCTCTTTCAGCGCGGTCTGGGCTTGTTCGACCGCTGACTCGGCGGACTTCACGTCGGCGTCGCTGAGTTTTTCGCGGTTCTCCTTGATCAGCTTTTCACCCTGGTAAATCAGGTTGTCGAGCTTGTTGCGCGCCTCGACTTCCGACAAGCGCGTTTTGTCTTCGGAGGCGTGCTCGTCGGCTTCCTTCTTCATGCGCTCGGCTTCTTCCTTGCTGAGGCCGGTCGAAGCGGTGATCGTGATTTTCTGTTCCTTGCTGGTCGCGTTGTCCTTCGCCGAGACGTTCAGGATGCCGTTGGCGTCGATGTCGAAGGTGACTTCGATTTGCGGCAGGCCGCGGGGCGCCGGAGGAATTCCGATCAAATGGAATTTCCCGAGGGAACGGTTGCCGCTAGCTACCGGCCGCTCGCCCTGCAATACGTGGATTTCGACCGACGTCTGGCTATCCGCCGCGGTTGAAAACGTTTCCGACTTCCGCGTCGGGATCGTCGTGTTGCGCGGGATCAAAACTGTCATCACGCCGCCGAGCGTTTCGACGCCGAGCGAAAGCGGAGTGACGTCGAGCAGCAGGATGTCCTTCACTTCGCCGCCCAGCACGCCGCCCTGAATCGCCGCGCCGACCGCGACCACTTCATCGGGGTTAACGCCCTTGTGGGGTTCTTTCCCGTTGAAGAGGCCCTTGACGATATCCACCACTCGCGGGATACGGGTCGAGCCGCCGACCAGAACCACTTCGTCAATCTTATCCGGCGTCAGGCCGGCATCGGTGAGGGCCTGCTTGACGGGGCCGACGGTTCGCTGGAGCAGGTCTTCCATCAATTGCTCGAGCTTCGCGCGGGTCAACTTGGTTTGCATGTGCTTCGGACCGGAAGCGTCCGCCGTCAGGAAGGGAAGATTAATTTCCGTTTCCTGCAATTGCGAAAGCTCGATCTTGGCCTTTTCAGCGGCTTCCTTGAGGCGCTGGATGGCCATGCGGTCCTTGCCGACGTCGAGGCCCTGATCGCGCTTGAATTCGCCGACCATCCACTCGACGATGCGCTGGTCGATATCGTCGCCGCCGAGGTGCGTGTCGCCGTTCGTGGATTTCACTTCGACGACGCCTTCGCCCACTTCGAGGTCCGAGATATCAAATGTTCCGCCGCCAAGGTCGTACACGGCGATGGTCTCTTCCTTTTTCTTGTCGAGCCCGTAGGCGAGCGCCGCCGCGGTGGGCTCATTGATGATGCGCAGGACTTCGAGGCCTGCGATTTCGCCCGCCTGCTTGGTGGCCTGCCGCTGGCTGTCGTTGAAATAGGCCGGGACGGTGATGACGGCCTTGGTCACTTTTTCGCCGAGGAAATCCTCCGCGGCGTTCTTCAGCTTCTGGAGAATCATCGCCGAAATTTCCGGCGGGCTGTAGGCCTTGCCTGAAATTTCGACGCGCGCGTCATCGTGCGGACCCTTCGTCACCTTGTAGGGGACGCGTTTGGTTTCTTCCTGCACTTCGTCGTAGCGGCGGCCCATAAACCGCTTGATCGAGTACACGGTGTTCTCGGGATTGGTAATCGCCTGACGCTTCGCCACTTGGCCGACCAGGCGCTCGCCGGACTTGGTAATGGCCACTACCGAGGGCGTGGTGCGCGCCCCTTCCTGGTTGGGGATAACGACGGGCTCTCCGCCCTGCATGACGGCTACGACCGAGTTGGTCGTGCCCAAATCAATGCCGATAATCTTGCTCATGGAATCCGCTCCTGTTAGCGCGCGCGTGGCTTATAGTCAAGTGGCCTACGCTGAGACAAGGGGATGATATATGTTGAGCGCGTCATTGTCAAGTTTCTTGTGTGTCTGTATTGCAATGTTTTTATTAGACTTACGTACCGTATTTCACCGAACTCAGGGGAGCCGAATCCGGACCCAGCGTGTCTTGGGCAGATCTCCACTAGCCTCTGGCGAACCAACCTGCGGCAGGCTGCATCGTACGGGTGAATTGAGGAATGGGCACCGAACGGCCAACGCGCGGTCTGGCCGGGCGGGATTCGCGCTACAATGTGCCAGTAGAATTCGATTCAAGCGTTGGGGGGAGGCGGATTTGATTCACCGAACGAGCGTAATGCCGAGAACAGGCGAGCGCCAGTTTTGTACCAAACCGTTTTGCGCCAAACCAATTAAGGCGGCAGCAGTTTTGGGGGTGCTGCTCTACTTGGGAATTTGTGTTGCGACTTCCGCGGGTGCGCAGACAGCTCCGCCTGCCGCGCATAGCACGAAGCCCGCGACATCGGCGACTACACACGCCCACACCGCCACGTCCGCAACGGCAGCACTCGGCTCGCCGGTGAAGACCTACGGGTCGAGCAGCGCCCCGATCACGATGGAAGTGTTCAGCGATTACGAGTGCCCATCGTGCCGGAACCTGTTTGAGACGACCCTGCGTCAGATGATTCCCGACTACGTTGCGTCCGGCAAGGTATACCTGATTCATCGCGATTATCCACTGCCGATGCACAAATACGGCTACGAAGCGGCTCGCTGGCTGAATGCCGCGGCGCGCATCGGGCAATTTCAAGCCGTCGAAGCGGCGCTATACGACAACCAAAATGCCTGGGCACAAGACGGAAGCATCGAGAAGTACGTGGCCGCGGCGATGTCGCCAGCGCAATTCAAGCGCGTGCAGAGCCAGATGCGCGGCTGCGGGTTTGAAACCGCCGCGTCGGTCAAGCCGGCGGCACTCGCACTCGCGCTCGGCGGCCAAGCCGGCGAGACGTGCTCGGTTGACAGCTTCATCGAGCAGGACAGAGCGCTCGGCAATAAGATTCCGGTGCAGTCGACGCCGACTTATGTAATCACCTATAAAGGCAACCGCCTGCCGGCAGGCTCGGGCATCGTCTCGTGGCCCATCCTGAAGCAATTCTTCGATTCGCTTCTGAGCCAATAGAGCAGATGGATCGACGTTTCGTGAAATCACCACGATGAGCAACGATGCGCGCCGTAGATGGGGACGGATTCTCCTGATCGTGGGGCGAATTGCGCTCGCGGCGATTTTTCTCTCCGCGGCGTACGCGAAGATGAAGCCGCAGCCGGGAATGCCGTGGACGCACGGCTCGGTGCACACTTCGCTTTCGATGTTCGCTATGGGAGTGGATTCCTACCAGATGTTGCCGCCGTGGGCCGTCAGCCCGTTCGCGCACCTGTTGCCTCCACTTGAATTCTTGCTGGGGTTTTGGCTGCTGACGGGTTTTGGGCTGCGGATTTCCGGACTTGTCTCGACCGCGCTGATCTGCGCATTCGTCGCAGCGATGTATTCCGCTTACGAACGCGGCCTGACGATCAGTTGCGGATGTTTCGGCCCGGGGGCGCAGATCGGGCCTAAGGACCTGATCCGCGACGGCCTGCTATTTCTTCCTCTCGCGCTAGCGGTCACGATTGGCGCATTCCTGATCCATCGAAAAAGCAGCGCCCCATCGCTCCCGGAATCCGCGCCTTCGGCCACACACGCGGATTAGCTTTCCTATTGCGGTGGCGCAATGTTCCGTAGATATTCTCCCAGGCGGCGGCTGAACTCTTGCGCTCCCTCGTAGGTTAAATGAAGCGGATCGGCGAACGCGCCTTGATCCGGCATCCAGTGGCTTGCATCGATGTACGTCGCGCCGAGATCCCCGAGCGTCTGCTGGAGGTGAGTGCGATATCCTGCGGTCCATTCCAGCTGATCGTAAAACATGTGCACGTGCTCCGGCGGCATGGGCATTTCCACGAAGTAGACTTTGCTTCCCGCCGCCTCGGCCTGCAGGACGATCTCGCGCACGGAAGGAATCAGCGGGTTGCGGCTCGCGCGGCCGCATTCGGCGATGAACTCGGGCGCGCTTGGATATTCCAGCATGGCGAAATCGACCGCGCGGCCCATGGAGTTCGCCTTTTCCGGCGGCATCCCTTGCTGCGCGAGCGCGCGCCGAAAGAGTTCGACGCGCTCCCACACCGTGCCGCGGTCCACGAACATCTCGAAGCGCCGCATGATTTCGAATTCGGCGCGATCGTGCAGCGAAAGATGGTAGAGCGTCCGCGCGTATTCGGGCTCGAGGTAATAGAGCATGGCGCGATTTCCGATCAAATCGCGCGTGGCATATTCGAGCGGATGGGTCAGCTGAAAATCGAAAAAACCGAAGACCACCAGGCGCGGGCGCACGCCCAGCTGCAAGGCGTAGCGCAACATCAGCAATTGCTCGACCGCGCTCGAGCCGCCCATGCCGAGGTTGATCGCCCCGTCCGGTTTGCCGAGACCCATTGCGGCGTCAAACGAGGATTCGTTGAAGCCCACTCCGATCACGGAATTCCCCAGCGCCAGGGCCCTTGCATCCGCTGAAACGCGCGTGCGGGCCATCAGCGTGCGTGGGACAGTATTCTGCGCCGACCGCGCGACCGCGCGATCGAGAGCGATCAGCAGGAGCAAAATCCCCGCGAGCGCCAGAATAAAGATGCGTTTCGGAGGGTGCATTCGAATCCCTTCGCCGTCTCAGAAATCGATGTAAATGAACTTGGAGCTCTGGCCCGAGAAAACATAGATGGCCAGCGCCATGGCTCCCCACCACACCGCCCAGAACCACCAGTGGCCGAGCTGGATGGGAAAGCCGGGAGGCGGCTCGTCTTGCGCGCCGCCCACGTAGTCGAAAGCATGCTTGATCCAATTGAAAGTCGTCATCGTGTTATCCAATCAGGAGTCTCCGGAAAAAGAAAAGCGCCGTCCGCACGTCCATGCAGAAGAAAGCCCACGCCAGATTGACGGCGACGCAGGTCAATAGCCACGAGCCGAGCTGCGACCAGAGCGGCGGCGTCCCGGACGGCATGGGACGAATCCGGCGCCACACGCGACGGATCACGAGCATCACCCCGTGCAGCAATCCCCATACTACGAAGTTGATTCCCGCGCCGTGCCATATGCCGCTGATCAGCATGGTCACCAAAATATTCGCGTACACTTGCCCGCCGCGCCCGCGCGATCCGCCCAGCGGAATATAGATGTAATCGATCAGCCAACTGGTGAGCGACATGTGCCAGTGCCGCCAGAAATCGGTAATGTTGGCGCGGAGATAGGGCCAGTCGAAATTCTCCGGAACGCGAATTCCGAACAGGCGCGCCGAGCCGATGGCGATGTCCGAGTACGCCGAGAAGTCCGCGTAAATCTTGATGCCGTAAGCGAAGAGCCAGAGCGGCAGAACGGCCCGTTGCGCGCGGCTGATGTCCATCCAATTCAGGTGGTTGGTGTAGGCCGTGAGGACGTCGGCGACCGCGAATTTCTTCACCAGGCCTGTGAGGATTCGCGTGACCCCGCGCTGCCAGTCCACAACCCACTCGCGAGAAATACTTCGCAGCTTCGGCAGGAAATCCTGATACCGCTTGACCGGGCCAGCCACCATCGTCGGGAAAAACAGGATGAAGGCGAGGTATTCGGTCACCGAGCCTTCTTCAGTCTTGTTCTTGTAACGATCCACCGCGTAGTGGAGGAACTCGAAAGTGAAGAAGGAAATGCCCAGCGGCAGAAACGCGTTTTTCCAGTAAAGAGGATTGTGTCCGGCGACCGGCCAGACGAGTCCCGTCAGGAAATTGCGGTACTTGAAAAGCACCAGAAACACGACCGTCTGCGTGACGCCGAACCAGCAGAACCACGACGACGGTTTGTAGAAACGGCTGACGAATGATTCCCATAGAAAAATCGCCAGACAGGCGACTCCAACGATTCCTCCAAACTGCGTATAGGAAAAATAAGTGAAGAAAAGCCCGCCGCCCAGGAAGATGACCCATGGGCGCAACCGCGGGCTCGCCGCGCGGCAGAGAATGGCGCTCGGGATAAGGAAGAGAAGGTAGTAGTCCCAGGTGTTAAAGATCATTTGTCGCCGATGGGCGTGGCCGGACCGTCAGTCAATCAACGAAGAGAAATCGACTCTATCCGACAATCAGGGGTTTTTCAATGCGGCGGATCTGGCAGGAAAGCAGGAGAGAAATTAATCGCCGTTCGAAGCGGGGACTGTGGCTGTAGTCGTGGCGGCGGTTGGGTTTACGTTGCGAAGATAGCGCCAAGGGTTTACCGGCGTGTTGTAGATGCGAACTTCGTAGTGCAGGTGCGGGCCGGTCGAGCGGCCGCTGTCGCCTTCGTAGCCGATCACGTCGCCCGATTTCACGCGCATGCCGCCCTGGACATGGAAGCCCGAAAGGTGGCCGTACCAGGTGGTTACGCCAAACCCGTGGTCGATGACGACCAAACGCCCGTAGCCCGCGCGCTGACCCACTTCCTGTACCATGCCGTCCGCGGTCGCACGGACCTCATCGCCGTAGTGCGACGCGATATCCAGTCCCGCGTGGAAAGCACCCTCACCACTGAACGGATCGAGCCGCTCGCCAAAATGTCCCGTAATCTGGCCGACCACAGGCCATAGCGACGGCACGATCCCCAGGCTGCTCAACTGCGCCGCGGGCAGGAGCCGCATCCCCGCGCTGGACATGGCCACGGCGGTCGCGTTCTTCTGAAGATAGCTGAATTCGTCCACGGAATTCTGGAACTCGACGTCCGGCTCGGGTTCGGAATCGGTCAAGCCGAAGGGAGTCTGGCGGAAGCGTGTGATGCCGTACGCCATGGCCACTTCGCCCGCCAGGGACTGCAGGGAATTCAGGCGCTGGTTGGTGTCTTTGACTTCCGTCTGAAGCTGGACATATTGCTGTTTCAGGTTATCTTGCTCGCGGCGCAGGGAATTGTAGTTCGTCGCCTTCCAGAGCATACGGGAGTAGGAACCCATGCCCGCGGCGATGGTGATGCCTCCCACAACTGCAAGGATTGCCAACACATGCAGGATGAACCACGGGAGGCGCACCCGTCTCATACCGCCCGACGCGTTGGAAGCAATAAAAAACGTGTAGGAAGACTTACCCCTCATCGTTTTATTTTCGTCCGAGTGATTCTCACTACGGCCGGCTTGAAAACGCTCGCCCCTTGCAGCGGTAAGCCGTGTTCCTCAGAACAATTTCGATCTTGAGCCTGAACCGAGAGCCCTGGTCCGAAACCCGCCAGATTGTAGCCACCGTGGAGCTTGGCGTCAACCCCGATCTTCCATTTTGCATAGGCGCTCCCAAACTCGCTTCTCCAGCGGTGGCGCTCTATACTCCATGGGCCGTGTAGCGACAACTCTACTTTATCGGCAGAAGTCGCCGCAACTGTACGGAGGGACAGGTTGGATCGCCCCTTGGATAACGAAGACCAACTGATCGAACGGATAGCAAGGGCCGTACCTTCCAGCCGGGGCGTTGCCCGGAGCCATGATGAAGTGCGCCTGGGAATTGGCGACGACGCGGCGATCGTGGCACCCAATAGGACAACCGAGTGGGTGTTGAGCTGCGACGCGTCTCTGGAAGGCGTCCATTTCCTCGCGGGGAGCTACCCGGCTGACTCCGTCGGGTTTAAGGCGCTGGTCCGTGCCGCGAGCGACCTGGCCGCCATGGGTGCCAGGCCGCGACTCTTTCTGTTGACGCTTGCGCTGCCCACAAAGCGCACCGGGAAGTGGCTCGACGAGTTTCTCAGGGGCATGGGGCGGGCGGCTCGTCAGCTGGGGATGCGCCTCATTGGCGGAGACACAACCAGGAGCCCCACGGTCTCGATCAGTATCACGGTGCTCGGAGAAGTGGCTCGCGGTCTGGCCGTGCGGCGGTCCGGTGCGCGGCCGGGCGACATTCTATATGTGAGCGGAAGGCTCGGGCGGGCGCAGTTGGGCCTCGAGATGATCCGTCAGGGAGCTACGAACGCCAGCGCCAGCGATCGACGGCTCCTGCAGGCGCACCTCTACCCGAAGATTCGAATCGAATTGGGCGAGTGGCTTGCGCGGCGCAAGATGGCGACAGCCATGATGGACATCTCCGACGGTCTTTCGACCGACCTGGCCCGCCTGTGCGCCGCGAGCGGGGTTGGCGCGCGCCTTTGGGCCGAGCGAATCCCGCGCGTGAAGATACCTATTGCGCGAACCGGCTTGCTGCGAAAGCGGCGGCTTGACCCGCTGCGGATGGCCCTGCACGGCGGCGAGGACTACGAACTGCTCTTCACCGTCCCGCGCAAGAACGTGAGGCGCCTGCGAAGCGCGCCGGGATTCGCAGAACTCACGGCCATCGGCGAAATCGAACGCGGCAAGCGGATCACGCTCGTCGGCGCCGATGGCCGCGCCAAACGTCTCGATCCGGGCGGGTGGGATCCCTTCCGCGGAGAATAGACGAACGAAACCTGCTACCGTGACGAATCTGTATTCGGGCTGCGGTTTCAATACTTAACTTATTGGGGTGGCTTCGAGGGTGGCGGTTCTGCCGCAGGCTGCTCGGTCAGGCCCTGCTCGGCGGCATCGGCGGGAGGGGCCGTATCGGGCGTATCCACCTGCACTGGATGCGATCCCGCCATTTTTTCGAGCGGCACGACGTTTTGGAAATTTTCCACCGGCATTCCCTGCATGCCCTGCTCCATGAACTGAATCCAGATGGGAAGCGCGGCGCGCGCGCCGGTTTCTTTCTTGCCGAGCGTTACGTGCGCGTCGTTGCCGACCCACACGCCGGTGGTGATTTGCTGTGTGAACCCGATGTACCACGCATCCGTGAAATCGTTGGTCGTCCCGGTCTTGCCGCCGGAAGGGCGTCCGATCTCCTTCGCGCGAACACCGGTGCCGAACTGCACCACATCCTCGAGCATCGCCACCATCGTGCGCGCCACGTCCGGCGGAATCACGTCGGTGACATTCGGGCGCAACTCCTCCATCACCGCGCCATCGTATGACGTCACGCGGCGGAGGTAGTGCGGCTCGATATGGATGCCGTCGTCGGGAAAAACCGTGAACGCGGATGTGTGCTCGATGAGCGTGAGGTCGGCAGCGCCGAGCGCAAGCGGCAGAACCGGCGGCAGCGGACTCGTCAGTCCGAATTTCCGCGCCAGGTCAACCGTATTTTCGATGCCGACCTTGTTTAACAGCCGCACGGCCGGCACGTTGCGCGAATCGGCGAGCGCGCGGCGCAGCGTGATGCGCCCTTCGAATTTCTCATCGTAGTTGTGCGGCGAATAGTCCTGGCCGCCGGTATGGAACGTGACCGGTTCGTCCACGACCGTGTCGAAGGGCGAGGCCCCCTGCGCCAGTGCTTCCGCGTAGACGTACACCTTGAACGAGCTTCCGGTCTGCCGCATGGCCTGAGTCGCGCGGTCGAATTTCGAATCCTCGAAATCGTAACCGCCGACCATGGCCTTGATTTCGCCCGTGGCATTGTCAATGGCGATGAGCGCTGCTTGCGCGACGGGCACCTGCTCGAGCTCGACTTCTGCCGCCGTGCCGTTCAGCTCCTTGATCTGCACCGTGACCACATCTCCCGGTTTCAGAATTTCCGCGGCCGATTTGTGCCCGGTCCACGCGAAATCCGCCGGCGTGAGCAAGGCGCGGTAGGGACCGATCTTGATATACGCGAACGTGGGCTGCACGGACGTCACTAATCCCGTCACGTAGTCGCCCTTTTGGATCGGGCCTTTCCAGTCGTCGTTCTGATAGGTATCAACCGACCCGAGATTGTCGCGAAGGATATTCGGAAGATTGCCGCGCCAGCCGTGCCGGCGGTCATACGCATGCAGGCCGTCGCGAACAGCCTGGTTCGCCGCCTTTTGCATGGCCACGTTCAGAGTCGTATAGGCGCGCAGGCCCTGTTCGTGGACCGCGGCCGTTCCGTAGGTATGCTCGAGATACTGGCGAATCTCTTCGACAAAATAGGGCGCCAGATCGTTGCGCAGCGATGCGACGTGGAGTCCGAGCGGCTGCTTGCTCGTGGTCTCGGCGACCGCCTGGGTGATCTTTCCGTTGTGTGCCAGCAGCGACAGCACCAGATTCCGCCGCGCGCGTGCGCGTTCCGGATGAATGATCGGCGAATAGATCGGCCCGCGGATGATGGCGGCGAGCGTCGCAGCCTCCGAGAGCGTCAACTGGCCCACCGGTTTGCTGAAATAGTATTCCGAGGCCGCTTCGAAACCGTAATTTCCCGCGCCGAGATAGATCTGGTTGCAGTACATAGTGAAGATCTGATCCTTCGTGTAATGCCGCTCGATCTGCAGGGCCAGCATGGTCTCCTGAAGTTTGCGGTGGAGGCTGCGATCGGAGCGGTTCAGAAAAAGTCCCCCGGCGAGCTGCATCGTCAGCGTGCTGGCGCCTTCGGCGGCGCGATGGCTGACCACGTCGCGCCAGGCGGCTTCGAGCACGCGCGGAAAATCCACGCCCCAGTGCTGCTCGAAGTGCTGGTCTTCGGTGGTGATGATGGCGTCCCGCAGGACGGGCGGAATCTGGCTGTAGGTGAGGAGAATCCGCCGCTGAAGCGCGAATGTGCCGATGGATTGGCCGTCGTCCGCGTATAGTTCGGTCACGATAACCGGGCGATAATTCTCGAGGGCGTGAATTTCCGGCAGGTCGCTCGAATAAACGAACAGCAGCCCGATCGCCGCGCCCAGCGCAATCGAACAGATCACCAGGAAGGCGAACGCCAGCCGCCCCAGCAGCGTTCCGCCGCCGATCTTCATCGTCGCGCGATAGAATCGTTCATCCATCGTGCTGCCATTCTAGCGCATGGACCACGGATGTACCGGAATCGGAATTCGCGTCATGTATCCAGGAATGCGACGCCCGCGTCAGCGAGTCAGCGTGGTTCAGCGGCCGGCGAATCAAAATCAATGGCGGATTATGGTCGAGACGTTCCCGTTCTTGTCGATCGGATTGCGATTGTTCTCTTCGCAGATGAATTCCAACTGGTCCAGATCGCGGTGGCGCGTGTACGTTCGTACCATGTGCCACGGTTTCGCCAGCACGTCGGGGTCGGTCAAGGTCATTTGATCTTCCATCTTGTCGGGCGAAAGCAGATGAATTCGTTCGACCACGTGCAGTTGCGGTCCGTGCTGAAGGCGATTGAAGCCGAGCGGCAGCCTGTGTCCTAGTCCTACGGTATCGATTACCAATGTATCGCCTTCCCAATGCCCGATCGAATGGCCGTTGAACGTGGGATCGACGTCGGGCGGATGGCTGCGGCCGTCGGTGAACACACGCCGGACCTGCATGTAGGCTTCCTGAATAATTGTGACGCGCCCCGGCGTAAACAAGAACTCGATATCGTAAGGTTGAAACATGATGGTCGGCATTCCTGGGGGTACGCAGTTGGCGCTTTCGGTCGCCGGCTCTTGATTGTTCGCTTCTTCGGCCAGCAGAACTTTCAATTCCGCAGCCGACGCGGGAGTCAATGACGGTTCCTCGGGTTTGGGACCGCCAGGAGTCGGAAAATCGAACGTCCAGATGCCAGCCCAGTCCGGCAACGAGGCGAGAGCGGATATCGCAGCCACGTTTCTGTGCACGACGGCGGTCTTGGCCGGTTGTTGCGCCGCCTGTCCCTGGCATGTTGCCCCGAAACCCGCGAAGGCGGACAATACAATGACGATTGCCGCAGAAAATCTCATGCTCGCTCCATTTCGACAATGCTCGGTCGTTGATCTCGAACGACGCTGTTGCCACGAACGACGCCGAGCCTTGCGCATGAAACAAATCTTCAATTTCCGGCGGGCATTATAGTACTTTACGCAGGCGCGGTGTACGGCGCGGAACGCAAATTCGATCTGAATTCGGCTATTATTGATTTGGGGGCCACGATGAAGAAATCTCAAATCGCGTGGTTGAGCGCATTCCTGCTCTTGGTGGCAGGCTCCGCCTCCGCGCACCACTCTTTCGCGATGTTCGACCGCTCGAAGGAGACGACCCTCGTGGGCGTCGTGAACGAATTCGAGTGGACCAATCCCCACAGTTGGATCGAGCTCGACGTTCCGAACGAAAATGGGGGGACGGACAAGTGGAGCATCGAATTGAACAGCCCGAACAATCTCTCGCGGCAGGGCTGGAAATCGACCAGCCTCAAGCCGGGCGACAAGATCTCCGTCGTTATCTGGCCGCTGAGGAGCGGTGAAAAGGGCGGCCTTTTCATGTCGCTAACTCTTCCCAACGGGCAGGTTCTCGACGAACTGGCCTTCCGCAACCGAAACAAGCAGTAATTGCCTCCTGCGATTATCACAGGTGTGCGTTATTTGTATTCCTACCCTGTCGCCGTAAATCCGTTTGACACTCGTTCCGCATTAGCGTATATACAGAAATGTGTTCTCGTGGGACGCTGCCAAGGCGCTTCGCAATCGGGAAAAGCATGGTGTTACGTTTGAGGAAGCGGCAACGGTTTTCGCCGATCCCGAAGCACTCGATTGGAAAGACACCGGACATTCGGAGCGCGAGGACAGGTTCAAGCGGCTAGGATCGTCCTTTACAGGACGCGTGTTCCTCATCGTCTACACTATTCGGAGGTTGAAGGATGCCAAGGAAAACGTCAGGATTATCAGCGCGCGCCAGGCGAGCCGCAAGGAAAGACGGGCCTATGCCGGACAGCCAAATTGATTTTTCCGATATTCCTGAATCGACCAGCGAAGAATTGAAGCGCGCGCGGCACGTCGGCAGGCCCAAATCGCCGCATGCGAAGCAGCTTATCGCCATTCGCATAGACCCGCGCTTGCTCGCGCGCCTGCGGCGCCTCGCGCAGAACAAGCAGAAGCCCTACCAGACTTTCATCCACGAGTTGTTGGAACGGGCAGCCAACCGCCGGACGGCCTAGTTTTTCGACACGCCTCGTTCCGCAACCCACGCTCTGTCGGAAATGGAAGGTGAGACTCGGGACGGGAACCAGCCCAGCCGAAGTGTGTCCGGCTATTGGTTAGCTGGCGCCGCGGCCGGCGTGCAAATGCGGTCGAAGGCGCGCGTCAGAGCTGCCGCAATGGTGAGCGGGTCGCTGCTTTCGATGTCGCGCCTTTCCATCATGAACGCAATCTTGCCGTCACGAAGCAGTGCGATCGAGGGAGACGACGGCGCGTATCCCGTGAAGTACGTTCGCGCCTGCTGCGTCGCTTCCGGATCCTGCCCCGCGAAGACGGTCGCCAGAACTTCCGGACGCGCTTTGTTCGAGAGAGCTTTGGCAATGGCTGGACGCGCCTTGCCGGCGGCGCATCCGCAGACGGAGTTCACGACGACGAGCACCGTGCCCTTCTCCTGCTTCAGCACGGAATCCACTTCCGCCGGCGTCCGCATTTCGCGAAACCCGACTCTCGTCAGTTCCTCACGCATGCCCGCAACCATCTCTTCAGGAAACATCGTCGCTCCTTGACCGCTTCTGAAACTCGGTACTGCTCGCGGAACCCGTCTTGCAACTCGCCCGCCGCTCCAGCAGTCTCTTCAACGAACTATAGCACATTGGATTCTCGCCGATCCGATTCGACTCAACGCAACGTGCGCAACGCGCTCACCGGAGAAAATCGCGGCCGATGAGCTTTACTTGACCAGGGGGAGTGGCGAGCCTATCCTTACTACGCGTCGTGGATTTGGAACGACGAGTCCTGCCTGGCGGGATTTCGACGAATCGCTGATTCGAACTGGAGAGGTACAATGAAGAATTCGCGCAGGGCTGGTTTTCTGGGATATTTTCTGGCGGGGGTGATCGTTCTTATGGCGGCAGCAAATCTATACGCGGCATCGAGCATCTATGACTTCACCCTGCCGCTCCTGAACGGCAAAGACGCGCCGCTGGCGAGCTACAAGGGCAAGGTCGTTCTGGTTGTCAACGTGGCGAGCCGCTGCGGATTCACGCCGCAATACACGGCGCTCGAAGCCACCTACGAAAAGTACAAGGACCAAGGTTTCGTGATTGTCGGCTTCCCGGCGAATAATTTCGGCGGGCAGGAGCCCGGTACGAACGAAGAGATTGCCAAATTCTGCACCGGGAAATACAACGTGAGGTTTCCGGTGTACGGAAAGATTTCAGTGAAGGGCGACGACCAGGCTCCGCTTTACAGCTATCTCACCAAGGACGCCAATCCCACCGTGGCCGGCGACATCAAATGGAACTTCACGAAGTTCCTGGTGGACCGCAACGGCAACGTTGTGCAGCGCTTCGAATCGGCGGTCACGCCTGATTCGCCCGAAGTGATCGCGGCGATCGAGAAATATCTGAAACAGTAGCGGGCCGCGCTTCAAGGCTCGTCAAACATCTGCAAGCACAAGCGCCGTTGGCTGGAAAGTAGTTCACCCACGGCGCTTGTACTATTTTGAGCGCCTAACGAAGGCCGAGCAGGCCGCACGCATTCTTATAATAAAGCTTCTCGCGATCCTCTTTGGAAATGTCGAGCGAGTCGATGACGCGAAGCGTTTCGCGAATGTACATCGGGCCGCCTTCGGGATCGAATGGCGCGTCCGACGCGAACAGAACGTGGTTGATTCCGTAGAAACTGAGCGCGCAGACCAGGGCTGATTTCGAGCCGAATGTCGCCGTGTCCGCATAAAACATTTTGAAGTAGTCGAGAGGGCGCTTCTTGAGTTCCTTCAGCAGCTGCTTGTAGTCCACGTTCGACGTGCGGGCGCCGAGCTGGTCCCAGCCCGGTCCGACGCGGCCTTCGAAAAACGGGACCATGGCGCCGGCGTGGTGAATGATGATTTTCAGATTCGGCATCTCGTCCAGCATTCTTGAGAACACGATGCGCGCCTGTGCCGCGCTTGATTCGTAGGGCCACCCGAACGTCCACCAGATCTCGTAGAGCGATTCCTGCTCGGTCTGATAGTCGGGAAATTTCGCGGTGCGCGCGGGATGAATCCAGATCGGCTTGCCGAGAGATTCCATGGCCTTGAAAACCGGGCGGAATTCGGGCGCGTCCAGCGGCTTCCCGTTCACGTTGGTATAGATTTGAATTCCGCATGCGCCGAGTTCCTTCACCGCGCGGCGCGCCTCCTCGACGGCGCCTTCCGGGTCGCGCATGGCCACCGACGCGATGAAGCTCGGGAAGCGATCGGGATATTTCCGGCAAAGCTCGGCCATGCTGTCGCTGCCGATGCGCGAAAGCTCGCGCCAGGCTTCGCGCGTGCCCATAGCGTCCGGCGGGGGAGCCGCAAGCGAAAGCACCTGTTGGTACTCGTCGAATTTGTCCATCACTGCGAAGCGCTTGTCGAGGTCGGTCATCATCGGCACTGCCTCGCTTCGGCGATGAATGTCCTTCATTTGCCCGGTCGTCTTCAGGAGCGCTTCGTGAAACGGCTTCGGCCAGATGTGCGTGAAAATGTCGAGCTTTCTCATGGTTGCGTTCTTCTCCGATTCAAGGATTCGTTCGTACGGGCTTCGGGCCCGGTTGCTTCAATATTTCATCCAGATCGTCCGTTCGATCGATGTAGCGGCCGGAAAGCGCGTCATATTTCCCCGCGGCCAGCGCCAGGCAGCGGTCGGTGCACCATGCCATTCCATCCTGCGGCCCCAGTTTCCCTTTCATTTCATGTAAACGCTCGACCATTTGCGGCACCCATCGTTGCGCGTCGGGCGAACTCATCGTCTCGTCCGCCATCTCGGTCATGATCGAGCCCGGGTCCAGCGCGAATGTCGTCACGCCGTATTGCTTCACCTCGTTGGCCACAAGTTCCGCGAGCCTGTTTTGCGCGGCTTTGCCGAGGCTATAAGCCGAAAGATTGGCCGTCAGCATGTGGCATCGCGGCGACGAAATATTAATGATGCGTCCGGCGCGGCGCTCGATCATGCCCGGCAATACGGCGCTCATGAACAACAGCGGCGCGCGGATGTGCACTTCCTGCGCCGCCCACCATGCGTCCGGATCGACGATCCCGATCGGACCGTAGGGACCAGCCAGCCCGGCGTTGTTCACCAGCAGCGTAACACCGCCGAGTTCTTCCACGGTCGCTCGCGCCACGCGCGCGACGTCTTCGCGTTTGGTCGCGTCGCCCGCGACTGCCAAACCTCGCCCTCCGGCGGCTTCGATTTCGGCGAGCACCTGATCGAGCTGTGCTTTATTTCGAGACGTCAGTGCCACGGCCGCGCCCGCCGCCGCAAGCCTCAAAGCGATGCCCTTGCCGATTCCTCGGCCGCCGCCGGTCACGATTGCAACTTGTCCCGTCAGCAATCCGCCCATTTTGTCGCCACCCTCCGCGAGGAATGAAGATACAGGCGGAAATTCGCAGGGGCAAGAGATTCAGGCGTGTTCGGGCGCGGCTGATGCCAGGGAGCTTTGCGGCTTCCGCGCCGGTTTCATCAGCAGCAAGACAATCGCCGCAAGAACCGAAAGCCCGGCGACGCAATAGAAGACGGGCGTGTAGCTATGGATTCGATCAAATACCATGCCTGCAATTCTGGCGCCCAAAGCCCCAGCGGTTGTGCCGATCACCATCATGAACGAGATGACCGGAGGATAGCCCTTCACGCCGTAGTAGTTCGCGGGCAGAACCATCATCGCGGAAAAACAGACTCCGAACGAGCTGCCCAGCAGAACTGCGTAAAGGTACAGGCCTGCGGCACCGCTGGCGTGCAGCGCCAGGAACATTCCCACGGCGAAAACGACCGACGCCACAGCCCAAATGAGGCGAGGTTCGATACGGTCCGCGACGGCCGCGAAGAAGAGCGTGCCAAAGAGCGCGGAGAGCAGCATGATCGAAATGGACGAGGCGGCCTGCTCCGGGGAATATCCCAGATCGCGCAGATGCGCGTTGCCATGCGCGATGTAGAGGGGGTAGCCGGCGCTGAATCCGAGAAGAGAAATCAGTATCAGCCAAATCGCGGGAGTGCGCAGTGCGTCGAGGAGCGTCCAGTGCTCGCTGGTCTTATGCACGCGTTCCCCCGCGCCCGAACCCGCCGGGCGATTCGCGAATTCTTCCGCCGTGGCGCCATCGGTAAATTGCCCGAGGTCGGCCGGGCTTTCGCGGACGAAAAGTATCGCGAGAACCGCAGCGATCGTGCTGACGCCGGCCATCAACCACCAACCCGCGCGCCAGCTCCCTCCAGACGCGCGGATCACTTTGTCCACAAGCCGCGCCGCAACGAAGCCGCCGAACGTGGTGCCGGTGTGGACAATGGTGATGGCGAGACCTTTGTACCGATTGAACCAGCGATTGACGCCGGTCTGCGCGACGAGGATTCCGCCGGTCATCGCGCCGAGACCCATCGTGAAGCTGTAGAAGATATAGGTTTGCCAGCTCGTATGTACGATGGACGACATCAGCAGTGCGCCGCCGACCACGATCCAGCAACCGATCGCCGTGGTGAATCGCGCGCCCGTCTTGGCGATGAGCACTGAGATCAGCGGCGCGGGCACTCCGATCATCAATTGATAGATCGCATAGGCCGTCCCTAGCTGCGTGCGGTCCCAGTGCAGGGCCTCGGCCATGTAGGTGTTGACGACGCTTGCGCCATAAAGCGGGAATGCGAAGTTGGCGAAGAGGATAATCCAGAAGACCGCTAGCAATTTCCAGCCGTAGAACCCCGTCTGGCGCGCCATCTGGCTCCTTATCATGTTGTCGAATCGCCGGCCGCGTGTTCGAAGTGCCTACTGCAGTTCTTCCGCCGTCACCCAGTTGCCGTGAACCTGATTGCGCAGACGCAGCGGCAGGTGCGCCGTCGCGATCGGCCCTTTGTCGACATGCTCGGCTTCGAAAACCAGCAAATCCGACAGCTGCGTATCGTGCAGATCGGCGATCAGAGCAAGATAGCCCTCGTGGCCCGGCGTTTTCGACGGAATGTGAACTTCTTCCTGGATCGTCACCGGCCGGTTCGAGTGCCACGACTTCAGCTTGCCGCTCTTTATTTCCAGCCGGCTGAGCGTGTTGAATCCGGCGCCGACAGGGCCCGCGACCAGCGGCGCGCCGGCCTCGGGATCGAAGCGCTCGTAGTAGCCGATGGAATAATCCTTCATGTGATCCCTGTTCGCGATGCGCGGAAAATCGCCCGCGGGCGCGAGTTTGTATTCCTCGAATTTCTCTCCCGGCTTGGACATGTCGAACGTCCAGCGCACCACCCGGCCGAATGCAAAGTCTTCCGGCGTCGGATGGATGTGCGACGCTTCCTGAATGAACGGGAATGGCGCGTATTTGCCGATGCCGAAATCGAGATGCACGAGTTTTCCCTCGGTGTAAGCGTTCATGAAATGAAACGCGGAACACGCGGGATGCTTGAACCAGTGCATGTCGCTGGTGTGGCCATCGCGCGGCATGATGCCGACGTAGGCGTCCAGGGTCGGATCGCTGACCCAGTGAACGCCGCCGGCCTTCATTCGGTCGAGGTTGGCCGTGGTCGGAAACACGGGGAAAATGACGTGTTCCTTCGAAACGGCGAAATCGTGCATCAGCGAAACGTAGGGAACCTGGAACCATTCCTCTTTCACGAGCTGGCCTTCTTTGTCCGCCACGCAGTAGGAAACGTCGCGCGTCGCCAAGCCGCTGGCCTCGTAGCCGAAAAAGTGCAGGTCCTGGGTGTCCTCGTCGAGGCGCGTGTGCGCGGTCATAGTCTGGCTCTTCAGCTTGCCGCGATAGTTGAACACGCCGATCGTTTCGAGCGACTCGGGATGAACTTCCACCGCGAGGCCGTCTTCTTTGAGGGTGAGCAGCTTGCCGCCGTGGAAGATGGGTGTGGTGTTGTTCACGCAACGATTCATGCCCTTCACGCTGGGATCGTCGGTATACGGATTGCGGTAGAGGCCGAACAGTCCGCGGCGCGCCTTGCGGTCGGCTTTCAGGCGGTCGGTCATGATGTACTTCATCTTGAAATCCACGTGGCCGTTTTCGAATTTGAACGCGCTGATCATGCCGTCGCCGCTCAGATACGTGTCGTGGCCCAGCATCGGCGGATATTGCGGATCGGGGATCGTGCGATACCACGAGCCGTTGATCTCCTTCGGGAGATTTCCTTCGACGACGAGATCGTAAATGTCGCACTCGGTGCGCATCGGCGCGTTGAATCCGGCGTAGTCAAATGTGTCCGGGAACTTCGTGGTCATGATGGCCTCACCCCCGCAATTCGGAGCAGTTTCAACCTTTGTTCTGGTCTTCTCGTATCACCTTCGCGGCGAGCCTGTCAACGCGGGACGGTCGTCTTCTTGTCTCCGCGCAGATTCCAGTTGCCTCGCGGAATGCGGTCCATCTTAAAAAGGTCCGAAGTGCGCGCGTACCATCCGGCGCCGTGCATGCGCCCGATGAGCTTCAGCCCGGGCGTGTCAACGTAGTGCTTCGCGGGATCGATCACCAGATCGTCGCGCACGTGCATCGCCAGCACCCTCCCCAACACCAGGGCGTTGTCCGGTCCGAGTTCCACGATTTGCAACAGCGCGCATTCCATCGACACGGGGCTCGCGGCGATCCGCGGCGGCTTTACATGGACGGAAGGAATGGTTTCCAGCTCTGCCTCCGCAATCTCGTTAACTTCGGGCTCGAACTCGATCGCGGTGACGTTCATGGCTTCGGCCATGTCTTCGGATACGAGATTCACCACGAACTCTTTCGTTTCCCGGATATTCCGGCGCGTGTCCTTCGGACGGCCCGGCTCATGACTTCCGATGCCGATCCCCACCACCGGAGGATCGCCCGAGAAGGCGTTAAAGAACGAAAAAGGAGCCGCGTTCAGCTGCCCGGCCGCATTCAGGCTGGTGATCCACGCGATCGGGCGCGGCGTCACGGTTGAAACCAAGAGCTTGTATCCCTCCCGCGGAGGAATTTTGCCGAAATCGAAAAGCATCCATGTCTCCTATGGAAGGATCCCCGTCGTTTTCTACGCCTCGCTGATGAACTTCGTTACCAGGCACGCCTCGAGTCCTTCGATGCCTTCCTCGGAGCCGTGCCCGCTTTCCTTCACTCCGCCGAACGGCGATTCCGGCACCGAAATCTGGAACGTGTTCACCCCGACCATGCCCGCTTCGAGCTGTTCGCCGACGAGCTTGGCCCGGTGCGCGGAATTCGTGAATGCAAATGCCGCGAGGCCATACGGCAGGCGATTGGCTTCGCGTATCACGCTGTCGTAATCGGAAAACGAATTGATCAACGCCACCGGCCCGAACGGCTCTTCGTTCATGATGCGCGCCTTGTTCGGCACGTCGGACAATACGGTTGGCGCGTAGAAATAGCCGGGGCTTTTCAGCCGCGAGCCGCCCGCCTGCAGCTTAGCGCCGGAGCTTTTGGCCTCATCCACCAACGATTCGATAGCCGCCAATCGCCGCGCATGCACCAGCGGCCCCATCTTGTTCTTCTCGTTGATCCCATCGCCCACCGGCAAAGCCTTTGCGCGCGCCGCAAATCCTTCGACAAATCGGTTGTAGATCTTTTCATGCACGTAGAATCGTGTGGGAGACACGCACACTTGGCCGGCGTTGCGATACTTCGCCACGACGCATGCGTCGAGCACCTTTTCGACGTCCACATCGTCGAACACCAGCACCGGCGCGTGCCCGCCCAGCTCCATCGTCGTGCGCTTCATGCCTTCCGCGGCCAGCTTCATTAAATGCTTGCCGACCGGGATCGAGCCCGTAAACGAAACCTTGCGAATGATGGGCGACGCCAATAGGTGCTCGGAAATTTCCGCCGGCACGCCGTACACGATCGAAAGCACGCCCGCCGGCAGCCCTGCATCCACCAGGCAGCGCGCCACCGCGAGTCCCGACGCGGGCGTCTCCTCCGCCGGCTTCAGGATGCACGAGCATCCCGCTCCCAGCGCCGCGCCGATCTTGCGCGCGGGATTCCCTATCGGGAAATTCCACGGCGCAAACGCGGCTACCGGCCCGACCGGTTCCTTGACAATCGCCAGGCGCGTGCCCGGCGTCCGCTGTGGCAGCACGCGCCCGTAGGCGCGGCGTCCTTCTTCGGCGAACCACTCGAAAATGTTTGCCGACATCTGGACTTCGATCCGGGTCTCGTGGATGGATTTTCCGGATTCGGTCGTGGCGATCCGCGCGATGTCCTCGGCGCGCTCGCGCATGAGTTCCGCGGCGCGCTTCAGGATTTTGCCGCGAGCGTCCGGAAAAACCGCGCGCCACAGCTTGAATCCCTTCTCTGCCTCCGCGAGGGCGCGGTCCAGGTCGGCTTTCGTTGCGTGCGGAAGGTGCCCGATCACTTCCTCGGTTGCCGGGTTGATCACCGGCGAAGTTTTCCGTCCCGCGGCCGACAGCCACTCGCCGCCGATGAAAAGCCCCAGCTCCGCGTACGCCAGTTGTGTTGCCATGATTCACGCTCCCCTTGGAATCGTCGGTGGAAACCGGGATGATTCCACGTTCCTCCGACGCCCGTCAAGATATGCATGCCTCCACCGCCGGCGGCTGCTTTAGAATAGGCACCGTTGCCCACTCAAGCTCAACTCGATCGCCTGCGCGTCGTTCTGGTGTCTTCGCGCAACCCGCTGAATATCGGCGCGGCCGCCCGCGCCATGAGCAACTTCGGCTTCCGTCACCTGCGCGTCGTGAATCCGTACCAGCCCGCGTTTCGTGAGGCGCGCTCCGCGGTCGGCGCGTCGGACGTGCTCACAAGCGCCGAACAATTCAAGACCGTCGCCGAAGCCGTGGCCGATTGCACGCTGGTCGTCGGAACCACCGCCGTCCGCCACCGGACATTGCAGCAGCCTCTCCGGCGCCTGGAAGACGGCGCTCGCTCGATCCGCAGCCGGCTCGGGAAAAACAAAGTCGCGCTCCTTTTCGGTTCGGAGAAATTCGGCCTCTCGAACGACGATATGAGCCACTGCCACTGGCTCCTTCGCGTGCCCACGTCCGACGCGAATATCTCCATGAATTTGGGCCAGGCCGTCGCGGTGTGTCTCTACGAACTGGTTCGCGACCCGAAAACGCCGCGCCTGCACGAAAAACTCCCGCCCGCGGCCGCGGACGAAGTGGAGCGAATCACGACGATGCTTCTCGACGCGCTCCACCTGAGCGGTTTTCTCGAATTGCGGCGCGTGGCGGACGCGGACCAGCGCATTCGCCGCCTGGTCCGCCGCCTGAATCTGCCCGCCCGCGACGCCGTCATCTGGCTCGGCATGTTGCGGCAAATCGTCTGGAAAATGCGCACAGGCCAAGATTCAAAAACCTAACCGCAGCCGTGAGCCACTGCTGATTGCGCACGCCTCACCCGCCGAACTGCTGATACAATCCCCGCGAAGGGAACCCGCATGAGCGCTCGATCTCGCATCGCACTCGCCTCGCTCGGCGTTCTCGCGTGGTCCACCTTCGCCATTTCGGCGGCCGCGCAATCCGTCGCCGGCCAGTGGGAAGGCACCGTCATCGTGGACGGCATGACCATTCCCTTCCGCATCGATATTTCCGGCAAAGGCGAAAAGCTCCAGGGCGCATTCATCAATGGCGACGAGCGCGTCACTTCCACCAGTGGACGCCAACTGCGCGACGCCGTCCGCCTCAACTTCGACCAGTACGCGGAAAGGCTGGATGCCAGCCTCGAAGGCGGCGAGTTGAAGGGCACGATCGAAGGCAAGTTCGACCCCGGCGCGCCCAGAACTCTGTCTTTTCAGGCGAAGCGATTCGTTCCTCAGCCGGAACCGCCCGCGGGCAGCGTTCCTTCAATCGGCGGCCTCTGGGAAATTGAAGTGAAGAGTCCCAAGGGCGAGTCCGCGTGGCGATTCATCGTGCGGCAGTCCGGTGCGGACGTCTCCGCCGCGATTCTGCGCGTCGATGGCGATACCGGCGCGCTCACCGGACGCTTCCGCGACGGGAAGTTTGTCCTCAGCCATTTTTCCGGCGAGCGTCCGTACGTGATGGAGGCCGCGCCGAAGCCGGACGGCAGCCTCGCCATCACGTTGAATGACTACAATGGCAAAAGAGAACTCCCGGCGTATCGTCCGGCGGACGCCCGCGCCAAGGGTTTGCCCGAACCCACTGATCCCGCGCAGCACACGCGCGTCGCGGACGTAAAGAAACCGTTCGAGTTCAAATTTCCGGATCTCTCTGGGCGCATGGTTTCCAATACCGACGCCCGCTTCCTTGGCAAGGTCGTTCTCGTGGTCATCACCGGCAGCTGGTGTCCCAATTGCCACGACGAAGCCCCGTTCCTCGTCGATCTCTATAACCGATACCGCGACCGCGGCCTCGAAATCGTCGCGCTCGATTTTGAGGAGCCTGCGCAGATGGACGATCTCGCGCGCTTGCGCGCGTTCGTCTGGCACTACGGCATTCGGTACACGGTGCTCGTCGGCGGCGATCCCGACGACGTGAACAAGAAAATCCCGCAGCTCGTCAACCTCAACTCCTGGCCCACCACGGTCTTCATCGGCCGCGACGGCCTGGTGAAAAGCATCCACGCCGGCTTCGCCAGCCCCGCCAGCGGCGACTTCAATGGCCAGTTGAAAGCCGAAATCACAGCTCGCGTCGAAGCGCTGCTCACCGTGAATCAGCCGCCCTCGCAATAGAAAGTCTTCTCGCTTTCTCTGTGCATCCTCAGTGCCCTCCGTGGTAAATCTTTGGCTCATCTCCGTCTCTCTCTGCGTTCTCTGCGTCTCCCTGCCCTGAGTTTCTTGGCGAAGGGTGCGGTGGGTCCTAAAGATTTCTCTGTGATCTCTGTGCATTCTCGGTGCCCTCTGTGTTACGTCTTTTGGCTTTCTCCGCCCTCTCCGCGGTGAGTCCTAATGCCTTCTCAACATTTCCCCTAGTCTTCCCAATTCGATAGTGATTCAATGCACGGCGAAACTCCCGGGGGGGCAGCATGAGGCCGCAGAAGAAATCCATTCGTCTCGCCGTGCTTGGTTGTTTCGTCGTGATGGCCGCGTTAATCGCGGCTCTCGCGCCCGCGCCGCTTCTCGCGCAGAACATGCAGATCGGCAACAGCCGCAACGTCGCCACGTTCACCGCCGCGCAGGCCGCGCAGGGAAAGGACGCCTACGCGAAAAACTGCGCCAGCTGCCACGGCACGAATCTCGGCGGCAGCGAATTCGCCAGCTCGCTCCGCGGCGCCACCTTCAGCCTCAACTGGGGCGGCCAGAACGCCGCCGCCCTCTTCACCTTCATCGCCACGAAGATGCCCCCCGCGAGTCCCGGCTCGCTCGGCCCCGACGCCACCGCGCAGCTCGTCGCATTTATTCTGCAAACCAACGGCGTGCAGCCGGGCGAAAAGGCGCTGCCCACCGACACAAATGCTCTGGCCGCGATGACCATTCCCCGGGGAGGCACCTCGCGCGCCGCACCGATGATGCCGCTTTCGCCGCTCGCTCCGCCGATGACGCCGGTTGTGCTGCCGAATCCGCTCGAAAAATTCTCGCCGGTCACCGATGCGCTGCTTGCTAACCCACCCGCCTCCGACTGGCTGATCTGGCGCCGCACCTACGACGATCACGGCTTCAGCCCGCTGAAACAAATCAACAAGAGCAACGTCGGCGATCTGCGCGTCGCCTGGGCCTGGTCGCTGCCCAATGGACAGAACGAAGCCACGCCCCTCGAGCACGATGGCGTCCTCTTCGTTGACAGCTACGGCGACAAAGTGCAGGCGCTCAACGCCGTCACCGGCGATCTCCTGTGGCAGTTCTCGCGCCAGCTTCCAAGCGACGCGCGGCTCAGCGTCAAGCGCAACTTCTCTCTTTACGGCGATCGCCTCTACGTCCCCACGTCGGACGATCACATCGTCGCTCTGGATGTGAGGACCGGCAGCGTGATCTGGGATTCGGCGCTCGCCGACTACACCAAGGGCTACCAGACCACCGGCGGTCCGCTCGTCGCCAAGGGAAAAGTGATGCAGGGACTCGCCGGCCAATCGCCCGGCGGCAATTTCATCGTGGCGCTCGATGCGGAGACCGGCAAGGAAGCCTGGCGATTTCATTCCATCGCCCAGCCCGGTGATCCCGGCGACAGTTGGAACGGCCTGCCTGCCGAAAAGCGCAACGGCGCTTCGGTCTGGACCGCCGGCAGCTACGATCCCCAGCTGAACCTCGCCTACTTTGGCGTCGGGCAGACGTACGACACCGGCCCGGTGCTGCATCGCGCTGCCGGATTCTCAAACGACGGGTTGTTCACCGATTGCACGCTCGCCTTCAATCCCGACACGGGAAAACTCGTCTGGTATTTTCAGCACGTGCACAACGATCAGTGGGATCTCGATTGGGCCTTCGAGCAGCAGGTGATGCATCTGGCCGGCGAAGACAGCGGCAGGAAAATGATCGTCACCTCGGGCAAGATGGGAATCTATGAGGGCATGGATGCCGCCACGGGCAAATACATTTTCTCCCATGACCTCGGCATCCAGAACGTGGTCACCGCGATCGATCCGAATACCGGCGAGAAAACCATCAATCCGGACGTCGTGGTCGGAGACGGCAAGCCGCACATGATCTGCCCGCATCCCGGCGGCGGCCGCGAATGGATCGCCGGCTCCTACAATCCCGCAACGAAAGTCGTCTACGTTCCGATGACGGAATCCTGCATGGACCTGATTCCCGCTCCCGCTGGCCAGCGCGGCAATCTCTCCTCTGGCGTGAACTGGTTCATCCGCATGCGCCCCGACAACAAGGACGGAAAAATCGGCCGCCTCGAAGCCTTCAACCTCGAAACGAAGAAAGTGCTGTGGATCGACCGCCAACGCGCTCCGCTTACCACCTGTACGCTCGACACCGCGGGTGGAGTTGTCTTCGTCGGCGCTCTCGACCGCTATCTCGCCGCCTACGACGACGCGACTGGCGCCGAGCTCTGGAAAATCCGCCTGAACGACATGGCGAGCTCCTGCCCCGTCAGCTACAGCGTCAACGGTAAGCAGTATCTCGCCGTGGTTGTTGGCGCAGGCGGAGCGCAGAGTGTCACGTTCCCGGTTCTCGTTCCGGAAATCCAGCTTCCGCCCGATCACGGCGCGGCCGTCTGGGTCTTCGAGCTTCCAGACAAGCATCCGGCGAAGGTCAAAAACTAGCTCGCAACCGCCCGCAAATCTGCGGCGTAGACCGATATCATCTTCTTCAATCACACGGATTCGTATTTTGAGTTTGCTGTTTTCGGGCCCAATCCGCAAACTGTCTAAGACTTTAAAGTGTAGTTGCTTCATCTCGCTTTTCCACGTGGAGAAGGGATTTTCCACCGCTTTTACGAGCGGTGGCGCTGTGGGCCCGGTTTGGATCTCGGTTGAGATTCCGACGAAGCCCCATGGTCGCTGCGGTTCCACGTGAAAAGGAGATGAATATGTCGGCAACAAATGAAGGCGCACTTCAGCAGCGTAATTTAGGTCTCGATTCACAGCCTCGTCGGACGCTCCCAACTTCGCCTCCTGTTTTGCGCGCCGAACCCGGCGTCTTCGCTACCGCGATCCTTGAGGAAGACGCCCGTTCTCGCGGCAAGCGCGCCGCGCAAACGGGTATCGCGTTCGCCGTCCAGGCGGCCGTCGTCGGCGCGCTCTTGATCGTTCCTCTCTTTCTTACCGAGGCAATCGATCTCCATCAGTTCGAGAAAACTCTCTTGGTGGCGCCGCCTCCCCCCGCCGCTCCGTCACCTCCCGTCGTTCACGCGCAGACGGTCGTGCCCAAGCAGACCTTCGTCCACCCGCAGCTCACCGCTCCCATGATCATTCCGAAGAAAATCGTGGAGACCGCCTCGGATATCGGTTCCGCCGCGCCCGCGATTTCAGACATGGCGGGCGGCGTAGCCGGCGGCACGGGCGACGTTCTCGGCGGTTCACTCGCCGCACCTCCGCCTCCACCGCCTGCGGCCTCGAAGCCCAAGGGACCCATTCGCATCAGCACAGGCATGCGAGAACCGCGTTTGGTCTATGCTCCGCCGGTTGTTTATTCCCCGATTGCAAGGCAGGCCCATGTCGAAGGCACGGTCATCCTCGAAGCAATCATAGACGAGCAGGGCAACGTCACGCATGTGCAGGTGATCAGCGGCCCCGGCTTGCTCTTGGCCTCGGCTTTGAAAGCCGTAGCGGAGAGAAAATACGAGCCAACAATTCTGGATGGCGAACCCGTTGCCATCCGCCTCGACGTCAAGGTTCAATTCCACTTGTCCTGAGCCGCGGCGCGGCGCCGCTTTCGCGCGCGCTTTCAGCGACGGCCCACTTGGCTTCGCACGTCGCGGATGAAGTTTGCATCGCGCGGCTTTTTATCCTGAGTCCGCCGCAGGCGGAAAGGGCATCCGCGGCCTGCATTCCGTTTCCAGTCAGCGCCGCACCATGCCGCGGCGCGCCGTTGTCCCGCAGCGCCGGTGTTTCGCCGGCCCTTTTCGGTTGCCTTCGTAGATTGCCGACCCATGTAGCTCAGGCATGCCCTGACGCGGGAAGGGTCTTCAGACCTGAGGCCTTTGCCTTTGTAGCGGCAACTTTTCAAGTGGGCGCCTTTGCCTCTCGGTCTCGCTTTCGTAGCGGCCGCCTTCTTGCCCTGAGGCCTCGCTCGTGGCGAGACCATAGGCCAGGCGGTCGGGGTGTAGGTCAGGGCTTCGGCCCTGACATAGAGGTCGGCGCGCAGCGCCTGCCACTGCGCAGCCTCACCCGCAACAAGTTTTCTTCATCCTGCACCGCAGCGGCGTGCAAGAAAGTTGTGAAGTTTAGGGGGTCGGAGCTTTAGCTCCGACATAAGAGCTGGCGCGCAGCGCCTTCCTCTGCGCTGCTTCTATCGCAGCATGAATTTGAGTTATCCCAGCTGACGCTCCTCTCTCCAGGTCCCACTCCGCCTGGAGTACAATCGTCCGCCGGCTGAATTTCCTTCGGAGGCAAGATGAACCTGCAAAACGCGGTGGCATTGATCACGGGCGGCAGCAGCGGCATCGGACGCGCCATCGCCCAAACTCTCGCGGCCAGCGGAGCGCGCGTGGCCATCACCGGCCGCGACGACCGCCGCCTTAGAGAAACCGCCGGCGCCCTGAAAGTCCACGCCATCCGCGCGGACGTCACCAAGGAAGCCGACGTCGACCGCACCTATCGCGAAGTCCTCGAAAAATTCGGCGACCTCGATATTCTCGTCAACAACGCTGGCTTCGGCGTCTTCAAGAACCTCGTGGATTTCGACCTCGCCAGCTTCGAGTCCGTCTTCGCCACCAACGTTACCGGAGCGATGCTCATGGCCCGCGGCGCCGCAAAGCACTTCATCGCGCGCCAGCGCGGCAACATCGTCAACATCTCGTCGACCGCCGGCCTCACCGGCGCAGCCACCGGCACCGCCTACTACGCCAGCAAGTTCGCGCTTCGCGGCATGACGGAATGCTGGCGCGCCGAACTCCGCAAGCACAACGTCCGCGTCATGCTCGTCAATCCCAGCGAAGTCCTCACCAGTTTCTCGGTCGTCGCCGGCTTCGAGCAAAAAGAAAACCCCACCAAGCTCCGCCCCGAGGACATCGCCCACATGGTCAAAGCCATCCTCGAAATGGACGACCGCGGCTTCACCCCCGAGCTCTCCGTTTTCGCCACCAATCCCCGGAATTGAACGCGTGATCGAACTGTCAGCGCTGCCTACTTCCTCTCCAAACGCGCGGTCGGCCGTATCAGATGCGTTAACTTGACTTTCATGAGCGAAACGTTTACCACTTACACCCGAACTGCTCTTTTCAATGGACGCCACATCGAACACCCGTTCCGACACCGTAAGCCTCGCCACGCGAACGCTGTTGGCAGCAGGCTATCTGTTTTCAGGAGCACATCGTCAGCCAAATCACATCGAGCTCAAGTGCGAGCGCACAACCCGTCTAGGGGCAAGTCTTCAACTACTGATCGCGATTACGGATAGAGCCGAGTTTGACGCGAATGAGATTATTGAGATCACTTACGCGGCACGAAACCAAAACCGTGCTCCTGTGTTCGTCTCTTCTGCGGGAGCGATTGGTCAGTTGAGTTTGACCGAGTTCTTCGATGCATTGGGGGGTGCTGTTCCCCCATGGCGCGTGCTGACGACTGAATTTCCTCGGCAACTTGTAACTGCATCGCGTAACGAGCTACCGACCGGACTGTCAGGGGAGGCTTGGCTTCTCTTCGAAGACTTAGTAGCGGACGGCCTCGAGTTCTGCCTAGGCCGGAAGGTGAATCGGATGGGCGGGCGCAGACGCGGCAGAAAAGTGAGCGATATGATCGCGGCGCTCCCTGATTTCGACGTCGCCGTTGTTGACGCTAAGGCGTCAGCGGACGGATTCAATGTCGTTTGGGATGAGTTGCGACCACTAGTGGAGTATGTGAGGAAGCAGAAAACGCGTCAGCAGGCCGGCGGCGAAGTTGTCGCAGCTCTGGTCGTCTCATCCAAGTTCCAGCAAACGGGAGATGCCCTCGCCAAGGTTACCCAAGAATTCTTCGGCGAAACCCGAACCCCACTCTGCCTAATGAGCGCCGAAACGCTCGCCCATCTCGTGAACGAACTTTTGAAGCGACCTGACATCCGGGTAGCCATCCGGTGGAAAATGATCTTTAGCGGCGGTTTGATTCTCCCACGCAATTTTGAGACGGAAATAGAAGCTGCGTCGACAGAACGCTGCGAATTGAGGGACACGTAATGGGAACATCTCGAAACGACCGCTCCCCCGGCACACCCCCGTGGACAATGGCTTGGGCGGTCCTGGGGGCGACGGACGTTCCGGTCGAGCGCCAGTGTATGGAGATCTGGAGAGCCGCTTCGGCCGACCGTGGCGACAAAATGTTGAGAGACTTTGCTAACCGGTCTCTAGCAGAGGCATGCCGCGTGGCTGCGGCTCGGTTGTCTCCGCAGGAGGCGGTCGCGAGATTCAATGAAATCAGTAGGTATGAGAGTGACGCTGGCCTCGTCATTGATATGGGCCGCCGCGCGATAGCTCGGTGCGCGGCGGAGCGAGGTACCGCAGCGAAGTTTGTAGCCGAGCTATTTTCCGAAGCTATTTCTTACTATGCCTCTCGCGATCTGCCGAGCTACGTGGCCGCCGCCGGTCGTGTCGCCAACGCTACAGAGGCAATACGACTCAAAGAGTCGCTGCGCCGGGTGACTAAACAACAAGTGGAAAGCGTCGGCGAGCCGAGACTTGGCCCAAAGCAATGGCAAGAATACGTAGCTCGCGTGCTTCGTGTGCTCCAAGATAAGGGCGCGTCAAAGTGACGAGCGTTTTCGTACGGAGGAGCGGCACCCAGACCAATGGCGCGTCCGTCGTGCTGGAAGCAGGTGCAAATCTCCAGACCGGCGAAGCAAAGTTTAAAACACTATTCTCTGGGATAACCACGCTCGAGGCGGACCTACTGCTAATCGCCTCAAGCATCTTCGCCATAGACCGATGCCTCGCGCGACAACCGAGAGAAGACCTCGTAAGGGGAATCGAAGTTTCCATACCGGTAGTGAATATTGGTCGCTTGCAACCCCTGCGACCGACGATCGAGGATCTTCTTCGCCTCTTATCCAACGATGCTTGGAGAGTTACGCTAAGGCAAGGCACAGGGAACCCAGAGGAAAATGTGCAGGTGAAGCCTTCGAACGGCACGACTTTGCTCTTTTCCGGAGGCGTAGACTCTCTAGCGGCCGCGATCGATTTCGGCACACAAGGGATCCCCCTCCAATTAGTTAGTCACGCCACAAGGAACCCAAAGACTCCCGCTGTCCAGAATGAACTGGTCTCCCGGCTGGGGGCAATTGGGATTCAACCGCCGCACAGGACATTCCAGGTAACCGCAACATCTACCGCTCCAGGCGCGCATTTGTCATTCGAAGCGGAAAGTAGCCAGCGCACAAGGTCATTCTTATTCCTCACGCTAGCCGTGCTGTGCGCGAGGCGATCTGGCCACATGCAGGTGGTCTATATCGCGGAGAATGGCCAGATGGCCATCCATCTTCCCTTGACGCAGGCGAGAATTGGCGCTTTTTCTACGCATACTGCCCATCCCGAGGTGCTCGCTAAGGCTGAGTATTTCTTCTCCGAGGCACTTGGCCTCACATTCCACATCCGAAATCCATACGTTCATCAGACCAAAGGCGAGGTCACTAAGATTGTTTGGGATACGACCCAAAACAGTTGGAAGCAGCACGAGAAAGATTCCAAGCCCTTGGCAGGACGATCGGACAATTCTCTAAGTCAAAGCAACCCTAACTTGTCCACACACGCTCACCCTTGCACTCTCGCCCCCGTGTACTAAGATAGTCGCGTGAAGAGCATGACCAGCATTGGCGCAAAAGGCGATCGCAAGATCGCGGCGGAGGATTCTTGCCCCTCGGCCAGCGCGCAGCCTTGGGTAGCTGCGCCGACTGGACTCCCTTGTCTCCGGCGCGCCGAGGCATTCCGTGTTGGGGCCATGATTCCCCTAACGCAGCGCCAAATTAAGTGTCACACCATGCCGAGTAATTTCACGCGTAAGTCATTGAAAACAAACGATGGGCACCCCAACGAAGTGTCACACTTTTTCGAGGGTCCGATTTCTCGCACCCGCGCCGTTTTCCGATTTTCCGCTTCCGCCTTTCGATTTCGCCAAAAGAAGCGAAATACCGTCGCACTTCTTTTTCAGCGCAACTCGCTGAAAACAAACGATGGGCACCCCAACAAAGCGAAACACTTTTTCGAGGGCCGAATTTCTCGATTCGCGCAACGTGCGTCCCTCTCCGACTCGAATTTCTCAACTCGTCGTTTTCTAGCCACTAACCACTCGCCACTAGCCACTTTCCTTTCAGGAGGAATCATATGAGATTGAACGAATACACCACGCTCGGACGCACCGGACTTCGCGTCAGCCCGCTATGCCTCGGAGCCATGGGCTTCGGCACCGGATGGGGCTGGGGCGCTGACGAAAAACTTTCGCATCAGATGCTCGATCAATACGTCGAGCCGGGCGGCAATTTCATCGATACGGCCGACGGCTACCAGATGGGCCAGAGCGAGGAGATCGTAGGAAAATATGTCTCCGAGCGCGGCCTGCGCGACAAGCTCGCCATCGCCACGAAATTCACTTTCGGCTCGCAGCCGGGCAATCCCAACGCCGGCGGCAACGGCCGCAAGAATATTTATCGTGCGCTCGAAGGCTCTTTGAAGCGCCTCAAGACCGATTACATCGATCTCTATTATTTGCACTCATGGGATTTGATCACTCCCGTCGAAGAAGTCATCTCGACGCTGACCGATCTGATCCACGAAGGAAAAATCCGTTACTACGGATTGTCCGACACGCCCGCGTGGTATTTCACCCGTGCGCAAACGCTTGCCGAAAAGGGCGGACTCGAGCGCTGCGCCACGCTCCAACTCGAATACTCGCTCGCCGAGCGCAATATCGAGCGCGAGCACATTCCCGCCGCGCAGGAACTCGGCATCGGGCTCTGTCCCTGGAGCCCGCTCGCGGGCGGCCTCCTCACCGGAAAATACAAGAGGGAAGGGGCCACCGGAAAAGGCGAAGGCCGCCTCACCATGCCGAATCCGATCTTCAACAAATTCACGGACCACAACTGGCGCGTTCTCGATACGCTGCTCGACGTCACCAAGCAGATCGGCAAGACGCCCGCGCAAGTCGCGCTGAACTGGCTCGCCACGCAGCCCGGCGTGACCTCGATCATCCTCGGCGTGACGAAAACCGCGCAACTCGCGGACAATCTCGGCTCGCTCGATTTCTCGATTCCCGCGGATCTGCGCAAGCGCCTCAATGACGTCGGCGCACCCGAGGCCGTCCACCCGTACAATTTCTACGGGTCGGGGATGCAGGCGCGCCTCAGCGGCGGCGTCACCGCGCGGGAGTGGAGGCGCGGCTACCTCTACGAGGGAGCGGTCGCCCCGCCGCCGGAGAAAAAAGCGACGGCCTCCGACGATTAATTTTGTCGGATGCGGAGATTATTTCCCGGAGGCTGCGGTGGCCGGCACGGTCACTTGCCCCTCAACGGACGTCAGCTGGTCGGCGTTCCGCAGCTCCGGAAACATCCAGGCCCAGATTGCTGTCACGATGATTGCCCCGGCGCCGCCGACGATGATGGCGGGCACCACGCCGATCCACGCGGCCGTCACGCCGGATTCGAACGCGCCGAATTCGTTCGACGAGCTTATGAAGATCATGTCCACGGCGTTCACGCGCCCGCGCATCGCATCCGGCGTCGCCAGCTGAATCAAAATTCCGCGAACCACCACGCTTACCATGTCCGTCGCGCCGACCATGACCAGCGCTGTCATGGACAGCAAGAGTGTGTGCGAGATGCCGAAGAGAATCGTGGACACTCCGAATCCGGCGACGCACCACAGCATCTTCGCGCCGATGTGGCTTCGCATCGGCCGGTAAGCGAGCAGCAGCGCCATCGCCATCGCGCCGATCGCAGGCGCGCAACGCAATAATCCAAGCCCCCACGGACCGGTCTTCAGAATGTCGCTCGCATACGCCGGCAGCAGCGCGACGGCGCCTCCCAGCAGCATGGCGAAGAGGTCGAGCGAAATCGAACCGAGCACGAGCTTTTCGCGCCACACGTAGCGAAATCCTGCGAGAACAACTTTCCAGCTGAACGCCTCGCGCGGCCGCGCCCGGAATCGTGGCTTCACGCGCAACATCGAGACGGCCGCAGCCGCGGCAGTAATCATCGCCCCGGCGTACACCGCGGCGGGCCCGCGAAAAATGGCGTAGATCAGCCCGCCCGCTGCCGGGCCGAGAATCGTCGCGGTCTGAAAAATAGTCGCGCCCCACGCGAACGCGCTGTGAAAATGTTCTTCGGGAACCAACAGCGGCAGAATCGCGCGGCTAACGGGCGCGTTGAACGAACGCACGACTCCGACCAGCGCGCTCACGGCGTAAATCGGATACACGGTGTGCGCTCCACGAATCGAGATCGCCAGCAGCAGCGCCGAGCAGATCGCGAATCCCGCGTAGCCCACGGTGAGAACCTTGCGGCGGTCGAAGCGGTCGGCCGTGTACCCAGATACGAGAAAAAGCAGGATGCCGGGAAGGAATTGCGAAAGGCCCACGAGGCCGAGATCGAGCGGACGCTTCGTGATTTCGTAAACCTGCCAGCCGATTGCGACCGCCTGCATTTCCGTGGCAAGCACGATGCAGAATCGCGCGACCTGATAGAGCACAAAAGCGGGATAGGTGAACGCGACACGTCCGGCGAGATTGGGTTTCCCGGCAGCAGCCATCGCTGACTACTGTGCCACAAAATCTGAAATCGCACGAGAGCTGCTCGACGACGCGAAAAACGGAGGGATTCTATTTCGCGGGATTGCTGCCGAGGACGGCGTCGAAGAAAACGACGAGCAGGCGGCGAATTTCTTGCTCGGAAACCATGGAGGGATCGACGAAATGTTCGAGCGAAAGGGCGCTGGAGAGCGCGCCGAATCCAGTGGCGGCCGCGGTGCATGAAACCGGGAGCGTGCGGTCGGTGACGCGTGCGATGCGCCGAAGGAGGTCGCCCCCGGAAGCGCGAAGACGCCGCTGGCGCGCGCGCAATCGCGCGTGCGCTTCCGGATGACGGATGGCAAAGAGCTTGAATTCGAGCGAGAGGAGAGCGAGGCGGCGGTCCTGGGTGATCTGGGCGTAGTGCTCGCGCAGCGCGCGCAGAAGCTTTGCGGGGCTTTCCTGCTGGGCGAGCAGAGCGGCCACTTCCGAGATGCGCTGTCCGACCCAGCGCTCGAGCAGCGCGAAGAAAATGTCTTCCTTGCTCTGGAAATTGGCATAGAAAGCGCCGCGTGTGTAGCCGGCGAGCCCGGCGATATCTTCCAGTCGGGCGGCCTCGAAACCATCGCGCGCAAAGATTTGTTCCGCAGCGACAAGCAGCTTTCGCTTAGTGGCGTCGGTGCGGGCTTGCTGGCGAGACGTGGCTGCAGGAGCGCGCGCCGGAATTCGAGCGCCGCCACGAAGCACGCGCGCGTGATTCACGGTCGCTCCAACATGCACGAACCGGAAACAGCGGGGAAATACTTGCTGCGGGTGAGGCTGCGCATTGGTACGGCGCTTCGCGCCGGCCGGAACTGTCGGAGCTGGAAGCTCCGACCCCCTAAAAGCCACGGCGCGGCTTCAAGTTTCCGCACCACGAAAGCATCGACGGCTTTACAGCATACATACATGCATGTATATTATTGAGGAATCCGGCCGAATACAATAAGAATTTATGGCAGCCGCAACCGCAATCATTGACGTCCACGCTTTGTGGCGCCCCCGCTACAATCCCTGGCTGGTCGCCTTCACGGTGACGCTCGCCACCTTCATGGAAGTGCTGGACACGTCCATCGCCAACATCGCCCTGCCTCACATTGCGGGAACGTTTGGCGCGAGCATCAACGAATCCACATGGGTGCTGACGAGTTATCTGGTGTCGAACGGCATCGTGCTGCCGGTCAGCGCGTGGCTCGCGACGCGATTCGGACGCAAACGTTATTACATGTCCTGCGTGGTGCTGTTCGCGGGGAGCAGTTTTCTTTGTGGACTTGCTCCGACGCTGGGGATGCTGGTGTTCTTCCGCGTGCTTCAGGGAATCGGCGGCGGCGGCTTGCAGCCGAGCGAACAATCGATTCTGGCAGATACGTTTCTTCCCTCGCAAAGAGGGATGGCGTTTTCGATGTACGCCATGGCGGTGGTGCTGGCGCCGGCGATCGGTCCGACGATCGGCGGCTGGATCACCGACAACTACAACTGGCGCTGGATTTTTTACATCAACGTGCCCATCAGCCTGATATCGCTCTACATGACAAACCGTTTTGTCGAGGATCCGCCGTATCTGAAAGAGGAGCAGATCAAAGCGAGAAAAGTTGGGATTGATTACACGGGGTTGGGGCTAGTAGCCCTGGGCGTGGGAACGCTGCAGATGGTGCTCGACAAGGGACAAGAGCTAGATTGGTTCGCGTCGCACTGGGTTCTGGGCGGGACCATCATCGCGTCGATCATTTTGATGGTGTGGGTCTGGTGGGAATGGAGACATCCGCATCCGATCGTAGAGTTGAAGCTGTTGAAGAGGCGCAATTTCGCCACAGCAATGTTTTCGATGTTGATGCTTGGCTCGGTTTTGTACGGCACGACGGTGCTGCTGCCGGAGTTTCTTCAGACGCTGATGGGATACTCCGCGCAGCAAGCGGGCGAGTGCATGGCGCTGGGCGGATTTCTGATGATGCTCACCATGCCGTTTGCCGGCGTGTTGAGCGGGAAGATGGATGCGCGATACCTGTTGGTGGTTGGATACGCGGCAACGTCTCTGGGCCTGTATCACATGTCGACGCATTTGAGCCTGGAGATGGACTTCGGGACGGCGGCGATGCTGCGCACCTACCAGGTGGCGGGACTGGCGTTCATCTTCATTCCATCGAATGTGCTGTGCTACGCGGGCATACCGCGCGAGAAAAACAATCAGGTCGCGAGCATGATGAATTTCGTCCGGAACATAGGAGGGAGCGCGGGCATCGCAATCGTGAGCACGATGGTGACGCGCACGACGCAACGGAGGCAGACCTATCTCTCGGCGAACATGCAAAACGGGAATCCGAGGTTTCGCGAGATGGTCGAAGGCCTCACCGCAACGCTGCGTGGACAGGGAGTGAGCGCGGCGGACGCGACTCATCAAGCCTATGGCCGCATAGCAATGATGATGCAGCAACAAGCAGCGGCGCTAGCGTTCCGGGACGTGGTTTCGATTCTGGCCGTCGTAGTAATGTGCCTGATTCCGCTGGCGTTCATCATGAAGAAGCCTGCGGCCGCGGTGCGCGACGCCCCGCCGCCGCATTAGTTACGATCATTTTCCGGGCGGCGCGAGGCGCCTTAACTCTGCAAACCAGTTCAACACGACGTTGATCTGCGTCGGTGCGGTTACCGCCTGTTCGGTGGGTTTGAGCATCAGGAAGTACTGGCCGTCGGGAGATACGTCGTAGTTTGGAGATGTTAGCGGGGTCGGCAAGTACGGCCCCCTCGAAGAGCATCCGAGGCTTGCCCGCGAAGAAACTCGGCTGAGTGGCGACGGCCGCGGCCATCATCTTGTCGCCGCTGCGGTAGAACAATTCCCGCCCGTTCCGGTTCCACACCGGTTCCGTTCCACCGTCCGTCGAAATTTGCCATTTCCCGCCTGGGCCCGGATAAGGCTGGACGTAAATCTCAAAGCGGCCTGATTCGTCCGAGACGTAGGCCAGCCAGCGCCCGTCCGGCGAAAACTCTGGTGCACTTTCGTTGAACGGTGTGCGGAGAAATGGCTGGGCCTTCCTGTCGCCGATCCTTAGCACCCAGATGTCGTATCCCGTGGTGGCATTGATTTCGATGAAGGCCACTAGTTGCCCATCCGGAGACCAAGACTGCGGGGCCTGGGTGTACTCACTCGTTGTCAACCGCTCGAGGCCTCCACTGCCGTCGGCCAGTTGCCAATAGAAGTTGTTGGGGCCGTCCCGGTTCGACAAGAACGCGATGCGCTTGCCATCCGGTGTCCATATGGGATATGCGTTGGTGCTCCCCTCAAACGTCAACCGGGTCAAGGTATCTCGGGCGAGATTGTACAGCCAGACATCGCGCTCCTGTTCCCCGATCGTCATGGTGACCTGCCGGCCGTCGGGGGAGATCCTCGGTCTATCGAAGGCGTGTGGAGCAGCGGCCAAGGGCTGTTCCGCTCCATTGCGACTTACCCACACCAGTCTGCTTTCGGCCGACTGAATGCCTCCCGGTATGTACACAAGCAGTCCCGTGGCGGAAAAGCTGTACTGGGCGGATCCAGTGAGTGGGGAAGAGGACTCCAGGACACCCTCCACCACAGGCACCGCTGAGCCCGCAACTTCCAGTCGCTGGGGATTAAACGGTACGGCCATCAGGCTACCCCCTTGTGCGTAAACCAAGTGTCCGGAAAGCGCATACCGGGGCTGGTTTCCCTTTTGGACCAAGGTCCGCCGTTCGCCAGTCCCAATCGACTGCACTGCAACCTGCGAGCCGCCGACATCGAAGAGTACGGCATTGCCGCCGGGCAAGAACTCTGGCCAGCCGTGCCTGTTCGACGCGTTCGCAAGACGAGTCAGCGGCTGCGGCGTGCCACCGGAGTCTGACACTTGCTGGAGAGCCTCGCCTGTTGTGGGTGCAAACACAATTGTCCCCCGACCGCTCCAACTCCCCCCGTTCGGGATCGGAGCATCGCCAAGGGTCAGCGGGGCTCCCCCAGTTAGCGGGACCTTCTTCAGCTTTCCGCCTGCGAAAAACGCCAGCCATTGGCCGTCGGGAGAGAAGAAAGGCTGGATAGCCCCTTCGGTGCCGGGGATGGGCTTGGCCTCCAAGCTATCCATCGCCCGCACATAGATCTGTTGGGCCCCGCCCTGGGCGGCAACATACGCGAGATGAGTGCCATCCTGAGAGATGGCGACGGCAGGACCGCGGTCCAAACCTGCCAATTGTTGGCCCGGCGGAAGACTTATAGCGGTGCGGGTGACCGGCTGTGATGGCGCCGGAGGCAAGGGCCTCAGAACCCAAGTGGCGAGGCTTGCGACCGCAGCGAGAAGCAATGCGCACGCGCTGAGGATCAATCCGCGCCGGTCAAATGACGAGGAGACTGCTGCAGCAGCAACGGACGGTGGCTCGGGCGCACCAGCAAGTACTTCTTCGAGCGAAATGCGGGCGTCGCCAATGTCGCGCAATCGCTGCTTCGGGTCCTTCTGCAAGCATCGCTGTAAGAGCACGCGAACGCGAGTTGGCGTCGCGGCAGGTAATTGCGACCAGTCCGGCTCGGCGCGAATCACGGCTGCCAGCGTGTCGGTCACCGTCTCGCCGCGAAACGCCGTCTTCCCCGCCAGCATTTCGCATAGCACGCACCGGAATGCCCAAATGTCGGCACGGCGATCGACAGGTTTGGCCTTTGCCTGCTCGGGCGACATGTACGCCGCTGTCCCCAGCAGCACTCCCGCCTGCGTCGCCATTCGGCTGATCGTCGGGGAATTGGCGATGTCCATGGATGCCGCGTCGCCTTCGATTGCCTTGGCGAGGCCGAAATCGAGAACCTTCACCGCGTCGTCGCTTTTCACTTTCACGTTTGCGGGTTTCAGGTCCCGATGCACGATGCCGCGCTCGTGCGCGTATTCAAGAGCTTCGGTAATTTGCTTCGCAATCCGCAGAGCCTCATCAATCGGAATCGGGCCGGACTTGATGCGGTCGGCGAGCGTAGTCCCTTCGACCAACTCCATGACCAGCGCATGAGTGCTTCCGGAATCCTCCAGGCCGTAGATCGAAGCGATGTTGGAATGATTGAGCGATGCGAGGACTTTGGCTTCGCGCTGGAACCGTGCCATGCGGTCGGCGTCTCGTGCGAAGGCTTCGGGCAGGACTTTCAGCGCGACGTCGCGGCCGAGTTTGGAATCGTGAGCGCGATAGACCTCTCCCATCCCGCCCGCGCCGAGCAGCGAAAGGACTTCATATGAGCCGAGACGAGAGCCGTTGGCGAGCGCCATAAGTGGCGGAATTATACAGGCGATCGGCCGAGAATTGTGCTTCTGCGGCGGAAGCGGTATGAGGATAATGGGTGCTGCGCGAATTCGCCGCAGAGGGCACATGGCGGAAGTCAGCACGCTATTCTGGGACAACGGCGGCGTCATCCTGACGAACGGGTGGGACCGCAGATCGCGGCGGAAGGCGGTCGAGAAATTCGATCTGGACTGGGCGGATTTCGAGGACCGGCACGAGCTGCTGCTTAACGCGTTCGAATGCGGCCAGGCAACGCTCGAGGAATACGTACGGCGAACGGTTTTCTACCGGACGCGCCCGTTCCAGGCGGAAGAGTTCAAGCAGTTCATGTTCGAGCAGTCGGAGCCGATGCCGGAGTCGCTCGAGTTTCTGGAGCAGCTTGCGAAGACGCGGCGATATCGGCATGCGGCTTTGAACAACGAGTCGCTCGAGATCAACGCCTACCGGATACGGAGATTTCACCTGAGGGAATGTTTTGAGGCGTTTTTCAGTTCGTGCTACCTCGGCGTGCGCAAGCCGGACCGCGGGATTTACAGCCTGGCGCTGAAGATCACGCAGCGCGACCCGGCGGAATGCGTGCTGATTGACGATCGCGAGTTGAATCTGGAATGCGCGCGCGAGATGGGGATGCACGGGATCCAGTTCCTGGATGTGGAGCAGTTGCGCGGGGAGTTGGCGGAATTGGGAGTGACGGTAGCGGGGTAGCAGAATCGAGGAGAGAACAATGGAACTGGGGATGATTGGCCTGGGCAAGATGGGCGGCTTCATGGTGGAGCGGCTGGTGCGCGGCGGACATCGCGTCGTGGGGCTCGATCGAGACGCGGCGGCGGTGAGCCGCGTGGTCGAGAAAGGCGCGGCGGGCGTTGATTCGCTCGAGAAACTGATCGCGCAGCTCAAGACGCCGAGGGCGATCTGGCTGATGGTTCCGGCGGGCGCGCCCGTGGACCAGACGATCGATCTGCTAACGCCGCATCTTGCGCCGGGCGACACAATCATTGACGGCGGGAATTCGTATTACCGGGATTCGATGAGGCGCGCCGCGGCGCTGGCGCCGAAGAAGTTGAACTTCGTGGATTCGGGCACAAGCGGCGGCATCTGGGGGCTGAAAGAAGGGTACAGCCTGATGATCGGCGGCGACGCGGAGGTGGTGAAACGGCTCTCGCCGATTTTTCAGACGCTGGCACCCGGGCCGGACAAGGGTTGGGGGCGAGTCGGGCCCGCCGGTGCGGGCCATTTCGTGAAGATGGTCCACAACGGAATCGAGTACGGCATGATGCAGGCTTACGCGGAGGGGCTCGACCTATTCCGCCACAAGAAGGAATTCGGGCTGGACCTGCTGCAGATCACGAAGATATGGCAGCACGGGAGCGTGGTGCGCTCGTGGCTGCTGGATCTGACGGTGGATGCGCTGACCAAGAATCCGACGCTTGACGGAATTGGAGCGTACGTGACGGACTCCGGCGAAGGCCGCTGGACCGCGATCGAGGGCATCGAGCTGGGCGTTCCGTTACCAACGCTGACGGGCGCGCTCGACGCGAGGTTCCGTTCGCAGGATACGGAGCCATTCGCCAACAAGATTCTGGCCATGATGCGCAATGAATTTGGCGGGCACGCGGTGCAGAAGACGAAGTAGCAGCGGCCGTGCGAAGTCGCCACACCCATGAAGATGGACATGCGAGTACTTCCCGATCTCGATGCGGTGAGCCGAGCTGCGTTCGAGGAATTGCGGCTGGTCATGGCCGACGCGATCGCAAATCGAGGGCGGTTTGCGATGGCGCTTTCCGGCGGGCGGACTCCGGCAAATCTATATGAGTTGTGGGCGGAGGCGGAAAGGCAGGGCGTGCCTACGGCATGGACTTGCGTCCATTTATTTTGGGGAGATGAGAGGTATGTCCGGAAGGATGATGCGCTAAGCAATTACCGCATGACGCGGGAGACTCTCATTTCGCGCGTGCCTATTCCGGAGGATCACGTGTATCCGATGCCGGGGCCCGAGGATTTTTCAACGCCGCAAGGGGCGGCGGAAGCGTATGAAGCCGAGCTTCGTGGATTCTTTGGCTCGGAGCCGCTGGCGTTCGACTTGCAACTCCTAGGTCTGGGCGTGGAAGGGCACACAGCCTCACTTTTCCCAGGTTCGCCGGCGCTGGAAGAAAAAAAGCGGTGGGTGATGGCGGTAGAGGCCCCCGCCAAGCCCTCCCAACGGCTTACGCTGACGCCGGTGGTGCTCAATCAGGCGCGGAACACGTTCTTCCTGGTTTGCGGGGCGGATAAGCGCGAGATCGTTGCCGCGCTCCGAAGCGAGCCCGCGTCGAAACCCAGCCAGTATCCGGCGGGCAGGATCCGGCCGGAAGGGCGCGTTTTGTGGTTCCTCGATCAGGCCGCTGCGGGTTGAAAAAGAGGGACTTGCCCGAAACTTTGCGTCGGCCTGGCGCGTCTAATTTGTACGCCTTTCAAGCATATGGCACCTCGGGAAGGCAGCCGGCCGGACCTCAGACGGCATGAGAACGCGGAACCATTCATGCGATCCCCGCGCGGTCCGCAACGTGGTGGCGTTTGTGCGCCTCGCCGGTGGATAATTTGAACGGGGCGTTACGGAAGACAGGAAAACGACAATCAATGAATAGCAATCATATCCGCCGACCCATTCTTCTCGGCACGCTCGCAATGCTCGCGTTCGCGGGCGGCTGCAACACGAAAACGGTGCATACCGCGCCGATGTTCGCGGTGCCCGTCGTGGTTGCCAAGGCCGAGCAGAAGACTGTCCCGATTGATCTGACGGCGATTGGATCGGCGGAAGCGTACACGAACGTTTCGATCAAAGCGCAGGTGAACGCCGTACTTGAGGAAGTGCACATCAAGGAAGGGCAGTTCGTAAGAAAGGGCGACCTTCTTTTCACGCTCGACGCCCGGCCGTTTGAGGCGTCGCTCGCGCAGGCGCAGGCATCGCTCGCGCGCGACAAGGCGCAGGCGCAACTCAATCGGGTGCAGGCAGAACGGTACGCGGCGCTTTACAAGGCGGGCGTGGCGCCCAAGGAAACGCTCGACCAGATGCAGGCGAACGCCGATGCGCAGCAGGCCGCCGTGCGAGCGGACGAGGCCGCGGTGCAGTCCGCGCAACTTCAATTGGATTACTGCAAGATTTACGCGCCGACGGCGGGACGCACCGGCGCGATTCAGGTATATCCGGGAAACATCGTAAAGCAGAATGACGTGCCGATACTCATCGTGATCAACCAGATTTCGCCGATCTTCATGGACTTTTCGATTCCGGAGCAGTATCTCGGAAACGTCGATAAATTCATGAAGCAGGGCCGCCTGCAAGTGGAAGCGACGCCCTACGGAGACACGAAGGCCGAAACCGGATATCTCACATTCGTGGACAACACAGTGGACAACACGACGGGGACGATCAAGCTGAAGGCCACGTTCGATAATTCGGACAATCACCTCTGGCCAGGCCAGTTCTCAACCGTGTTGCTGCGTCTCGCTCAGGACGAAAACGCAACCGTCGTGCCTTCCCAGACGGTACAGAACGGGCAGAGTGGGGATTTTGTATACGTCGTCAAGTCCGATTCGTCGGTCGAACAACGAACGGTGAAGGCCGGGCGGACCGTCGGCGCGGATACCGTAATCAGCAGCGGACTCCAGCCGGGCGAAACGGTGGTCACCGACGGCCAGCTTCGGCTGATCCCCGGCATGAAAGTGCAAGTCACCAACGCGCCCGCCGCGAGCGGAAGCACGCAGCCATGAACATCGCCGAACCATTCATTCGCCGCCCCATCATGACGACGCTGCTGATGGCGGCGATCCTCATCTTCGGAATCATCAGCTATCGTTCGCTTGCGGTGAGCGACCTGCCAACGGTTGACTATCCGACGATTGACGTTGGGGCAAACCTGCCCGGGGCGAGTCCGGATACGATGGCAGCGGCGGTGGCGACGCCACTCGAGAAGCAGTTTTCGACCATCGCCGGTGTGGATTCGATGACTTCCACGAGCCGCCTGGGAAGCACCGACATCACTCTGCAATTCGATCTTAGCCGCAATATCGACGCGGCCGCTCAGGACGTGCAGGCGGCCATCTCGCGCGTGCAAAGCCAGCTGCCGCCCAGCATGCCGAGCCCGCCAACGTTTCAAAAAAACAACCCGGCCGACCAGCCGGTTCTTTTCCTTTCGCTCGGCTCGTCCACGCTGCCGCCGCAGGTAGTGGACCAGTACGCGGAGACGCTGCTGGCGCAGCGCATTTCGATGGTCAAGGGCGTGGCGCAGGTAAGGGTATTTGGATCGCAGAAGTATGCGGTGAGAATCAATCTGGACCCGCAGTCGCTGGCGGCGCGCCAGATTGGAATCGATGAAGTCACCACGGCGGTCCAGAACGCGAATGTGAATCTTCCGACGGGCACGCTGTATGGCGAACACAAGGCTTACACGGTGCAGACGAACGGCCAGCTGACCCGAGCGTCGCTCTACCGGCCGCTGATCGTGGCGTATCGCAACGGGTCACCGGTCCGGCTGGATGAGCTCGGCAATGTTGTGGACGGGGTGCAGGACGACAAGATCACGAATTCCTACAACGACGAGCACGCCATCATTCTGGCAGTGCAGCGGCAACCGGGGACGAACACGGTGGAAGTCGTCGATGGGGTCCACGCGATATTGCCGCAGTTCCGCGCAATCCTTCCGCCCGCGGTCACTCTGGTCGAAGTGTACGACCGGTCGGAGACGATCCGCGCGTCGGTGAACGAAGTAAAATTCACGCTGTTTGTCGCGATCTGCATGGTCGTGCTGGTCATATTTCTCTTCCTGAGGAATCTTTCGGCCACGGTGATCCCCAGCATCGCGCTGCCGATGTCGTTGATCGGGACATTCGCGGTGATGTACCTGCTGGACTACACCGTTGACAACCTGTCTCTGATGGCCATGACGCTTTCGGTGGGTTTCGTGGTGGACGATGCGATCGTGATGCTTGAAAACATCGTGCGCCACCTGGAGACGGGCGAAACACCGCTGGAAGCGGCGTTGAAGGGATCGCGCGAGATCGGATTCACGATCGTCTCGATGACGATTTCTCTGGCCGCGGTGTTCATTCCCGTGCTGTTCATGGGCGGGATCATCGGGCGTCTGCTGCACGAATTCGCCGTGGTCATCATGATGGCGGTGCTGGTGTCGGGGTTGGTGTCGCTGACGCTCACGCCGATGCTGTGCAGCCGTTTCCTGCGGCCGCAGCACGCGCTGAAGCACGGGCGCGTTTACATGTCGCTCGAGCGTTTCTTCGACCGTTTGCTGAACCGGTACGAGATTTCGTTGCAGTGGGCTTTGCGTCACAGGGTGTTTGTGATGGCCGCTTCGGTGCTGATCCTGGTCGCTACGGTCTGGCAGTTCATCAGCATTCCCAAGGGGTTTTTGCCTGAAGTAGATTCATCCACGCTGCAGGGCTACACGCGGGCGGCTCAGGGGATTTCGTTCGATGCGATGAAGGAACATCAGGAAGCGTTGAACAAGATTTTCCTAGCCGATCCCAACCGCAAGGGATTTTTCTCGACCATCGGTCTGGTAGGTGGTGGTGGCAACTCAGGGTTCGTCTTCTCCCATCTTCTGCCGCCTTCGCAACGCCCCAAAGTTCCCAGCCCGGCGATGCTGGCGCTGGAGCATAAGTACGGCGGCGTGCCGGTTATGGGAAGCGCGCTTCGCGCGTCGGCGCCTCTTTTCATGCACCACCCGGGCATCAACGAGGTGATGCAGGAGCTGCGGGTGAAGCTCGGGAAGGTTCCGGGCATCTCGGTATACCTGAGGAACCCGCCGCCGATTCAAATCGGCGGGGACGTCACCGAGAGTCCCTATCAGCTCACGCTACAGAGCCCCGATACGGAGGAACTGTATCGCGTGGCGACGGGATTCGAGCAGCAGATGGCGGGCCTTGCTTCCATCCAGGATGTGACCAGCGATTTGGAGATTGCGAACCCCCAGGTGGACGTCAAACTGGATCGCGACAAGGCATCCGCTCTCGGCGTCACGGCGGAGCAGGTGGAAAACGCGCTCTATACGGCGTACGGACAGCGGCAGATTTCCACGATTTACGCTCCCAACGACGAATTCTGGGTAGTGATGGAGCTGGAAGAAAAATACCAGAGGGATCCGACGGCGCTTTCGCTGCTCTACATCCGGTCAGGCACCGGAAACCTGGTCCCGCTCAGCGCCGTCGCGAGCCTGGGAACGAGTCTGGGACCTCTGACGGTGAATCACCTGGGCCAGCTTCCCGCCGTGACCATTTCGTTCAATCTGAAGCCGGGCGTGGCCATCGGCGAAGCCGTGGATCAGATCAACGCCATGACGCGATTCCTGCCACCTACCATCTCGTCGCAGTTTCAGGGCACCGCGCAAGCGTTTGAGTCTTCGCTGACCGGGTTGGGAATCCTGTTGTTGATCGCGATTCTGGTGATCTATCTCGTATTGGGAGTTCTTTACGAGAGCTTCATTCATCCGATCACGATTCTCTCGGGGCTGCCGTCGGCGGCTTTCGGTGCGTTGCTGACGCTGCAAATTTTCGGCTTCAGCCTCGATCTGTACGGGTTCGTCGGGGTGATCATGCTGATCGGCATCGTGAAGAAGAACGCCATTATGATGGTGGATTTCGCGATCGCGCGCGAACGCGAAGGGAACACCACCGCTGCCGAAGCGGTTTATCAAGGTTGCGTGGTGCGCTTCCGGCCGATCATGATGACCACCATGGCCGCGCTGATGGGCACGCTGCCTATTGCCGTCGGCAGCGGATCGAGCGCGGATTCGCGGCGGCCATTGGGCGTGGCGGTTTGCGGCGGGCTGATTTTCTCCCAGCTTGTAACGCTTTACCTCACGCCGGTTTTTTACACCTACATGGATTCGTTCCAGAGCTGGATGAATCGCCGTTTCGGAAGGATCGCGGGGATCGCAAAACCCCGCCTTGCCGAAGGACCAAGCTCCGCGGACTGATCGTAATTTGCGGCATCATTCCGCCGGCCAATTTCAGGATCGCTACTTTCGCTTGTACTTCCGGACAGCGAAAAGCCCTGTCTCTGCGTACCATTGACCGCCTGCCCCATCCTGCCTAGCATGCCTTTGTACAAGCGAACGCAATTCCCGAAACACGCGACTTCCGAACTCCGGTGTTTCGCTGAATTCCTCAGGAGATTTCACCAGAATGCTTTTCGCGCGAGACCTGCCCAAAGACATGCGCATGAGAAGCAAGCGCCGCGGACCTCGCATGAACTCACGCGTCCCGGTGACCATCGAATGGAAAGGCAGCGGCGGGCCATTGCGCTTCGAATCGGGATTCACGCGCGTGGTGAACACCTACGGCTGCTTGTTGGTGAGCCCAAGAGAAATCAACGTCCGTGAGCCAGTCCGGGTGACAAATCTCGCGACGCGACAGACGGCGAATGGCGTGGTGGTGTGGAAGGGAACACAACGATCCGACGGCTGGGATCTGGGAGTGGAGCTTCTTGCAGCCGATCTGAATTTCTGGGGGGTGGAACTTTGAAAATAACCACGTTGAACGTCCCGGCAAGAAAACCATCTGCGGCACAGACAAAGGCGAATGTCACGGCTGCAAGTTCCATGGAGTCCCCGGCGAGGCCGCTCGCGGCAGCGGCGCCGGTGAAAGCGGCGGTATCGAGCCAGGAGCGCCGACGCGGGCAGCGCGTGCTGCTGCGCATCCGCGCCAACATTCACGTGGCCCTTCAGGGGAAGGCGACAACGCTGGACGCTGCGACGTTGAGCGTGACTCCGCAGGGCGCGGTGGTGGTGATGAAGCAGAATCTTGCGGTCGAAACGCGGCTGGTGCTGGAACACGGGAGCACGAAGCAGCGAGTGGACTGCAAAGTGGCGCGTCCGTCGCGCGCGACAGCCGAAGGTTTTCACATCCCGCTCGAATTCGATGCCCCGGCGCCCGGATTCTGGAAAATCAATTTCCCGCCGTCCGATTGGCGGCCAGACGACGTGTAGTCGACTGTCGAGTTCGCGCACGGCGAACATTAAGATTCTTGACCGGCCCAGCGGCCGGTGACATCCTCGGTAAACCCCTTCCGGAAGTACACCAGCAATCAGACAGTACGAGCGCGTCAGGAGGACAGCATGTCAGGCAGAGAACGCCGTGGCTCGCCCCGGAAGGACTGCGTGGTCCCGCTCCGTTTTCGTATCGCGTCAAACGGGCGAAACGCCCAGGCGGACGAGATCGCCGCCAGCTACGGGCTGCGGGGAGGCAAGACTCTGACTCACCTCGCCACGATGGAAGGCGAAGCCCTCAATCTATCCGAACGCGGAGTATATTTTACTTCCCGCGAGACACTGCAAGTGGGTGAGCCTCTGGAAATGTTTTTCACGCTCCCACGGGAACTGACCGGACGGGGACCCGAGCAGGTGCGGTGCACCGCGCGGGTGGTTCACGTGGACGATCAGACCGACCAGCAGGGCCGGCGAGGATTCGGCGCGACCGTGGATCGATTCGAGCCCATCGCCGTCGCGCCACGAAACTGGGCGAATTGACCGTGGTTGGTACGGAACGGCTTATTTGCTGCCGACCGCGCGCGGTTGCACCGTGAATGTGGTTTGCGCCGTCGTGGAGTTGTTGAAATCATCAGCAACCTGAACGGCGAGGGTATGTTCGCCGGTGGGAAGCCCGGGAAGCTCCAGGTAGTAACTTTCTTTCGATGAATCCGAGAGCACACCCGTTGGGAAGATCAGCTGCCAGTCACCCGCATCAATGCTGTACTGCGCGCGCGCGATCGCGCTTGAGGCGGCGATGGCGTCGAAGGAAGCCTTGTTGTTGAGCAGGCCAGAGCCGGCGCGCAGATTTTCAATCCGGGGCGGCGTGTTCGCGACGATCCAGCGCTCGCTTTCTTTCACGTCCCAGAGGGCCTGATCGGCCGGATTGGAGGGCGAATCGGACGCGAGGATCTTCAGATAGTAGGCGCCGTCCGTCATGGACGAGGTGTCCCAGGAATAGTAGCGCTGCGTCAGCTTGTCCTTCAGAACGCGCCAGTCCTTCTCGGCCTCGCTGCGAAAATAGATCGTGAACACGAGGTCGTCATCGTTGTCATCGTGCGCGCTCCAGAGCACGCTCTGATAACCCTTCTGCTGGAATCCCTGCGGAGGAGGCTCCATTTTGGAGCTGCCAGCGGCGTTATCCGCGCCCTGCATTTGAACGGACAAGTTCGCTCCGAAGGCGCGCGGATTCCTGAGCTGGACGGGCACGGGGTTTCCCGGGCCGGCCGGCGGCATGGGAAATCCAGCGGCGCGAATTCCGGGGTCCTCGATAACGACATCGTCCACGACGGGCGCGACGTTCTTCGGCTGGTAGGCAAGGCTGACCCAGGAAATACTCGGCGTGCCGCCCTGGTCCGTGTCGAGGAAGACTGCTTTCCATTGCACGAAGCGCGCGGGCGGGCAGGTCACGGATTCGCCCGCGGAATTCTTGAATGGCCCGGCCCACGGGCTCCAGTTATCTCCGGGACTCGATGTGTTTCCAGAGCGGACGTAGAACGCGACTTTGCCTTGCGCCGCGCCATTGTCGCCCCACCAGGTCAACCGGCCCCAACGCGAAAAAATCTTGGCGTCGAAGGCATCGGATTCAAAGCTTCCGTTCGGTTCCGATGCGGGGCCTAACGTGAAAACTTTTCCGGGATTGGCGGTGGCGACGAAAACTTTGCCGGTCGGCCCGGTAATCAGGCTGGTGACTTGCTCCGATGCGGTATTTGCGACGCTGGAATAGAAATCGTCGCCATCGAGTTCGATCAGAGTTCCGTTGTTGCCGGTCCCGAGCAAAAGCTTTCCGGTGGGAGAAAGCCCCATGGCGAGCACAAGATCGTCGCGCGACGTCCAGAACGTTTGCGGAGAGCCGTCCGGTGCGATGCGAACCACTTCGGCGCCGCCTGCCGTCGCGATGCCGGGGAACGGGAAAAGAAAGTTTGTTTGAGCCGGAGGTGGCTGCGATTGCGATATCACGGCGCCGGGTCCGGTGACGGTGCTAATGGCGGGCTGAGGAGCCAGCCCCTGAGGGATGCGCGGAATTCCCGGCGAGCGCACTTTATCTCCGACGGAAGCAGCATAGATATTTCCGTCCGCACCGGCGACGAGTGAAGTCACCTCGGCCTTATTCGTCTCATACACGACAAACGAGGTGCCCGCTTCGGGCGATGCTTTGGGCGATTTTCGAACGATTTCGACGCGCACGACGAGTCCGTCCGGCTCGGTTCCGATCAATAGATTCCCTTTGGAATCAAATGCGAGCGATCGCGCGTGGCGCTCGCGGCTCTGGTAGAAAATCTGGCCCTTGCCATCCGGCGTGACGACGAAGACTCTGCCCGTGTCGCCGGTAGCCACATAGAGCGCGCCCTGCGAATCCACTGCCAGCGCCCAGATATATTTTGTCTTGGGCTCGAAGAAGACGCTCTTGTGGCCGTCGGGAGTTACCTGATAGATTTTGCCGTCCGGGGAAGTTCCCACGTAAAGATTATCCGCGGCGTCGAAAGCAATCGCCTGCGCCGCGAGCTCCGTGGATTCGAATACGGTGGTTGGTTTGCCCGCATCGTCGAATCGCAGGACCTTGGCATCGGAGCCGCCGGCCGCGTAAAGCTGACCGTGCGAGTTCAGACGCAGCGCCCACACATAGGCGAGATTTGGGTCGGCGAAGGGATCGAATTTCGGGGCTGGGCGAAGTCTTCCGTCGCTGCGGACGGCGACGCCTTTGGCGGTGCCTTTCTGGAACTCGGAAAAATCCGTTTGGCGCCAGTAACGCGTGTGTTCCGCGCGTGCGGCAACCGGCAACAGGATCGCGATGGCCAGCAGGCACACCAGATTCGTTCGCTGCATCATCAACCAGAAGCTCCTTTTGGGGCGGGGGCTCACTTCACAGTAATCGTCAGCATGCGCTGGCCCGCAATCACCTGATGCATTTCCACCGACCACTCTCCCGCCGTGGATTGCAACAGGAGCCTGGCGTTCCCAGGATTTTGACGCTGGTCGAGAACGTTGATGGCCGAAAGCGGCACGTTCGGCATTTCCTTGTCTTCGACGAGCATGGTCGGAGTGGATTGAAGCAGAGTGGCGTACAGGCGGTCGTTGTGGCGCTCGCGGTTGGTCAACTGAATGAGCTCTTCCAGGCCGGGAAGTTGTCCCTGAGAGGTAACCGCCAGGGATTGCACGTTGCGATTCAAAAAATCGGCGCCGCTTACGACGAGCTGGAGAGTTCCGCGCGTAGTTTGGGCCGGAATCGTCACGGGGATTTCCTGGATGAACGGCGCGCCGCGGTAAGGCCGCAGCAGGACTTTCACGGCGACCGACTGGCCCGGCAGCACCTCGCTCCGCTCCACCCATGCGTTGTCGATCGTGGCCCAGCGCCGCTCCGCCAGCGCTTTCACGTGCAGGTCAATTCGCTCGATCTGCGGGAGCTCGTACGGATTCGAGTAGATCCGCGCGAAATCGGACATGACCTCGGTCGCCACGTAGAACGCAGCGGGCGTGGTCTGATCGGTGGGAGCAAAAAGATCCTCGAGCCGCACGGAGGTGTGTCCCTTCAGCTCGATGGTGCCGTCCATTTGCAGAGTCGAACCTTCTCCGTACGCCGGGCTGCCGACGATGCCGTTGTATGCGGCCGTAGCCACCAGAGTGGGCGTCAATTGCGCGCTCTCGATCACCTGGAAATGATATTTCTTTTGCTCCGCCGGAGTATCGAGCGTCACGTCGAGAGGAATCATCCGCGGCCCCGCGCCGAGCGTGCCCATCACGGCCGTCTGGCGATCCTGCGTGAGCGTGCCAATCGTCCCGCCGGTGCTGATGATTTTTGTCGAGGAGGCGGCGGAGGCGAGCGTCATGATCACGTGCGCCCGCGAAAGCGGCATTTGAACGGAGCCAAATCCAAACAGGGGATGGCCGCAGGCGAGAATCTGGTTTCCGACAACGGTCGTAACGGTGCAGCCCGAGCTGATTGAAAGATCGCCTTCGATCAAATCGATTCCCACCATATCGCCGGGCTGCAGCTTGGCGTCATCGGGCGAGGGCGCCGCGCTGCCGCCGGCCATCGCCGTCATTCCCCAGGAGGCAAAGTCCTTGCCGAAGCGCGCGAGGGTCTCGGGAAACAGCCCGGAGGTCACCAGCGGCGTTTCGATGGGAACCAGGAACTGGCCGGCACCGGCTGCGGTGCGCGCGGCGAATTCTTCCGGCACAGCCACGCGCGGTGAGCTCATCACGCTTGCGGAAGTGGCCGCCGGAGCTTGCTCGATTTCGAGCATGTCGGCGATGGGCGTCACGCCGCCGATCGCTTCGCGCGTAAAGGTTCCCAGCTTGAGCGCCAGCGCGCCGGCCAGCCTGCCGTCGAAAAATACCGGACTGCCGCTCATGCCCGCGACGACGCCCGTTTGTTGCACCTTGTCGCCCAGCAGCCGCACCAAAATGACGTCGAGTTTCGGACCGACGGCGTTGTGCAGCACGCCGATCACTTCGAGGTCGATCTTCTCGACCTTATCGCCCTCGAAGATCGTGTAGGCCACGCCCTTCAGACCGGGTTTTACATCGCTCAGGGGAAAGGTCGGGGGATCGTCCGCCGCGCGAACGGGCTGCGAGCCGGCGAACAGGAACATCACCAGGAGCGCGAGGCACAGTCTCCGCAGTGTCTGAGGCATGGGACAACCATGATACCTGCCGGGAAAGCAGGAGGCAAACCTCGCCCGGTCGGGGCGGTCGTCGGGCAGTCGCGTCAGGGTCATTTGCCGAGAGGGACTTCGAAGAACATCAGCGGCTTGTTCGCTGGGACGGTTGTTACGTCCGGCACGTAGAGGCTGGCCGCTCCCGCGAGCGAAAGATCGCCGTTCAAGTCGAAATAGAGGAAGCCGTGAATCGTCGCCATGGGCGGCACGATATCCGCGTCCAGCGCGAGCCGACCCAGAGTCTCCAGCATCTTGTCGGTCTTCTTGTCGGTGACGGAGCCGATGCCGACCGGGAAGCGGCGCATTTGCGGAGATGGAGGGCCGTTGGGATGCGCGACGGACGCGGCAACTTCGCCGGCGGGCATCGAGTCCACGTCCTGATGCCGCCCGCTCGGAAAACGCACGGAGAGCTGGATCGTGCTCAAGTCGATGCGCATGGCCTGCGTGGTTTCGTTGTGGAGAAACACCTCCACAGGCAGGATGCCGACCGACAGGGGATTCGCTTTGCCAAATTTCTCCTTGGCGCGTTCCGGGCTGGTGTACGGATTGACCGAGACGCTCAGGCCTTCATGCTTGTCTTCAGGCCGCGGCGCGGCAGATTGATTCGCGGGAGGATTCTTCTTTTTGGGGCCGGAGCTGGTCTGCGCGAAGGCGCACGCGCCAAGTAGCAGCGCGGCCGCCAGGAATGAAAAGATTCGCGTCCAAGTGCGCATCATGGTCTGTCTGTCGGATGCCCGGAAATCGCCGCAAGTTGTGCGCGTTCCATGGCCGCCACTATAGCGCGAATCTACGGATTGAGAATCAGCGCGTTATGAAGGTCACTGACCAGTCGGGAAAACCAAACTCTCGTCCGGGGAATTATCGGGTCACCGCGTTTATCAGAACTGTGACTGCGCGGTTTGAAATCGGCGTTTTGCTCAGCCGTGCAGCGGCCCTTATTGCGTCTGCTGCTGTGGTGGGGTCTCGATGAATTCTAGGTTCTTGGGATAGTACGATTCGATCCGTAGCGTGTGCACCTCAGTCATGAATTCAGGTAACGCAGGTTCCAGATTGAAGGCGATAGGGTTTCCCGTGTCGGAGTCGATTAGGCTGAGGCTCAGGCCCGCTCTTGGGCTGGAAGAAGACGGCTCGTCATCGACGGCAAAATGCGGCAAGTCAACTTGAAACGTTCCATCGGCTCCAGGGCGGACCGATGCCAGGCGGAAGGCTGTAACCGGACCATCCGCGATATTGAAGAATCGATCTGCCCAAAAAGCTTCGTAGGTGACGATTAACCGGGTATTCGTGTCGCGAACTAATCTGCCCGGCATAATGTGCCCTTCTAGATTAATCTTCGGAGTCGGTCGGCAGTCAAATTGCTGCTTGATTTGTGAATCATTAGTCAGCGGAAGAACGAATCTTTGAATCTCGCAGTCTGTCGCATAGACCACCAACTTGATTCCTGTCGCGGCCTTTTCGTTTACGGATGAGGCAATTTCACAGGAATCCAGACCAGGTTTCTGTTCGGTATAGCCGCCGTAACCCCCGAAAGGGCCGACCATGTAATACGCAATCTGAACGGATTCCGATGGGACGTTTGCGGGCAAGAAAACCGAGACGGACGGAGGAGTATTCTGACTCGGAGCAGACTGTGAAGCCGAGCATTGCAGAACAGTCGTGCCTAGCAGAATCCCAAGGACCACCGCCGAGGAGATAGCGACAATAATGCCAATGGAAAGTGGGGGTTGTTCATTAGACTGCTGGCGCATGTGGCCAGTCTAACCAACATCGCGGCGAGCAGCTTCAGGAAATACCAATCGCGATACGCAACTGCTACGACGACGCAAGATGGGGCGACAGGAAGAGGGACCGGTGAACTTATACCCAATCTTGGATTGGCACGACCTTCGTGCGCCCACATTTTCCTTGACACCGTAGTAGCCGCGTGCAAACTTCCCCTCGCCGTAGGCCTTGGAATAGGAGGAGATCATCCGATGGCGAGCCGAAGAGAGTTTCTTCAGATTGGTGTCGCGGCGCTGGCATTGCCGATCTCAGCGCGGGCCGGATTGTCGCCCGCGAATTCCGCGGCGGCGGGCGAATCAGCGCAGACTCCGCTCTACAAGGTGATATTCGATGAAAGGTTCGCGACGAGCCGCGCGTTTGCGGGCGAGGTGAAGCGGCTGGGCGCGTCCGTTTACGGAATCAAGGGCGACATCACCGATCTTTGGTTTAACGATCTCGACGCGCGCTGGAGAAAAGAGCCGGTCGCGATCGCGGGCCTAACGGAGCACGGTGCGCTTTTCTGTCTTGAGCGCCTGGCGTGGGATCACGGGATGCGCGTGGTATATCGCGCCGATCATACCTACCGTGCCGACGGCTACATGGAGCACGAGCTGTCGGGTTCCGAGGTCATGCTGCGCGAGGCCGTCAATTTGAGTTCGAGTGGGGCGGATTGGAGCAGCCGCGTCGCCAGCCTATTGACGCGATGTCCCGCGGTCCGCGCGCAGGCTTCCAAATTGACCGTCGTCACTCCTGCGGCGAAGCAGGCCGGCGATCCCGAGCACCTCGTTTCCTGGGTGATCGCTCCGGTCGGCGCCGCGCGAAAATTTTCACGCTCTTAGATTCACAAGGAGTGCACGATGCGGCTTCCCCCCGGTGTAACCAGCGCGGATTTTTCCAAAGCCATCAAAGAGTTCGAGGCGGTGATCGGCAAGGAGTGGGTGTTCACCTCCGACGAGGATGTGGACCTCTATCGCGATTCGTACTCCCCGCTCTGGCACGAAGAAGACGAGCCCATCCCTTCGGCGGCCGTCGCGCCGGACGGCATCGAGCAGATTCAAGCGATCCTCAAGATCGCGAACGCCTACAAGATTCCTCTCTGGACGATTTCAACCGGAAGGAACCTGGGCTACGGCGGGTCGGCGCCGCTTCTGGGCGGCAGTGTGGTGCTCGACCTCAAGCGCATGAACCGGGTCCTCGAGGTCAATGACAAGAACCACTACGCGCTCGTCGAACCGGGCGTCAGCTATTTCGATCTCTACCGCTACATTCACGAGCGGGGCCTGAAAGTATGGCTCGATCCGCCCGATCCCGGATGGGGCAGCCCGGTGGGCAACTGTCTGGAACGGGGCGGAGGATACACGCCCATGCGCGACCATTACGACGCGGTGTGCGGAATGGAGGTCGTGCTCGCGAACGGCGAGGTGGTGCGCACCGGCATGGGCGCGCTTCCAGGTTCGAAGACGTGGCAGCAGTACAAGTATGGCTTCGGCCCTTACGTGACCGGGATGTT